>Ga0209829_10000657_pt1 | contig 30261 bp, 30 predicted proteins | sample C_140205_EF_Meta_FD_187311 | JGI IMG/M metagenome (GOLD analysis project Ga0209829, IMG submission 187311) | Freshwater microbial communities from Lake Croche, Canada to study carbon cycling - C_140205_EF_MetaG (SPAdes) (version 2) | ecosystem: Environmental > Aquatic > Freshwater > Lake... | reverse complement strand
CTTTCATTCTCAAAACCAGAAAGTTTGAGGATGAAAAAATATATGTCAATGGAGCATTTAATTCCTATGAAACAAACCCATTAAATCAACTCCAATATGATGAGTCAAAAGGTGCCTATTCGGGAAAGATCTTGTTAAAACAAGGGATCTATAATTATCAATTTACCAGCAACAATCCCTTAAATAATAGTTTAGAAGGAAATCATGCCGAAACTGAAAATCTTTACGAAATATTAGTTTATTTCAGAAAACCAGGAGAACGATTTGATGCATTGATAGGTTATCAAAAAATATCATTTCCACTTTAAACATTGAACCTAAAATGCATAATATCGCCATCATGAACGACATAATCTTTCCCTTCCACATTTAATTTTCCTGCCTCTTTACAAGCAGCCTCACTTTTATAGGCCTGATAATCGGCCATTTTAATTACTTCAGCCCGAATAAAACCACGCTCAAAATCGGTGTGAATGACACCTGCTGCCTGGGGTGCTTTCCAACCTTTTTGAATTGTCCAAGCTCTAACTTCTTGAACTCCAGCGGTAAAGTAGGTAATCAGATTGAGTAAAGAATAGGAACTTTTGATTAATTTACTTAAACCCGACTCTTGAAGTCCATATTCACTTAGAAACATCGCCCTCTCTTCTAAATCTTCAATTTCAGCTATTTGAGCCTCTATAGCGGCACAAACCACAATCACTTCAGCATTTTCCGCTAAAACACTTGATTTTAATTGGTCTACCAAGAGATTTCCACCGGTCGACAAAGAATTTTCATCGACATTGGCTACATAAATAACAGGCTTATCAGTCAACAAACACAAGTCGCCAATAGACGTTTCGCGCAAATCGGGATCCATGTCAACAATCCTGGCCGATTTACCTGCTTCTAATGTAGCCTTAAATAAAAGCAATGCGTTTAATTCTTGCTTTGCTTTCGCATCTCCTGCTTTTGCGGCGCGTTCGATTTTACTAATTTTTTTATCTACAGATTCCAAATCTTTTAGTTGGAGCTCCATGTCAATGATTTCCTTATCAGAAATAGGATTGACTCTTCCTTCAACATGAATAATATTATCATCTTCAAAACAACGAACCACGTGAATGATGGCATCCACCTCTCTAATATTTGCCAGAAACTTATTGCCTAAACCAGCGCCTTGCGATGCACCCTTAACTAAACCTGCTATATCCGTAAACTCAATTACGGTAGGCAATACGCGATTAGGCTTTACAAATTCAGCCAATATATTTAATCGCTCATCAGGCACCGTAACGATCCCAACATTGGGCTCAATCGTACAAAAAGGATAATTAGCCGCCTCGGCTTTATTTGAAGAAATAGCACTAAATAAGGTGGATTTTCCTACATTTGGTAAACCCACAATTCCACACGTTAATCCCATAAAAAATTTAAATTACAATGACAAAAATACGGCTAAAAATCAAAAAGCCCCTGCTTTCACAGAGGCTTTAATATAAAGAGTGAAAACTACTCCCATTTAAGATCTGTATTACCGAATTCCTCGTCCTCCTTATTAAATTGATCAAAATCCACTTCAGGCATTAATTCGGTTTTAACATGATTTATGGCTTCTTTTAAACCTTCTGCAAACTTATCAAAGTCCTCTTTGTATAAGAACATTTTATGCTTTTCATAAACAAATCCATCTTCTTTTTGATGTCGTCTACTTTCCGTGATCGTGATGTAATAATCTAAAGAACGCGTTGATTTAACATCAAAAAAATAAGTCCTTTTTCCAGCTCTTATTCGTTTAGAAAACAATTCTTCTCTGTCTCTTTCTTCCACTTTAAATAAATTTGGTTGATAACTTTGTAAATCTACCATTAATTTTTTTGACTGAAAAATATTTTAAAATTTTAATCATGCAATCGAGCGGAATTTGGTTGATACAGAAAAATTAATTTTTAATTCTTGAATTTAAAATGAATCTTTAAGTTGTAATTAAATCCATGAATGGGAAAAGTATTATATAGTTTAATTGTTGTATTCTATATCTCTATATGCATCTGTTTATCCCAAGATTTGGGAGACGAAAAGTATGGTATCGCATCTTATTATGCAAGAAAATTTTATGGTAGAAAAACAGCTAACCAAGAAAAATTATCTAAAAATAAACTAACGGCCGCACATAAAACTTATCCTTTTAACACGTTAGTTGAGGTAACTAATCTGGCTAACAAAAAATCCATCATTGTAAGAATTAATGACCGAGGTCCTTATAAAAAAGGTCGAATAATAGATCTGACAGATGCTGGAGCAAGTAAATTAAGATTAAAAAAAATCGGTTTAGTGCGAGTTAAGATAAAAATTGTGGGGTTTGAAGGGGAACAGATGTTGATACCATATCAACAGTTATCCTTAGCTACTAACCCTAAATTCAGTCGAAAATATTTTCAAAAAACCCGTTTAAAATACAAAAAAAAATACCGACTAAAACACAATATCAAACACAAGAAATACCTGAAAAAACGAAAAAAGAAGAAAATAAAAATCAATAGAAAAGCTCATTTTAAATTAGCAATTAAAAAAGATATCAAACCAAAGAAAAAGCTATTAAAGCCTTTTGTTCAAAAAAAACAAGTGGAAAATGATCGAAAAACTCCTAAAAAAAAGTGACTATAAATCCTTAGAAATTTTATCCAATGAAGTATTAGAAGGATTATTTCATGGGAAACATAGGAGTGTTTTTCATGGTTTTTCATCTGAATTTAAAGAATTTAAGCCCTTTCAACAAGGTGAAAATCCTAGAAACATAGATTGGAAATTATTCGGAAAGACGAATAAATTGTATTCAAAAACGTATCAAGATGAAACCAACATTAAAGTCTATTTTATTTTAGATATATCATCCTCGATGTATTTTCCCGCAGATTCTAACGAGAAAATAAATAAAGCGGTACAAATTGCAGCTACATTATCCACAATTTTACAAAAACAAAAAGATTCCTTCGGAGTCATATTTATGTCCGAGGATCTTACCTTTGAGAGTAAATTAGGTCATAGTTTAGCCCATTTAAAACACATATATCAAGCTTTAGGAAATTTAATTGATGAAAGTTCAGTTAAAAAAAAGACCGGCTTTCCTGATTTAATCCAAAGTAAAATCGAATTATTAGGTTTAAAGAAAAAAATCTATTTCATCTCTGATCTCATGTTTACTGAAGTTGAAAATGAAATATTCATTCAATCCATGTTAGAAATTAAAGCATTGAAAAATGAAATCGAAATTCTATACCTAGTAGATCCGACAGAAATCGTAAGCCAGATCTCTTTCAGCAATTTCCTAAACATCGAGGACAAGGAAACAGATGAAATACTTTCGATACATACCGACCAATTCAAAGATACCTTGCAAAAAATGCATGAGCTTAAATTTGAAAATCTGATTTCAATTCTGAAACAAAAGGGAATTAAAACTCATGTTCTGTCGACTGAAATACCCTTAATAAATTTAATTAAGCAAATTATTTAATATTTCCACTTAATTTATTTTCGTAAAATTCAATGAAATCTTTTAAGTTTTCGATAGGTATCCTTTTGCCAATAATTTTTTTATTTTTATCTAAAACATAGATAATTGGAGTCGAATATACGTCAAAAGTATTTTTAAAGTCTGTATAATACTCCTCTTTCCCCGTTTTTGAATTGATATGTACGTCGACCCCATTATACCAATTTTGAATTTTAAATTCGGCAATAAATTTTTTCCATTGTTCCTTTTCTCTGAGGATTGAAACTGCAAAAACAATGGCACTTTTAGATTTCAAATAATCAGTAAGTGCCACTAATTTTGGCGCTTCCTCTTTGCAATGACTGCATTCTGGATCATAAATAAACAATATGGTGTAGTTACCAGGGGAGTTTGACAAAGTAAGCAGTTTCCCTGATGGGTCAGTTAAATACATGTCAGGAATTTTTCTACCGATCAAAAGAGGCTTAATGATCTTAACACGCTCTTTAATTCGCCTAACCGTGGATGTGTCCCAAAGTTTAGGTTCATTGATATAATACTTTTCAGACATATGTACAAAAGCCGCATCAGTACCTATCACATTGTGATTTTCATAGGTACTTGATATTTTATAAATGACATACTTACGAACATCCTCATTTTTTATTTTAGCTAAAATAATATCGGCCTCTTTGGTAATAGAGTCTGATTCCTGAACCACTAAATCACCAAAGAACTTTTCCAATTTCTTTTGCAAAAATGGCGTTCGAATAAACTTGTCGTCATTTAAATCGACGTTATCAAAAAAATGTTTTTTATAATATCGATATTGAAATTGGTATAAATCAGCACTATCTTTTGTCGTTTTTACAGGCTTTGAAAAAGTAGGAATATCAGGTTCAAATGTAGCTTTGATTAATTTAGAAGCAAATAAATTTTTATTTTTAAGCATCCAAGCTTGTTGGAAATCCAAAATTGACTTTCTAATAGCAGCAAATCGAGAATCATTTGCTGGAACGGATCTTAATTTCCCATACAGGCTAACCATTTCTTTTTGAAAAGAGTAAAAGGCTTGATTTTCATCACTACCGATGATTTTCATATTATTGATTAAATCTAGGGTATCTGTTTCAAATGAAAAATGAGTATTTCCCATAATAAAATCCAGATATTTAGACTGATCAAATGTGATTAAATAAAGTCCTTTGGGTAATTCTGCCTTCCCTTGAAATGTGAAATTACCGCTTCCATCCGCCATGGCAGTATCCTTGACAACTTGTTGGCTCGACCCAAAATAATGCGCTAAATATACGTCTGAATTCTTTACACCGACAATTTTACCTTTGATCAAATAACCTTTGGGACTGCTTGCACTTTTTAATTTAGTTTGAGCAAATGCGGAAAAAAAAGAAAATAAAATAAAGGTGTAAACAAAAAATGTTTTCATAGAAATTAGAATAATTTTACGAATAAATAAAAATAAAAATACGATGTTTTTTGCGCTATCTAAAATTATAGATTTTTTTCTTTTACCAATCTGCTGGATTTTTATTTTATTATTGATTTCGCTTTTGTCAAAATATCAAAAATCAAGAAGGGGTTCACTTTTAGCGATACTAGTTATATTGGTGCTATTTAGTAATCCTTGGTTTGTGAACCGATTGTATATTTTCTATGAAAAGCCTTTGGTGACGTTAGAAAAGAATGAAAATTATACGTGGGGAATTGTATTGGGTGGTGGTATGATCAGAGCCAGTGATAAGGATCATTTAGACAAAATCAACGTGGGAGAGACTGCCGATCGATTTATTCAACCCATATTATTATACAAAGCTGGGAAAATAAGGAAGATTTTAATCACAGGTGGAAGCACCAATATTGGAAATATTATTGTGGATAAGGGGAGTGAAACCAACGACGTTAGGAAATTAATGATTGATTTGGGAGTTAGGCCAAAAGACATTTACATGGAAACCAGAGCCCGAAATACCAGGGAGAATGCAATCTATTCAGCCCAAATGCTTAAAAACTACCTAAAAAATGACGAAATACTTTTAATTACGTCGGCGATGCATATGCCAAGGTCCATTCGTTGTTTTACTAAAGCAGGATTTAAAATTAAAGCTTATCCCGTGGACAAAAAAGGAAGCCAAAATAAATTGGGTATACTGGATATAATTACGCCATCTGAAATTTCTCTGTCTAAAACATCCCAACTCATCCGTGAAATTTTTGGCTTAATTATTTACAGAATCATGGGGTATTGTTAGGTGGATAAAATTTCAACCATTCGCATTAAGTCTTCTGAAACGGGCTTCTTCTTAGTAATCGTGTCGTGAAAAGGAGTATACACTAATTGATTGTTTACTACGCCAGCCATTACATTTTTCTCTCCTCTCAATAAGCCTTCTAATGCTCCCAAACCTAAGCGGCTTGCTAAAATACGATCAGAAGCTGTAGGAATTCCACCTCGTTGAATATGGCCTAAGGTAGTTACTCGAATATCTAACTCCGCACTCATACTTTCTTTGATTTTTTTAGCTATTATTTGCGCATTTCCTTCTTCATCACCTTCGGCAACCACCACTATGGAAGAGGACTTTGCCTTGGCAAAACCTCTTTGCAAAATGGTTACGATCTCGCTGACAGGAGTTAAATTTTCAGGAATCATGACGGCTTCCGCACCACCAGCAATCCCACATTCTATGGCTATATATCCTGAATCTCGCCCCATAACCTCAATGAAAAACACTCGGTCATGGGAGTCAGCTGTATCACGGATTTTATCTATCGCATCTAAAGCTGTATTGACAGCTGTATCATATCCAATAGTATAATCTGTACCATATAAATCATTATCTATCGTACCTGGAGCACCCACTGTAGGGATTTTAAATTCATTATAGAATATTTCCGCACCGGTAAAAGTTCCATTTCCGCCAATGGCCACTAAACCTTCGATGCCTTTTTCCTTTAACTGATTGTAAGCTTTCTGACGTCCCTCAGCGGTCATGAACTCTTTGGAACGGGCTGATTTTAAAATCGTTCCACCACGTTGAATTATATTACTGACCGATTGTGAATTTAAAGGAATAATATCTCCTTTAATCATTCCATTATACCCTCTAACTATTCCAAAAACTTCCACATTATGATAAGTAGCCCCACGTACAATCGCACGTATGCAGGCATTCATTCCCGGGGCATCACCCCCCGATGTAAAAACTGCTATTTTTTTCATTTAAAAAATTTTATTTCACTCAGACTATTCAAACAATCAAAAATACAATCTTTATAGATTATAACAGCAAAAATAAATTTTAATTGATTCAAAAAAACTTTGAAATATTATTTTATTAAAAATAAATTGTAACCAAGGCTTAGTAACTTGCAGAAAAACACAAATTATGTCTAATAAAGCTAATGAATTCCTATACAATTATTTAAATAACGCCTCTCCTACTGGATTTGAAATGTCGGGCCAAAAAATATGGCTAGACTATATAAAACCCTTTATCGATGATAAAATTATTGACACCTATGGAACTGCGGTGGGAATTATCAATCCAGGTCAGTCCTATTCCGTTGTCATAGAAGCACATGCAGATGAAATTTCATGGTTTGTCAATTACATTGATGATAATGGATATTTATTTTTACGAAGAAATGGAGGTTCAGATGCTTTAATTGCGCCTTCTATGCGGGCAAATATCCACACAAAAGACAAAGTCATTAAAGGAATTTTTGGTTGGCCCGCAATCCATGTACGCGATTTGGCGAAAGACAAAGCTCCAAGTGTATCCGATATTTTTATTGATTGTGGTGCCTCAAATAAAAAAGAGGTTGAAAAAATGGGCATACATGTAGGCTGCGTTGTTACTTTTGAGGATGGCCTAATGGAACTGAACAAAAAATATTTAGTAGGCAGAGCCTTAGACAATCGGATTGGTGGCTACATGATAGCAGAAGTAGCGAGAAGACTCAAAGAAAAGAAAATTAAATTGCCCTATACATTATATGTCGTTAATTCAGTCCAAGAAGAAATTGGATTACGGGGTGCGGAAATGATAGTGCGTAGATTAAAACCCGATTTGGCCTTTATTACAGATGTAACCCACGACACCCAGTCGCCCATGTACAACAAGAAAACACAAGGCGATATGTCGTGTGGAAAAGGCCCTGTCATCTGTTATGGTCCTGCCGTGCAAAATAATGTACGTGATTTTATTATTGACGTGGCAGAAGAAAATAAAATTTCATATCAAAGACAGGCTGTTTCAAGATCGACTGGGACCGATACAGATTCTTTTGCCTACGCCACCGAAGGTGTCGCATCGGCCTTAATTTCATTGCCATTAAAATACATGCACACCACAGTGGAAATGATAGCCAAAGAAGATATGAATGCAGTAATCGACTTAATCTACCAAACGCTGATTAAGGTTAAAGGAAATGAAGATTGGCGATACTTTAGTTAACTAAAAAAAATCTTAATTGTGAATAATTTAACAAGGTGAATGATTGCATTTACCTTGTTAAAAATTTTGTCTTGATTTAATTATTAAGTTTCAAATACCGACTGAAAAATTCATAGGTGCGAAGCATTTGGTCAATTCGTTGCCTATTATTTCCAGCTCTTGTAATTTCATGAGAGGCTTCAGGATGTCTAACATATTCAACCTCTCGACCCAGGATTTTTAAACTTTTGTACAACATTTCACTACCAATAACTCCAGTTCGTAAATCATTTTCACCATGAAAAATAATTAATGGAGTCCGAATGTTTTGAACATAGGTCAATGGGGACTCTCGGTCTAATATAATTCGGCTTGTTTTCTCCCAAGGATAGCCACCAAAATAACGCGGATTTAATCGCCAAGCGTTGCCCTCACCAAAGAATGTACTTAATTCGTATACCCCTCGTTGGGAACATGCGACCTTAAAACGATTTGTATGTCCAATCATCCAGGTAACTAAATAACCTGCATAAGAACCCCCTGTAATGGCTAATTGCGTCGTATCAACCCAACCCTCATTGACCGCAAAATCAGTCATTTGCATCACATCTGACATAGGTCCTGTTCCCCAGTCTTTTACATTGGCCGCTAAAAACTCGGATCCATATCCCCCACTTCCTCTTGGATTGCCATAAACGACTCCCATGCTTTTGCTTGCATAATATTGAAATTCATGCCACATGCTCGCCTCACCTGTGCCCCACATGGCAGAAGGACCCCCATGAATATCAACGACCAAGGGATATAAAGTTCCTGATTGATAATTAAATGGCTTCATTAACCAATACTCAACCTTTTGCCCTTTTTTGTTTATAAACGATTTTTTAATCGGTTTTGAAATCGATTTACCAGCCAACCAATTTGCATTTTCGTGCGTAAAAATAGACTCCGATTTTCCTTGTAAATCATTGACATACAACTCAGATGGATTATCAATGCAAGTTTTAGCATAAACCAAATAATCACCTTTAACATCAAAACCTAGCACACCATCCACCTCAGAGGTAATTTTTTTAGCCTTTTTGGATGGTATATGATATACAAAAATGGGAACACCTCCGTGATCCTGGGCGGTAAAATAAATACTTTCATTATTTTCTGACCATTTGATTTGAGTGATAACCCGATCCATCGGAACATCTATAACGGCCGAATTAGCTAGATTTAAAATTTTCAAAGTACCATTTTGGACTAAATTAGAGCTTGTTTCTACAAAGTTTAATAAAAGTCCATCAGGACTAACATTAATATTAGCATATGAAAACCCTTTCTTTTCTATTAGTGTAGTATAGCGATGAGAAACTTGATCATAAAGCACAATTTTTTGATCTAAGACGCGATCAGGATGAGTCAAGCTATCGACAGGGACAACGGCTATAAAGCCCTTAGCAGTCTCTTCCCATTCAGCCCAACGATCATAAGGATTATAAATTAATGCAGGTTTAGAAAATCCATCGGCTGAAATTTTATAAAGTAAATTAATGGGTAATTCACCTGTCGTCGTGGTCTCCTCTTGAAAGTTTAAGCGATTAATTACTTTGGCCTTCTTATCTTTTTCATTTTGAAATAAATAAGCACGAACTTCCTGTAAATTTCCATTGGGATTTGCTTTCGATGAACTAGCATAAACACTAGCATCTAATTTCGGTTTTTCATTGTTCCAAGAAGGCATCAATTTTGATGGATTATTTAAGGAGTCCAACAAAAATTCTTTCATTGTTTTTCGTTCTTGATACAAGACATATTGGCCATCTTTAGACCAAACAGGATTAATAATACCTCTTGATGATGAGGTCAAAGCCATGGCTTCACCCCCATTCAACTTCATGATGTAGGCTTGAGATTTATTACCCATATCTCTAGAAAATAAAATGGAACGACCATCCGGACTCCATGATGGAGATGAAATAGCATATTTTCCAGATGTCAAAGCTCGATATGTTTTTTCCTTTACATCACCCAAATACAATTGGGTAATGTAGGCAAAATCACCTTTTTTATCTACATCCTCTATAATTTCCATGATAGAAAAAAGTACATGTAAACCATCTGGTGAAATTTGTGGCTTCCCTACCGTTTTGATTTTTAACATGTCAGTGACTTCAATCGGACTTAATGCAGGTTGTTGCGCATTAGAAAAGTAAGAAGAAAAGAATAGGAGAAAGTAGAATGCGTAATTTTTCATTTTAAAAAAAAGAGTTTTAATAATATAGTCCGTTTAAATGTAATAAATCCAACGCCTGTTTTTCGTGTTGGATCAAAGGTTCCAAAACATCTTCGATAGAATGATGCTTAACCGCTTTGTAATTTATGTTGAATCCGCTTAAAACTTCTGAAAATATAAATTTCACTCGGTCTACATGATATTCAGAGGTGATGATTAAAAGGTCTTCAAAAGCTGTATTCGTTAAAATAGAGGTAGCCATGGTCGCATCTTCCACAGTGTTTGAAGAGAGAGCCAATGGCAAAAAAGCATGTTCAGGAACGTCCTTTTCGATTAAAAAATTCTTCAGGTATTGAGCATGTGCCACCTCACTCGTATTAAAATGAGAACCGAAGCCACCGGTGCAAAGTATTTTATTTTTGTAAGGATCAAATACAGATAAACATTCATGTAAACGATCTATGGCAATGGGACCTAAGGTGCCATCAGGGAAATTGGGAGAACCTAATAAGACAATTACCTCCATAAAAAATGCTCAGGGAAAAATCCCTGAGCTTAAAAATACAAATTTTTGGAATTAAATCAATTTTAGAATTTCGTCACCGATCGCCTCGGTACCTAAAATCATATTGGCAGGAGTGGTTGCATCAGCGATATCACGCGTTCTAAAACCCTTTTTCAATAAGGCATCCACTGCGTTTATAATCGCCTCAGATTCTTTCTTTAAACCAAAAGAAATATCCAATAACAAAGCCGCTGATAAAATAGAAGCTAATGGATTAGCTAAACCTTTTCCTGTAATGTCATGTGCAGAACCGTGAATAGGTTCGTAAACACCTGTTCCGTCACCGATCGACGCGGAGGCCAACATACCCATAGAACCTGCAATTTGAGAAGCTTCGTCCGTTAAAATATCACCAAATAAGTTGGCCGTAACAACCACATCAAAACGGGTAGGATCTTTAATTAACAACATGGCAGTTGCGTCTACAAATTGATATTCTACCGTAACTTCGGGGTATTCCAATGCTAATTTCTGAATAACTTCTCTCCATAATCGGGAGGATTCTAGCACATTAGCTTTATCGACCGAAACTAAATGCTTTTTACGAGTCATAGCCGCATCAAATGCCTTTCGGCCTATCCGTTCAACCTCGTAACGACTATATTCAGCTACATCATAGGCTGTATCTCCATTGTTTTTACGACCCTTTTCACCGAAATAAATATCTCCTGTCAATTCACGAAAGAACAAAATATCGGCCCCTTTTAAAATTTCTGGCTTAATACTAGACGCCCCTAATAATTCGTCAAATAATTTAATGGGTCTCAAATTGGCATATAAACCTAATTCCTTCCTCATTCGCAATAAACCTTGCTCAGGTCTAACTTTGGCCGAAGGATCATTGTCATATTTTGGATGGCCTACTGCGCCAAAAAGCACGGCATCCGAAGCCTTCATTTTAGTTAAAGTCTCAGCAGGAAGCGGATCTCCTGTTGCCTCGATCGCCTCATGCCCAATTAAAGCTTCATCATACGTGAATTCATGACCAAATTTGGCCGCAATTTTTTCTAACACTTTTTTGCCGACTGCCGTAACTTCTTGGCCAATTCCATCCCCTGGAACAATTAAAATATGCTTTTTCACCATTTTTATTTTAAATTAAATTCAACATTTTCTGAGTGGCCTTAATGGCAGAAACCGTTTGGTCAGAATCTAAGCCACGAGTAATGAGTTCTCGATCCCCGTGAGCCCAAGTAATGATTGTTTCACATAATGCATCTGAATCACCACCAGGAGGAATTCGTACTGCATAATCTTTTAATTGAGGTAAGATTTGACCATTTTTTTCAAAGATGATTAATAAAGCTTTCATAAAAGCATCATACTGCCCATCCCCTTGTGCATGTTCTTCAAAATATTCACCGTCAATGGAAATTTTCAGTGTAACCGATGGACGTAAATCCTTGGAATGTGTCAGCACATAATTTAAAACTTGAACACGTTCTTCAATCGCACTGCTATCCAAAACATCTGAGATAATATATGGAAGGTCATTTTGAGTTACGACCTCTTTCCTATCTCCTAATTCTATGATTCGTTGGGTTACTTTTTTAAGATCTTGATCCGAAAGTTGAATGCCCAATTGGGCCAAATTGTTTTCAATATTTGCCTTACCACTGGTTTTCCCTAAGGCATATTTACGCTCCCGACCAAACCGCTCCGGCATTAAATCATTGTGATATAAATTATTCTTTTTATCTCCATCTGCATGAATTCCTGCAGTTTGGGTAAACACATTTTCACCCACCACGGGTTTATTGGCAGGAATTCTAAATCCTGAAAAAGTTTCCACCAACTTACTGACACCATACAATGATTTTTCACAAACAGAAGTAGAAACATCTTTTTGATAGTCATTTAGAACGGCTATAACACTGGCTAAAGGAGCATTTCCAGCTCGCTCACCCATACCATTAACCGTTAGGTGTAATCCATGGACGCCGTTTCTAACCGCTTCAAGGGCATTGGCCGTTCCTAAATCATAATCGTTGTGCGCATGAAAATCAAAATGAATTTTTGGGTATCGTTGGACTAATTCAGAAATAAATGATGCTACCTCAGATGGAATTAAAACACCCAAGGTATCAGGCAACAAAATTCGTCTGATGGGTAAATGTTGGATAAAGTCCAAATAGTCAATCACATACTCCTTGCTATTCCGCATTCCGTTGCTCCAATCTTCCAAGTAAACATTAACTTCTAAACCTTTAGATACAGCCAAATGAATGGATTCAGCGATTTCAGCAAAATGTTGTTCCGGAGATTTTTTCAGTTGGTGTGTCAAGTGATTTAAAGAACCCTTAGTCAGCAAATTCATAACTTTAGCTCCGCTAGAAATCATCCAATCGACCGAGGTTCCTCCATCCACAAAAGTCAACACTTCCACCTTATCTAGGTAACCATGAATAGAAGCCCATTCCGTGATTTTTTTAACGGCTTGAAATTCACCATCAGAAACACGAGCGGACGCAATTTCGATCCGATCAACTCTTAATTCAGTCAAAAGTAATTGCGCTATCGTTAATTTCTCAGAAGCTGAAAACGACACCCCGCTAGTTTGTTCCCCATCGCGCAGAGTCGTGTCCATTATTTCAATGTGGCGTTTCAAATGCTTATCGGTTAAGTGCGAACGTAGCTATTTCATCTTTCATTGCTTGAAGATAATCAATGTCATCGAAGCCATTTAGCAAATTGTGTTTCTTGTACCCATTGATCTCAAAAGATTCGGAAGCACCCGTTGAAACAATCGTAATCGTTTGGTCCGGAAGACTTATTTCCAATTCTGCTTTCGGATCTTTTTCAATCTCAGAAAATATTTGATGTAAAAACTCCGGACTTACTTGGACAGGCAAAATACCTACATTGATGGAGTTTCCTCTAAATATATCAGCAAAAAACGAAGAAACTACGCAGCGAAAACCATAATCATAAATGGCCCAAGCCGCATGTTCTCGAGAAGAACCTGATCCAAAGTTTTTTCCACCCACTAATATTTTACCCGTGTAAGTAGGGTTATTTAACACAAAATCGGATTTTGCTAGGTCGTTTTTATCATAGCGCCAATCTCTAAATAAATTGTCTCCAAAACCTTTTCGTTCAGTAGCTTTTAAAAAACGAGCAGGAATAATTTGATCTGTGTCCACATTTTCAATGGGCAATGGAACGGCAGAACTACGTAAAACTTTAAAACTATCGTAAGCCATAATAATCTTTTTTAATATTATAAAAATTGTCTTGGGTCAGTTACAACCCCAGTTATTGCAGCTGCTGCAGCAACTAAAGGACTGGCTAACAAGGTTCTAGAACCGGGTCCTTGGCGACCTTCAAAATTCCTATTTGATGTACTCACCGCATATTTTCCAGCAGGAATCTTATCATCATTCATGGCTAAACAAGCCGAACAACCTGGTTGGCGTAAAGCAAAACCAGCCTCTGTTAATATATCAAAAATACCTTCTTCATGTATTTGAGCTTCCACCACATGTGAACCTGGAACAACCCAAGCAGTCACATGATCTGCTTTTTTGCGACCTTTAATGATCGAAGCAAAGGCTCTAAAATCCTCAATGCGCCCATTGGTACATGAACCAATAAATACATAGTCGACTTTTTTTCCAATCATCGAATCATTTTCCTCAAATCCCATGTAATCCAATGATTTAGCGTACGTAGACTCGCCACCTTCTAAATCTTTAGCTTGAGGAATATTTTTAGAAATTCCCATACCCATACCCGGATTGGTACCATAGGTAATCATGGGTTCAATGTCAGAAGCTAAAAAAGTAATTTCTTCATCAAATACCGAATCAGCATCTGTTGACAAGGTTTTCCAATAGGCTAATTGATTATCCCAATCTGCCCCTTTGGGTGCTAATTCACGGCCGTTGATATAATCAAAAGTAGTCTGGTCTGGAGCAATCATTCCACCTCTAGCACCCATCTCAATACTTAAATTACAAACCGTCATACGACCTTCCATAGACATATTTTCAAAAACATCTCCTGCATATTCGACAAAATAGCCGGTAGCTCCTGAGGTGGATAATTTTGAAATTATATATAAAGCCACGTCTTTAGGCGTTACCCCTTTTCCTAAATGGCCATTCACATTAATCCGCATTTTGAGCGGCTTAGGTTGCATAATACACTGTGAAGAAAGAACCATCTCCACTTCAGAGGTACCTATTCCAAAGGCAATGGCACCAAATGCTCCATGCGTAGAAGTATGTGAATCCCCGCAAACGATCGTCATCCCTGGTAAAGTAATTCCATTTTCTGGACCTACCACATGAACAATTCCATTTTTGGGATTCCCTAAACCCCAATGTGATATTCCATATTTACTTGTATTTTTCTCTAATTGCTTCAATTGATTTGCCGACAAAGGATCTTCTACGGGAAGATGTTGGTTTATGGTAGGCGTATTATGATCTGCAGTTGCAAATGTTTTTTCAGGAAATAAAACGCTAAGTCCTCGTTGCTCTAAACCTAAAAAGGCTACTGGACTAGTCACTTCATGAATAAAATGTCGGTCTATAAAAAAAACATCGGGTCCGTCAGCAATTTGACGAACAACGTGTGAATCCCAGACTTTATCAAACAAGGTTTTTGGGGAATTGCTCATTGTGAAAATTTAATATTTTAATCTATTTAATTAAACCTAAACTCTAAAATTGCTATTTTTTTTGCGAAAAAGCAAAGAAAAAATTCATATCGTTAGTAAAAATCCTACATACGTACTCCTAAATGAGGCATTAAATAGATGGTCTATGCGTGAAGTAAAAAGGATTTTCAATTTGGACTTTATCTCCGGACATGACTAGTTCCGCAGCTGAAATTCCTAATTGCTTAAAGTCGGTCGATATGGTAGAAATTCCTTGGCCAATCAATCTTTTGATAGGCGTTTCATTATAGGAAATGAGACCTACATCAACGCCAATCTGTAATTTTTTTGCTAATATTTGATCTAACAAAACAATCAAATCATCCTCCATAATAGTTATAAAAACATATCCATGAAGTAAATTAACATTATCAGATGAATCCAAGACCTCATAATCAAAAGCATAGTCTTGGCAAAAACTTTTAAAGCCTTGAACTATTTCGATGGGGTAATAATTATGAGATGGAAAAATTAAATTGATTCGGTTATATTTTGCCAAGGATTCTTTGGCCTCTAGTAAACTAGCATAAATATCTTTTTCAAAATTCTCATACACCATAGCAATTTGGCCTGTAATCCCTGGAATTTTTTTATCTACTAGAATTAACTTCTCTTTTGGCAAGGTGTTAATTAATTTATAAGCATCTACATTGTCCTCAAGAAAATGTGGAATAATTACGATATGGGAATAATCTTTTTCCCTTCGTTCAATAATCCGCTTAAATAAATTGAAGTCATTATTGTACACATAAAAATCGACCACTGCATTTTCACCCAGCTCCTTGACAAAAGCATCATATACAATTTTCTTATGCTCACTGAGTTTATTGAACAATAAAAAAATCCGATAGGTGACTGGAATTGAATCGACATTAATAAAAAAACCTTTTCCTCGGATTGAATCAACAATCCCAATCGATTTTAAATAATTATATCCCTTTTCGACAGTGATCCTTGAAATATAATAATGAAAACTAACTTCATTGATGGATGGCAAAACATCCCCCTTTTTCATTTTATTTTTCTGAACAGCTTCAATGATTGATTGAGCTAATTGGCGATATTTCGGCGTCGAAGAAAACTCATCGATATGTATAAACTCAAAAATGGCCATATTTAGCTAAATGAATTCCCTATGCCGACAATGATAACAGAAACTAAAATAACCACAATACCAGCCACTACTGTCCTATAAGTAGACTTAGAGACGCCATTCCATTCTTTGAAGTAAATTCCCCAGAAATTTGACGTGATGATAATCGTAGCCATATGTAATATCCATGAACTAGCCCCATTTCCTAATTTACTCTCCCCCATTCCATAAAAGAAAAACTGCAAAAACCAGGTGGTTCCTGCCACAGCAGCAAATGTATAATTCATTCGCAAAGGTGAATTCTTGTTTAAATAATCTCCAAAACTTTTATTACTAAAATTTAAATACATACACCATATAAAATTGGTCAAAAAACCACCCCAAAGCACCACCACAAAAATGACATTATTTTGAAATAGAGGATCAGAACCTTTTTCAACCGCCACAGCTGCCATATCTTTACCAGCTTCTATACCAAAATTAAAACAGGCACTGCATAAACCCGAAATAGTAGCGACAATTAAACCCTTGGTTAAATCAAATTCCTTGATGCTTTCTTGTTTTTGCTCTTGAGATAATTCACTCTCTTTCATCATTCCTGCTTTACCACATAAATAAATACCAAGAACACAAACTAAAATACCTAATAAAACAATTTGACCACCCGTGCTGCCGACAATATGTGAAATGGTGTCCCCTTTAATTTGCGCGAATTCTCGATAAATAGGAGGTACTAAAGCACCAAAAATACTACAGAGACTTAAGGCAATGGACATACCCAAAGACATACCCAAATAACGCATCGCCAAACCAAAAGTCAATCCACCAATTCCCCACAATACTCCAAATACAAACGTCCAAAGTAAAACTTGGCTATTTGCATTCACAATGATTTCCATAAAATCTGGAATAGTCAAATAGGCTGCCAATAAAGGAACAAAAATCCAAGAAAATAAGCCGCCAATGATCCAAGCGCTTTCCCAAGACCAAACTTGGATTTTACGGTAAGGAATGTAAAAACTACCTGAAGCGAAACCCCCTAGCGAATGAAAGAATAAACCCAAAATGGAACCCATAGAATTAATTTAAAATGGTAAATTTGATATATAATACAGAAAATTCATTGGTAAATTATATATATATCCTCAAATTACTATACTTATACCCCATATGAAAGCAAATAAATTCTCCATTAACGCGAAAATACGGTTGGGAATCATCGTTTTTCTATCGAGTTTCTTTTTAATATCTCTAACTACGTTAAATCAAAATGATGATTGGGACTCCTATTTAGGTGGTCCAGATCGTAATCATTTCAGCACGTTAGATCAAATTACAAAAGATAATGTGGCCCAATTAAAAATAGCATGGACCTATTCCATGCCCGATTCGGGTCAAATGCAAAGCAATCCTATAATTTCCAAAGGAATTTTATATGGTATAAGTTCAGGACTTCAAGTATTTGCCCTAAATGCTGCCACAGGCAAGCAAATTTGGAAATTTGGTGATCCTTTGAAAAACTGGGCCAGTACCAGTAGAGGGGTTAGTTTATGGAAAGGGGTACACGAGAGTCGCATATTATTTACGGCTGGGCCTAATCTATGGGCATTAGATGCGAAGACTGGTCAGCCAATTCCTTCTTTTGGAGAATCAGGTAAAGTTGATTTGCATGAAGGATTACCTAAAATTGCCCAAAACAAATTTATTATATCCAATACACCGGGAACGATTTTTAAAAATTTAATCATTATGCCCGTACGATTGTCTGAGGGTGCAGACGCTGCTCCGGGCGATTTAAGAGCCTTTGACGTGATAACAGGGAAGATTGCATGGACTTTCCATACGATCCCCTATCCGGGCGAATATGGATATGCCACTTGGCCCAAAGACGCTTATAAAAATGAATACACAGGTGCTGCAAATAATTGGGCCGGAATGGCCGTCGACGAAAAAAGAGGAATCGTATTTGTGCCTACTGGATCTGCCGGATATGATTTCTGGGGTGGCAATCGTAAGGGAAAAAATTTATTTGCCAATTGCCTATTAGCTTTAGATGCCAATACAGGAAAAAGGCTTTGGCATTTTCAAACTACGCATCATGATATATGGGATCGTGACCTTCCTGCTCCGCCTAATTTGATTACTGTCATTAAAAATGGGAAGAAAATAGATGCTGTGGCACAAATCACCAAACAAGGTTATGTGTTCGTTTTCGATCGAGTGAGCGGAAAACCTCTTTTTCCGATCATTGAAAAAAAAGTACCAAAATCTGGATTTTCCGAAGAAAGCGCTTGGCCTACCCAACCGGTCCCTACTTTACCTAAACCTTATGCTAGGCAATCAAATGAATTATCGAGTGAAGACGTTAATCCCTATTCTCAAAATATAGCCCAATTAAAACAAACCTTAAAATCAATCGATAAAAATTGGTATGCGGCGCCTTCAAAAAAAGGTACACTAATCCTTCCTGGATTTGATGGAGGAGGCGAATGGGGAGGTGCGGGTGCTGATCCTGAAAATGGTATTATATATATTAATTCCAATGAAATGGGTTGGATACAAACGATGGAACCAGCTGCTACTAACTTAAAAGCAACCGGAGAAAATGTGTATAAAACGTATTGCAAATCCTGCCATGGCGCAGAATTGCAAGGAAATATAAAAAGTGGATTCCCCGAATTGAATACTATTCACCAAAGAAGAAAAAAAGCATTTGTCAGCGAAATAGTCACTCAAGGCAAGGGAATGATGCCTGGATTTGACCAATTGACTCCAACTGAAAAATCAAATTTATTAGCATTTTTATTTAAAGAATCACCCAAAGAAATAGTGAGTGTACAGGATTTAAAAACCAAAAATCTTCCTCCATACAAAATGACCGGTTATAACAAATTTTTAGATGCTGAAGGGATGGCAGGAATCAGTCCTCCATGGGGAACATTAAATGCGATTGACCTTAATACGGGTAAATACCTCTGGAAAATTCCTTTTGGTGATGAACCCATATTGGCTAAAAAAGGAATTAAAAATACAGGAGCTGAAAATTATGGCGGGCCCATTATCACCCAAAATGGATTACTTTTGATTGCATCGACGAAAGATGGAAAATTCAGAGCCTTTGATCGGGCGAATGGCAAAATGCTCTTCGAATATATTTTACCAGCTGCTGCTTTTGCAACACCATCTACTTACATGGCTGAAGGAAAACAATTTGTTGTCATGGCATGTGGGGGAACCAAGTTAGGAACAGCTAAAGGAAATCAATATGTAGCCTTTTCATTACCTTAATATTTTCAAAAAAGGATAAAAGCATTTATTGTGACATCTAAAATTGATCAAATAAATGTTAATAAAAAACAATAAAGCATTCACCTAAATTGTAAGTGCTTTATTATTAATGAGCACAAGAGACAGTGGTTCTTTAAAATCCAAGTGTTATATATTAACTCATAACTCAAATAGTTAAACTAATGTCATATTCCAAGGTAAAATCAATGGGTTTTTGACTTATAAATTCTTTAACTACCAGTCCAAATTTAGCCTAATGCATAAAATATGGAACAAAATATAAATATACAACGATACAAAATTAAGGTAAGCAATAAAACTTTTTGACGAATGCTGAGTTTAAAAAAGCGTTTTATTTTTAGCCCTATTTTAAATCAAAATATATTCTTTTTCCATTAATTGAGAAAGAGTCAGGTTTTCAGATTAGCAGTTATATCAGAAGTTTAGCTGTCAGAATTTATGCCAATGAGTAAACTTAATCAAAAGTTTAATCCCAAATATGTAAAATATGGTAAAACGCCAATAAGCTTCGAAGGTAAATATGTAGAAAAAAGAAATACTTTTCTGCTGAATGAACAAGAACATCTATTTTAAATAAAGAGTACAGAAAAATATTATGTTTCAGCTAGTACTCAAGCTACCATTGAACATCTGAACGATAAATGGTCAGAAATATTATTATAATTTATTTCAATTGTGTAGCGGCTATTTTAAATCAGAGAGATTTTATTCCAAATCCTATTTGTAAATTTCCAGGTGTCTAAGTTTTTATCTAAATATTATTTTCAGGTTATGATCGTTACCTCCCAAAATTATAATATTTTTGGGAGTTGTAAATGATTTGTTTTTATTTGATGTGTATTTAGTAATGATATGGAAATTAATTTGAGTTTTTCTGAAATCTGTATACCATGTGGAATGTGTTGCGATGGCACATTATTTAAAAAAGCTACTATTAAAAATAGCGAGGATGAGTTATTAGCGAAATCTTTGGGCTTGACAACAATTTCAAATTCAGATGGTAAAATTTTCTTTGAGCAACCTTGTCAATTATTCAATAAAACGTGTACCATTTACGATAAACCTAGGCCCAATTGTTGTTCAAAATTTATTTGTAAACCTTTACAAAAGATAGGCACAAATGACATTACTTTTATTGATGCTAAAAACCAAATATTGTTCGTATTAGAAACTAAAAGACAAGTAATGGAAACTGCAAGTTTAATACCTGATTATAATAAACATACACTACAACAACTCTTGGCAGAGATTACACCAAAACCAAGTTCTAACATTCTTCAACATAAACAATTATTCCTTGAAATTGTAAGCCTTCGAGTATTACTCAACGAGCTTATACAGAAAAAATTATGAGTCACTTCATTGGAATTTAATCCCCATCAGAAAATATTAAAATATAGGCTTTAAAAGACATAGCATTAAAGCCCCTTAAAGTAATTCATTCTATTTTCCTAGCACAAAAACAGTATAATATTCAATCTTTTGATTAACCTCCGTAGAATTAATATGATAAGGACTAATCCTTTGACTCTTTGGATCCCAAGTTTGAGAAAATAGAAAAATTGGAGTAGAGATGTTCATTACTTCCTTTTCCAAGGTAAGCCTTTTGATTAGATTACTCTTACCTTCATTATTAGTACGCTGTAAATGAACCCAAAAAAATACTTTCATGTAGACAAATCATTAGATGTGATTGAACAATTACATGAACAAAAGAAACTGTAACATTATAAGATAGCCTACATTTGCACTTTTCTAAGAAAATCTGTAGACGATTTTGTAGACAAACTTTGTGAGAAGCGCTTTTAAGACCTCCTATGGCACTTTTAAGAAGTAATTAATGGACTCAAATTTGGATCCTATGACCAGCAAGAAATCTGGACGAAATATGCCTTTAGATTAATGTAGGAGCAATTTTGCATAAAAAAAGAGAACCCTGTATAAGGAATTCTCTTGATTTTTGTGGACCAGCATGGAATACACAAAATAAAAAAATACAACCCAAAACCCTATATATAAACACTTTACATAAATATAAAATAACCAATTTGTGGAATTTCTCCACAAACTATTTATTATATTGTGGAAAATTTACCACAATGAATATATCCTTCACATTCAAAAAGGTTGTAAAGAAATCACAAACCAATAAATTATATCAATATGGATATGTGATATTAAATTACACTAACAATTCTAAAAGAATTGAAATATCAACAAAAGTTAAATGTTTAGAAGAGAATTTCTTAAAAAACTCAAACTCTCCAATATCTAAAAATGATGAAGAACATTTACAGAAAAATGAAGAATTAAGAATTCAAAAAGAATTCATTAACAAAATTGTATATCAATTGAGATTGGAAGGGTTAGAACCCTTAACAGATTTAATTAAGTTAAAAATCCAACAAAATAAAATCAAAACCAATAGGGATAATCTACTACTTACAAACACTAAATTACCTTTATTGTATGTATTGAATAATAAATATCTTCCCTCGTTAGATAAATCCACCTCCTACTATCGTTCAATAAAATACAGATTAGGAGTAGTTGAGAAATTCATAATCAAATACTATAATGAAATAATTGATTTTGAGGATATAGATTATGATTTCTATCGGAAATTAGAAAGGAGTATGATAGGTGAGAAAAAATCTAATTCAACAACATCAAAAATAATTTCTCAATTCCGTCAATTTCTACATTTTGCAAAAAGAGAACGATATGTAAGTGATGTAATTCTTGATTATAATGTAAAACTTAACAAAGGTCAAAAATACACCTTAAACACATTAAATGAGGAACAAATTGTTCAATTATACAAATTCCAAAATTTCAATTATGAAACACCACAGAACAAAAAATATCTAAAATATTATGATGGTATAACAGAGAAAAACTTTTTAATCAAAGATGTATTGTTAGGAGTTAAAACCAATAATGAAAGGAGTTATACATTATTAGAGGTAGTAAAAGATATGTTTCTATTTAGTATATCAACATCATTAAGATGGAGTGATTGTATAAAGTTAAAAGTTGATGATTTTAATTATGTGGATAAACAATTCAATTTCATACAACAGAAAACCAAAAACCCACATTCATTAGATGAAAATGATATTTCAAAAGAGATATGGATGAAATATGTGAAGAACAAAACCAAAAATCAATTTGTATTTCCATTGAATTGTAAGGATAATCTCAAAACACGAAACAATTATCTAACCAAATTGAACAAACACCTTAAAAGAATTGGTAAAATTCTAAAATTCAATAATTCTGTTAATCAATTTCAAAGGATTGGAAATGATATTCAAAAATTACCATCTATTCCATTTTATGAAACAATGAGTTTTCATATGGGTAGAAGAACTCACATCAATTTTTTAGTAAAAAGAGGTATAGATATCTCGGTAATATCTAAATCAGTTGGACACCATAGTATATCTATTACCGGATTGTATGTAGATAAAGATAATCTACGAATTAAAAACACATTTAATGATTTATTATCAACTGAAACGATAATCACTTCAAAAGAAACGAATGATACAACTATTTCAACATATGAGAAAAAAGAATTGATGAAACTTCAAACAATGTTAAACCAAAATCTAATTTCAAAAGAAAACTATCAGGAAATGGTGATGAAGATAATCAAATGATGTAATAACAAATTAGAATTGTTGAACCTATGTTATAAAATCAAAATCATAAATTCCAACAAATTCTTTCCAGTGGATAAGAATTACAATTGAAACAATGAAACAACATATCAGATATATATAATTACCTAAACTTCTTTCTCCATATATAATTTTCAACAAAGTCAATCTTCCATCATAGGAAAATGAGAATATAATCAAAAACAAAACAGAAGAAATAAATATCTTGTAGGGTAAATACATATTTAGTTCTGTTTGATATAGGATTGTTTTACCAAATACATCAAATAATCTAAATCGGTATCGTAATCTACTTTAACTTCATATTCCCCATTACCATAATGTCCAATACCCTTCATATCTCTACATATTTTTTTTACATCATCTAACTCTCCTTGTTTTAGATTGATGAATACTTTTAGGTTTTTACTTTGAAATTCAATATCAACAAAGTTGGATTTTCTAATAAACCCAATGTATTCTTTACGGGGTCGTATTTCAACATCTTCACCTAAACTCATAAATCTTTCTTTCAAAGTGTAATAGAGTTCTCTTATATCCTCTCCTATTCTTTTACTCTTTGTATGATGTTCTTCATCATATAGTTTAACCTCTCTACTCACATAATTAACTATGTTCTCCTCATTTATAGGTGTGGTAGTTGAAATACTTTCTTCACTTTCGGTTTTGTGTTGATTAAGTATTATCGTTCCATTAGAAAATTGTTTGATTTCCCATAATTCAAATGGAACATCTTTGAAATTGATACTATTTTTTTGATAATCAGTATAGAACGGGGATATGAATAGAACTTTACTCTAGGACCAATCAACATCATCTCTCCTTAAATTGTTATTGGTATGTTCGTTGTATTCTAATATAAAATCACTCTTATTGTTTAATAGAATAGATAAATAGGTGTATCCCTGGTCTATTACTGAATAATTTTTAGAATTCTTATACTCTATGATTACGAATGATTTGTTCGTTGTATCAAAACAGAGTGTATCAATTCTAAATGATTTTATACTGAATTCACTTTTTACCAATTTCAAATCAAAAAATTCCCCCAAGTTGTTCTCAACTATTGATTGAATTTCTTTTTCCAATTTGAATGGAATGGATTTGATGAGTTTAACTAATCCTTTTTCGTTTTGATAGAGTTTCATAGAAATTAACTTGAACTTAAATATAATCAAATCTTTATTTGGTTTCTCATCATTTACCAAAATACACACTTTTACATAGTAGTGTGTATTTGGGAATTGTTAAAATCTATCAATGGGAGTTGTATTCCTACATTTTTCATAAAGTGCTGATTTTCAGCAAATTAAAATGTTTATTTATTGACATTTTGGGTCAAAATGTGTATTTTTATCATGGAAAACACGATAAATATGAGAACTGAAAACGAGAGAATTATAGGTAGAAAAACAACAACTTATTCACTAGATTGGGATGTAGTGGTAGGTTTAGAAAGTAGATTGATGAGAGAATTCAAATCTGGGAACTCTGCAAATGTAGGTAAAGAACTAATGATGATTTCAATAGGAGTTCGGTTGGGTTTGAGAGTAATTGATAATCTAAATTTGAAATGGAAGGATTTAATGTTTTTGAATGTGGGGGAACAATTTATAGTGGTTGAACGAAAAACTCAAAAAGAAAGGATTTTGGTAATGAGTTCAAAATTGAAAGAGGTTGTTGATTTAGTTATTTCTATAATGAACCCTAATCCAAATCATTTCATTTTCTCTTCTCAAAAAGGGAAAGGATTGAAACCTATGTATATACAAACCTTCAATCGTTTATTGAAAGAGATTATGTTAAAATTTAAGATAAAGTTTATAGGTAATTGTTCTTCCCACCTTCTTCGTAAATCTTTTGTAGTTGGTTCTATTCGTAGAGGATTTGAGATGGGAGACCATCTATCACTTATTAAGGTTTCCCGACTTATTAACCACTCAAACATCTCTACAACACTTAAATACACAAACTTTGAAACATCACAGATGTTAAATCTTTATGAGTTAAGTTAATCAGTAATTAACTCTCTAAAATGAATGAAATGAAGAACAAGAAACTAATAAAGATTGAGAGAAAATTATTAGTTCAAAATTTCAAAGAAAAAGAAAGATTACGAAAGTTTGAAACTTTTAGTGAAGAACCCGATTTGTCCTCTTGGGATTTTGTTTATTATTTAATGAAATACCCTAAATCTTTATCTATTGTAAAATGAAGAATGTGTTTAATACCACAAAACATATTGATACACTAAACTCTTTTCTCTTTTTATACTCTAAACCTATGTGAATAGGGTATCATTTTTGATAATGATATACTCTTCAAATCAACACTCTCTTTTACACTACCTCTGTCAAAATTAGATTTATAATACTCTTTTGTGAATAAGTCGTGTTGTTTCTTCTGTAAGATTACTCTATCTAGATTCTGGTGTAACTCCCGTAGTTTGTCTAATAAATCTGATAATTGATTTGAATCCATTTCATCCCATTTCTTATATATTAGTTGTATAATCTTATTGTAAAGGATTAAGTCAGTTTTGTCTATGTAATTCTCAATGGTATTCATTATAGTGTGTTATTTGAATTTACTTTCATCTATTGGAGAACCACCAAGTTTAAATGTAAAATCACTTAAAATAGAATCAGAGTATTTGTATTTAAGTTTATCTGATTTCCAGTCTTTAATAACTTGCTGTTTCCACTTTTTTTCTTTGGTATAATAACTTATATATGTCCAAAATGATATTAAAGAACCAGTAAAAAGACTACAAAAAAATATTACAAAAAAAACAACCAGAAAATCCCCTATTTTTTCTTGTAGTGTTAATGGGAATAAACTAATAAAACCAAAAAATCCGAGAGGATGCTGTTTAATCGGATGAATTGAAGGTTTCATACACAGGTATGTTTTATTTGGTTCATCTTTGTGAGTAAAAAATATATAAAGGAATTCATCTCCTGTTTTAGGTTCTTTACCAGTTTCTGGATTAATCCAAGGATATGTTTTGTAGAATACTATCATGTATAAAATTTTAAATAAAATAAATGAAAAATCTTCTTATTCCTTCTATTTCTTTCTTCTAATTTAAATTAGTTTGATTTCCATAATAATAGTGTGTTAAAAAAGGTTTCTGTGGTGAAAAAATTGGGTTCGGTATTTAAACGAGTCCGATTGGGTTTTTGTAACATTGAACATTTTGAGTTACACGAAATTCAGTTCGGTTTATCTGATTGGTAGAACTGAAATCATTGAATCCTCCCACCTTAATAAATCCTCTCTACGGATATATTTTTTATGAGATGATATTTCTATCATAGGTAATCCAAACTTCTTTCTCCAATCCTCTATGGTGGTTCTATTTACACCATACATCTTAATCAAATCTTGTTTACTAATTCTTTCTTTCATCTTCATATTAGTGTTAATAGTTCTCCAAACTTGTTTATATATCCTCTGTATTCATTTTCACTTCTAATTTGTTGTATGTGGATTATTCCAAATTTACCTTCACATACATCATAATACTCTAACCCTCTCAACTCCTTATTCCATAGATTTCCATGAATAGAAAACCCTTTTATATAATTTGATAATCTGTTATACACCGATAATCTATTTTCATTTTCATTTAAAGTTAATATAAGGTGTGTGTGATAGTGATTCACTCCTTTATCCTTCTCAATTGCAAATTCGGTTCTTAACACACCTTCTTTTTTAAGTTTTTTGTGTAGAGTTTTCATCTGTTTAGTCAAATCCTTCTTGTTAGGAGGGTATTTTTCTCCTGACTTTCTTACCATTATTCCTAATTTATTCATTCTCCTATAGTTTAGATATAGGATAGGTATTATGTGGATATAATAATCCTCATTAAAACCAATTCTATAAATTATCAATCTACCTTTTACCAACTCTCGTTGGAACGATACAGAGGTATGTTTCTATATTCTACATATAAGTATTAGAAAAACTTTCAAAACGATAAAAAAGGTGAATAAAAATGAAATAATTCGTAATTAACTGATAGTCAAGTGATTGTGGAGGCGAATAAAATAAAATATCCTTTTCCTATAAACATAGAAAATGTCAAATAATGTGGAGAAAATTGTGGAGAAACAGTTGCCGAAAACAAAAAAACCTCTCCATTAATAATGAAAAGGGTTTATTTGTAATTATATGTGGACCAGCATGGGCTCGAACCATGGACCCCCTGATTATGAGTCAGGTGCTCTAACCAGCTGAGCTACAAGTCCACATTAGAATAAACTAATGTGGTGCAAAATTAAGTAATTATTGCCTTTCTAACTACATTTGATTAAATATTTTAAGATATAAGGGTTTGAATTCTCTTATTTTCGAATAGAAAAGATAAATCTTACATTTGTTGTTCATTAAATACATTTTGGCAAAAACCTATTAACCGCTATGTTTCCTACAAAAATAATTAATGATCCTATTTATGGATTTATCAAAATAAATAATCCGCTTATACTAGAATTGATTGATCATCCGTTTTTCCAAAGACTTAAGCGTATAAAGCAATTGGGATTAGCCGAATTTGTCTATCCAGGTGCCCATCATACTCGTTTTCATCATGCGTTGGGTGCTATGCATTTAATGGACCAAGCGTTAAATAATTTAAAAGCCAAAGGATATAGCATCACAGAAACGGAACAAGAGGCAGCTGAAATTGCCATTTTGTTACATGATATTGGTCATGGACCATTTTCACATGTATTAGAAAATACAATTTTAAATGAGGTGAAACATGAAGAAGTTTCAAATTTGCTCATGAAAAAATTAAATGAGTATTTTAAAGGCCGGCTATCATTGGCCATTGAAATGTTTAATAATCGGTATGATCGACCTTTTTTTCATCAATTAATTTCAAGCCAATTGGATGTAGATCGATTGGATTATTTGAGTAGGGATTCTTTTTATACAGGTGTGAGAGAGGGATTTATTGGCTCTGAAAGGTTATTAAGTATGCTTGATCTTAAAAACGAGCAACTTGTTTTAGAAGAAAAGGGTATTTATTCCATTGAAAACTTTTTAATGGCTCGTCGATTAATGTATTGGCAGGTATATCTCCATAAAACGGCTATTGCCGCGGAGACTATGCTCATTCAAATACTACGGCGTGCAAAAGATTTAATGGCACAGGGGACAAAATTGAATTGTTCCAAATCTCTTAATGTATTTTTAAGCAGTACCTATACTTGGAATGAGTTTGCCGGTGATGATAAACTTTTGATTGCTTTTACGGATTTAGATGATCATGATATATGGGCAGCTTTAAAAGATTGGAAAAACGAAAATGATAAAATTTTAAGGCATTTATGTGAGTCCTTTTTAACCAGAAAATTATTTAAATGTAAATTAGGAACTCAGCCATTACCCAAATCTAAAATAACAGAGATAGAGACCAATATTCAAGAAAATTTAGGGATCGGTATTGAGGAACTTTCGTATTTCGTTGTAGAGGGCTCCACCAGCAATGCGGCCTATGTTCAAGGTGACAATACAATCAAAATGGTCGATAAACAAGGTCAAGTGGTCGAGTTAATGCTTGCATCAGATTTACCAACGATCCAAGCCTTGAGTAAGATTGTAAAAAAATACTATTTTTGTTGCCCAAAGAGCGTATATTTGCAAGGTGAATTGCGCTAAATTATTTTTAATTATAAATTGCCACCATATATTTAACACATGAAATTTACTGTTGACCAAATAGCTGATTTAATTGAAGGTACAGTAAATGGCAATGGGGCTACATTAATTAGTAATTTTGATAAAATAGAAGAGGGAAAATCAGGTAGTATTTCGTTTCTTTCTAATCCAAAATACGAATCTTTTTTATATCAAACTGATGCTTCTGCGGTCATTATCTCAAAAGATCTTGCTCTAAAAAAGCCAGTAAAAACCGCTTTAATACGTGTTTCTGATCCGTATTTAGCGTTCACCATCTTATTACAAAAATACCAAGAATTAGTAGTTAAAAAGGAAACAGGCATTCAAGAACCTAGTTACGTAGCAGAAAATGCACAAATTTCAGAACATGTTTTTGTAGGAAGATTTACACAAATTGATGCTGGCAGCCGAATAGGAAAAAATTCTCAAATTTATGATCGGGTGAGTATAGGAAAAAATGTACATATAGGTTCCGATTGCACCCTATATCCTGGCGTGGTCATTTATAAAGATTGTATCATCGGAAACAATGTCGTTATACATGCGAATTCAGTGATCGGTTCGGATGGTTTTGGGCATGCACCACAAGCGGATGGAACATTTAAATCGATACCTCAGTTAGGAAATGTTGTTATTGAAGATGATGTATCGATCGGTTCGAATACCACGATAGACCGAGCGACCATGGGTTCTACGATTATTAGAAAAGGAGTTAAAATTGATAATTTAGTGCAAATAGCACATAATGTAGAAATTGGTTCAAATACAGCTATTGCAGCACAAACTGGCATTTCAGGCTCGACCAAAGTGGGTGAGAATTGTTTGATAGCAGGCCAAGTAGGTGTCGCAGGACATATTACCATTGCGCCTAAAACGATTGTAACAGGTCAATCTGGTGTAACAAAAAGTGTAAAAAAACCGGGACAAACATTGGGGGGTACCCCAGCCTCAAATAATGTAGATTTCTTGAAACGAAATGCATTAATTCGACAATTACCAGAATTTTTTGAAAAATTTAATCAAAGCAACAAATAATATTGAGTTGGCTTTACCCTTATTATGAATAATAAGCAACACACCATATCAAAATCAGTC
>Ga0209829_10000656_pt1 | contig 30313 bp, 25 predicted proteins | sample C_140205_EF_Meta_FD_187311 | JGI IMG/M metagenome (GOLD analysis project Ga0209829, IMG submission 187311) | Freshwater microbial communities from Lake Croche, Canada to study carbon cycling - C_140205_EF_MetaG (SPAdes) (version 2) | ecosystem: Environmental > Aquatic > Freshwater > Lake... | reverse complement strand
CTAGTGACAGTGACGCATCGCCGCGGCTCATGGTGTTCTCTCCAAGCATTTTCGACCGGCCCGAAATCCCGCTTTGGCACTTGGACCAAGCCAAATAATCGGCGCACTGCCCGAATGCGTAGCAGCCGACGTGAGGAGGCTCATTCTATTCCCCCTGCAGACATTCAAGGCCAGGATTAATCTAATCTCCGCAATTGAAGTGGTGGTTAAGGGGTGAATGAGTGAATAAAACCGGGGGGCGATGAGCACTTTTGCATCGCTGGTTTCGGTTCACCTGGCGGGTGAAGGAAAGGATGAGATTTCCTTGGACACCTTCCCGGGAAAATTCACGGTCACACGAATAAAAGAGGTGCTCACGCCTTAAGGCGGCCTGGCCGCGTGGCGCGGCTTTCTCAAGCACCTCGGGATCACCCGCAGGATCAGTTCTGAGAAATGCCCGGGGATGAAATCGCGGTGCATGCGCGGACCAGAATCGGGGTGTGGCAACGCCCGAACAGGTGGCACTGCTCTATGGCGGTGAATGGGGAGTGTTGGCACTTATTGAAAGGCCGCTGCGAGCGGCTGCTGACGCGGTTGGCGACAACTGCGCCGGAGTTGGAATCCCACGGCGACGGTTTTGGTTTGCGGAGTGCGCCCGTCCCGGGCGCAGCAACCCTCGTCCCCGGCTACTTTCTGCGCCTGATCGACCGCAAAACCACGGATGCCCCCCCTCGAATGGCTCGCACCCCGGTGAGCGCCTCCTTAAGTCGGCCGGCACAGACATTGCCGACACCCGGGCAACATGGAAAGACAGGCTTATGCGGAAAGGAAGTTTCCGAGTGTAGGCAAATCCGGTTGGCGGCGAATGTGATGAGATTCGCCGTCTTTTAGAGGCTCACGTCGGCTGCTGCATTGCAGTGACCACGACGTAATTCTTTTTCCCTTTGCGCAGCAGGATATGTTTCCCGAAGAGAAGGTCGTTCGTCGTGATGGCACGGGCTGCATTAGGCTCGCGGACATTGTTCACGTTGACTCCGCCCCCTTCGATGTCCTTTCTGGCCTGTCCTTTTGAGGGGCAAAGTCCGGAGTGGACGAGAAGTTCCGCCAGCGGGATTCCGGAATCGCCCAACAGTTGCGGATCGAGGGGCTTGGTGGGGACTTCGCCGACAATGTCGTTGAAGGTGCTTTCGGAGATGCCTTCCAGATTGCCGCCGAAGAGGATTTCGCTCGCCCGGATCGCCTCGGCAGTTGCTGCGGTTCCGTGGATGAGATCGGTTGCCGCTTTGGCGAGGGCTTTGTGGGCTTCGCGCGCTCCGGGATTTGCAGTGTGCTTGGCTTCAAATCCGGTGATTTCTTCAAAGGAAAGGAAGGTGAAATATTTCAAATAGCGGATCACGTCGCGGTCGTCGGTGTTGACCCAGAACTGGTAGAAGCGGTAGACGCTGGTGCGTTTGGGATCCAGCCAGATGGCCCCGGCCACGGTCTTGCCAAACTTGGATCCGTCGGCATTGGTGATGAGCGGAAGGGTGAGGCCGAAAACCTGGCGTCCTATTTTCTTGCGGGTCAGCTCAAGCCCGGCGGTGATGTTGCCCCACTGGTCACTGCCGCCGATCTGGAGCTCGCAGTTTTGATCCCGGCAGAGCACCATGAAATCAAAGGCCTGAAGCAGCATGTAGCTGAATTCGGTATAGCTGATGCCCACCTCGCGGTCTTCCATCCTGGCCCGGACGGATTCCTTGGCGATCATCTGGTTTACTGAAAAGTGCTTGCCTATGTCGCGCAGGAAATCGAGGAATGAAATCCCTGCCGTCCAAGAGGCGTTGTCGAGAAGCCGTGCGGGATTGGTTGTTGTGACGAAATCGAGAAGTTTTGCCAGTTGCACCTTAACGCTGGCAATGTTGTGGTCGAGAACCTCCTGGGTTAGCAATTGGCGCTCGGCCGATTTGCCGCTGGGATCCCCGATGCTGCCGGTGGCCCCGCCGGCCAGAGCGATGGGGTGATGTCCGAGCAATTGAAATCGGCGCAGCGCCAGGAGCGGCACCAGATTGCCCACGTGTAAGCTGTCGGCGGTGGGATCGAAACCGCAATAGAGCGTCAGCGGCCCGGCGATTTTCTTCGTCAACTCGGCCGCGTCGGTGCAATCGGCCACCAGGCCGCGCCACTGCAGTTCTTCCAGAATGTTCATGGGGGAGAGACTAAATTGCCGCCGGGTGGTTGCCAATCTTGAGTTTTCGCGGTGGAACCGTTTTTTGAAACGGCGCTCAGAGTGCCCGGCAGGGCGTTGATTCAGCCATGCAGCGCAGGGGGAATCGATCTGTAGCCACCTGATTTTTGGGTGCCGCGCCCCGATCTGAGCGGCAGCAATACGCTTGGTTCATTGGATGCTGACGAGGTGTGCGTGTTGTGTTCTGCCGCCGAGGGTGAGCTTGGGTCGGTCGCCTTGCTTCAATCCGACCAACTGACGGCCCAGAGGGGATTCGGGGGTGATGACGAGCACTTCGCGTTTGGAGACCAGCACCTCGGTGCCGCCGGCGCGCGGGGCGAGAAAATAAAACGAAGTTTCGCCGCCCAGTTCCAGTTCCACCAGCGCACCCAACTCGATGGGTGCACCGGGTAGGAATGGGCGGGTGGAGAGTTTTTGAAAATCGGAGAGTGCGTTGGAGAGTTCGGCGATCTGCTTCGATTGTCCCCGGGCGAGATAGGAGGCTTCGAGACCTCGGGTGTCATATTTGCTCTCGGCCCGGCTTTGCTCGTGGGTGGCTTCGTCTCGCGAGGCTTGGGCGGCGCGAAGATAGACCTCCAGTTCGCCGGTCAGTTTGGCGATGATTTTTTTTAGGAGAGCCTGCTTGTTCATGGTGCTGTCTGGCTGGATTGGCGTTGTTGCCGGATTAACTGAAAGACGGATCGCACGTCTACCGGCTGCCGGCGCGCAATCAGGTGCATCGCGATAATCTCGCCGTGGGTGGCTAGCGAAATGAGAGTCAATCCGAGGATGGCCCAGTTGGCCGCGTTGAAGCACAGAAGGGCGGTCAAGCCGCCAAGCAGGCAGAGGCTATAGGTCTTGGCCATCCAAGAATGGGTGGCCGGGTATTTGCCGAACTTCAGGATACAGGTGAGAAGGGTGGCCAGTTCGGCGGCCAGCAGAAGCGCGACGGCCGGCCGGTTGGCCGACACCACCGGAGCGCACAATCTCCAGAGTGCGCCAAGGATAAAGAGGTAATAGATGAGATCCGTGCTGCTGTCATACCGTCGCAGCGCGGGGGTGGCGATGCCAAAGCGGCGGGCCAGAACGCCGTCGAAAATATCGGACAGAGCGCCTGCGACGAGTATGGGTAGGAAAATCCAGCGCGGTTGACCGGTGGAGGCGCAGCCGAGCGCTAGGGGTCCGAGCAGCAGTCGAAAGGTGGTCAGGGCGAATGGCAGATGACGCTTCAAAGATATCTGCCGATGATCGGCTTGAGAGCGGCGATGGTTTTTTTCGGCCAGAGTTTGCGTTCGGTCATGATGGCGCTACGCAGGGCCGAGTGGCAGGGCCAGTTCGGCTCCGCAGGGATCTGCGGAATGGTTTGGGCGATGATCGCTTTGGCCATGGCGGCGTTTTTGTGGAGGTTTTCGATGATCATCTCCACCGTCACGTGGGCCTCGTCCACTTTCCAGCAGTCGTAATCGGTCACCAGTGCCAGCGAGGCATAGGCAATCTCCGCTTCGCGGGAGCATTTGGCTTCGCCGAGATTCGTCATCCCGATGACATCGTAGCCGAGTTTGTGGTTGGTAATGGATTCTGCGCGGGTGCTGAAGGCCGGGCCTTCCATGTTGACGTAAGTGCCGCCATCGTGGATGCGGGCTTTGGTTTTGCGGCCGTTTTTTACCAGCAACTGGCGCAACTCCTCGCAGATCGGATCGGCGAAGGCCACGTGGCCGACAATGCCTCTGCCGAAAAAGGTGTGTTCAAAATCGCGTTTGGTGCGGTCGATGAACTGGTCGATGACCACGATGTTGCGAGGTTTGTATTTCGCCTGAAGCGATCCGACGGCGCTGGCGCTCAGGATCCAGGCGACGCCGAGTTTTTTCATGGCCCAGATATTGGCCCGGTGGTTCAGTTCACTGGGAAGAATCCTATGGCCGCGTCCGTGCCGTGGCAGGAAGACCACTTCGCGCCCGGCCAAGCTGCCGGTGAGAAACTCATCCGAAGGATCCCCGAACGGGGTTTTGACTTTGACCCACTTCTGCTTGGTGAAGCCTTCGATGTGATAAAGGCCGCTGCCGCCGATGATGCCGATTTTTAGCTGAGACATGTAAGGTTTTTAACGGTGAAGAAATCGATTGTGACGCCGAAGCCGGTTTGGTGTTACGGAGGAATGTGCAGTTGTCTTATTTTTTCGGGAGGAACACGGAGCAGACGGGCGCTCCGAGCGCCACCGATTGCCCGGTGGGCGTAAGTCGGCCGGTGGAGGTATTGATAGAAAAGACGGTGATCGAGTCGGAGTTTTGGTTTTCAGCGATGAGCCAGCGGCCGTCCGAAGAGAGTTCGAAATGGCGGGGTGTCTTACCCCCGGTTGGCTGGTTCTCGATGAATTTCAAATTCCCATGCCGGCGGTCCAAGGCGAAAACGGTGAGGCTGTCGTGACCTCGATTGGAGCCGTAAACAAATTTGCCGTTGGGATGAACCCGGATTTCGGCGCAGGAATCGGCCGGCGTGGCTGGATGATCTTTCGGAAGCGTCGAGAGGGTCTGCACCGCCGTGAGCGTGCCGCTTGCCGCGTCATAGCGGAAGGAACTGACGGTCAGTGTCATTTCGTTGATGACGAAGGCCCATTTGTGATCGGTGGAGAAGGCCAGATGCCGCGCTCCGGAACCGGGCGGCACGGTGGCAAACGGCGGGGTGTTGGGGGTTAGCACCGCAGAGCCGGCATTCAAGTGATAGACCAGGACCTGGTCCAGTCCCAGATCACAGGCCAGAGCGAAGCGGTTGTCGGGCGACGGGCAGATGAAATGGGCGTGAGGGCCGGACTGGCGGGCCGTGTTCACGCTGGAGCCGGTGTGCTGCAATGTGGTGGACGCAGCGCCCAGCGACCCGTCCGGATGGATGGGGAAAGCCGCGACAGTGCCCGAGCCGTAATTGGCGGCCAGTAGGCAGCGGCCTGTTGCGTCGACCGAGAGGTGGCAGGGAGCGCTGCCGCCGGATTTTTGGTGGTTGAGGGACCTGAGCTTTCCGGTGGCGTCGTCGACGGAGAAGGCCTCCACGGCCCCGCCGCGCTGCCCGTCCAACGAGTTGATTTCGGCGCTGGAATAGAGGAATTTTCCGCCCGGATGGAGCGCGAGAAAACTGGGGTTGCGCGCTTCCACCGCCAGTTCCGGAGGAGTCAGCTTGCCGGTCTTGGAATCAAATTGCGAGACGTAGATGCCGCGACTTTGCCCGTCGGTGTAGGTGCCGAAATAAACATGGTAGTCTTGGGCGCCAGCGCCCAGAGCGGCCAGTTGTAAACCCAGACACAGTAAAAAAACGCGGTTCATGTCACCAGAAAACAGGAACGGTTCGGGCGCGCAAGCAACTTTGCGCCAAATTCAGGAAACGGACGGACGCAGTAGATCGCTGAGCGCCTCGCTCAATTCCGGATATTGGAATTCAAAGCCGGAGGCGAGCAGGCGTCCGGGTAGAACGCGGCTGCTTTCCAGGAGGAGTCCCGGTTCCGTGCGCAGTAAAAACGCGCCCACCCGGATCATCCAGTCTGTGGCTGGCAGACCGATGGGCATTGAGCAGGCTGCTCTGAGGGCGCGCATCTGCTCGGAGTTGCGCACCGGGTTCGGCGCGGCCAGATTGACCGGTCCATCCAGAGTCGTCCGGGTCATGATCCAGTCAACGGCGCGGAGAAAGTCAGCGAGGTGGATCCAGGAGACATATTGCATGCCTCCCCCCAAGGAGCCGGCCAATCCAAAGCGTGCGAGGCGCCGGAGCACGGGGAAGACTCCTCCATTGCGGCCCAGCACCAAGGTGATGCGCAGGGCCACCTTGCGCGTTTTCGGGGCGGGGGCCCCGAAAAGCGCCAGCTCCCATTGGCGGGTGACCTCGCCCAAAAAACCGGCGCGTACCAAGACCGGTTCGGCCAAAGCCGCTGCTTCGTCCACGGGTTGCTGTGTGTCGGATGGATAAATGGCGGCAGAACTTGCATTCAACCAGACACGGGGCGGTCGCACACAACCGGCAATCACCTCGCCAAGCAGACGGGTAGAATCCACCCGCGACGACATCAGAAGCGCGCGGTTGGCCTCGGTATGGCGGCAGTTTACCGGGCGGCCTGTGAGATTGACAAGCACATCGGCCCCGTCGACCAGCGATGTCCAAGGTCCGGGCGACTTGGCGTCCCAGAATGTTTCCGTGGCTCCGTCGGTGCGGAGGCGGGGCGAGCGGGTGAGGATGGCGACCGAGTGTTTTTGTGCGAGGAGATGGCGTGTGAGTTCGGTGCCTAAAAAACCGCTGCCCCCCGCGAGAATGATCCGTAAATTCATAGCCGTTCCTACAAAAAGGTCACAAGCCGAAGCCCGGTGCAAGCGGTTATTTGTGACAGCAGTTCCCCGCGGCGAGGTCCGGGCTCAGGTAAGGGATACCCAGAGACATGCCGCGCAGAATCAGCAGCAGTCCGAGCAACAGGATGGAAACCGGGATGGCGGCGTGCAGTTTCAGGCGCAGCGAAAGGGGGACGAGTTTGCCTGAAAGACCTAGTGTGAGCATCAGGGGCACCGTGCCGGCACCGAAAGAGGCCATGTAAGCGGCGCCGGCAAGGGCGCTTGAGGTCATGGCCGCCCCGGCGCAGGCCACATAAACCAGACCGCAGGGCAGCAGGCCGTTCAAGAGTCCCAGCAGGAGCAGGGAGCCGGACGAACGCCGGCCCAGCAACCGCGACATGCCGGATTTGAGGGTGTTGACCCACCGGGTCAGCGGCCTACCCAGGGCGATTTTACGCGAGGCGAACAGTCCGGTGATGAGAGCCAGGCCCAGGGCGATGGAAATCCAGCGCTGAATGCCCGCCAGCAGGAGGGATTTGCCGAACAGTCCGAAAATAAAACCCAGACTGCAATAGGTCAGGATGCGTCCGCAATTGTAGAGGACCCGGCCCGTGGTGAAACCCAGCGCGGAGTTGCCGGTGGCCGGGAGGGCGAGAGCCAGCGGGCCGCACATGCCGGCGCAGTGCAGGCTGCCAACCATTCCCAGAGCGAAAGCGGTCCAGAGTTCCATCAGGGTTTTAATCTGGCGTAAGGATGCTGATCAAGGGCGGTGAGTTTCGCCTGCAAGCTGGCCGGACCGATGGCGACTTTCTGGTCCACAAAATAATCCATGCCCCCGACATTCCACGTGATCCGGACTTTCCAAAAACCCTGACGCAAGGCGGCAACATCCAGACACTGGCGGCCCGAGGCGTCCGCTTCCAATTTGAAGTGTTGATCCTGTCCGGCAGCCGAGGGTCGGTAGAGTTCAATTTCGCCTTGGGCCGTTTTACCGGCGTGCTCCGCAGGCAGCGCAATCCAGAGGTGCCGGGTTGAATCCTCATAGGTTGCGATGGCGGAGGTGGCCAGTTTGTGCGTGCGGCCGGCGGTGTCGATGCGCGCCTGGTATTGGATTTCCTGGTCGTAATATTTTTCGCTGACCAGCTCGGATTTGTGGGTGCAGGCCAGAAAGGAGCACATGCCGACCCCGCCCAGATAGAGCAGGGCCGCGCAGGTGATGCCGAGAGGCCAGAGGGATTTTGGTTTTGGCATGGGATTATTGGGGGGTGTCATTACGCGGTCCGATGAAGGCGGTTTTCACCGTGCTGATTTTCCGGGGACCGGAGTAGACGCCGATCCGGACGGGGATGGTGCCGTGTTTGAGCGCGGTGTTTTCCAGTTCGATAAGAAGAGAGGTTTCAACGAGTTTTTCCCCCGGAACCAGCAGTTCGTGTCCCAGCACCTGGAGCTGACCGGCCGGCTCCTCAAGCTTCAACTCGATGGGCAGGGGGTGGCTGGTTTTATTGATCACTCTGACGGTGTAGAGGTTGCTGAAGCGCCCGTCGGGCATCTGTTGAAACAACGCCCCCTGGGCCCGCAGCACGGTGGCCTCGACATCCGACCGGGTGAATACCAGAAACAACCACAGACCGATCAGGCCGGAGAGCACGATGCAGTAGGCTGCCAGACGCGGCGTGAAGCGCAGGCTTTCCCCGCGTTCGATGCCGTTGAGGGAGGCGAACCGGACCAGCCCGCGGGGTTGGTTGGTTTTTTCCATCACGGCATCGCAGGCATCGATGCAGGCCGTGCAGTTGACGCATTCCATCTGCGTCCCGTTGCGGATATCGATGCCTGTGGGGCAGACCGCCACGCATTGGTGGCAGTCGATACAGTCGCCCTGACCGGAGGCTTTCCGCTCCGGGGCGGATTGGTTGCGGTGAAGGGGCGCGCGGTTTTCGCCCCTTTTGTAATCATAGGCGACGAGGATGGTGTTCTCGTCCATCACAGTGGCCTGATGGCGGCCATAAGGGCAGATGAAGGTGCAGGCCTGCTCGCGGAAGCGGGCGAAGATGGCATAGAACAGGACGGAGAAAAGAACCATGAAGGTCAGGCCCGTGTGGTGGGTGGCCGGGTTGTCTGTGACAATCATAAAAAGTTTTTCGGTGCCGATGGCATAGGCGAGCAGGGTGTTGCCGACCAGGAAAGAGAGTCCGAAAAAAGCGAGGTGTTTGGTGGTTTTCTTGAAAACCTTCCCGGGCGACCACGGGGCCCGGTCGAGTTGACGCTGCGCCCCGGCATCGCCTTCGATGGCGTATTCGATCTTCCTAAAAACCATTTCCATAAGCACGGTTTGCGGACAGGTCCAGCCGCACCAGAGCCGGCCAAAAGCCGCCGTGAAAATCAGGATTCCTGTCACGAAAATCAACAGCGTCACCGCCGAGAGGATCATGTCTTGGGGCCAGAATATATTGCCCAGAATGATGAATTTGCGTTCGATAACATTGAGCAGGAGCAGGGGGTTGCCCCGGATCCGGATGAATGGGCCCATGAACATGATGCCCAGCAGGATCCAGCTGACGTAGGTCCGGGCGCGGTAAAAACGGCCGGCGGGTTTGCGCGGGTAAACCCACAGGCGGCGGCCTTCCTGGTCGGCTGTGGCCAGGTGGTTGCGGTAGTCGCCCGGGGCGTCGGGTTTCGACGCGGGTCCCGGGTTGCCCGGCGGCAGGGGGTTGTTTTCAGCGGGAGTGGGCATTAGTCCAAATTTCAAACCGGAGGTTTGATTGGTTTATTCGAACTGGCTCGGCACGGTGCTGACCGGAGTCTGGTTTTCCGGCGGTTTCGGATTCGGCGGATGGGTGCCGCGCAAGGTGTGGATATAGCTGGCGACGGACTTGATTTGGTCGGGATTCAAATAGTTTTTCCAAGTGATCATGCCTTTGGCCGGAACGCCGTTCCAGATGGTTGTGACAGTATCGGCGAAATTGGATCCGTGAATCCAATACTCATCACATAAGTTTGGTCCCACAAGGCCGCCACCGTCGCTGCGGTGGCAGGGTGCGCAACTGGTCAGGAAAATCTGCTTCCCGTTGTTTAGGAGGATGGGATCCTGCGAAGGTGTCAGGTTCGGAATGCCCGCCTCGAATTTGCCCATGGCGGCGGATTTGAGTTCGGTGCCGCGTTGCATTTCCGCCTTGTATTCAAAGGCCGCCACGCCTCCCTCCTGGGCAAACGCGGACGCCTTAAGGACGTGGTAGTAGGCGAGGTAACCGGCCGCAAACACGATGCTCAGGTTGAAGAGCCAAACCCACCAGCGCGGCAGCTGGTTGTCCAGTTCGCGGATGCCATCCATCTCGTGTTGAAGGAGCAGGGGGTCTTTTTCCTCATTCATGGCCGGAAGGGGTTGGAGTTGTTTCGCCGCCGTCCAGCGGCAGGTTGCTCATCGAATTCAAGTAATCCTTCTTCAGCCGTACCGCCCAAATGAGCATCCCCATGAAGAAGGTGAAGAAAAGGAGGATCGAAATCACTCCGTATGTGTCCACGGTGGCCAGGTGTTCAATGACATTCTTGATCATATCAGGTTCACTTTGTGTTCAGGGTTGTCGATGCGGCAGCGGGCGCTGATCCCGCGGTCTTGATGTCCGTGCCCAGACGTTGGAGATACGCGATCACGGCCACAATTTCGCGGTCCGCTCGGGCACTGATCATCCCGGTCTTGAGGCTGGCGACGATTTTTTCCTGTTGTGCGGCCAGCTCTTTTTGCGCCGGACCATTTTCGTATCCGGCCGGATAGGGGACGCCCACCTTGCGCAAAGCCCGAAGCCGAGGCGACAGGCAATCCGTGTCCAGTTTGTCCGCCAGAAGCCAGGGAAAGCGGGGCATGATGGAGCCGGGTGAGGTCGAGCGAGGGTCGTCCATGTGGTTGTAGTGCCAGGCGTCAGGATACTTGCCGCCAATCCGGTGCAGATCCGGTCCGGTGCGCTTCGACCCCCACAGAAACGGATGATCGTAAACAAACTCCCCGGCTTTGGAGTATTCCCCGTAGCGCTCCGTCTCCGAACGAAAGGGGCGGATCATCTGCGAGTGGCAGCCCACGCAGCCTTCCCGGATGTAGATGTCGCGGCCGAGCACTTCCAGCGCGGTGTAGGGTTTCACCGAGGTGATGGTGGGAATGTTTTCCTTCACCAGGAAGAGCGGAATGATTTCCACCATGCCGCCGACCAGCACAGCGACCAGGGCGAGCGCGGTGAAAAAAAGGGGCTTGGCCTCAAGGAAACGGTGTGTGTGCCATCTGCTGGTGGCGTGGGTGATATCCTCTCTGGCTGTTTCCTTTATTAAAGGCAGGGCCTGCGCTTCTTCTTCCGGCACAAAGCAGCCCTGCTTGGCGGTCATATAAAGGTTGAAGACCATCATGACCGCGCCGGCGATGTAAAGCGTTCCGCCCAACGCCCGCAGCTCGTACATCGGGATGACGTGCAGCACCGTGTCCAAGAAGTTAGGATATTGCAGGAACCCGTCCGGGGTGAACTGTTTCCACATCAATCCTTGGGTGACGCCCGAGGCATACATGGCAATCACATAGAAGGCGATGCCCAGCAGCCCGGTCCAGAAATGATAGTTTGCCAGCTTGATGGACCAGAGTTTCGTGTTGTAGAGCCGGGGAAAGAGCCAGTAGAGCATGGAGAAGGTCAGGAACCCATTCCAGCCCAGCGCTGCGTTGTGCACATGGCCGATGCCCCAGTCCGTGTAATGGGAAAGGGAATTGACCGACTTGATCGACATCATGGGGCCTTCGAGGGTGGCCATGCCGTAGGCGGTGACCGCCGCGACCATGAATTTGAGCATGGGTTCCTCGCGCAGCTTATGCCAGGCGCCCCGCAGCGTAAGCAGCCCGTTCAGCATGCCACCCCAGCTCGGTGCAATCAGCATCAGCGAAAACACCATGCCAAGCGATTGCGCCCAATCCGGCAAGGCGGTGTAAATCAGATGATGCGGCCCCGCCCAGATGTAGAGAAAGATCAGGGCCCAGAAATGGATGATGGAAAGCCGGTAGCTGAACACCGGACGGCCCGAGGCCTTGGGCAGAAAATAATACATCAGGCCTAGATAGGGCGTGGTCAGGAAGAACGCGACGGCGTTGTGCCCATACCACCATTGCACCAGCGCATCCTGCACGCCGGCATAGGCGGAATAGCTCTTCCAAAAACCGGCTGGCATCTCCAGCGAGTTGATGATGTGTAACACCGCCACCGTGATGGCTCCGGAAATATAGAACCAGATCGCCACATACATGTGTTTCTCCCGCCGCCGGGCGATGGTCCCGAAGAGATTCACCGCGAATCCGACCCAAACGACGGCGATGGCGATGTCGATGGGCCATTCCAGTTCGGCGTATTCCTTGCTGCTGGTGAAGCCCAGCGGCAGGGTGATGGCGGCACTGACAATGATTGCCTGCCAGCCCCAGAAGTTGAACCAGCTCAGAAAATCGCTGAACATGCGCGCCTTGCAAAGCCGCTGCAGCGAATAGTAAATGCCCATGAACATGCCGTTGCCGACAAAGGCGAAAATGACGGCATTCGTATGCAATGGGCGAAGCCGGCCGAATGTCAGGTAGGGTAGGTTTAGGCTCAGGGCCGGAATGAACAGCTGGCAGGCCAGCAGCAGCCCCACGGCGAATCCAACCAGACCCCAGACCACGGTGGCGAGCGCGAAGGCCCGGACGATTTTGTTGTCGTATTTGAATTTCTCCATATTCATGCGGTTAAAGTCAGAGGAGGTTTTAGAATTTGAAAATAAGGTCGGCGGTGACGCGGCTTTCAAAAACACCGTTCTGCTCGCTCACGCCCCGTTCCCAAGCCAACCCCAGATCAACCCGGTTCACCAGTTTGGAGCGCAAGCCGCAGCCTCCCGTCAGCTGGGTGCTGCCCCGGGCCTGGCTCGCGCCGAAATTGATCAGGTCATAGCCCTCCGCGTTGAGCGGGACCGCATTGAGCGATTGATGAGCATCATCCTTTCCGTTGCTCAAAATCGTGTAGCCGTTGAACACGACGAACGGAATAAAATAGCGGCGCAGGGAATAGTCGGCTTGGGCGCTGTAATGCAGCCGGGCCGTGTTGCGGTCGAAATTGTTGGGGATGATGCCGCCGGCATTGCCGGTCCAATGCAGGCTGTCCCATCCCTTGACTGCGGAAACAAGAAGATTTTCCTCGCCGTAACCGTGCCATTGGAAGACCCGCTCGTCTCCCGTCGGAACCGTCACTGTGAATCCGGGCGTCAGCAGGAAATGGCTGCTGCTGTCCTCCACCAACGCGTATTTAAAACCGGCCGCCAGATCCGCCCAACCGTAGCTGTGGGCCAGCGTGTGGTCCGGGCGGAAGGCCACATAGCAGTCTTTTGTCGCGATCAAGGCTAGGCGTTCGGTCAAGGCATAGCGCAATTGCAGCGCGTAAACCTGGGTGTCACCCCCCAAAGGCAATTCCCCCCCGGCATATTTGAATTGTTCGGGCAGAAATTGTTCGATGAAAATCGGGCGCACCTCGCTCGTGATCCGGGCATCCTCGAAATAAATCGGGTTGGCGACCGGCGCGATCAGCTGCTCTTTCCAATCATTTCCGCTGCAACAGGGGCTTGATTCTTGCGTCCGGGCATCCTCGAAATAAATCGGGTTGGCGACCGGCGCGATCAGCTGCTCTTTCCAATCATTTCCGCTGCAACAGGAGCTTGATTCTTGCGCGTCGAGGGCCGGCAGGGAGGCCGCCGCCATCATTGCGGCGGTCACAGTTTTACCATTATTCATAAAGGGGGTTAATCGGTTTGGGTTGGATTCGTTTTTTCCGGATATGGGCTGGACTTGGTCCTCAAGGACTTTACCGCCGGAGGCGAGGAATCGGGATCTCCACCAAGAATGCGCAGGGAAGGCGTGGTGGTGTCTTCAAACTGCCCCGTCTGAACCGACCAGATGAAGGCGGCAAGAAAAAGCAGGGCCAGTCCCAGGCTCGCAAGGATGAGAATGACAAGGACACTCATGGCTGGGTGGTTGGGTTGGCAAAACCGGCCCGATCGGCCGCCCAGCGTGTGGCACCGCAGGCAAAGAGGACCACGGTGATGGAGCTGATGGGCATGAGCACGGCACAAACCAGCGGCGAAAGCAGTCCCGCCGCCGCGATCCCCACTCCGACGAGATTGTAGGCGGAGGAAATACCGAAGCTGACGCGCACAATGAGGGCGGCGCGACGGGAAAACCCCAGAATCTTGTCTATGTATTCAACAAGGCCGGCTTCCAGAATCACATCGCTTGCCGGTGAAAAGCTTCCAGTCTTTTCCACCACCGCCACGCCAACATCGCTCTGCTTGAGCGCGCCGGCATCGTTCAATCCGTCCCCCACCATTAACACCGTCCGTCCGGCAGACTGCAGGCGACGGACCTGGTTGAGCTTGTCCAGAGGGCTTTGATTGAACAGGAGTTCCGCCTCCGCGCCAAACAGGCCGCGGAAACGGCTGCGCTGACGGTCGTTGTCACCGCTCAACAGAGCCAGGGAATATCGGGGTTGCAAACTCTTGACGAGCAGCTCCGTCCGCGGGCGGAGGTGGTTTTCCACGTCGAAGCTCCCACGGTGAAGACCATCGATGGCCAGGCTCACTGAGCTGGAAGCCTTTGGCAATGCGCGGTCCGGGTGGATTCCTCGGGAGGCCAGCCAACCCATTGACCCCAGCAGCACCTGGTGCCCTTCGATCAAGCCGGAGATGCCGCCGCCGACGGTTTCGCAAAACCCGGTGACCGGCATTGCCTGGATGCCGTCGGCCATCTGGCTGGCGATCCGCGAGGAATGCGGGTGGGCTGAGTGCCGCGCCAAGGAATGGGTCCAACTCCGTTCCGCCGTCGAGAGAGGCGTGCCGGTGAATTGAGCCGCTCCGCCGGCGGCTGTGGTGAGCGTGCCGGTTTTGTCGAACATCAAGGCGTTTACCCGGGCCATCCGCTCCACCACTTCCGCGTTTTTCAGGAAGACCCCCCGCCGGGCCAGCATCCGATGCGCCGTGCCCAAAGCGAAGGGCGCGGCCAGTGCCAGTGCGCAGGGACAGGCCACAATGAGCACGGAATTAAAAGCTTTTAGCCCCCGCCACGGCTGGCCGGTGGCGGCCCAGAACACGGCGGCCCCCAACGCCACGGTGAGGACGACCCGCGTAAAGCGACGGCTGTATCGATTGGTTAGCGATGTGAAATCATCACTGCGCGGCTTCTGGAAAGCCTCATGGTTCCACAATGAGGTCAGGTAGCTTTGAGACACCGGTTTTACTGTCACAACCTCTATGGCTCCGGCCATCTGGCGGCCTCCGGCGTAGAGGTGATCGCCACGGTTGTTCACGGCCGGCTCGGATTCCCCGGTCACAAAACTATAATCGATCAGCGCGGTACCCTCCTCCAGCCTGGCGTCGGCAGGGAGCAGTTCGCCGTGCCGCAGCACCAGCCGGTCGCCGACTGACAGATGGCAGAGGGCGACATGCTCCTCGGTGCCGGAGGAGGTTTTGCGGACTGCGGAGAGCGGAAAGAACGACTTGAAATCGCGGTCAAACGCCAAGCGTTCGTGCGTTTTCTGCTGGAACGCCCGGCCGCACAGCAGGAAAAAAACCAGTCCGCACATGGAATCCAGGTAGCCCCCGCCGCGGCCGGTCATGATTTCAAAACCGCTCTGGGCGTAAATGGCCGCCAGCCCTGCGCTGATCGGAACCTCCAGAGTCAGGCGTTTCTGCCGTAACGCCAGACGGGCGGAACTCCAATAATCCGCGGCGCTGATTGTCAGCACCGGGAGAGCGAGTCCGAGGCTCAGCCAGCCAAAGAGCCGTTGGAAAACCGGCGCGCTGAAACTGTCCAGCCCGAAATACCCCGGCAGGCTCAAGAGCATGATGTTGCCGAAGGCGAAGCCGGCCAGGCCAATCTGAATCCACTGCCGCCGGTGCCGCGTCTGAACGGCGGGTTTGCCTGTTTTCTCAAGGGTCAATTCCGGCTCGTAGCCGAGGGAATCCAGCAGTTCCACCACTTCGCTCAGTTTGAGGGCCTGGGTGTCAAAGCACAGCGCCAGTTCGCGCCGGGAAAAGTCCACCCGGGCCTGGCCGATCCCAGGGTTCAAGTGGCACAGGTTTTCCAGCAGCCAGACGCAGGCCACACAGTGAATGGCGGGAACATGGAAGGTGACGCGGCTGGTTTTGGGGCCGCTGAAATCCAGCAAGCGCTCGCGCAGGCTTGGTTCATCCAAATAGGCCCAGCGGTGGGGGGGCGGGGTTTTGCGGATTCGCACGCCAGGCTGCTCGCTCAACTCATAAAAAAGCCCAAGTCCATTTCCGGTCAGCAGCTCATACACCGTCCGGCAACCCCGGCAGCAAAACGAATTCCGCCCCTCTGCAATCAGGGGTTCCGGGCACGGCTCGCCGCAGTGCGAACAGGCCGCAGTCCGGCTGTCCGTTCTTTGGCCGGCCGAGCCGGTCTGTTTCCGCGCCGTGGAAATATTCAAAATGCCATTCACCGCCATCAAAGGTCCCGTCTTGGCCGGGGGACCGGCCGGAAGACTGTTGGAAATTAAGAGCGTTGCGGCCGCTGGGGCTTTGCCTTTTTTGCCCGGGGCGGCACATTTCTTGGCGTGCTTTTGGGAGGGCATGGCCGCTTCGGGCGGGGCGGCCGTTCCAGTTTTCGCGATGCGGTGTTGTTTTCTCTTGTCAGTTTTAGAAACGCTTCTTAGATTGGTCCCACTGTCGGCTACCTGCTTCACCATGTTCAATCCGGATCAGGCAATGTGGATTTACCCATGTAAAATCCCGCCCGACGCTACCTCGCTGTAATCCGTAACGCGCGACTCTGACACCCCCACTTCAACTTCTGCCATGAAGAACTACATTCTCGACACCAACGTTCTGCTGCATGATCCGGATTCGCTCCTGAATTTCGAGGAGAATGCCGTAGTTATTCCGATTGAAGTGATTGAGGAGATCGACAGGTTCAAGCGCGAGTCCACTGAGTTGGGACAGAATGCCCGGGCTGTTTCTCGGATGCTGGACGGATTTCGGGGGGCGGGCAGCCTCAGCGCCGGAGTAGGGCTGCCCAACGGAGGTAAGTTGCGAATCGTATTTCAAAAGCAGACTGCGGCCAAAACCGGTCGTATGGCGTTTGGCAACGATACGGTGGACAATCGGATTCTTTCGCTGGCGGCCGGCATTCAAAAAACCGATCCAAAAAGCGAGACCATCCTGGTCAGCAAAGACATCAATCTGCGGATCAAGGCAGACGCACTGGGACTGCAAGCGGAGGATTACGAGACGGACCGGGTGCTGATCAAGGATCTCTACACCGGAATGCTGGAAATGACGATCAGCGGGGCTCAGCTCACAGCGTTTCGGGCCAAAGGTGAACTGGAATTACCGTCCGGCAAGAAGCGCTATCCGAATGAATATTACACCCTCACCGAGGAGGGGAATTCAAAACGAACGGCCTTGGCCAAGGTGGATGCAAGCGGTCTTAAACTCATTCCAATTGTGGACTGCCGCGAACCTGTCTGGGGCATCAAGCCACGCAACCGCGAGCAACACTTCGCGTTTGATGCCCTGCTGGATGACCGCATCAAGCTCGTCACACTCATGGGCAAGGCCGGTACCGGAAAGACGCTACTTGCAATGGCAGCAGGCCTGAAGCGAGTGGTTCATGATCGTGAATTCCGCCGCCTCGTGGTGGCGCGCCCCACCATTTCCATGGGCAAAGAGCTGGGGTTTCTTCCAGGTTCGCTGGAGGAGAAGCTATCGCCCTGGATGCAGCCGATCCATGATGCATTAGAATTGCTGAGCGACCTTAACATGGGCCATGAGCATCGACGCAGTGCAGATCTCATGCGGTCGGGGATGATTGTGGTCGAAGCCCTGAGCTATATCAGGGGGCGCAGCATAGCCAATCAGTTCATGATCATTGATGAAGCCCAGAACCTCACACCGCTGGAAGCCAAAACCATTATTACCCGTGCCGGCCATGGGACCAAGGTTATTTTCACCGGCGACCCCTATCAGATTGACAATCCTTACGTCGACTCGTCCTCCAACGGCTTCAACTATCTGGTCAGCCGTTTTCGATCCCAGGCGATGGCAGCTCATGTGGAACTGCAAAAAGGAGAGCGTTCCGAGTTAGCCGAACTGGCAGCTAATATTTTATAAACGGAGCTGTCGCAGCCTTCCTGAGGCAAGCTCAACTTTCGCTCAGCCGTTTTACCGGTTTTCGTAATAGAACCGATGCGCCTCGGCAAGAACCCCGGAAATCCGAGAGGCAAAAGGGCTGTTTCAATGGGCTTGCCTCAAATCCAGCTCCTCAAGATTCCGCGAATTTTTACCGGGAACCCAATGGTCGGCCCGTTCGAGCGGATTGCGGCGCATTTTAGCCTAGGGTATCAGGTCGAAAGGCTCGCTGGGGAAGGGGATTGCGTGTTTTCCGGTTTTGGCGCTTGCCCGTGCCGAACTCCCTGCGTATAAGTCCCCCAGGCTTCTGAACTGAGATTAACTATGTCATTAACCGGACGACAATCCCTCAACACCAGCAATGTGCTCTCCGTCATCATGGGGGGCGGGCAGGGGACGCGGCTCTTTCCGCTCACCAAGGAACGGGCCAAGCCGGCCGTGCCGCTGGCGGGCAAGTACCGGCTGGTGGACATCCCCATCTCCAACTGCATCAACTCCGGATTGCGCCGGGTCTATCTGCTGACACAGTTCAACTCAGCATCCTTGCATCGCCACATCTCGCAGGCTTATAAATTCGACCATTTCTCCGGCGGCTTCGTCGAAATCCTCGCGGCCGAACAGACCGCCACGGACACCAGCTGGTATCAGGGCACGGCCGATGCCGTGCGCAAAAACCTCATCCATTTTCTCAATCACGACTTCGAGCACCTCCTGATCCTGAGCGGGGATCAGCTTTATCGGATGGATTTCCGGGAGATTCTCGGCCAGCATTGCGAGACGGGCGCGGACATCACTGTGGCCACCATTCCCGTGCCCCGGCAGGATGCGGAATCCCTGGGCATCATGCAGATTGATGCGGAGCGCCGGATCATCCGGTTCGTGGAAAAACCCAAGGATGCCGCGGTCTTGGACTCGCTTCATCTGGAGAAGAGCGCTTATGCCAATCTGGGCATCACGGACGAGCGCGAACTTTATCTCGCATCGATGGGCATTTATATCTTCAAGCGCGACGTGGTGCGGCAATTGCTGGACAACGACCGGCCCGACTTCGGCAAACACATCATTCCCGGGGCCATTGAGTCGCACAAGGTTTTCTCCTACGTTTTCCAGGGCTACTGGGAGGACATTGGGACCATCCGGTCGTTTTTTGACGCGAATCTGGACGTCTCTTCTGAATTGCCCCGCTTTAATTTCTTTGACATGTCGGCCCCCATTTTCAGCCGGCTGCGATTCCTGCCTGCCTCTAAAATCAATGGCGCCCAGATCGACCATGCCGTCGTTTCCGAGGGTTGTATTATCAATCAGGCCCGGATCAAGCGCAGCGTTGTGGGAGTTCGCAGTATTGTTGGCTGTGGAACGCGGTTGGAGCGGGTCATTCTTATGGGGGGGGACTACTATGAATCCTTCGAATCAATTCAGGCCAATGAGGCGGCCAACCGGCCCAGAATAGGCATCGGGAGCAACACGCGGATTGAAAATGCCATCATCGACAAAAACGCCCGAATCGGGGACAACGTGGTGATTTCACCCGTTGGAAAGCCCGAAAATGTCGACCACCCCTTGTACTATATACGGGACGGCATCGTGATTATCCCCAAGAACGGCATCGTGCCGCATGGGACCCTGATCTGAGGGTTTTTATTTGGTTTGGGCGAAGAGCATGAACACCCGGGGACCGCGCGCCGTTTGCATGGCGTAGCGCTCCTCTTGGGGACCCAGCGCGACGGCTAAGCCGTCACAGTTCTTGTCGTGGGCCGGTTCCCCGTCCACCAGCAGCATGTAATGGTGCGTCCGGTTGCCTGGGATCTGGTGGACAGTCACATGCCACGCGTCCATGGTGGCGTCTTTCTGCAATGACACTCGCTGCCACTGGTTGAAAGAGCCCACAACCTCCACGGATGCGGGTGTTGCCATTTGTGGGTCGGGCAGACGCCAGCGAAACACTTTGGAGAAGGTCTGTCCCTGGCGCCCTCCGGAACTGGAGGCTCCTGCGGGGGCGGGCTTGCCCGGCTCGGGCGGAGCAGGTGCGCTTTTATTGGCAGTCTTCAGTCCAAAAAGTCGTTTCAACATAGTCGATTGGGCGCGCATCATAGGCGGAGTTGAGCGTCGGGGGCAATTGGAAACCGAATTTTCGGGGGTGATTTTCCCAAGTCCCTTCAAATCGATGCGTTCCTAAATTGAGGAGGCCGACGCAGCCGCCGGTTGCGTGGCGTTGATCAGCAGCGCCATTTCAGATGGCAGTTTGGGACGGAGGCTGCGCGAACCGGGTGGTTTCAGTCTCGAAAAGGCAACCACCGGCCCTCGGTCCGGCGGCGGATGGCACCTGGAATGGCTCCGCATGCTTTGCCTCGAGTTTTACCCGCGCGATTCCGGTTGGGTCCGATTGGATTAACAAGGTTTGAGTGGAACCGCAGGGTTTCATCCGAACCAATATGAAACGTTTTTTGGACTTCTTCAGCAACCTTGGCATTGGCGGGGAATATTCATGCGCAAAAGGGGCCGTTTGATCCGGAACCGTTGCCGCCAACCATCAACCCGGCGTGTCAGGTGCATTTTGTGACCATTGACGGTTTGTTTCAGGCGCCAAACTCCAATTGGCTGCCCTGCTTGGAAACCCTGACGGGCGGTGATCACACCACCGCGCCGGTGACCGTTGGAGGATATACGGGCGTGAGTGTCAGCGGAATCAAATTCAACAATGCTGCCAGCGCTTTTGCATTCTGGGCAGACAAAGCCACGGTTGATATTTTGATGCAGGTCACTGGCGACGGAGCCTTTGTGGATGAAAAGGGGCGGCTCGCCGCTTTGATTTTCTGACGGGGACATTGCCCGAGCCCATTGCGGTGGATGGCGGGGTGCTGCCAAAGTCGATAGACAACCATAAATGGAACTGGGTGTTGTTTCGCATCTCGAATGGCCTGAGGCACATGGACGGCGGGCGGTGGGTGGAAACGATTCATCCGAAAGCGAAGGACAACCCGAAGACAGGGCTCGTTTCGCGCATAAGTGGACAGAATGGAGGCACAGTCCGCATGGACGGGTTGCATGAACTGAAGGTGCGGTTCGTCGCGTTTGGTGAGAAGGGTGCGTTTGGCGAACCGGCCCAAACTTCAAAAACAGGGTGTCATCTTCGTTCCGCTTTTTGCGCCCAACGATTTCTGGCGGGAGGTTGCCGTGGGCGGAAATTATTGGGGCACAAAAATCAACCCGTTAGTGGCGGAGTTGACCAGCACTTGGAATTTGGCTCCGGCCGCGTTGGTCAGGGTAAGCCCGCCGGCATTTCCGGAAAAGCCCTTGGCGCGCACCGTGCCACCATACGCAAAATCCGAACTGTTTGTCTGCGCCCGCAGATCGACGATAACCACGAGGTTTGTCGGTGCGGGAATTGCGGCAACCGCCCATTTTGTATAATCAGAGTGGTTGGTCAGGAGCAGGGATTGGCTGCCGGCATAGCCTCTGGGGTTCAAGAAAACCCAACGGGTTCCCTCGGTGACAACCGGCGCGGACAAGGGGGATTCAAAAGTGTCGTTCTGGGACAGATAGACCATTCCAGCAAAGGCGGGTGACGCATAATACGGAATGGAGCAGGAGACGAAATTGTTGTCCCGGATGGTCCAACCCTTGTTGCCGTTGTAAGTCTGGCCGGGTTCGACACAGTAGACTGCCGCTCCTAGAGAATAAACGGAGGATGGGGGCCAGTCATTTGAAGGGCCCGCCCCCCCGACGCCGGCGAATTCAAAGAGATTTTCCGCCAGGGATCCGTGGTCGGTTGCCCAAGAAATGCCGTTGACGTAAGTGAAGTGACAGTGCTGAACCACGGTGTCTTCGTTGAAGTTCATCTGGAAATTGATCGGGATCAGGTTGTGGGGCGCCGTGTCACCGAAGGTTGAGGGGCTGAAGCCGAAGTTGAGGTTGGCGTTGGTCATGCTGCCCCAATAGCCAAACCAGACATGGTCCAGATCGACTTTCGCCACGCCGCCCAGTGCCGACCAGTTCAGGGCATTGCCCTGGAACCAGAGGATATTGGTGCAGGCGTTGACCGCCGAGGCGATCCACATGTCGTGCATGGAGAAGGCCAGATTGGACGGGGTATTGGCCTGGCCTACGGTCACGACGGTCTGGGGGGCGGTTCCGGCATAGGTGATCCCGCAAGCCGTGATTCCCGCTCCGCGCAGGTTGAGTGTGAAGGGGGTGGTCCATCCGCTGTTATGCACATAAATGTTCGTGTAGGTGTAGTAGTTGCCCGGCATCAGCCAGATCGTGCCGCCTCCGGGATGCTGCTGGTCCGCGGCCCGGGGCAGGGACATGATTGCCTCCTGAATGCCGGCGGTCTGGGTGCCGGGGGTCCAGGGCCCGAACCAATTGGTGTCTCCATTGGCGGGCGGGGTTTGGGCGATGATTTTAACCCAGGCGGAAGCCTGAAGGTTGGTGAGTCCGGAGCCCGAGCCGGTGAAGCTGCCAGTGAAACCATTGGCGGGGTTGCTCAGAGTCAAAACCCCGGGATAAGTTCCAGCAAGTTGAGTGGTGGGCAGCATGCCGGTCAGCTGGGTCGTTGACAAATAGCCGCTGAGGCTGCCGGCGGTTTTCGCAAACAGAGCCAAGGGCGCGGCAGTGATAGGCTGTCGCGGAGTCAGCAGGGTAAAGGATCCTGTCCCGTGGGGGCGGGTTCCCACTTCAAGCCAGCGGCTGCCGCCGGCGAAAGGACCCTCCCCAAAATCAAGCCAAGCCGTGAACACACCGTTGGTGCTCACGAGTGCCGTGTTGGTTTGAGCGCCGGCCAGCGGCTGCCCACCACTGGCGCTGTCGTAGAGCGCAAAAACCAGATCATAGCTCCCGCTGGCGGGGGTTCCGGAAACGTTCAGTTGCCCCTGATAAGTAAAGGCGGAACTCTGGGCGTGGCTTTTCAGAAGCGCGAAAAACACAGCAAGAGCTGACGTGAGAATCTTTTTCATTGTTCGAGATTGTAACCCGCTCCGCTCATGATGAGCAGTGGCTGCGGCTGAAATTCAAGCCAGAATCCAATTATTTATCCCCGCAAGCAAGGACGCCGCCGCAGAACTCATTTCCAGCCAGAACGGTGTTTTGGATGAATAAAGGCTTCGGCCTCGGGGGCGTTGAAAGCTTGCATCCCCGGCCCGTCCCACCCCAGTTTTTTGCCGGTGCGCAGAGCCACCAGACCGCTGAGGGCGATCTCGGTCAGCTTGCCGCCTGTTTCAAAATCAGAGAACGTTTCCCCGCCGCGCCGACCGGCATCCATCCATTCCTGCAGATGATTGGTCGTGCGCGGCAGCGTCTTTGGAATGTGCCGCGTGGCAGGGTGGCTGAGAATGCCCTCCAGTCTGGCGTCACCTGCGAGCTGAAGATAATTAGCCCCCGGATGCGGTTGGCCGAAAGTGAATCCATTTTCCCCGCGGATTAGGACGCCGGCTTGCGGCACTTCGCCGGGCAGGTTGCCGACGGATTCGGGCAACACTTCCCGTGGCGGCAGCCGGCCTCCATCATACCACCAGAGTGTGACCGGCGGCAGAATACCCCGGGCGGCAAATTCAAAACGCACCCGCACCCCTTTGGGATAGCAGAAGGCATCGGGTTTTTCCGCGTCGGCCTCGATGGCCACTGGATAATCCAGATGCAAGGCCCGGTAAGGCAGATTCAATCCGTGACAGCCCCAGTCGGCGAGCGAGCCGCCCCCAAAGTCATACCAAGCCCGCCAAGCCTTCGGATGATAGATTCCCTTCTTGTAGTCATGCCAGGAGGCCGGTCCCACCCATCGATCCCAATCCAGCCCCTTGGGCACAGGGTCGCGGCCTGAAGGTTTGGCTTGGCCAGTCTGAAACGAGCCGCTCGCGGCGGCCCACACATGAACCTCACGCACGGCACCAATCACCCCGGCCTGAATAAGTTCGATCGCGCGGCGCAGGTGCGGATCGGCACTGCCCTGATTGCCCAGCTGCGTCCGCACCTTGGAGTGCCGCGCCAGGTTCCGCAGCTCGCGGGTTTCGGCGATCGTGTGTGTAAGCGGCTTTTCACAGTAAACATGTTTTCCGGCCGCCATCACCGCTTTGACCAGCGGCGCATGCCAGTGGTCCGGGGTGGCGATGATGACTCCGTCCAGTTCCTTTTCGTTCGACAGTAACTCGAGATGATCGGTGTAGGTGCGGGGGCGGTTTTTGGAATTCGTGGCGGCGGCAAGCGCGAGCGGAAAAGCATTCGCATCCGCATCCCCCACCGCGACCACCCGGGCACCGCAGCTCATCACTTCCCGCAGATTGCTCAGGCCGCGTCCGCCCAAACCGATGACGGCGACCTTGAAAGCAGCAGTCTTGTTTGCGGCGGAAAGGATGGAAGGCAACGCCAGGGCTGCGGCGCCGGAGGCGAGGGCCGATGATTTAAAAAACGCGCGGCGGGACAGGAACCGTTCTGCGGGTGGTGTCTGCATCTTACTTGGTCGCTTTGGGCGGGTTGCTTGCTTTGATCAGTTCCGCGGCAAGTTCGTCGCTGGTCCATTGGTTTCCCGTAAAGATCCGCGTAACCCGGCCGGAGGCGTCCACAACCACCGCCCGCAGGTTGTGGCTAATCCCTCCCTCCCCATGGGCAAAAACCAGTCCGAATTGATCTCCCAGCGCGGTGATATCCATCAAGTCGCCGGTGGCAAAGCTCCAGTGCTCAGGTTTGCAGCCGTGGTTTTGGGCGTAGCGCCGCAGCACACCGGGGCTGTCGAATTCCGGATCGAACGAGAGGGTGAGCAGATGCCAGTTTGACGGTGCATGTTTGTCGGCCAGCAGCTTTGTCTGTGTCTCCTGAAAATTGGCGGCCAAGAACGGGCAGAAATTGGGCAGCGGGCAACGTGTAAACAGAAACTCGATTGCCAGGGCTTGTCCTTTAAACCGGCTCGTGCTCAGGGGCCGGCCGAATTGGTCGGTGAAATGATATTCCGGCAGTGCGTCACCCTTCTGGAGAGGTTCGACTTCCCGGACTTGCCGGAACATACCGGCGGTGGGCGGCACATCCACCTTCGGTCCGGCCTTTCGGAGGTGATCAATCCAGCTGTCTGAGCGGGTCACGTGGAGTTGAAAGGTCACCGGATCCCCGATGCCCAGCCCCGCCAGCTGGTTGGTCTGCCGCAGGGTGAACGGCATGGTCATGGCCGGCATGTAATGGGTTACGGCCTCGTGTTGGATCGTGACTGTCGATTCCCCGGCCCTTATCCCGGTGATGACACCCCTGACCTTGTAGCGGTGCGCAAGGACGGGGATCCGGCTGCAAGCGCAGGTTGCCAGCGCAAAGGCCAGAGTCAGAAAAAAACACGCGCGAAACATCGCGGCCAGCTTCGCCGGATTCGGGTTTCTTGACAAGCGGACAAGCGGGAGTCGGTGGTTCCAGCGTTGACGCTTTGCCGTTCATCCGTAGACTGGGCTGGTCGCATTCCATTATTATTATGACCGCCAAAGCCAAGCCTGCCGGGATCACCTCACTCCAACAAGAGGGCCGGGTTTTCAAACCGTCCAAGGAGTTTTCCAAAGGTGCGCATATCAAATCCCTTGCCCACTATAAAAAACTCTACAACGAGTCGGTGAAATCTCCGGACAAATTCTGGGCCAAACAGGCGGCCAACGAACTGGTCTGGTTCAAGCCGTGGAAGACGGTGTGCCAATGGAAAGAGCCGGTGGCCAAATGGTTTGTCGGCGGCCAGCTCAATGTGAGCCACAACTGCCTGGACCGCTGGTTGAACACGCCCCATGCAAACAAGGCCGCGCTCATCTGGGAGGGTGAACCCGAAGCACCCGGCAAAGCCGGCGAGGTGCGAACCCTCACCTACAAACAGCTCCACCGCGAGGTCTGCCTCTTTGCCAACGTCCTCAAGCGCAACGGAATCAAGCGCGGCGACCGCGTCATGATCTATCTCCCCATGCTCGCCGAGGCCGCGGTGGCGATGCTGGCCTGCACCCGCATCGGGGCCGTCCACTCTGTCGTGTTCGGCGGGTTCAGCGCCCAGAGCGTCGCGGACCGGATCTTTGATTGCCAGGCAAAACTCGTGATCACGGCTGACGGAGGTTTCCGTCGGGGCTCAGTGGTGCCGCTCAAAAGGAATGTGGACGAAGCCCTCACCCTCAAGGATTCACAGGGCGACCGGCTCGCAAAAACAATCGAAAAAGTCATCGTCCTGCGCCGGGCAGGAAACGAAGTCGCCATCGAGGAGGGGCGTGATGTCTGGTGGCACCAGGAGATGGAGTGCGTGGACGCGCAGTGTGTGGCGGAGAAAATGGACAGTGAAGCGCCCTTGTTCATTCTTTACACCAGCGGTTCCACGGGCAAGCCCAAGGGCATTTTGCACACCACCGGCGGCTATTTGCTTGGGGCCAAGATGACCAGCAAATACGTGTTCGACCTGCGGGACGAAGACGTTTACTGGTGCACTGCCGATGTGGGGTGGGTGACGGGGCACAGCTACGTGGTCTACGGTCCGCTGGCCAACGGAGCCACCAGTCTGATTTACGAAGGGGCGCCGAATTTTCCCGAGCCGGACCGCTTCTGGCGGATCGTGGAAAAATACGGCGTGACCATTCTCTACACCGCGCCCACGGCCATCCGGGCTTTTATGAAGTGGGGCGTTGAGTGGCCCAAGAAACACGATCTCAGCTCGCTCCGCCTGCTCGGATCGGTGGGCGAACCGATCAATCCCGAGGCATGGCTCTGGTATCACGAGAACATTGGCGGCAAGCGCTGCCCCATTGTCGACACCTGGTGGCAGACCGAGACGGGCGGAATCATGATCACTCCGCTGCCCGGGGCGACTCCGACCAAGCCCGGTTCAGCCACATTGCCGTTCTTCGGGATTGTGCCCGAGGTGGTGGATGAGGCGGGCAAGCCCGTCCCTCGCAACACCGGTGGAAAACTCATCGTTCGTAAACCATGGCCCTTCATGCTCCGCGGTCTCTGGGGCGATCCTCAGCGCTACAAGGAGGTTTATTGGAGCGAGGTCAAGGGCTGTTACTTCACCGGCGACGGCTGCCGCCAGGATAAAGACGGCTATTTCTGGATTGTCGGACGCATCGATGATGTCTTGAATGTCGCCGGTCACCGCATCGGCACGGCCGAAGTCGAAAGCGCCATCGTCAGCAATCCCAAGGTGGCTGAAGCGGCCGTGGTGGGGCGTCCCGATGATCTCAAGGGCCAGGCACTGGTCGCCTTTGTGATCCTCAAAACCGGGGTCAAACCCGAACCGGCGCTCCGCGAGGAAATCCGCCAGCAGGTGGCCAAGGAAATCGGTCCGGTGGCCAAGCCCGATGATATTCGCTTTGTGGAAGCGCTGCCCAAGACGCGCTCCGGAAAAATCATGCGCCGGCTGCTCAAGCAGATCGCCGCCGGCGTGGAGATCAAAGGCGACACGACCACCCTTGAAGATATCAATGTGCTGGCCAAACTCTCCCAAGCGGAGGAGTGACTCCGCTCCTGACGGCAGCAAGCATGGATTGTGACGGGGCGCGGTCAGCCCCCCATCCGCACCTCCGCGCTTTTGCCGTGGGCATCCAGCCCCTCAAGTTCCGCGAATTTTCTCACGCCAGTGAGCGCCTTCTTAAGCGCGGCCCGGTTGTATTCCACCACGCTGGTGCGGCGCTGGAACTGGTCCACGGTCAGGCCCGCAAACGAGGCACCCGCCCCGTCAGTGGGCAGCACATGGCTGGGACCGGCCACATAATCGCCCAGAACCGTCGGTGACCAGTTGCCCAGAAAAATCGCTCCTGCCGTCACGATGCCCTCACTTACCTTTCGGGCGTCCTTGGTGATCACCTCGCAATGCTCCGGTGAAATCCGGTTGGCCAGCGCCACCCCGTCGGCAACGGATTTCACCCTGACCAGCCAGACATTGCGCTCAAGCACACGCCCGATGAGTTCCCGCCGCGACAGTTTTCCCAGCTGCCTGCCGATTTCCTTCCCGACGGCCTTCTGGATTTTATCCGAGGTCGTGACCAGCCAGACCCGCTCGTGGCCCGAGCCATGCTCTGCCTGGGCCAGCAGGTCGGCTGCAACAAACACCGGGTTGGCCGTCTCGTCGGCCAGCACCAGCAAATCACTCGGCCCGGCCAGCAAATCAATGGCCACTCGCCCAACCAGCAGACGCTTGGCCATGCTCACATAAGCGTTGCCCGGCCCGAATACCTTTTGCACGCGCCGGATCGTCTCCGTCCCGTAAGCCAGCGCCGCAACGGCCTGAGCCCCACCCACCCTGTAAATCTCCGTCGCCCCGGCCGCCCGTGCCGCGAAGAGAATGGCCGGATTGATAGTCCCGTCTCTTCCGCACGGGGTGGTGACCACGATTTCGCTGCACCCGGCGACCCTTGCCAGCGTGATGGTCATCAAGGCCGTGGAAACAAGCGGGGCTGTGCCGCCGGGAATGTAAATGCCGACGCGCTGGAACGGATCGAATTTCTCGCCGACGGCGGCCCCGTGGGAGTTCTTGGCTGACCAGGCCTTGCGTTTGGATTTTCCGGCGAAGCCGGCGATGTTGGCCCCGGCTTCCGCCACCGCCGCGCGCAAGGCGTCGTCCGCCTTGAGTGACGCCGCCATAAATTCGGCCTGCGTCACCGCCATTTGTCCGGCAGTCAGCTTCGCGCCGTCGAATTTTTCGGTCAGCTCCAGCACCGCCTCGTCTCCCCGGGCCTGCACCGCATCCAGAATGGCACGGGTGCGCTGCTCGATTCCGGCATCGAACAGGCTGGATGCCGCGGTGAGTTCCGCCAGGCGTTTGGAAAAGTCTGCGTCAGTGTGGTGAATCACATTCATGCCCTCAGCCTAGGAAATGAGCCGGGCAAAGTCAAAAGACCGTCCACCAAAACAGCTGCCCTTCTTTCCGGCCCTTTCCAAAAACGGTTCCTTGCGCTGCGCAAATCATTCCAGCCCCCCCCCCGCGGATACCGGCTGGTTCCGGCTGCGGAGAAGGATGATTGAGTTGAGGTTGAGGGGCCAGGCGGGTTGCCGGCCGCGCCGCGGCAATCGACGGGGCGGAAACCGGGATTGTGCCAGCCGCCTTGCCTCCGTAGCGCCACGGATGGCGATCTCCGCAATAAAAATATTTGATAAAGAATGCTTGATATGGATCAGGTTGACCGATAGTTTTTCTCCAGCGATAAGAGATTTTAATCCATCTTCCGGTCAGGGTTTTTCAGGGTTTTTTTGCGCAGTCATTGATGGGAACCAAGACTCGTTCTTTGTTGCTTTTAATAAGTTTATTTTCTGATGAAATTGAAGCCTACTATTTTTAATGGCGCTAAACCCGGTGCTTTGCCCGCGGTTTTTGCGGCGGGGATCATTCTGTCCGGCGCCTTGGAAGGGGTTGCGAACCAGCAAATTGTTCAAACGCCGCTTTCGGGCGCGGCTCTTCCCAAGTTTGTCGAGCCGGTGCCCGTGTTCACCAACCGCGCGGATGGGACGCGCTGGGCTCTCAAGGGGGACACGTTTACAATCACCAGTTCCGAGTTCCAGCAGCAGTTGCTTCCTGCGTCGTTTTATGCCGCCTTGCCCGCTTCGGCGAGTTACACCAGCCAGTTCACAGGTGCAGTGGTCGCACGGATCAACCCCCGAAATGGAACCTATCTTTGGGGCTATCAGGTTGACGATGGCAAGAATGCTTTTGGCCCATCCTGCCCAGCCGTGACCATCGTCTCCACCCAAGGGGTGACGAGCCGCATCAAGATGGTCAATAAGCTCGTGCCGTTCAAGGACCTGGATGGCCGGCAGCTCAGCGGGCCCCTGCTCCAGAAGTTCCTCACGGTGGATCAATCGTTTCATTGGGCAAACCCCTTGAACAATCCCATGACGCAGGGGGCGATGGACATGCTGACGGGTCTGGCCAACGGCAACCCCAATTTTTATAGCGGTCCCCAGCCAATGGTTGTGCATCTGCACGGCAGCCAAAGCCCTTCGGCCTTTGACGGTCATCCCGATGCTTGGTTCACCCCGGGCCTGGCCAAGAAAGGGCCTGGATTCGTGTCGGACACCTATATCTTCCCCAACAGCGGAGAGCCCGCCACCGAGTGGTATCATGACCATACTCTGGGTGAAACCCGGTTGAACGTATATGCCGGACAAGCCGGCTTTTATTTCGTCAGGGGCGGCATCGAAACGGCCGTCTCGCCAGCCCTGCCTTCGGGACTGCAAGAGGTAGAGCTGGCCATTCAGGACAAGCAGTTTGATACCAATGGCCAGCTGCTGTGGCCCGATGGTAAGCCCTCCGGGGCCGGGCTCAACGGCGACCCCGGCAATCCAGGGATTCATCCCTACGCCGTCCCGGAATTCTATGGGGATGTGATGTTGGTCAACGGCAAGAGCTGGCCGTATCTGAACGTGGAGCCGCGCCGTTACCGCTTCCGTTTTCTCAACGGCTGCAATGCCCGGGTCCTGGCCCTGCAACTGGCGGACACCAAAGGAGCCACTGCCGGCTCGACTTTGCCCGCCATCTGGCAGATCGGTTCCGACGGTGGATTGCTGGACAAACCCGTCAATCTTAACTCGTTTGTTCCATTCACTTTCAATTCGATGGACCTGACCACAAGCCCTTATGGTTCGCCATTGCTGGGAACCCCACGGATGCTTTTTGCCCCCGGCGAAAGAATGGACGTGATTGTGGATTTCGCGAGGTTTGCGGGAA
>Ga0209829_10000655_pt1 | contig 30320 bp, 32 predicted proteins | sample C_140205_EF_Meta_FD_187311 | JGI IMG/M metagenome (GOLD analysis project Ga0209829, IMG submission 187311) | Freshwater microbial communities from Lake Croche, Canada to study carbon cycling - C_140205_EF_MetaG (SPAdes) (version 2) | ecosystem: Environmental > Aquatic > Freshwater > Lake... | reverse complement strand
GGTCCCACGACGGCGGTCGAGTCGGAGTAGACGTAGGTCAGCGTCGCCACCGCGTAATGGGGGCACCCGGGCCGACTGCATCGACGGGGAACATTCACGTTCGCGAGGCTATCGCGGTGAAATGCACGTCGGCGCCGGACACGCGCAGCCGTCCGACTGCTGATGTACAACCGTTACGATCTGAATTTGTGGCTGATTCACGCAGTTCCCGACGTAGCGGTGGGGCTGCCAGCGGCTCACGCCGCGGCCGGGAGATGCGCGGGCCGTTGCTGCCGCAGTCGGTTCCGGGGTGGCGCAGCCGCGCCGAACGCTTCGATATGGCGGTACTCGAGGCATATGAACCCATTGAGCGGCGCTGGCACAAGCGGCTCACCGGTCTGGACGTTGCCGTTGACGAGATTCCCCGCATCGCTCCCAAGGATCCTGACACTGTGCAGTGGCCGCCTGAGGTGGTGGCAGATGGACCGATCGCACTGGCCCGCTTGATACCGGCCGGCGTTGATGTGCGCGGTGACCCCACGCGCGCCCGAATAGTGTTGTTTCGCAAACCAATTGAGCGACGGGCCAAGGACTCAGTCGATCTCACTGATCTACTGCACGAGATCCTGGTGGCCCAGGTGGCCACCTTTCTGGGGGTCGAACCGATGGTCATCGACCCCAATCTCGACGAGGACTAGATGATGCCGCGCTTGAGGCGCCGGCGCTCCCGTTCCGAGAGACCACCCCAGATGCCGAACCGTTCGTCGTTGGCCAACGCGTAGTCCAGGCACGCATCTTTCACATCGCAGCCCAGGCAAATGCGCTTGGCCTCGCGAGTCGATCCGCCCTTCTCAGGAAAGAAAGCCTCGGGGTCGGTCTGCGCGCACAGCGCGCGCTCCTGCCACTGATCCTCATCGCCTTGCGCAGGCATCAAGTCGTTCGGCTCCGGCACCAGACTCAAATGCGTCCGCGCCAGGTTTCCGATGAACGACGACCCAGTGCCGACCGACGAACCAGTGCCGATGTGCGGTTCGCCTAACGCGTTCAGAAACCGATCGCCGAAAAATTGGTCGTAGGACATATCCACCCCTCCTAACTTTGGTGTGCGTTGTGCGTTGCTCTCTGTGGTGTCAATTCGGTTTATTCGAACATCTGGTCGAATCACGGTCTGCCACAGCGAAACCGGCAGGTCGACCGGGAAATGACACTCATGTGATTAGACAGTGCCGACGTGCTGCGGTCAAGACATACCACCCAGTTGGCTACCACTTTCCTCCAGGATTCCGGCGTGTCTTCACCGCGGCGTGTCTGCGCGGTGATGCCAGCGTGACCGCGTGCGAGCCGACCGCCTAATGTCGGTCGGTGTGAAGATCACGGTTCTCGTCGGCGGAATCGGGGGGGCAAGGTTTCTGCTGGGGGTGCAGCGTCTACTTGGCCTGGGCCAGTTTGCGGACCAGTCTGCGAGCGAGTCTTCGGGCGAGTCTTCGGGGGCCGCAACCGATCCTGATCACCAACTGACCGCGGTGGTCAATGTCGGCGACGACGCGTGGATGTTCGGCGTTCGCATCTGCCCGGACCTGGACACCTGCATGTACACCCTCGGCGGCGGTATCGACCCTGAGCGAGGCTGGGGACACCGTGACGAAACCTGGCATGCCAAGGAGGAATTGGCAACTTACGGAGTGCAACCGGACTGGTTCGGCCTCGGCGACCGCGACCTCGCCACCCATCTGGTGCGCAGCCAGATGCTGCGTGCGGGATACCCGCTGTCGGCGGTGACGGAGGCGTTGTGCGACCGCTGGTCTCCGGGTGCCACGCTATTGCCCGCCAGTGACGACCGGAGCGAAACCCACGTCGTAGTAACGGATCCAGACACCGGCGATCGTCGGGCCATCCATTTCCAGGAGTGGTGGGTGCGCTACCGCGCCCGAATCCCCACACACAGCTTCGCCTTCGTCGGATCAGAGAAGGCGGTGGCGGGGCCGGGAGTCGTCGAGGCGATCACCGGAGCCGACGTCGTCATGCTGGCGCCGTCCAACCCCGTCGTCAGCATCGGTGCGACGCTGGCAATTGGCGGCATCCGGGGTGCGCTGCGCTCGACGGGCGCCCCGGTGATCGGATACTCACCGATTATCGGGGGAAAGCCATTGCGCGGGATGGCCGATGACTGTCTGGCGGTCATCGGTGTCGAGACGAGTTCGGAGGCGGTCGGCCGACACTACGGCGCCCGCTCGGCCACCGGACTGCTGGATTACTGGCTGGTCAGTGACCAGGATTATGCCGATGTGCCCGGTGTGACAGTGAAGTCGATTCCACTGCTGATGTCCGATCCGGCCGCCACTGCGGATATGGTCCGCGCCGGACTGGATCTTGCCGGGGTGGTGCTGTGACGGCGCCGCCGGGCGGCGACCCCAATCCGACGGCGCCGCCGAGCGGCGACCCCAATCCGACGGCGCCGCCGAGCGGCGACCATGGAACCGCGGCGGCCGTCGAGATCCTGCCGGTGCCCGGACTTCCCGAGTTCCGGCCCGGCGACAATCTGGCCGCCGCCATCGCCGCGGCCGCACCGTGGCTGCACGACGGCGATATCGTTGTCGTCACCAGCAAGGCGGTGTCCAAGTGCGAGGGCCGAATCGTCACTGCCCCCGCCGATCCGGATGAGCGGGATGCACTGCGCCGCAAGCTGATCGACTCGGAGGCGGTCCGGGTATTGGCACGCAAGGGAAAGACCCTGATCACCGAGAACCGTCAGGGCCTGATCCAAGCGGCGGCCGGAGTTGACGGATCCAATGTCGCCACAACGGAATTGGCTCTGTTGCCAGTCGACCCGGATGCCAGCGCGACGAGGTTGCGCAGCGCATTGCGTGAGATCCTCCGCGTCGAGGTCGGGGTGATCATCACCGACACCATGGGCCGCGCCTGGCGCCATGGGCAGACCGACGCTGCGATCGGCTCGGCCGGGGTGCCGGTACTGCACGGCTACGCAGGCACGGTCGATAATCACGGTAATGAACTTTTGGTCACCGAGGTCGCCGTCGCCGACGAGATCGCCGCCGCGGCCGACCTGGTGAAGGGCAAACTGACTGCAGTGCCAGTGGCGGTGGTGCGCGGCCTGACGATGCGCGACGACGGCTCGGACGTCTCACGTCTGCTGCGCAACGGCGATGACGACCTGTTCTGGCTCGGTACCGCCGAGGCGATCGAACTCGGCCGACGGCAGGCCCTGCTGCTGCGTCGCTCGGTGCGCACTTTCACGACGCAGCCGATCGAGGCGGGGCTGATCGAGGCAGCAGTCGCCGAGGCGCTGACGGCACCGGCCCCGCATCACACCCGCCCGGTGCGTTTCGTCTGGCTTGCCGACCGCGCGCGGCGCTTCGCTCTGCTGGACCGGATGGCGCAGGCGTGGCGTGCCGACCTGACAGCAGACGGTAAACCGGCCGAGGCGATCGATCGGCGGGTCGCTCGCGGTCGGATTCTCTACGACGCTCCCGAAGTCGTGATCCCGTTCCTGGTGCCCGAGGGCGCGCACCACTATCCCGACCCGGTGCGGACCGCGTCCGAACACACCATGTTCACCGTGGCCGTGGGTGCCGCGGTACAGGCTCTGTTGGTCGCGCTTGCGGTCCGGGGAGTGGGCAGTTGCTGGATCGGATCGACCATCTTCGCTCCAAGCGTGGTGCGCGACGTTCTGGACCTGCCGCCGGACTGGCATCCGTTGGGGGCGGTGGCGATCGGCTACCCCGACGAGCCGCCGCATCCTCGCGACCCGGCGCCGGTCGGCGACCAACTGGTCCGCCGGTGAGTGTGCGCGAATCAGCGATCGCGCTGCTGGCCGACTGGGGTACGCCCGACTCCGACCAGGATGCGCTGCGGCACGCGGTGCTGGCCTTCCTGCACGCCCGACCGGACAGTTGCATGCGGTCATGCGCGGCCGGCCATATCACCGCATCCACCCTCGTCGTCGATGACGCCGCGCAGAAGGTGCTGCTGACTCTGCATCCCCGCTTCGGACGATGGCTGCAGTTGGGTGGGCACTGTGAGGACAGCGACGTCGACATCTTCGATGCCGCGCTGCGGGAGGCCACCGAGGAATCCGGGATCAAAAATCTGCACCTGAATCCGAATCTCGCTGCGGTCCATGTGCATTCGGTGACGTGTTCGCTGGGTATCCCGACCCGACACCTCGACCTGCAATTCATCGCCACCGCTGCGCCCGAGGCCGAGATCGCCATCAGTGATGAGTCACTGGATCTGCGATGGTGGCCGATCGACGACCTGCCCGATGGGACCGACGCCGGGCTGATCCGTCTCGTGGATGCGGCTAGGCGTCGCTGGAATAGCGGATCCCGCAGTCCGGGATGAGCATCCCGGGCCACACCCGGGCACCGCGCAGCAACTCGCATCGCGCTCCGATATCGGCGCCGTCGCCGATCACTCCGTCTCGGATGAGCGAACGCGGCCCGATCCGCGCGCCGAACCCGATGATGGAACGTTCCACCACCGCACCGGCTTCCACCGTGGCGCCATCGAATATCACCGCACCGTCCAGTCGCACCCCGGAGCCGATCTGGGCACCGCAGCCCACCACGCTGCCGCCGATGATCACCGCCCCGGGTGCCACCGTCGCATCGTCGTGCACCAGACTTTCACCACGGCGGCCACCGAGTGCCGGTGACGGGGCCAGGCCGCGCACCAGGTCCGCCGAGCCTCGAACGAAGTCCTCGGGTGTGCCCATATCGCGCCAGTAGCCGGAGTCGACGAATCCGCACACCTTTACCCCGTCGGCCAGCAGTGCCGGGAAGACCTCGCGCTCAACTGATACCTGCCGACCGCGCGGGATGCGGTCGAGGATCTCTCGTTTGAAGATGTAGCAGCCGGCGTTGATCTGATCGGTTGGGGGATCCTCGGTTTTCTCCAGGAAGGCCAACACATTCCCGTCGGCGTCGGTGGGGACGGATCCGAACGCACGTGGGTCGCCGACCCGGACCAGATACATCGTGACGTCGGCGTCGCGATGATGATGAGAGGCCAGCATCGCGGTCAGGTCCACCCCGGACAGCACGTCACCGTTGAACACCATGACGGTGTCGTTGCGCAATGTCGATGCGACGTTGGCGATTCCGCCGCCGGTGCCCAGCGGCTCATCCTCGGTTACGTACTCCATCTGCAGGCCGAGCGTTGACCCGTCACCGAATTCTGCCTCGAAAGTCTCTGCCTTGTAGGCGGTTCCGAGGATGACGTGCTCGATATCGGCCTCTGCGATCCGGGACAGTAGATGAGTCAGGAATGGTAACCCGGCAGTCGGCAGCAACGGCTTGGGTACCGTCAGCGTCAGCGGCCGCAACCGGGTGCCCTTGCCACCCACCAGCACTACCGCGTCGACCCCGCTCATCGCGTCGCCCTCGTCGTTATCCGGCGCGACTTACGGACCGCCGCGCGGGCCCGCACCTCCAGTGCCGCCCGCATAATCCAGCGCAGCGGCGCTTGCCATCGTCGGCCATGACGATCAGACAGGTAGATATAGGTGCTGTCGTGGTGGGCACGCAGGTTGCGCGCCGGTTCCCGGCCGGTCGAGTGTCCTTTGTCGTGCAGGATCTCCGAGGCCGGCACATAGACGTTGAGCCAGCCAGCCTTGCCTAACCGGTCACCGAGGTCGACGTCTTCCATATACATGAAGTAGCGCTCATCGAAACCACCGACGGCGTCGAAAGCTTTGCGGCGCACCAGAAGACACGATCCTGACAGCCAGCCCACCGGTCGTTCACTGGGCTCCAGACGTTCCTGGCGATAGGCCTTCGACCATGGATTGGCTTTCCAGGCGAAGCCGACCACGGCGTGCATCCCGCCACGGATCAGACTGGGCAGGAGACGGGCCGACGGGTAGACCGAGCCGTCGGGGTCGCGGATCAGCGGGCCCAGGGTGCCGGCGCCGGGCCAGCGGGCTGTGGCGTCGGTCAGTGCATCGATACTGCCCGGCCCCCACGTCACGTCGGGGTTGGCGATCAGGATGAATTCCTGATCAGGCGGCACTGTGGCCACCGCCCGATTGACGGCGGTTCCGTAGCCGAGGTTTGCCCCGGTGCGCAGAAGTCGGGTACCGGGGTAGCGTTCGACCGCCTCCTCGGGCGTGCCGTCGCTCGAACCGTTATCGGCAATCACCACCGTCAGCGGTCGGTCGGTGGCCACCGTCAGCGATGACATGAACCGGTCGAGATGCGAGCCCGGCGAATACGTCACCGTCACCACGGTCAGGGCCGGCTCATCACTCACGGCGTCGAGGTTATCGGCTCGCCGGCCAGCGGTACGGCAAGCGATTCCGCCAACGCCTCCCGCCACGGCCGCAATGCGGTCAGACCGGCCCGGGTCGAGTCCACCATCGACAGCACCGAGTACACGGGGCGGTGGGCCGGGCGCGGAACCGCGGCGGTGCTGACCGGACGCACCCGATCCGGATCAGCGCCAAGTTCGTCGAATACGGCCCTAGCCTGTTCGAATCTGCTGGCCGCGCCGGAATTGGCAACGTGCACAATCGGCGCACGGATATCGCCTTCTGCGACCTCAAGCAGAGCCGCCACCAGATCCCTGGCGTACGTGGGCACGCCGGTCTGGTCATCGACTACGTCGATGACGCGGTCGGTGGCCGCCAACCTGCGCATGACGGCGACGAAATCGCTTCCGTCACCACCGGTGTACACCCAGGAGGTGCGGACGACGTGAGCGTCGGGCAGCGCGCCCAGCACCGCATGCTCGCCATCGAGCTTCGTTCGCCCATAGACGCTCAGCGGTCCGGTGGCGTCGGTGATCTCGTACGGGCGATCACTATCGCCACTGAAGACGTAGTCCGTCGACACGTGCACCAGGCGGGCACCGACCCGGGCGCAGGCTCGGGCGAGGTTGCCCGGACCGACGGCGTTGACCAAGTGGGCGCCGTCCGGATCAGTCTCGGCCGCGTCGACATTGGTCATGGCCGCACAATTGACCACCACATCGCCCGTGCGAACCACGCGTTCGGCGGCCGATTCATCGGTGATATCGAAATCCTGACGGGCCAGGGCCGCCACCTCGTAGCCTCGGAAGGCCGCCTCACCAGCGAGGAAGCCGCCCACCTGGCCACCCGCGCCGGTAATCACCATCCTCGTTCCCACGCCTAGGAGTCTGGCACGCCGGTTTCGGCTACCGGGTAAGCGGCCCTATCGCCAGTAGCCTGGGCAGGTGCCAGCTGAGACGGAAGTGACGCCAGTGACGCGTGGGCGCCCGCTGGGCCGCACCATGGCCGCCCTGCTGGCCGTGCTCATCATGGTCAGCACGGGTGTCGCATGGGGTTCGGTCCGATCGTTCGAAAGCGGCATCTTCCACTTCGCCACCGGCATCCTGGGCGGTGGCAGCAGCAAGGACGGTGCGCTCGACATCATGCTGGTTGGCATGGACAGCCGCACCGACGCCCACGGCAACCCACTCTCCAGCGACGAACTCGCCCAGTTACACGCCGGTGATGACGTCGCGACCAATACCGACACCATCATCCTGGTCCGGATCCCGGACAACGGTCGATCCGCGACGGCGATCTCGATCCCGCGCGACTCCTATGTGGATGCGCCGGGCCTGGGGAAAACCAAGATCAACGGGGTGTACGGACAGGTCAAGCTGGATCGGATGAAGGAACTCGTCGAGAACCAGGGTATGGATCCGACCGAGGCCGAACCCCAGGCGGTCGAGGCCGGCCGCAACGCCCTGATCAAGACCGTCGCCGATCTCACCGGTGTCACCGTGGACCGTTATGCCGAGATCGGACTGCTGGGCTTCTCGTTGATCACCGACGCCCTGGGCGGCGTCGAGGTGTGTCTGAAAGACCCTGTCTACGAACCACTTTCGGGTGCCGATTTTCCGGCCGGCTGGCAGCGGCTCGACGGTCCGCAGGCGCTCAGCTTCGTCCGGCAACGCCACGACCTGCCGCGCGGCGATCTTGACCGGGTGGTGCGCCAGCAGGTGGTGATGGCTTCGCTTGCCCACCAGGTGATTTCGGGTCGAACGCTGAGCAGCCCGGCGACTCTGAGCCGTCTGCAGGATGCCATCCAACGCTCGGTGGTGATCTCGACGGGATGGGATGTCATGGATTTCGTCAAACAACTGCAGAAGTTAGCCGCCGGAAACGTTGCCTTCGCCACCATCCCGGTGCTGGCCGAAGATGGCTGGAGCGACGACGGAATGCAGTCGGTGGTACGGGTCGACCCGGCTGGAGTGAAGGACTGGGTGGCCGGACTGCTGCAGGACCAGGCCGCGGGCAAGATCGAGAAGGTCGCCTACTCCCCGGAACAGACCACCGCAGATGTCATCAACGACACCGATATCAACGGATTGGCGGGGGCTGTGTCGGAACGACTCAGCGCCGTCGGATTCACCGCAGGCACCACCGGAAACAACGACCGTACGAAGGTGGGCGAAAGCCAGGTTCAGGCCGCCACCGCAGATGACCTCGGCGCCCAGGCGGTGGCGAAGGAACTCGGCGGGCTGCCGGTCGCGGCAGACGCATCCATTCCGGCGGGAACCGTTCGCGTCGTCCTAGCCGACGACTACGCCGGTCCGGGATCCGGACTCGACGGAACCCTTCCTACCTCGGCGATGGTCGATCAGCAATCCGCCGACAACGCGGCCGCGGCCGCTGATGCGCCGCTGTCATCGCCGGTGATCACCGCGGGGTCCGATGACCCGAAGTGTGTCAATTAATGGCGCGCGTCAACTGATGACCAACCTGACCGAATCGCTGCTGACCCCGTTGCTCGCGGCCGACCCGAAAGGTCCCCGCATCACCTATTACGACGATGCCGTCGGTGAACGCATCGAACTGTCCGCCGCGACACTGGCAAACTGGGCGGCAAAGACCGCCAACCTGCTGCGAGACGAACTCGGAGCCGGCCCGGGCACCCGGGTGGCGATGCTGCTGCCCGCACATTGGCAGACCGCGGCAGTCCTGCTGGGCGCGTGGTGGATTGGCGCGGAGGTGGTGTGCGCCGGCGACGCCGATATCGCACTGTGCACCGCCGACCGTCTAGCCGAGGCTGAAGAGAACGTGGCCGGCGGCGAGGTGGCGGTGTTGTCTCTTGACCCGTTCGGCAAGGCTGCATCCGGCCTGCCGATCGGCGTCACCGATTACGCCACCGCCGTCCGGGTGCACGGCGATCAGGTTGTGCCCGAACAACACCCGGGCCCGACACTGGATAGCCGCTCTGCCGACGAGGTGCTCGACGCGGCACAGCTCCGTGCTGCGACCCTCGGCCTGACCGCAGCCGATCGCGTCATGTCGGCCCAACCGTGGTCAACCGGTGCCGAGATCATCGACAACCTACTGGCGGTGTTCGCCGCAGGCGCCTCGCTGGTGCTGTTGGCGAACCCGGACCCAGGACTACTTGACCGGCGCCGGGTGACCGAGAAGGTCACCCGGACGCTGGACTGAAACCGAGCCCTTAGCCCAGATTCCACACCGACGGATCCTCCGCCGGGAAGCTCGGGCACTTGGCCGCGACTGCGTCGGCGGTCGACTCCTGGGTGCGGAACAGCTGCATGTAGACCGGGAAGACATTCGCCAGTTGGTCGACCTCGGCCTGGCGGTCCTGCGGGGACTTCTGCAGCAGCAGGTTCATGTGATAAACCACGCCGCCCTGGATCCACTTGGGCTCAGAGTTGTATTTCTCCACGATCGCGCCGTAGGCGATCGGATCGGCGACCTTGGTGGCGGCCATCAGCTGATCCAGCGAGCACTGGGTGTTGAGCAGCGCAGCCGGAACCGCATTGGGGTCATCGGCAGAGGCGACTCCGGGAAGAGCAAGACCGACGATGGACAGCGCGCCGAGCACGGTGGCGGAGCGGCGCAGAAGGGTAGAGGTATTCACGAGGCAACAATCTAACCTACGGCCGGTGGTCCTAGGCTTTCCACCATGAGCGACACCCGCGCGCGACTGGATGTCATGGCGGTGTGTCGCGACCTGGTCGGCCCGGACCGGCCGTGGCACCGTCTCGACATAGTGGAGACCACCGGGTCCACCAATGCCGATCTGCTGGCCCGGCACGCCGCCGGGGAGGACATCGACGGCGCAGTGCTAATCGCCGAACATCAGAGTGCCGGCCGGGGCCGCAATGGACGCGCCTGGTCGACCCCGCCCCGATCGCAGATCGCGATGTCGGTGGGCATAGCTGCGCGCGGTGTCCCGTCCGCGGCGTGGGGCTGGATACCGTTGATGACCGGCGTCGCGGTCGTTGATGCTGTCCGTGCCGCCGCCGGAGTGGACGCAAAACTCAAGTGGCCCAACGACGTTCTGGTCGGGGAGGGAAAACTGGCCGGCATCCTGGCCGAGGTGGCCGCACCTGATCCGGTGATCGTGGTGGGCCTGGGCCTCAATGTGACGCTGACGGCAGATGAGGCGCCCGATCCGCGCGCGACGTCGCTGCAAATGCTGGGTTCGACGATGCTAGACCGCAGTGCACTGCTGGGTGCCGTGCTGGCTGAGCTCAGCGTGCGGATCGACCGCTGGCGAGCAGCCGGCGGCCCCGACGCGCTCCTGGTCGAGGACTATCGTCGCCTGAGTTCGACGCTCGGAACCCGGGTCCGCGCAACCCTGCCGGGAGACCGCGACATCATCGGTATCGCAACAGATCTCGATGACAGCGGCCAGCTATCGATCGATACGGGTGCTCAGACCGTGGCGGTGTCCGCAGGCGATATCACGCACCTGCGGCCTGCTGAACCTGCGTAGCGGACTAGAGCCCGATTGTCCGACTCCTCCTCAGGCCTACGGCCTGCATCGTCGTCTGACTAGAGCCCGATTGTCCGACTCCTCCTCAGGCCTACGGCCTGCATCGTCGTCGGACTAGCGCAGCAGCGCGCGGGACATCACAACCCGCTGAATCTGATTCGTGCCCTCGTAGATCTGAGTGATCTTGGCATCGCGCATCATCCGCTCCACCGGGTAGTCGACGGTGTAGCCGGCACCGCCGAACAGTTGCACGGCGTCGGTGGTGACCTCCATCGCGATGTCGGAGGCGAAACACTTCGAGGCCGCTGAGATGAACCCGAGGTCGGCCTCACCACGTTCGGCGCGCGCGGCCGCGGAGTACACCATCAGCCGGGCGGCCTCGGTCTTCATCGCCATGTCGGCGAGCATGAACTGCACGCCCTGGTTGTCGGCGACCGCGCGGCCAAACTGCTTGCGGTCCTTGGTGTAGGCGATTGCCGCATCGAGCGCGCCCTGGGCGATACCGACCGCCTGCGCACCGATGGTGGGCCGGGTGTGGTCAAGGGTGGCCAACGCGGTCTTGAACCCGGTACCGGGTTCACCGATGATGCGGTCGCCCGGGACACGGCAGTTCTCGAAATAGAGCTCGGTGGTGGGTGAGCCCTTGATGCCCAGCTTGCGTTCCTTGGGTCCGACGGTGAAACCCTCGTCGTCCTCGTGAACCATGAACGCCGAGATGCCGTTAGCGCCCTTGTCGGGATCGGTCACCGCCATCACGGTGTACCAGGCGGACTTGCCGCCATTGGTGATCCAGCACTTGGAACCGTTGAGGATCCAGTCGTCGCCGTCGGACTTGGCGCGGGTCCGCATCGCCGCGGCGTCGCTGCCGGCCTCACGCTCCGAGAGCGCATACGACGCCATCCTGCCGTCGGCGATCTCCGACAGCACCTTCTTCTTCAAATCTTCGGAGCCGCGCAGAATCAGACCCATGGTGCCCAACTTGTTGACGGCGGGGATCAGCGATGCCGAGGCGTCCACCCGGGCGACCTCTTCGATGACGATGCAGGCCGCCACCGAGTCACCACCCTGACCGCCGTACTCCTCAGGTACGTGGATGGCGTTGAAGCCGGACGCGTTGAGCGCATCGAGGGCCTCCTGCGGAAAGCGCGCGTGCTCGTCGCAATCGGCGGCGTGCGGTGCGATCTCCTTCTCGGCCAACGCCCGAATCGCGGCCCGCAACTCGTCATGCTCCTCGGGCAACCGGAAAACGTCGAACGACGGATTACCTGACATGCCAGCCTCCTCAAGCTATCGGGGCAAGATTTTACCTGTTGGATCAGTCGCCCAGTAATTGCGCCCGCAGCGCACGGTCCTTTTCCATGACCTCGGCTTCCAGGTTCGCCTGGAAGTCCTCCATCCGCGCACGCAGACCCGGATCGCACGTCGCCAGGATCCGCACCGCCAGTAACCCCGCATTGCGCGCGCCGCCGATCGACACGCACGCCACCGGTACCCCGGCCGGCATCTGGACGATCGACAACAGAGAATCCAGACCGTCGAGTTTGGCCAGCGGCACCGGAACACCGATCACCGGTAGTGGCGTGGCCGAGGCGACCATGCCGGGCAGGTGCGCGGCACCGCCGGCACCGGCGATGATCACCTCGATACCCCGACCTGCCGCACCGCGGGCATAGTCCAGCATTCGCCCCGGTGTGCGGTGCGCGGACACCACACCGACCTCTAGGGGCACGTCGAACTCGGCCAGCGCCGTAGCGGCGGCCTCCATCACCGGCCAGTCACTGTCGCTGCCCATGATCACGCCGACTCGCGGCTGCGCGGTATTACCGGTCATGCCCGTCCCATCCGTCCGACCAGCGTGCGTGCGATAACCAGTGTGCCGCCCGCTCCGCGCGCTCCCGAACCGACCCGAGATCGAAGCCCAGAACGTTCACATGGCCGATCTTGCGGCCCGGCCGCTCCTGTTTGCCGTAGAGGTGTATCCGGGCGTCCGGGATCCGGCCGAACAGGTGGTGCAGCCGCTCGTCCATGCCCATCGACGGAGGGTCCACGGCGCCGAGCACATTGGCCATCACGGTCACCGGGGCGATCGCCCGGGTGTCACCGAGCGGATAGTCCAGCACCGCCCGCAGGTGTTGCTCGAACTGACTGGTGATCGAGCCGTTCATGGTCCAGTGACCGGAGTTGTGCGGACGCATGGCCAACTCATTGACCATCAACGTGCCGTCGGTCGTCTCGAAAAGTTCGACGGCGAGCACCCCGACAACACTCAACTCCGCGGCAATGCGCAACCCCAGCGCCTCGGCGTCGACAGCCAACCGATCGGACAAACCTGGCGCCGGCGCCAACACGGTGACGCAAATCCCCTCGCGCTGAACGGTTTCCACCACCGGCCAGGCGGCGCCCTGCCCGAGGGGAGAGCGTGCCACCAGTGCCGAAAGCTCCCGCCGCATCGAGACCCGCTCCTCGAGCAGAACCGGCACACCGGTCTCGAGGTAGCCCGACACCACTTCGCGGGCATGTCCGCGATCGGTGGTCAACACCACCCCGCGGCCGTCGTAGCCACCGCGCACGGTCTTGACCACAATGGGTGCGTCGATCCGGGTGGCGAAGGCGTCGACGTCGTCAACTGTCCGAACCTCCGCGAACCGCGGCACCGGGACGCCCAATTCCGTCAGCCGACCGCGCATCGCCAACTTGTCCTGAGCGAACAAAAGCGCCTCCGGCGGCGGCAGCACCGCTACGCCATCGCAGACGAGGGCATCCAGGAGTTCGGTCGGAACGTGCTCGTGGTCGAAGGTCAGCGCATCAGCGCCGGCCGCGACCCGCCGCAGGGCGTCCAGATCGGTGTGGGATCCGACCACCACGTCGGGGCACACCTGGGCAGCAGGATCACCGGGGTCCGCGGCGAGCACACGCAGGCTCTGCCCCAGGGCGATCGCGGCCTGATGGGTCATTCTGGCCAACTGTCCGCCGCCCACCATCGCAACGTTCGGCACAATTATCATCGTGTCATAGACGAGCCCGCGCAGCGGTAACCAGCACCGCTACGCAACCTGCGGTGACGTCCGTAGACTTACGGGCTGTGTCCTTCGCTGATGCCACGATCGCCCGGTTGCCCCGGCCGATCCGGGCCCTCGCCGAACAGAATCATGAACTGATCAAGTTCGCGATCGTCGGTGCGACGACCTTTGTGATCGACTCGGTGATCTTCTACACCCTTAAACTGACCATCCTGGAACCCAAGCCGGTGACGGCCAAGGTGGTCTCCGGGATCGTGGCGGTGATCGCCTCCTACATCCTCAATCGGGAGTGGAGTTTCCGCGACCGCGGCGGCCGGGAACGCCATCACGAGGCACTGTTGTTCTTCGGCGTCAGCGGTGTGGGTGTGTTGTTGAGCATGGCACCGCTGTGGGTATCCAGCTACGTGCTGGGCCTGCGGGTGCCCGATGTGACGCTGACCGTCGAGAACATCGCGGACTTCATCTCTGCGTACGTGATCGGCAATCTGCTGCAGATGGCTTTCCGATTCTGGGCACTACGTCGCTGGGTCTTCCCCGATGAATTAGCCAGTGAACCCGACCATGCGCTGGAGTCGGCCCTGACCGCCGGTGGCATCACCGAGGCGATCGAGGACCGGATCTCAGCGCACGACGATCAGCACTCTTCAGAATCCAGCGTGTCGAAGACTTCGTGATACAGCAGTGAGTGCACCTGCTCGACCCGCGGGATGTCGGTGAACTCCAACGGATCCTGCGACGCCGATTCGATGATCAGGGTGCCGGTGCGCACCATCCGGTCGAACAGACCATGCCGGAACTCGACGCTGTTGATCCGCGCCAGTGGGATGTCGATGCCGGCCCGGGTCAGCACGCCGTGGCGATACATCACCCGCCGGTCGGTGATCACGAAGTGAGTCGTCAGCCAGGCCAGGAACGGCCGTAGCGTCAACCAGCCGATCAGCAGCAACCAGACTCCGGCGACGACCGCCGACACCACCTTCCTGGTGTTGGCGTCCCAGCCGGTCCTAGCGACCAGCGCGGCGAGAAAGGCAGCCAACGCCGTCGTCACCAACAGCGCCAGCACCGGAACAATCAAGCGCTTCCAGTGCGGATGACTGTGCAGCACCACCTGCTCGTCGGTTGCCAGCACATTGTCGGGGTAGCCCATGGGTACCATCGTCACCCATGACGAGCGTTACCGAACCGGACATCCATACGACTGCCGGCAAACTGGCCGATCTGCGCACGCGCGCCGAGGAGGCGCTGCATCCGGTAGGCGAGGCCGCGGTCGAGAAAACCCACGCCAAAGGCAAGCTGACCGCCCGGGAACGCATCCTGGCCCTGCTGGATGAGGGTTCCTTCGTGGAACTCGACGGTCTGGCGCGCCACCGCAGCACCAACTTCGGCCTGCAGGACAACCGGCCGGTCGGCGACGGCGTGGTCACCGGCTACGGCACCATCGACGGCCGCGACGTGTGCATCTTCAGCCAGGACGCGACGGTGTTCGGCGGCAGCCTCGGCGAGGTCTACGGCGAGAAGATCGTCAAGGTGCAGGAATTGGCCCTCAAGACCGGGCGGCCGCTGATCGGGATCAACGACGGCGCCGGCGCCCGCATCCAGGAGGGTGTGGTGTCGCTGGGCCTGTACAGCCGGATCTTCCGCAACAACATCCTCGCCTCCGGCGTGATCCCGCAGATCTCATTGATCATGGGTGCGGCGGCGGGCGGACACGTGTACTCCCCCGCTCTGACCGACTTCGTCATCATGGTCAACGAGACCAGCCAGATGTTTATCACCGGACCCGACGTCATCAAGACCGTCACCGGCGAGGACGTCACCATGGAGGAACTCGGCGGCGCGCACACCCACATGGCCAAGTCCGGCACCGCGCACTACGTCGCCTCCGGCGAGCAGGACGCCTTCGACTATGTCCGCGAACTGCTGAGCTACCTGCCGGCCAACAACTTCACCGAGCCGCCGCGCACTGCCGCGCCGCCGCATCCGGGTGCGATCGAGGACAACCTCACCGACGAGGACCTCGAACTGGACACCCTGATCCCGGATTCGCCGAATCAGCCGTACGACATGCATGAAGTCATCACCCGGATCCTCGACGATGACGAGTTCCTCGAGGTGCAGGCCGGCTACGCGCAGAACATCATCGTCGGCTTCGGGAGAGTGGACGGCCGGCCGGTCGGCATCGTCGCCAACCAGCCCACCCAGTTCGCCGGCTGCCTGGACATCAACGCCGCGGAGAAGGCCGCGCGCTTCATCCGAACCTGCGACTGCTTCAATGTGCCGATCGTCATGCTGGTGGACGTTCCCGGCTTCCTGCCGGGTACCGAGCAGGAGTACAACGGCATCATCCGGCGCGGCGCCAAGTTGCTGTACGCCTATGGCGAGGCCACCGTCGCCAAGATCACGGTCATCACCCGCAAGGCCTACGGCGGTGCCTACTGCGTCATGGGCTCCAAGGACATGGGCTGCGACGTCAACGTCGCGTGGCCGAGTGCGCAGATCGCGGTGATGGGCGCCTCCGGCGCGGTGGGCTTCGTCTACCGCAAGCAACTGACCGACGCCGCGCGCGACGGCCAGGACGTTGACGCACTGCGCTTGGAGTTGCAGCGCGACTACGAGGACACCCTGGTCAATCCATACATCGCGGCTGAGCGCGGATACGTCGACGCAGTCATCCCGCCCTCGCACACCCGCGGCTACATCGCCAGTTCGCTGCGCCTGCTGGAACGCAAGCTGGTTCAGGTCCCGCCCAAGAAGCATGGGAATATTCCCCTGTGAGCCGGACGAGTGAGGCGAACGATCAGACCGCGCCCGAGATCCGCGTCCTCAAGGGCAATCCCACCGACGCCGAGATCGCTGCGGTGGTGACTGTCCTGGCCGGACTGAGCGGCGCACCGGCCGATTCCGGCCCGGCCGAAATCAACCTCTGGGGCCACCCGGTAGACAAGCTTCGCTACCCGATGACCAGTTGGCAGCGCATCACCCTGCTGGAGCGGACCCACGTTCGAAGGTGATCGCGCCATGACCCGCGTCGTGCTGGGTTCAGCCTCAACCGGCCGGCTACGCGTGCTGCGCAGCGCCGGGATCGACCCCCTCGTTGCCGTCTCCGGCGTCGACGAGGACGCCGCCACCGCCGCCCTGGGTGCGAACCCGGATCCGGCCGCGGTCGTCACCACGCTGGCCCGCGCGAAAGCCGACGCGGTGGCCCGCGGGTTGGATGCGCACGTGGCGGGCGACTGCGTGGTGATCGGTTGCGATTCGATGCTCTACGTCGACGGCGAACTACGCGGCAAACCCGGAACACCGGAACAGGCTCGGCGCCAATGGAATTCGATGGCCGGACACGCCGGGCAGCTTTTCACCGGATACTGCGTCATCCGCATGCTCGCTGCGCGCATCGTCACGACCGAAACCGCCGCTGAGGTAACCACCGTGCGGTTCGGCATTCCAACCGAGGCCGAACTGACCGCCTACATCGCCAGCGGTGAACCACTGAGCGTGGCGGGCGCCTTCACCATCGACGGACTGGGCGGCTGGTTCGTCGATGGCGTCGAGGGCGATCCGTCCAACGTGGTGGGTCTCGGCCTGGCCGTAACCCGCAGGCTGCTGGAGGCGGTCGACCTGTCGATCGGCGACCTCTGGCAAGCCAACCCGATCAGCAGATCGGTAGGCTGATCTTCGTGTCATTGCCCCCGGATCCCACCGCCGCCCTGCAGGAATACGCCCACCCCGAACGTCTGGTCACCGGCGACTGGCTGTCGCAACATCTGGGAACTCCCGGCCTGGTGATCGTCGAGTCCGACGAGGATGTGTTGCTCTACGACGTCGGGCACATCCCCGGCGCGGTCAAGATCGATTGGCACCTCGACCTCAACGATCCGCATGTGCGCGACTACATCAACGGCGAGCAGTTCGCGAATCTGATGAATCGCAAAGGGATTTCGCGCGATGACACCGTGGTGATCTACGGCGACAAGAGCAACTGGTGGGCCGCCTACGCGCTCTGGGTCTTCACCCTGTTCGGCCACCCCGACGTCCGCCTCCTCAACGGCGGCCGCGACGCGTGGCTGGCGGAGGGCCGCGATACGACACTGGATGTTCCCGAGAGGAAAACAACGGGTTATCCGGTGGTGGAGCGAAGCGATACTGTGCCCGACGCTCTCCGCCCGAGTGGCTCATCGCAGATCAGGGCCTACCAGGCCGACGTGCTGGCATCGCTGGGCAACTCCACTCTCATCGACGTCCGCTCACCTCTGGAGTACACCGGCGAGCGCACCCACATGCCGGACTACCCCGAGGAGGGCGCACTGCGGGGCGGCCACATCCCCACCGCGGTCTCGGTGCCGTGGGCCAAGGCAGCCGACGAGACCGGCCGATTCCGCACCCGGGCCGAACTCGACGAGATCTACTCCTTCGTCACCCCTGGCGACAACAACATCGCCTACTGCCGAATCGGCGAACGGTCCAGCCACACCTGGTTCGTGCTGACCCACCTACTCGGAATCCCCGGGGTGCGCAATTACGACGGATCGTGGACGGAGTGGGGCAACGCCGTGCGGGTCCCGGTGGCCGTTGGCGACGAACCGGGAACCGTGGCCGGCGCCCGATGAGCATGCCCGCACCGCTGGCTGAGGTGGTGTCGGAGTTCGCGGAGATGGCCGGTCAGGACAAGCTCAACCTCCTGCTGGAATTCGCCAACGACCTTCCCGCGCTGCCCGGCGACCTCACCGAGGCGGCCATGGAAGCGGTGCCGGAATGTCAGTCGCCACTCTTCCTGCATGTCGACGCTGCCGATCGCGACAGTGTTCGGCTGTACTTCAGCGCGCCGGCCGAGGCGCCGACCACCCGCGGGTTCGCCTCGATCCTGGCGGCCGGCTTGGACGGCCAAGCAGCGGCCGACATCCTGGCGGTACCGGATGACTTCTATTCAGAACTCGGCCTGGCGGCACTGATCAGCCCACTGCGACTGCGCGGGATGTCGGCGATGCTGACCCGGATCAAACGGCGGCTACGCGCCGCTTGATCCGGAACAGACGGCGGTGATCGTGCGGGTGCTGCACGAGCCCGACCGCACCGTCCCCGACACCCAGACGCCAACATGTTGCAACATCGCCCGGCCATCCGGCGAGCGCAGACTGCAGCCTTCCTTCGGGGCCGTTGGGCCTGCCAGTAGGGGCCTGATGGCTCTACTGCTGCGCGTCGGCGGCTGCGGATGCTTACTTGAAGGTAGGTGTCAAAATGATGGAATTAATGATTTATGTGGCGATTTTCGGCGGGATCGCCCTCGTCTCGGCACTGGGTATCGCCTACGACGAGCGGGTGCTGGGCATGACCTGCGAGCGCAGGGAGCGCAATACAGTGCGCCGCGAGCAGATCGCGACCCTGGCCGATATGCGCGGGTCCGGACCCGCGGTGGGTGTCGGGGCCCGGCCACACCCCAGTTAGTCGCACAGGCCGGGAGACAAGCCTCGGCCGCTGGATTGGGGCGTCGCCCTCGGAAACCCCGTACGACCCTGACGAGCCAGCGGTCATCGAGCGGGTGTTGCGGGAGTCTGGGGCACAATTGCTGACAAGCAGTTGATCTAGGAGTTCGGGTTAGCTAACGCGACCCACCGCTGGCCCGGCCAGAGTGGATAGCCACTCCGCCAACACCGTCGGTTGTTCATGATTTATCGAACCTGTATTCGATAGTAAGGGCACCCGCCGATGGAACCGAGACTGTGGATTGGCGGCGGCAGCGATCCCCGAACGGCAACGCTCTAGACTCCCGTGCGAACCTATTTTTAAAGCGGTTCTAAGAATCCACAGGAGGCGCGGTGCCCACCCAGAATCAGATCATCTCCAAGGTCCTCGTCGCCAACCGTGGCGAGATCGCGGTGCGGGTGATCCGGGCGGCCAAGGATGCCGGTCTGGGAAGTGTGGCCGTCTATGCAGAACCGGACTCCGACGCGCCCCACGTGCGCCTCGCCGACGAGGCCTTCGCCCTCGGCGGGCAGACCTCCGCGGAGTCCTATCTCGACTTCGGCAAGATCCTCGACGCCGCGGCGAAATCGGGTGCCAACGCCATCCACCCCGGCTACGGATTCCTCTCTGAGAACGCCGATTTCGCCCAGGCTGTCATCGACGCCGGGCTGATCTGGATCGGTCCGAGCCCACAGTCCATCCGCGACCTCGGCGACAAGGTCACCGCCCGCCATATCGCGGCCCGCGCCCAGGCTCCCCTGGTGCCCGGCACTCCCGATCCGGTCAAGGACGCCGACGAGGTGGTGGCCTTCGCCCGCGAGTACGGCGTCCCGGTCGCGATCAAGGCGGCCTTCGGCGGTGGCGGCCGCGGCATGAAGGTGGCCCGCACACTCGAGGAGATCCCGGAGCTGTTCGAATCGGCCACCCGCGAGGCCATCGCCGCCTTCGGTCGCGGCGAGTGCTTCGTGGAGCGCTACCTCGACCAGCCGCGCCACGTCGAAGCCCAGGTGATCGCCGATCAGCACGGCAACGTCATCGTCGCGGGCACCCGCGACTGCTCGCTGCAACGGCGATTCCAGAAGCTCGTCGAAGAGGCTCCGGCCCCCTTCCTGACTGACGCGCAGCGCAAGGAGATCCACGAGTCGGCCAAACGGATCTGTAGGGAATCCGGCTACTACGGCGCGGGAACCGTGGAATACCTCGTCGGCCAAGACGGCCTGATTTCGTTCCTCGAGGTGAACACCCGCCTTCAGGTGGAGCATCCGGTCACCGAGGAGACCTCCGGTATCGACCTGGTACTTGAGCAGTTCCGCATCGCCAATGGCGAAAAGCTCGCTCTCACTGAGGATCCCGAGCCGCGCGGGCACTCCATCGAGTTCCGGATCAACGGTGAGGACGCCGGTCGCGGGTTCCTGCCCGCACCCGGACCAGTCACCAAGTTCGAGCCTCCGACCGGTCCCGGTGTGCGGCTGGACTCCGGCGTTGAAACCGGATCGGTGATCGGTGGCCAGTTCGATTCGATGCTGGCCAAGCTGATCGTCAGCGGGGCCACCCGCGGACAAGCTCTACAGCGGGCCCGGCGCGCCCTCGATGAGTTCACAGTGGAGGGTTTGGCCACCGTGATCCCGTTCCACCGCGCGGTGGTCAGCGACCCCGCCTTCATCGGCGACGAGAACGGCTTCACGGTGCATACCCGCTGGATCGAGACCGAGTGGGATAACACCGTCGAACCGTTCACCGGCGGCGGCGAGATCGACGACGACGAGAACCAGCCGCGCCAGACAGTCGTGGTGGAGGTCGGCGGCCGGCGCCTCGAGGTGTCACTGCCCGGCGGCCTCGCACTCGGCACCGGAGGCGGATCGGCCGACGCCGGCGTCATTCGCAAGAAGCCCAAGCCGCGCAAGCGCGGGTCGCACGGCGGTGCCGCGGCCTCCGGCGACGCGGTCACCGCGCCGATGCAGGGCACCGTCGTCAAGGTGGCCGTCGAGGAGGGGCAGACGGTCAGCACCGGCGACCTCGTCGTCGTGCTGGAAGCCATGAAGATGGAGAACCCGGTGACCGCCCACAAGGACGGTGTCATCACCGGACTCGCCGTCGAGGCCGGGGCGGCCATCACCCAGGGCACCGTTCTGGCCGAGATCAAGTAGCCGACTACCGCGCGACAGTGGAACCGGTCGAGATCAACGCCGGAGCGTGGTACCTGCTGCCCCTGCGCGCCGACGAGTGGGCATCTGAGGCCTGCTACGCGTGGGCGGTCTGCGAACCCACCACGGGCGACCCAGTCGCGGAGGTCATGCTGGATCCGCGATGCGGCACAGTGACCTCACGTGCACAACCGGGGCAGAACCACGCCGCCGCCGCGGCAACGGAATCGGTGCGACGATTCGCCGCAGGCCTCAGCGACCCGACAACTCCCACACAGCGGCCGACATCCGGTCCGTGATCGCGGTGACGGTAATCCGTCCGTCGTCATCAGTCCGGCATGACATCGCCTGCAGGACAGCGTTATTGCGCAACCGGGCCTCGCCATGGCACACCCAGGTCAATGGGATGCCGATCTGTTGTTTGCGCCAGTGGACAGTGTCGGCATCGACCGCCGGAACGCTGAAACTCCAGGCGGCATCACCACCGGAACCCAGAGCACGCTGACCGTCGCATGCCTTCGCATTGCGGGTCGCCATGGTGAATGCGGCCGCAGCCGCGCCGGCGTCCGGGTACACCGCGACGGCCTCGGCCGCCACGTGCTCGTGGGTGTCGCCGTCAGTGAACAGCAGCACATGAAACTTCGACCACGAGTCACCCATGAACGCCGACATTCCGACCGCGTCCAGCGCGGAGCAGGCCGGCACCGGCGACGCCCCGACGATGGGTCGAGACCGGTCGGCGTCGACCTGGAGCCTGACCCCGACGACATCGCCGATCTCAGCCGGTCCGAGCAGAACCTGATCGGCGTCAGCCACCCGCAGCCCGGTCAGCGACATCGCGCGGTCCCACCCCGCGGCACCGGAGACAGTGTGTGTGCAACCGGCGAGCGCAAGAGCCGCTGAGGCGATCAGTGCCACCCGCATCTGCATGGGCACGAATGTTAACCGGGCGACCTCAACGGCGTCGAAAGACCGAGATCCTCGCCCAGGCAGTCGGCGGCGGCGAGGCCGGAGAGTCCGGCCATCGGCAAACCGCCGCCGGGGTGGGCGCTCCCGGAGGCGAGGTACAGCCCGCGTATACCCCGCACCCGATTGGGTGGACGGTTGAACGCGGCGAACCGGTCGTTACTGGCCGCGCCGTAGATGGCACCACGGCTACCGGGGAAATCGGCGGCCAGATCTGCCGGGGTGCGCCGCCAGACCAGCGCGTCGCCGTCGCTCCAGCGTCCCGCCGCCCGAATCCGATGTTCCATCGCCGCGGCCAGCGTGGTCCAGACCTCCGGCGCCCGCGACCCGTGCTCGGGTTCGGCCGGGGCATTGGCCATCGCGAATACCGGTTCGGCATCCGGCCACCCGGTCAGTCCGTGACAGCGTTCCTGCGCGCACAGGTAGACCGTCGGTGTCACCGGCGGGCGGTCGCGATCGAAGATATCGGCGAACTCCGCGTCGTAGTCGGCTGGGAACAGCACCTCATGCGGCCGGCGGTCGACCAGCCGGGCGGCGCGCAACACACCGGTCCACCCGGACATCGACGGCGCGGCGGCAGCGGGTAGGTGCCGTCCGGCGTCGGGCAGCCCACCGTTGCGAAGCCACCCGGCGTCGGCGTTCACCACGACCGCCCGACCGAGCCGCACCCCACCACCGGCCAACTCGACACCCACCGCCACGCCGTCGCGCACCACCATCCGCTCGACCGGAACCCCACACTCGATGACACCGCCGCGGTCCTCGATAGTGGCGGCCATCGCCGAGACCAGTGAACTGATACCGCCCTGCACGCCGTAGCCGCCGAGTGAAAGTTCGACGTGCGCAATACAATTCAGGGTAGCCGGGGCGCTTCGGGGATCACTGCCGTTGTAGGTCGCGTAGCGGCGCAGCAGCATCCGCAGATGCGGTTCTCGGACGTGGCGGTCGATGCCGGCGGCCATGCTGCGCATCGGATCGATCGCGGCAACGGCGCGCGGACGGCGCAACGCGAGGCCCACCATCGCCGCCCACGTCGGAGCCGGGCCCTCGACGAAATTCGGTGCCGCCGCCGCCCAGATCGAGCGGCTATAGCCGAGGAACGACGCGAGTTCGCCCTCCGCGGCACCCCCGAGTGCCGATCGGACATTGGCAAGCGTCTGGTTCGGATCGTGGGCTACGTCGAGCGCACAGCCGTCGGCGTAGTGGTAGCGAAAACCCGGATCCAGCCGACGCAGGCTCACGACGTCATCAAGGCGGACGCCTGCGCGGGCGAACAGTCCACCGAACACCTCGGGCAGGGTCAGCACGCTGGGACCTGTCTCGACCCGCACCCCGTCCAACTCGACGGTGCCCGCCTTACCGCCCGGCCGCGGCCCGGCCTCGAGCACCCGCACGCCCACGCCGCGGGCAGCCAGTGCGAGTGCAGCGGCCAGTCCGCCGATACCGGCGCCGACCACCAGCACGTCGGCGTCACGCTCAACCGGCATGCGGTCCCCCGCGTCCGACAGCCCGCAGCATCCGGGAGCCGAGGCCGTCCTGAGTCGCTCGGCCCCGCGGGGCCACCAGTGCGCTGAAGCCGGGCAGTGGGTCGCGCGGGTGGGTGCGAGCCCGCCGGCCATCGGTCGCCGCCGTCGCTGCGGTGTCGATGACGTCCAGTCCATCCAGCAGCGCACCCTCGACTGCGGGCAGCAACCCCGGCCCACCGACGTCCCCGCCGGGCATCGGTGTCGAGAAGTACACCAGCGCGGCCGGGCGGTCTCGTTCCAGGAACACATAGTCGAGGCTCACCGCGATCAGATCCATCGGATTGTGGTCATGCAGGATGCCCAGACCGCCCTTGAGGTCCAGCGGACGCAGGTGGGCCGGACGCTGCCGGCCCTGGGGGAAGATCCACAGCGCCCGGCCGGGCCGATCCAACACAGCCGCGCAGGATTGCAGGCACGCCCGGGCGCGCTCGGGGGTGCTGCGGTCCAGGGGCAGGGCACCGAGCCAACCCAGGAACGGCAGGGTTCGAATACTCCGGGCGTCCACCATCGCCCAGCCCACTGCGCCGAGGGCTTCGTCGAGCACCAGTAGAACCAGCGGGTCCCACCACGCGACGTGGTTAGCAGCGAAGAGGATCGGCCGATCGGCCAGTGCGGCGCGGGCACCGGCCAAGCCGTGCACCCACACCCCATCCAGCCCGCGGGCGACCCGACGGCGCGCGTAAGGCCGAGTGATGCGAAGGAAGGCCGGCCGACGGGAGTCCCCCGCCCGGGCCAGGGCCGCACCGTCGGAGTTCACGCCGCCTCACGCTGGGCGCGGGCGGGGTAGGAACGCCCGCGCCACCGGATGTCGCCGCGGCGGCTCATGCGAAAACTGTTGCCCAACACGCCCATCATGGCCAGCACGGCCACCGGGTGCAGCAGCACGCTGAGCGGACTGTGGCCGTAACGCCACGCCATGATCAGCCGCAGGCACACGTTGGCTCCCACGCCGACCGCGGCGGCGGCGGCCAGCCGACCGGCACCGGTCGCCAGTGCTATCGGCAGCGCGACGTAGGGGGCCACGAACAACATCAGGTGCAATCCCATCACGACGATCATCGCCAGCGGGTGCCCGCCGATGCCCTCGTAGAAGTTCTTGGTGAAACCACGCAGGAGTGCCGCGCCGTCCGGGTACATCCGGCACTCGGCCATCCGGTCGCCGTCGGCGAAGACGACCCGCCGGCCGCTCTGTTTGACCGCGCGACACAGGGCCATGTCGTCGACGAGTTCGGCGCGCACCCGCGACCAGCCGCCCACCGCCTCCAGCGCGCTGCGGCGGACCATCAGGAGCTGTCCGTTGGCCGCCAGCACCCGCGGATTGCGGGTCCGGTAGATCAGCGGCATGGGCAGCCATGCCACGTAGGACAGATGCAGCAGCGGAATCATCAAACGTTCGACGAAACTTCCGGTGCGCTGCCGGGGCACCGCCGTCACCACCGCGGCATCCAGGCCACCCGTCACCTGCTCGGCCGTACCGAGCAACGACAGCATCCGAAGTACGCCGTCGGTGCGCAGCGTGACATCGGCGTCGATATTGAGCATCACATCACTGCCGGCAAGTGCGCTAAGCCGTTGCAGCGCATACGGTTTGCCTACCCAGCCGACCGGAAGAACATCGCCGGTGATCACCCGCAGACGTGGCAGTTCGGCCTGCAGGCGCGCAAGCACCGCATCGGTTCCGTCGGTAGAGCCGTCGTCGTAGACAATGATCTCGGTGATCGGGCCGTGCGCGGCGTCGACGGATCGGACACAGCGCTCAATGTTGACCACCTCGTCGCGGGCCGGGATCAACACGCTGATGCCGTTCGGTGCGGCTGCGGCCGCCTCAGGCAGCGCGCGGCCACGGGTCCAGAACAACGCGTTGAACGCAACCAGGCCCAGCGGTACCAGCGCGGGCAGAGCCAGCAGAGCGGCCACCACCCGGGTTCCGCCAAAGCTCATACCCGCGCCCCCGCGGTCCCGCTCAGCAACCTGCCGCTCATCAATCTGCCCCTGAGCAACCTGCCCCACCGGCCCTCGCTGTCGCCGGAGAACAGCGGCAGCCACATCGAATTGGGGCCGGCGGCCCGGTGCACACGCATCCGCACCAGCGGTCGGAGCAGATCGGTATCGACCCGGTCCGGTACCAGGTTCTCACCTATCCCATAGCCCTCGTCCGGACCGCAGCGGCCCCTCAGCAGATAGCGCTGATAGAACGGCCCGTTGTCGAGCAGCGCACTGACGTCAACCTGGACCGGCCGGCCGTCCGGATCGGCGAAGGTCGCGCCGCTGGGCCAGCGCAACCCCCATGCGCTCCGACGAAGTCCGCTGACCTCAAGGCCGGCATGCTCGCGGACACGGCAGGTGCCGTCGGCGGCGAGTTCGACCACGAGGTCGCGCGCCGCGGCACCGTCGGCGGTGGGCTGCAGGCGATAGAAGATCAGGTCGCGGCCCGGAAGCGCGAGCCGACCCCACCACCAGCTTTGGAAACCCAGTCTGTGCAGTGGCTGCGCGCCGCTGTTGCGGTCGTGGTAGCCGCGGCCCTCGACCCGCAGTGCTCCGCCGGGGGTCTGCAATTCCAGTCGGCCCCGACTCGCGCCGATCATCGGCGTCCACCGGTGCATGCAGGCCGGATCGACGGGCACACTAGCGTCCGCGCCCGCCGCGTCGCGGCGCAGCGAACCGGACAGCCGCAGCTGCCCGGTGGCCCGGCCGCCGGTAGGCAGGGCGAGGTCGAGGGTGGCCCGCAACTCGCGGGTCGGGGCCGCGCCCGCAGTGCCCGGGGTGTCGATCCAGGCGAAGGAACTGTCGCCGATCCGCCAGGACCTTCCGTCATCACTCCAGGAACACTGGTCGGGTGGAAATTCGGAGAGCAGATAGAACCGCTCGCGGCCGCCGCCGTAGACGACCAGATTGACGCTGGGACGGTCGATCGGCAGTTGCGGCCGGCCGGCACGCGATGCCGCAGCATAGCCCGGCAGAAACGGCAGCCCCCAGGACCAGATGAGGGTCGCACCCTGGCCCTGATCGTCGACGAGGTCGACGTAGAACCAGGTGAAGCCGCCCGGACTTCGCATAATTGCAGGGTCGGGCGCACAGTCGGCAGAGCAGAGCGCGATCAGGAGGCCTCCAGAATCCGGCCCGGGGCAGGCCCGGAACATGCGGGATCTAGGCTAACGTCATCGCACTCGTGGGCCATCACCCGCTCACGCCGGTGTTTTGTGAAAGGCAACCGGACATGACCTCCATGCTTTTCGACGTCTACACGCTCAAACCGATGCAGCGTCGCTATCTCACAATCACGATGGACCGGGTGTCGCGGTCCTTCGCGTTGGTCGTCCCCTGGTTGGAGGACCCACTGCAGGACTATATGGCGACCGCCTATCTGCTCTGTCGTGCGCTGGACAATATCGAGGACTGCGGCCAGCCCCTGGCCTGGCAGCAGCAGCGCTTCGCCGAGTTCACCGGACTGCTGGCCGAGCCCGAATCCGCGCCCGCCCGACTGGCCGAGTGGGAAGCGGCATCGTGGCCCGGGCTGTCGGCGGACGAACGGGCGTTGATGACACTCGAGGGTGGATTACCGCTGTGGTTGATCTACGCCAGCTTTCCGGTCCGCACGCGCGCGATTCTTCGGAACTGGATTTCGCTGATGGCCGCTGGGATGGAAGCCGTCTGCGACCCGGCGCAGTCTGCGTCGGTGACTTTGCACCGCGACGTGCGGGTGCTGACGACGGTCGAGGCCTACAACGAATACTGCTATTCGGTGGCCGGCACCGTGGGCGGGATGGGCACCGAACTGGTCATCGACCACTACGGGTTGTCGTGCGCCGAAGCGACGAGCCTGCTCGCAGGCAGCCAGGCCTGTGGGCGCGCACTGCAGAAGACCAACGTACTCAAGGATTTCGCCGAAGACCTCGAACGTCAGATCTGCTACCTGCCCGATGAGTGGCTGCGCGACGTCAACCACACACCTTTGGAGCTGGCCGGCGCCCCGGTCGGTTGGATCCAGGATCTGCTTGACGACACTCTTACCGAATTGCGAAGCGCCACAGCGTATGTGCTTGACGTGCCACACCGGGCCAAGGGTTATCGCATCGCCTCCCTGATGTGTTTACTGCCGGCGTACGAGACGATCCTGAGCGCAGCCCGGCAGCGGTCGGAACTGTTCACAGCCGGACATCAGATCAAAATCGATAGATCGACGATGGTCCGGTGCATCCACGATGCCGCCTCGCTGGCAGTCGATGACGACGCCATCCGCGGCCTCAGTCAGGACTTCGAACGCGCGATCCGCGACACGCTGCAGACCGCCGCGTCGGCGACGTGACCCTTAGCCGATAGCACCGAAGAAGGTGCGCACGTCGTCGATGAACAACTCGGGTTGTTCGAACGCGGCGAAGTGCCCGCCGCGCGGCATATCGGTCCAGTGCGTGATGTTGTACCTCGGCTCGCACCACCGCCGCGGCGCCCGCAGGATCTCCATGGGGAAGGCAGCGACGCCGGTCGGCACCTCGACCCGGCCACCGTCGGCGAGGTTCTTGAAGCTCTCCCAGTAGAGCCGGGCCGACGAGGCGCCCGACGCGGTGGCCCAGTACAGCATCACGTTGTCCAGCAACTCGTCCCGGCTCAGCACGTTCTCGGGGTGACCGTCGCAGTCGGTCCAGGCCCAGAACTTCTCGACGATCCACGCCATCTGAGCCACCGGCGAATCGACCAGCCCGTAACCCAGGGTCTGCGGCCGGGTGGCCTGCTCCTCGGAGTACCCCATGCCCCAGCGCTGGTGGTACATCAGCGCCTCAAGCGCCGCCGTCTCCTGCGGTGTCGGGTCCGCCATCGCCTCCGCGGTCGGGATGGCGATGGGCATATTGGTGTGGATCGCGATGCAGCCGTTGCCGCCGTCGGCCGAGGCATTTCGCCCGATCTGAGTGGTGACCGCCGCACCCCAGTCGCCGCCCTGGGCGCCGTAACGGCCGTAGCCGAGCCTGGCCATCAGGGTGCCCCAGGCCGTCGCGATCTTCTCCACGGTCCAGCCGGTGGCGGTGGGCTTGCCGGAGAATCCGTAGCCGGGCAGCGACGGGCACACCACGTGGAAGTCGCGGCTCAGTGGCTCGATGACCTTAGAGAACTCGACGATTGAGCCGGGCCAGCCGTGAGTGATGATCAGCGGCAGCGCGTCGGGCTTTGCGCAGCGCTGGTGGATGAAATGGATATCCACGCCGTCGATGTCGGTGACGAACTGATCGAAGCGGTTCAGCGCGGCCTCCCGGGCCCGCCAGTCATAGCCGTCGGCCCAGTAGGCGGCCAACTCCCGGGTGTAGTCCAGCGGGATGCCCTGGGTCCAGTCCGGCACGCATTCGCGCTCCGGCCACCGCGTTCGCGCCAGCCGCTCATGCAGATCGGTGAGGTCGGCATCGGGCACGGAGATCCGGAACGGATGGACAGCGGAGGAATTGTCGGCCATGGGCCTGATTATGTCCGCCCGGGTTCACTAGGCTCGCACCTATGCGCCTGGTGATCGATCTCAACAAGTGCCAGGGGTATGCACAGTGCATTCCCCTAGCGCCCAACGTGCTGCACCTGAGCGGCGAGGAAGCCGTCACCTACGACCCCAACCCGGACGATTCGCAGCGCCAGCAGGTCTTACGGGCGGCCGCATCGTGCCCAGTTCAGGCCATCATCCTCGAACTCGACCCACCGGCCGACCGGGACGCCAAGTGACTTCCGCACTGAGCGGTATCTATTCGTTCGATGAGATCGTCAAGAAGTTCCGAGCCGAGGGCCGAATCGTCATCGTGGGCGCCTCACTGGCCGGACTGCGTGCCGCAGAAGCGTTGCGGGAGAAGGGTTTCGAAGGATCACTGACGATCATCGGCGATGAGCCGCACGAACCCTACGACCGCCCGCCGCTGTCCAAGCAGGTACTCAAGGGCTGGGTGCCGGCCGATCACACCAAACTGCCCCGGCTGCGCCGGGTGGATGCCGACTGGAAACTCGGCGTAGCGGCGGTGAGCCTGGACCGGTTCAACCACGTGGTGAAGCTGGGCAACGGCGAAGAGGTGGGCTATGACCGGTTGCTGGTCGCCACCGGTACCCGGGCCCGGCCGTGGCCCAACCCGGAGGAAGCCGCACTGCAGGGCGTGTTCACCGTCCGTACCGTGGAGGACGCCGCGGCACTGGCCGCCGCGTTCAAGGCACAACCCAAACGCGTACTGATCGTCGGCTCGGGGTTCGTCGGCTCGGAAATCGCTTCGGTGTGCCGCGATCTGGACCTGCCGGTGACGGTGGCCGAACGCGGCAGCGGCCCGCTCAAAGGCGCGCTGGGCGGGGTGATCAGCGATATCGCGGCGGCCATGATGCGCGACGCCGGCGTGGACCTGCGCGTCGGCACCTCCGTGACGGCCCTGCACGGCGACGACTCTGGCCACGTCCGCTCGGCGACACTGTCGGACGGCACTGTGCTCGAGGTCGACGTGGTGGTGCCGTCGCTGGGCTCGATCC
>Ga0209829_10000654_pt1 | contig 30327 bp, 25 predicted proteins | sample C_140205_EF_Meta_FD_187311 | JGI IMG/M metagenome (GOLD analysis project Ga0209829, IMG submission 187311) | Freshwater microbial communities from Lake Croche, Canada to study carbon cycling - C_140205_EF_MetaG (SPAdes) (version 2) | ecosystem: Environmental > Aquatic > Freshwater > Lake... | reverse complement strand
GTTACCGATCCTGGCATGTCAACACTCAAAAAATACGGCATTCTCACCGAAGATGAGTACGACACACAAAAACGTGAGCTGGGTGATGAATTCACCGCCAAGATGGGCGCTGAAGGCATACGCGATTTGCTCGAGAGCATTGAAATCGATTTAGAGATTGAACGCTTGCGTGGCGACCTCACCGGATCTGAAGTCAAGGTTAAGAAAAATTCCAAGCGACTCAAAGTGTTGGAAGCTTTCAAAAAGTCTGGCATTAAACCCGAGTGGATGGTGTTGTCGGTGTTGCCAGTGTTGCCGCCCGATTTGCGCCCCTTGGTGCCATTAGATGGCGGACGTTTTGCAACATCTGATCTCAATGATTTGTATCGTCGCGTGATCAACCGCAACAGCCGTTTGCGTCGTTTACTCGAACTCAAAGCACCAGAAATCATTGCACGCAATGAAAAGCGTATGTTGCAAGAGTCTGTTGACTCATTGCTCGATAACGGACGTCGCGGTAAAGCCATGACGGGTGCAAACAAACGCGCACTCAAATCTTTGGCAGACATGATCAAAGGTAAGAGCGGTCGTTTCCGTCAAAACTTGTTGGGCAAGCGCGTTGATTACTCAGGTCGCTCAGTCATTACAGTTGGCCCTACACTTAAATTGCATCAGTGTGGATTGCCCAAGTTAATGGCTTTGGAATTGTTCAAGCCTTTTATCTTTTCGCGTTTAGAAGCGATGGGTATTGCAACCACAATTAAGGCAGCCAAAAAAGAAGTCGAAGCCGGTACCGCAGTGGTGTGGGATATTTTGGAAGAGGTTATCAAAGAGCATCCTGTGTTGCTCAATCGTGCGCCCACATTGCATCGTTTAGGCATTCAAGCGTTTGAACCGATTTTGATTGAAGGCAAAGCGATTCAGTTACACCCCTTGGTGTGTTCTGCTTTTAACGCCGACTTTGACGGTGACCAAATGGCCGTTCACATTCCATTGTCAGTGGAAGCACAAATGGAAGCGCGCACACTTATGCTCGCATCCAACAACGTGTTATTCCCAGCCAGTGGCGAGCCCTCCATCGTTCCTTCGCAAGACGTTGTGCTTGGTTTGTATTACACAACCCGCGAGCGCACCAATGGCAAAGGCGAAGGCATGGTGTTTGCTGACTTGGCCGAAATGGAACGTGCTTTAGAAGCCGGCGTTGTCGAACTTACAGCGAAAATCAGCGTTCGACTCACCGAGTGGAACAAAGACAAAGATAGCAATGAGTTTGTTCCTTCGCAAGTGATGCGTGAGACCACCGTGGGTCGTGGGTTGTTATCAGAAATATTGCCCAAAGGTTTGGCATTTGACAACCTCAACAAAGCACTTAAAAAGAAAGAAATTTCTCGACTCATCAACACATCATTTCGCAAGTGCGGTCTCAAAGAAACCGTTGTGTTTGCAGACAAGTTGTTGCAATACGGTTTCCGTTTGGCCACACGTGCAGGAATCTCCATTGCCATTGATGACATGTTGGTGCCTCACGAAAAGCACGCCATCATTGCCGCATCGGAAAAAGAAGTCAAAGACATTGAACAGCAATATGTTTCTGGCTTGGTCACATCTGGCGAGCGTTACAACAAGGTCGTTGACATTTGGGGCAAAGCGGGTGACGCGGTGTCTAAAGTGATGATGGACCAATTGCGCAAAGAAAAAACCATCGACCGTCACGGTAATGAAGTTGAGCAAGAATCGTTCAATTCGATTTACATGATGGCCGACTCAGGCGCGCGTGGTTCTGCTGCTCAGATTCGTCAATTGGCAGGTATGCGTGGTTTGATGGCCAAGCCTGATGGCTCCATCATAGAAACACCAATCACGGCTAACTTCCGTGAAGGTCTCAATGTGTTGCAGTACTTCATCTCAACACACGGTGCACGTAAAGGTTTGGCCGATACCGCTCTTAAAACAGCTAACTCAGGTTACCTCACACGTCGCTTGGTTGATGTGACACAAGACTTGGTGGTCATTGAAGACGATTGCTTCACAAGTAATGGTCAGATCATGCGCGCCATTGTTGAAGGCGGTGAAGTGATTGAATCGTTGCGCGATCGTATTTTGGGTCGTACAGCAGCTGAAGATATCCTCAACCCAGAAACACAAAAAGTGTTGGTACACGCTGGCGACATGCTCGACGAAGACAGCATCGATATATTAGAAGCCTTGGGCGTTGACGAAATCAAAGTTCGCACAGCACTCAATTGCGATACACGATTTGGTTTGTGTGCCAAGTGTTATGGACGCGACTTGGGCCGTGGTGGTTTGATCAACGTGGGCGAAGCAGTCGGTGTGATTGCTGCTCAATCGATTGGTGAGCCAGGCACACAGTTGACGATGCGCACATTCCACATCGGTGGTGCAGCTTCGCGTGCAGCCGTTGCTTCAAGCGTTGATGCCAAATCCAATGGTGTGATCGGATTCAATTCCACCATGCGTTACGTTACTAATAGCAAAGGTGAGTTGGTCGTTATTTCTCGTTCAGGCGAAATCTTGATTCAAGATGAAACGGGTCGCGAGCGCGAGCGTCACAAAGTACCTTACGGTGCAATTTTGGCGATCAAGCCCGATCAATCGATCAAAGCCGGAACTATTTTGGCCAATTGGGATCCGTTAACACGACCCGTTATCACCGAGTTTGCAGGTCAAACGCGTTTTGAAAATCTCGAAGAAGGACTCACAGTTGCCAAGCAATTGGACGAAGTCACAGGCCTATCAACCTTGGTCGTGATCGATCCCAAGCGTCGTGGCTCCACCAAAGTGGTCAGACCACAAGTGAAGTTGATTGATGCAGCAGGCAAAGAAGTCAAAATCCCTGGCACCGATCACTCAGTGACCATTGGCTTCCAAGTGGGCGCGTTGATTCAAGTTCGCGACGGTCAAGAAGTGGGACCTGGCGAAGTGTTGGCACGTATTCCTGTTGAAGGTCAAAAAACTCGCGACATCACCGGTGGTTTGCCGCGTGTGGCCGAGTTGTTCGAAGCGCGTTCACCCAAAGACAAGGGCGTTTTGGCAGAACTCACAGGCACTGTTTCCTTCGGTAAAGAAACCAAAGGAAAGATTCGTTTGCAAATCACAGATCCTGATGGTGAAGTTTGGGAAGAACTCATTCCCAAAGAGAAAAACATCATGGTGCACGAAGGCCAAGTGGTTAACAAAGGTGAAAATATTGTTGACGGCCCAGCCGATCCACAAGACATCTTGCGTTTGCTTGGCATGGAAGAGTTGGCGCGTTACATCGTCGACGAAGTGCAAGACGTTTATCGTTTGCAAGGCGTGAAGATCAACGACAAACACATTGAAGTGATTGTTCGTCAGATGTTGCGTCGTGTGGTTGTTGAAAATGCAGGCGACGCAAACTACATTGTTGGCGAACAAGTGGAGCGTTCCGAAATTCTCAACACCAACGAAGCCTTGTTGAAAGAAGGAAAAATTCCTGCAACGTTTAGCAACTTGTTGCTTGGTATTACCAAGGCATCATTGTCTACCGACAGCTTCATCAGTGCGGCATCTTTCCAGGAGACCACACGTGTACTCACCGAGGCTGCCATCATGGGCAAGCGCGACGAGTTGCGTGGACTCAAAGAAAACGTTATCGTAGGTCGATTGATTCCTGCAGGCAGTGGTATGGCCTACCACCGCGCACGCAAAGTCAAAGACGCGATGGACGAAGCGGAAAGACGAGCGATTGCAGTCTCAGAAGCCGAAGAGTTGGCGCAAGCCAACGAGGCGTCGAGCGAAGTGGTTGATCAAGAACCCGCAGCAGAGTAAACAAGGGCCCGCAAGGGCCTTTGTTTACTGAGGCGGCAACTGCACAAACACAATAAAAGGTAGCTAAGCATGCTTTTATACGCTTGGTGGTTTTGGCTATTTCTTGCTCTGATATTGTTTTGGTTTTTAGGCGCCTACAACCGAATGGTGAAACTGCGTGCATTGGCGTGCCAGAGTTATTTCACGCTTGAGACTTTATTAATGAAATATCAAGACTTGGTTCAAGAAGCCATTACTGCTGCAGCAACAGCACCGTATGGGTGGCGTTCAGCGGTCACTCCCGAAATGGGTGCGTCGCATTGGACGCGCTTACAAGTTGCGGCCAGTCATTGCGCAATGGCCGTTGCGCGCATGCACGAGCATCCTTTGTTGGTTTCATCTGCGCTAGAGCTCATTGCGTGTGAGTCAGAATTAAAGTCAGCGTGGCAAGAACTCACTCACCCCGATGTGTATTACGTATCCGTGCCCGACGAGCTAAAGCAAAGATGGCAAGAACTTGGCATATTGACGCAGCCCGATATGGAGCGATTCAATCAAGCCATTGTTGATTACAACGCAGCCATTTCACAAGTGCCTGCCAATTTCTTAGCCAAAACTTTTCAATTTGAGCCCGCACATATTTTGCAATGAACTCTAAAAAAAATGCGCCACTGTGGCAGCAATTATTGTTAACGGCGCAAGCGCTAGCAGATGTTCAAAGGGGTCAATCGGCCACTCAAGTTTTAGAAAAAATATCATCACCATCGCGCCCAGGTGTGCAGTCTTTGTTGTTTCATGTATTGAGAAGATTAGGGCTTGCACAAACGCTATTAAAAAAACTCGCTAAACAATCACCTCAAAAACCAGTTGAAGCCTTGTTGTGTACAGCCTTGGCTTTGGCGTGTGATCAAAACGCGCTGATGTATCCGCCACATACTTTGGTGAGTCAAGCCGTGGATGCCGCTAAAAAAACTCGTCTTCTAAAAAACAGTGCGCCGTTTATCAATGCGTGTTTGCGAAGATTTTTGCGAGAGCAAGACTCATTGTTAAAAGACGTGCAAACTTCAGAGTTGGCTCAATGGAATCACCCGCAATGGTGGATTCATCAACTTAAAAAAGATTACCCTACGCAATGGCCAGACATTTTGCTTGCCAACAATTCGCCTGCACCGATGACAATGCGTGTTAATACAAAACGCATCTCGGTGATGGACTTACAAAAAAACTGGATGGATGCCGGTATGACAGCCACACTCGTGGGCGATGCGGGTTTGGTATTGAAGCAACCACTTGCCGTGCATCTCATTCCTGGATTTTTGGATGGATTGTGTTCGGTACAAGACTGGGGTGCGCAAAAAGCTGCAACACTGTTAAAAGAACAACTCCATCAAAAGCCAATTAAAAAATGGCGCATTTTGGATGCGTGCGCAGCACCAGGTGGCAAAACCGCGCATCTGCTTGAAGTAATGGACTGTGAAGTGATTGCATTGGATATTGATGACAGGCGTTGTCTCAAAATCAATGAAAACCTTGATCGTCTGGGCTTGCAAGCCACAGTGCTTGCCGCTGACGCTCAAAAGACGGAAGCGTGGTGGGATCGAAAGCTTTTTGACGCGATCTTATTAGACGCACCCTGTTCGGCGTCCGGCATTGTGCGCAGGCACCCCGATATTCGATGGCTGAGGCGAGAGAGCGATATCGCCGCTTTGGCCCTGCAGCAGTTGAGAATGCTCGAAAGTTTGTGGCCACTTCTTTCGCCTGGTGGCTTGCTATTATTTTGTACCTGCTCGGTTTTCCATGCCGAGGGGCAAGACGTTGTACAAGCGTTTCTTACACACAACACCCAAGCGGCTATCTTGCCCTCACCCGGTCATTTAATTCCCAATATTGCAGGCGCAAGGGGCGAGGTGCAAGACAATGCAATCAGTGATCATGATGGATTTTTCTACGCGCTTCTTCAAAAAACCGATTGAGCTTTGGCACCGACATGCCAAGGTGGTTCGTGCAATGTGGGTGTGGGTTGCGGTTTTATTAAGCACTTTATTAATTGTTCCATGCGTTTATGCGCAGACGCAAGCACTTCAAGACCTCAAACTTGAACGCCAAGAAGATGGCTTTTATATGGGCGCTAGCCTCAATTTTGAATTACCACCCAGCGCAGAAGAGGCCTTGGCCAAAGGCGTTCCACTTAATTTTGTAATGCGTTGTGACATCGTCAAAGAGCGTTGGTATTGGACGAACAAAAAAATTGTGCAAGTTGAACGTTATATGCGTTTGAGCTTCCAGCCTTTGTCCAGAAGATGGCGTGTACATATTTCGGGTGAACCCATCAAACAAACAGGTTTAGGCGTTGTGTTTGGTCAAAGCTTTGATAGCCAACTCGAAGCCTTGGCCGCATTGCGTCGTTTTAATCGCTGGCGCATTGCAGACGCCAATCAAATAGAAGGCGATACCAAATATCAATTGGAAGTGAATTTCAAATTAGATTTAACGCAATTGCCTCGCCCACTACAAATTGGCGCATTAGGAGCCAGTGATTGGACGCTCAACCTCAATCATCAACATGTGTGGGCGTTGGAGCCTATCAAGTGAGCGAATTCAAAGAGCCCCCAGTCGCGCTTCAATCGCAACAACGGTGGTCCTTGATCGCTGGTGTTGCGATTGTGGTGGCCCTCACACTGATTTTGCTTTTTTTGCTCACGCAAGCCACGCAAAATTGGGATCTCTATGAGCAGTATTACACCAGTCTTTTTATTATCAATAGCGTCGTCGCAGCTTTTTTATTTTTACTGATTGGATGGTTTGCATGGCGCTTAGCCAAGCGCGTCAAGCAAGGAAAATTTGGCAGTCAATTATTGGTCAAATTGGCAGCGATTTTTGCATTGGTTGGAATTGTTCCTGGCATTTTGATTTACGGCGTTTCTTATCAATTCGTCACGCGATCGATTGAAGCTTGGTTTGATGACAAGGTAGAGGGTGCATTAGAAGCAGGGCTTAATCTCACCCGCACCAGCTTAGATTCGATGGCGCAAGAGTTAACCACCAAATCTAAATTGGTGGCGACCGAGATGTCATCGATCAAAGATGAAAATGTATCTGTTGTTTTAGAAAAATGGGTGCAGCAAACCGACTTCACAGACATGGTGCTTTGGTCATCCAACACAACGCCCATCGCCAGTGCGGGTGCAAGTCGCTATCAATTAAATCCAGAAAAACCCAACAGCATCGATTTGCGACGCGTAAAAAGCAGTGGAATTGCTTGGCAGATTGAGGGTTTGGATGAAGGTTTAAAAAATCAAAATTTAAAACCCCGCATTCAAGTGTTGGTGCAAGTCAATCAACCCAAACTTGATTTGCGATCAGAAAGTCGTGTTCTACAAGTCATTCAAAACATCCCCGCAGCACTGGTGTCGAATGCGCAGTCTGTTTTAGAAGCCAGTCGCGAATATCAAGAAAAATCTTTGGCGCGCGAGGGGCTCAAGCGAATGTATGTGGGCACGCTCACGCTCACTCTATTTTTAGCTGTGTTGGGTGCGGTCTTGTTGGCTGTTTTATTAGGTAATCAATTGGCGCGTCCATTGTTGTTATTGGCCGAAGGTGTGCGCGAAGTGGCCGAAGGTGATCTGAGTCCCAAAGCGGTATTGCATGGGCGCGATGAACTCGATGGATTGACGCGTTCATTTGCACGCATGACGCAACAGTTATTAGAAGCGCGGGTGAGTGTTGAGCAAAGCATGATGCAGGTTGATCTATCACGCGCTCACCTTCAAACTATTTTGGATAACATGACGGCGGGCGTCATTTTGTTATCCAACGAAGGCGTTGTGCTGTCTTCTAATCCTGCGGCCACTCGAATTTTGCGTGTACCGATGGCCGTTTATGAGCATCAATCATTTTTGAAAATAACGGGGATGGAAACATTTGGCCAACAAGTATTAACTCAGTTTGATCAATTCGTGGGTGAACAGTTTCAGCACGTGTTTGATCATTGGCAGCAATCGTTTGATCTGGAGGCCGACGACAGCGAGGCCGTCACGTCAATTCAACAAACCATGGGCAAAGGCGTAACCTTGGTTGCGCGCGGTGCGGTGCTGCCTAGCGGTGAGTGGTTGTTGGTGTTTGATGATATTTCCGAAATCGTTTCTGCACAGCGTGCGCAAGCATGGGGTGAGGTGGCGCGGCGTCTAGCGCATGAAATTAAAAATCCACTCACACCGATTCAACTCTCTGCTGAGCGTTTAGCCATGAAGTTGGAGGGCAAGTTACAACAGCCCGAAATGTTGATACTGGATAAATCGGTCAAAACAATCGTCGATCAGGTCGATGCCATGAAGCGCTTGGTCAATGAATTTCGCGATTACGCGCGTTTGCCCCAAGCACAATTGCAACCGATTGATTTGAATCAATTGGTGAGCGATGTTTTGTATTTGTATGAAGCAGAAAATGATACATTGCAGTCTCGTATTCAAATCGATTTGGCGCCTGACTTGCCAAAAATTTTGGGCGATTATCAGCAAATTCGTCAAGTCATTCACAACTTGTTGCAAAATGCACAGGATGCTACCCCCATTGAACAAGACGCCCATGTGGTTTTGCGAACCGATTGGCGCGATGCATCGCACAGTGTTCGACTGAGTGTGATTGATGGCGGTACTGGGTTTCCTGACGCGGTGCTCAAGCGAGCTTTTGAGCCCTACGTCACGACCAAATCCAAAGGGACGGGTTTGGGTTTGGCAGTGGTCAAAAAGATTGCGGACGATCATGGCGCTCGCATCGATTTCAAAAATCGGTTGGAGGATGGGCAAGTGGTGGGGGCGCAGGTATCCTTATCCTTTCAGGTGGCACAATAGTAACATTCAAGGCATGAAATAAAAAAATGGCAACGATATTAGTGGTGGATGATGAGTTAGGTATTCGCGATTTGTTATTCGAAATTTTGAATGACGAAGGACATCAGGTTGAGTTGGCCGAAAACGCCGCACAAGCTAGAGCTACGCGCTTGCAATTTCGCCCCGACTTGGTTTTGCTTGATATATGGATGCCCGACACCGATGGCGTGACTTTGCTCAAAGAGTGGTCAACAGCAGGATTGCTCAATATGCCCGTTATTATGATGAGTGGGCACGCCACCATTGACACGGCAGTAGAGGCTACGCGCATTGGGGCATTGGCGTTTTTAGAAAAACCCATCACCATGCAAAAGCTTTTAAAGGCCGTTGAAACGGGTCTTGCCAGAAAGCCTATTCTTAAACCTGTTGTATCAAGCCCCGTTGCGCATTCAACGCCATCTTCTCAATCGCCTTCAAACAACGTACAACCACATACCGAGTACGCATCGATGAACCATCGCGAAGTGCATGCTTGGTCTAGTCAACAAACATTTGATTTGAGCCAGCCTTTACGCGAAGCGCGTGACGCCTTCGAGAAGGCCTATTTCGAATACCACTTGGCACATGAAGGCGGCTCGATGACTCGTGTTGCAGAAAAAACAGGGCTTGAGCGCACGCATCTGTATCGCAAGCTCAAGCAATTAGGTGTTGACCTGACGCGCGGTAAAAGAGGTTCTAATTAATTTTTTAGTTTGATTTTTTGCAAACTTTGTTAAGCCCGTTAGATTGGCTATTCGTACAAATAAAAAAATACCGAATATGGTGCCAACAAAATCACCAACCACCATAATGGGCAGTTGAGAAACTGCAATCAATTGATTGGGGTCTGTATTAGCCCAAGCCATGTCATGAAACAAAGCATTAAACAATGCATAAATACCTGCAAGAGTAGCCAAGTCATAAATTTGCGTGATGTGAACAGGGCGTTCTTTGATGAATTGAAACATGAGCAACGCAAACAAAGCACCTGAACAAGATGCGGCTACATGGATTAGCTCGGAGGGGCTAAAACCATAAGTAGGGATAAACAAAATAATTCTGCCGCAGGCTGTTGTCGTTGTACCTAAAGTCATGCCCAGTACCAAAACATTGAGTAGTCTGAAAAATGCTGGCAGATAAATCTAACTGACATTATCGCTTAAGCTGAAATTTTCGCTAATCCAAATATTAAAACCATGCATCAGTGCAAACAAGGTGGAAAATACAACCAACAAAATAATGTTTTTAATGATTAGGTGTGGCTTCATATGTGATCAATTGTCGCAGAAAGAGTTACATGTTTCTTCTGTATTGACCGCCCACCTCAAACAAGGCGTGAGTGATTTGCCCAAGCGAGCAACAACGCACCGCATCCATCAGCACGGTAAAAATATTGTCGTTGTTCATCACCGCTTGTTGCAAGCGCGAAATTTGCATTTGCGACTCTTTGCTGTGTAGCTGCTGAAAATCTTGCAATCGTTTGAGTTGTGATTGTTTTTCGTCTTCGGTTGAGCGAGCGAGCTCAAGTTTGGCCATCACCTCTTCGCCTTTGGGATTGCGAAAGGTGTTAACGCCAATGATGGGCAACTCGCCCGTGTGCTTGAGCATTTCATAATTCATCGATTCATCTTGAATCTTGCCGCGCTGATAGCCCGTTTCCATCGCACCTAAAACACCACCGCGCTCAGCTATGCGTTCAAACTCTGCGAGCACGGCTTCTTCCACCAATTCGGTGAGTTCATCGATGATGAATGCGCCTTGGCTGGGGTTTTCATTTTTAGCCAGACCCCATTCGCGATTGATGACGAGTTGAATCGCCATGGCACGACGCACAGATTCTTCGGTGGGCGTGGTGATTGCTTCATCAAATGCGTTAGTGTGCAAACTGTTGCAGTTGTCGTAGATGGCAATCAAGGCTTGCAAAGTGGTGCGAATATCGTTGAATTGAATTTCTTGTGCGTGCAAACTGCGCCCCGACGTTTGAATGTGGTATTTGAGTTTTTGACTGCGATCGTTCGCGCCATATTTATCACGCAATGTGACCGCCCAAATGCGGCGCGCCACGCGCCCCATCACCGTGTACTCGGGGTCCATACCGTTACTGAAGAAGAAACTCAAGTTGGGCGCAAAGTCATCGATGTGCATACCGCGCGCCAAATACGCTTCAACAAACGTGAAGCCATTTGAAAGTGTGAATGCCAATTGCGAAATCGGATTGGCGCCTGCTTCAGCAATGTGATAGCCGCTGATCGATACGCTATAAAAATTACGCACTTGGTGATCAACAAAATATTGGGCGATGTCGCCCATTACTTTGAGACTGAACTCCGTACTAAAGAGGCACGTGTTTTGTCCTTGATCTTCTTTTAAGATGTCTGCTTGAACCGTGCCGCGCACATTTTGTAAAACCCAGGCGCGCAAAGCTTTTCCTTCATCAGAGTTGGGGTTTCGACCTTTATCATTCACAAAATTTTCGATTTGTTGATCGATTGCTGTGTTCATAAACATCGCAAGGATGGTGGGTGCAGGTCCATTGATGGTCATCGACACACTGGTGGTGGGCGAGCACAAATCAAAACCGCCGTATAACACTTTCATGTCTTCTAATGTGGCAATGCTCACGCCTGAGTTGCCTACTTTGCCAAAAATATCAGGGCGCAAATCGGGATCGTTGCCATACAAAGTAACCGAATCAAATGCTGTCGATAAGCGTTTGGCAGGCATGCCTTCGGATAACAATTTGAAACGACGATTGGTTCTAAACGCGTCGCCTTCACCAGCAAACATGCGCGTGGGATCTTCGCCTTCGCGTTTAAAAGTGAACGTGCCTGCCGCATACGGAAAGTGTCCGGGAACGTTTTCTAGCATCAACCATTTCAAAATTTCGCCGTGGTCTTCGTAAGTCGGCAAAGACACTTTGCGCACTGGTGTGCCGCTTAAAGATCGCGTCACCAATTGCGTGCGAATTTCTTTGTCACGCACACGCACAACCAATTCATCACCCGAATATGATTTTTGCATCTCGGGCCATTGAGTCAGTAATTGGCGCGCATCGCCATCGAGCATCAACTCGCGCTTCATTGCCAAATCATTGGCCGCTTCTGCGGCTTTGGCTTTGCCAGGCTTATCAATTTCCAACATAGCAGCCGCTGCGCGCAGTTGTTGAATCTCTTTTGCCAATTGCGCTTGTGAACGCGCACGTTTTTTGTATGCGCGAACACTGTCGCTGATCTCTGCCAAATAGCGTGAACGTGCAGCAGGAAGAATCGGCGTTTGATTGGTGCTGTGTCGCACACTCACCTGTGCGAGTTTGGATGCAGATGTTTGAAGTCCGAGTTGCTGCAAGCACGGCAACATGGCTTGATACATCGCTGTAACGCCATCGTCGTTAAAGCGCGCGGCCATTGTGCCAAACACGGGCATTTGTTCGGTGGGTGTATGCCATGCTTCCTTGTTGCGTTGCACTTGCTTGGCCACATCGCGCAGTGCGTCTTGCGAGCCTTTGCGATCAAATTTATTGATGGCTACAAACTCTGCAAAATCGAGCATATCAATTTTTTCTAATTGACTCGCAGCTCCAAACTCAGGCGTCATCACATAAATCGGAACATCCACATGCGGCACGATGGCAGCGTCCCCTTGACCAATGCCAGACGTTTCAACCATCACCAAATCAAAGCCTGCACATTGTGCTGCTGCAATCACATTGGGCAATGCTGCAGAAATTTCTGAACCGAATTCTCGTGTGGCCAACGAGCGCATGTAAACACGCGGCCCGTTGCGCCATGAGTTGATGGCATTCATGCGAATGCGGTCACCGAGCAATGCACCCCCACTTTTGCGACGCGATGGATCAATTGAAATCACAGCAACGCGCAATGCATCGTCTTGATCCAAACGCAAGCGACGCACCAATTCATCGGTGAGAGAAGATTTACCTGCGCCGCCTGTTCCTGTGATACCCACCACAGGCACTTTGACTTTTTTGGATTGTGTGCGAATCTCTTCAACGAGTTGTGAAGATGCCGTATTGTTTTCTAAAGCAGTGATGAGTTGCGCCAAACTGCGCCACGCCATATCGGTGTGACCGTGCAAAGTTTTTAAAGTGGTTGGCGCATAAGAGCTTAAATCTTTGTCGCAACGCATGATCATCTCGCCAATCATGCCTTGCAAACCCATGCGTTGACCGTCTTCTGGACTGTAGATGCGTGTTACACCATAGTTGTGTAATTCGCTGATTTCATCGGGCACGATTACCCCCCCGCCCCCGCCAAACACTTGAATATGCGCACCACCGCGCGACTTGAGCGAGTCAACCATGTATTTGAAATACTCAACATGACCGCCTTGATAGGAACTCACTGCAATGCCTTGCACGTCTTCTTGCAAAGCGGCCGTCACCACTTCTTCAACCGAACGGTTGTGACCCAAGTGAATCACCTCCGCGCCCATGCCTTGCAAAATGCGACGCATGATGTTGATGGCCGCGTCGTGCCCGTCAAACAAACTCGCAGCAGTGACAAAGCGCACCTTGTGTGTTGGACGGTATTCGGCCAAAGCTTTGAATTCAGCGGATAAATCAGTCATAAAAAGCTCCAGAGGCAGGTGCGAAAAACACCCGTTTATTTGACGTTTACGTAAACGTCAATCATACCCATCGACGCTGATATTGTCATTCAAACCGCCTCATTTCGTCACGATTGAGACATTGATTGGGCCGAAGTAATACTTATTGGTAGAAACCCTCTATCTTTTAAGTTGTAAAGTAGAAGAATACCCGTTCCCGTATTCGGTTTTCACAACAATGTTTTTTTAATTGAAGGATCACAATATGTCAGAGATACAAAAAAAACCAACCGCACGTCGCAATCTGCTCAAGGGCGTTGCCGTTGCAGCAGGCGCAATGTCAGCACCCATGGTATCGCGTGCACAAACCACGTCATTGCGCTTTCAAAGCACATGGCCTGCGAAAGATATTTTCCATGAATACGCCAACGACTTTGCCAAAAAGGTAAATGACATGGCTGGAGGTCGTCTCAAGATTGAGGTATTGCCCTCTGGCGCAGTAGTGCCCGCATTTCAATTGCTCGACGCCGTCAATAAAGGCACATTAGACGGTGGACACGGCGTGTTGGCCTATCACTATGGCAAAAGCACGGCTTTGGCCTTGTGGGGTTCTGGCCCCGCTTTTGGCATGGATCCCAACATGGTGTTGTCATGGCACCAATACGGCGGTGGTAAACAACTTCTCGAAGAAATTTACAAATCACTCAATATCGATGTCGTGTCTTATGTGTATGGCCCTATGCCCACACAACCGCTCGGATGGTTCAAAAAGCCAATCGCTAAAGTGGCTGACCTCAAAGGCCTCAAATACCGCACTGTTGGCTTAGCTGTTGATATCTTCACCGACTTGGGTGTAGCAGTGAACCCGTTGCCTGGTGGTGAAATTGTTCCTGCACTCGATCGTGGTTTGATCGATGCCGCAGAATTCAACAACGCATCATCAGACCGCGTGCTGGGTTTCCCCGATGTGGTTAAAAACTGCATGTTGCAAAGTTTCCATCAAAGTGGCGAGCAGTTTGAGATTTTGTTTAACAAGCCTAAGCTTGATGCGTTATCAACTGAGCTCAAATCCATCATTGAATATTCTGTGCAGGCCAGCTCTGCCGAGATGAGCTGGAAAGCCATCGATCGCAACTCCAAAGACTATGCGGACATGAAAAAGCAAGGCATCAAGTTTTACAAGACACCTGACTCGATTTTGCAAGCACAGTTGGACGCATGGGATCGTGTAGTGGCCAAGAAGTCGGCAGAAAACCCATACTTCAAACGTGTGATGGAATCACAACAAGCGTTTGCGGCGCGCGCTGGTCAATGGCAAAACGACTACATGGTCGATTTCAAAATGGCCTACAACCGCTACTTCAACAAAAAAGCACCCGCTAAAAAAACATAATATTTAATTGCTTATCCTCAACCCATCCAACTTTAGTTGGGTGGGTGTTTTTCTTTTTAATTCTGTCACATGAAAATTCAAACTCTGCTTCATACCGCAGACCACATCAGCACATTGGTGGGCAAAGCCTTCGCATGGTTGATCATTGGGCTTATGCTCATGGTGGTCGTTGAGGTCTTTAAACGATACGCACTGAACGCACCCACTGCTTGGATCTTTGATGCCAGCAATATGCTGTACGGCACACTTTTTATGATGGGCGGCGCATACACCTTGTGTCAAGACGGACACGTGCGCGGCGACTTTATTTATGGCAGCGCCAAGTACACAACACAGGCGTGGCTTGATTTAGTTTTGTATTTTTTATTTTTTATCCCTGGTGTGATTGCACTCACATGGGCGGGATGGAATTACGCAGGCGACTCTTGGGCCATCAAAGAACACACCTTCAATGCAGACCCATTGCCTTTGTATCCATTTAAAGCGGTGATTCCATTTGCGGGATTGATTGTGCTGATTCAAGGAGTTGCAGAAATCATTCGTTGTGTTGTTTGTATTAAAACAGGTGAATGGACGCCACGCCTCAAAGACGCAGAAGAAATCGATGTGGTTGAACAACAATTGTCAGGCAGCACTTTGGTCGATGATGATGCTCGCAAGCAAGCCATTGTGAACGCCAAGAGCATCGATGAGGCTGCGCATCAGCGTGGCCAGCAACTTACCAAAGGAGGCCATCATGAGTGATCCAGCCATGGGCCTGTTGATGCTCTCACTCATTGTGGTGGTGATCATGTTGGGTTTTCCCACTGCATTTACCTTAATGGGTTTGGGCATGATGTTTGGCTATGCCGCCTTTTACGATCCATCAGTTCATTGGTGGGACAATAAGGTTTTTAACTTGATGGTGCAACGCACGTTTGGCGCCATGACCAATGACACCTTGCTATCGATTCCGCTTTTTGTTTTGATGGGCTATGTGATGGAACGAGGGGCGTTGGTTGACAAAATGTTTCACAGCGTTCAACTTGCATTTAGACGATTGCCCGGATCCCTAGCTGTTGCGACTTTGGTGATTTGTACTTTTTGGGGCATTGCCAGCGGATTGGTGGGTGCTGTGGTGGTGTTGATGGGCGTGATTGCCATGCGCCCCATGCTCAACGCGGGTTACGACACGCGTTTAGCCGCGGGTGTCATTACTGCGGGCGGCACATTGGGCATTTTGATTCCACCTTCTGTGATGATCATTGTGTACGCAGCAGTTGCGGGTCAATCAGTGGTTAAGTTGTATGCGGCCGCGATGTTCCCTGGGTTTTTTTTGGCGTTTTTGTATTTGGTGTACGTGATTGGTTGGGTTTTGATTGACCCCAAAATTGCACCTAAATTACCCGAAGAACAAGTGCGTGCTCAAGTCTCGCCTTGGGTTAATCACATTTCACAAACCTATTCGCGTCGACACATGTGGGCGTTGATTCAAGCGCTGTTTGGACCTGGCAAAGCTTTGCGCACAAGCACAAAAGAGATGGCATTGAGTTGGTTCAAAATTTTCAAAGGTTTTTGGATGGCCATGGTGCCCATCGTCATGATGGTGATTTGTTTGGGTGCGGTATGGTGGTATGTGGTGATTTATTCACAAGCAGAAAACAATACTGCTGATGCAAAAGCTGTTGCGACTGAGCAAATGACTGCTTCTAAAGAAGCAGAGTCTTCCAATAACACCGAACGTGCGGGCGTGCAAGAGCTCCCTGGAGCGAGTAACGGTGTACAAGAACCACCCGGCGCAAGTGATGGCGTTCAAGAGCCTCCTGGAGCGAGTAATGGTGTTCAAGAGCCACCTGGTTCCGAAGGCGTGAAAGAGCCTCCTGGCTCACAAGGCGTGCAATTACCACCAGGCGCGGAAACTGCAGCAGCAAAAACAAACGATGAAGACGGGCCACTACAAGCATTGGGCGATGGTGATACATCCGAAGCACCACGAACCGAAGCTGTGCCAGAAAATTTTTATATTGGATTTCTCATCACGTCATTGTTGTGTGTGGCCTTGTTGGCTTACTACTACTGGAACTTTGATGCAGAGCAGTTCGAAATTTTAGATATGTTGGTGCGCTCGGTCATGCCCTTGGGTGTTTTGACTTTGGTCGTGTTAGGCGTGATTTTGTTTGGTATCACAACCGCCACGGAGTCTGCTGCAGTGGGTGCGGCGGGCGCATTTTTGATGGCATGGTCTGCAGGCACATTGGATTTTGAAAAAATCAAACAAGCTGTGTTCTTAACTGCCAAAACTACATCGATGGTCTGTTGGTTGTTTGTAGGCTCGGCTTTGTTCTCCGCTGTGTTTGCTATTTTGGGTGGCCAGCGTTTGGTTGAAGAGTGGGTGATGGCTCTCAACTTGTCGCCCATGCAATTTTTGTTGCTGTCACAAGCAATTATTTTTGTATTGGGCTGGCCATTGGAATGGACCGAAATCATTGTGATTTTTGTTCCTATCTTCTTGCCACTGTTGGCGCACTTTCAAATTGATCCCATGCTATGGGGTGTGATGGTGTTTGTGAATTTGCAAGCAGCATTTTTATCGCCACCTGTAGCCATGTCGGCTTTTTATCTCAAAGGCGTTTCACCGCCGCACGTCACCATCAATCAAATTTTTGCTGGCATGATGCCCTACATGTTCATTGTGATTTTGTGTATGGTGTTGATGTACATCTGGCCTGAACTCACATTGTGGTTGCCCAACTATTTATACGGCAAATAAAGCAAAAGGAAATCAAATGGAACGCAGAGATTTTTTTCAACAAACAGCCGTCATGGGCGCCGTCGGTGCCGGCCTCGCTGCCAGTGCATCTGCCATGCCATTGGCAAATGCAAAAACGCCTTTCAATGTTGCGCTCGTTACGATTCCTGTTGTGGGCTCCGATGAAGTGTTTCCTGTGCGTCGCATTTATTGCATTGGACGCAACTACGCGGCGCACTCGCGTGAAATGGGCTCAGACCCCACACGCGAACCGCCTTTCTTTTTTCAAAAACCCACCGACGCGATTCAATACGTTCAGATTGGAAAAGTAGAAGACCACCCCTATCCCACGCTCACTAAAAACTATCACTACGAGGCCGAACTGGTGGCTTGTTTGGGCAAAGGTGGGAAAAATATTCCTGTCGCGCAAGCACTCGATTTAGTGTGGGGTTACAGCTTGGGTCTTGACATGACGCGTCGTGATTTGCAACGCGCTTTAGGTGATGAAAAAAAACCTTGGGAGATCGGTAAAAGTTTTGATCGCAGTGCGCCCATTGGCCCCATTCATAAAGTGGCGCAAACAGGTCACTTCAAGCAAGGCGCGATTTGGCTCAAGGTCAACGGACAAATCAAACAAAATGCCAACCTTAATCAAATGATTTGGTCCGTTGCAGAGCAAATCAGCAAATTGTCTGAGGCGTTTGAACTTTTTCCTGGTGACATTATTTATTCGGGCACGCCCGAAAATGTAGGGCCTGTGGTGCGTGGAGACCTGATTGAAATGCACATCGATGGTTTGCCCAATTTAAGTGTTCGGATTATTTAACCCATGAAGGTTTTGCTATGACAGATCAACCCATGGTTTTGCGCGACTTAGAGCGCAAACGTTCTTTGTGTGCCAGACTTGCGCGCGTAGAAGGTCAACTGCGAGGCTTGCAAAAGCTCATTGATCAAGAAGATGACGCCATCAAAATTTCGCAACAAATGAGTGCCGCGCGCAAAGCACTCGACAAATCTTTTTATGCATTGATTGCAGGCATGATTGAGCAAGGCGATCATCCGGTTGAACACGTGACCGAGGTGTTGACTAAATTTTCTTAAATAAAAAATGACTGCGCTGCATTCTACATTAACACCTGCGCAAACCGATGGATTGATTGCGCGCATTGAAAGTAAGCGAGATGAGGTGGTTGCTCTTACGCAAGATTTAATTCGCATACCGACTACCAACCCACCGGGTGACGCCTATGAAGCGTGCGCACATTTTTTAGGTGAACGATTGGCGCGCAAAGGTTTTGACGTCGCATATATTCGCGCACAAGGCGCACCTGGTGATAGCGACGCGTATCCACGCATCAATGTGGTGGCTCGCATCGAGGGCGCATCAAAAGGTTCTGGTGTTCACTTCAACAGTCACATCGATGTGGTTGAAGCAGGTCGTGGATGGTCTGTCGATCCGTTCAGCGGCTACGTTAGTGATAACAAGATTTATGGTCGTGGCAGTTGCGACATGAAAGGTGGATTGGCTGCAAGCATCATCGCTTGTGAAGCCATCATTGAGTCTGGTTTGCCTTGGGCTGGCGCATTAGAAATCAGCGGCACCGTGGATGAAGAGTCGGGTGGTTTTGCAGGCGTTGGTTATTTGGCGCATCGCGGATTTTTCACGCCACCCAAAGTGCATCACGTCATCATTCCTGAGCCATTGGGTGTTGATCGCATTTGCTTAGGACATCGCGGTGTGTGGTGGGCAGAAGTTGAAACACACGGACGCATCGCGCACGGATCGATGCCTTTTTTGGGTGTCAGTGCCATCAATCACATGGGCGCGTTCATTCATCTTCTCGAAACCAAACTGATGCCCACCTTGGCGCAACGAAGAACCAGTGAGCCCGTTGAGCCGCCAGGCGCACGCGTGAGTACTCTCAACATCAACAGCATCCATGGCGGTCAAGTGCAGCAACGCTACAGCTTAGATGCACTCGGACAACCCACGGGCGATTTGCCTGCCCCCGTTGTTGCGCACAATTGTCGCGCTGTGCTTGATCGACGATTCATTGCAGAAGAAGATTTGCAAAGCGTTAAACAAGAAATCATCGACATGCTCGATGAGCTTAAACGTACGCGCGCTGGATTTGATTATGGCATTCGCGACATCATGAGTTTTATTCCATCAGCAACACCGCAAGATGCGCCTGTTGTGCAAGCCACTGCAATTGCAATTGCACGCGTATTGGGTCGCGAACCTCGTTTTATTTCTAGCCCTGGTACTTACGATCAAAAACACATCGTTCGCACCGCTGGTTTAAAAGATTGCATTGCCTATGGTCCTGGCATTTTGGATTTGGCGCATCAACCCGATGAATATGTGGAGATTGATGAACTGGTTCATTCAGCTCAAATCATGGCTTTGGCCGCTTGGCGTTTGTTACATTCTTAGACCATGATATTTTTAGCCATCGACGTGGGCAATACGCGATTGAAGTGGGCCCAATACGAAAATCATCAACCGAATGCGCGATTGATTGCGCAAGGTGCTGTTTTTTTAGAAAATATTGCCCATCTTGCAGAAAAAGAATGGGCTACTTTAACTGCGCCCGATAGCATGTTGGGTTGCGTGGTCGCGGGTGAGGCGGTACGCCGACGTGTCGAAGAACAATTAGAGATCTGGGATGTTTCTCCGCAATGGGTGGTGCCTTCTGCCTTTGAAGCGGGAGTGACCAATGGATACGATCACCCAACGCGATTGGGCGCTGATCGATGGGTCGCCATGATTGGCGCATTGAATCGAATGCAAAAAGCAACCCAAAGCGCCGCACCCAAGCCCATGGTGGTGGTGATGGTTGGAACGGCCGTTACCGTAGAGGCATTGAGCCCGACGGGTCATTTTTTGGGTGGATTTATTCTTCCTGGACACGGCATCATGCTCAAAGCCTTGGAGTCAGGAACGGCGGGTTTACATGTTCCAACAGGCGATGTGGTGACTTTTCCTACCAATACCAGCGACGCACTCACAAGTGGTGGAACCTTTGCCATTGCTGGGGCCATCGAAAGAATGGTTCAGCATGTGCGCGCCCACTTTCACCAAGAGCCTCTATGCTACATGGCAGGCGGCGCAGGCTGGAAAATGGCGCCGAGTATGAGCGTGCAATTTGAACTCACGGAGAGCCTCATCTTCGAGGGCCTGCAAGTTGTCGCAAAAGCTAGACTCGGTTAATGGGGAAATTGGGGTCAGATAACAATTAATTATGAATTAATTGTTATCTGACCCCAATTTCCCTTGTTGGCAAAGATCATAGAGTGCGGATAGACTGGAAGGGTGGCTATTTTACAGGTTGAATACAAATGAATTTATTAGACGACATCACCATGCAAGCCAACACATTAGCGGCAGTTAGAAAAGACATACACTCGCACCCCGAACTTTGCTTTCAAGAATTCAGAACGGCAGATATCGTCGCACAAAAACTGACCGAATGGGGCATACCCGTTGATCGCGGCATGGGCACAACGGGTGTTGTTGGCATCATCAAATCAGGAACATCAACCCGCTCTATAGGTTTGCGTGCAGACATGGATGCATTGCCTATTCAAGAAGTCAATACCTTTGCACACGCCAGTCAACATGCGGGCAAGATGCATGCATGTGGACACGATGGTCACACAACTATGTTGTTAGCTGCCGCACAACATTTAGCTAAACATAAAAATTTTGATGGTACTGTTTATTTGATTTTTCAACCCGCTGAAGAAGGCGGTGGTGGCGCACGCGAAATGGTCAAAGATGGTTTATTTAAAAAATACCCCATGGATGCGGTGTTTGGAATTCACAACTGGCCAGGTCTTCAAGTGGGTCAATTTGCAGTCAGCCCAGGTCCCGTGATGGCGTCTAGTAATGAATTTAAAATTACGATTTGTGGCAAGGGAAGTCATGCAGCGCTTCCACACAACGGAGTCGACCCTGTGCCAATTGCGTGTCAGATGGTGCAAGCTTTTCAAACCATCATCACACGCAATAAAAAACCAGTAGATGCAGGCGTGATATCGGTCACAATGATTCATGCGGGTCAAGCCACCAATGTAGTGGCGAATACATGTGAATTGCAAGGCACTGTGCGTACATTCACTGCTGATGTACTAGACATGATAGAGTCGCGCATGAAAAAAATCGCAGAGCATGTGTGTGCCGCACATGACGCCACGGTTGAATTTTCATTCCATCGCAATTACCCATCCACCATTAATCACGAAAGCGAAACTGCATTTACGCGGAATGTGTTAACTCAAATGGTTGGTGCAGAAAATGTGAAACAACAAGAACCCACCATGGGGGCAGAAGACTTTTCTTATTTCTTACAAGAACTGCCAGGCACTTATTTTTTCATTGGCAATGGACAAGGCGCTCATCGAGAAATGGGGCACGGTGCTGGCCCCTGCACCTTGCACAACCCCAGTTACGATTTCAACGATGATTTGATTCCGTTGGGCGGAACTGTTTGGGTGCGAATGGTTGAATCGTTTTTTTCAAAAAAATAAATTCAGCTACTAGCTTTTGTATGCACTTAAGAGTCCACGCAAATGATCTTTGTGTGGACTTTCTAAATACGGCAACAACAATCCCAGCACGCCTTGCGCGCCACGCATCACAGCGCGCACAGCGCTCGCATCTTCTAATGCATGTCGTGGGTCTTTGACGTACTCAAAACTCAGCCACCAAGTCAGAATAACAACCATGTGGGTGGCGCATGCCTCTCGCTCGTCAGCGTCCATTTTTAAAGCGGTTGAACTCTCAAGCCCTTGCAACAAACTTTTGAATGCGCTTGTTTTGTGAAGCAGCGCATCTTTGACATGTGTTTCAAGACGTCTATTTTTAGTGAGCAAGTCGTTGAGATCGCGGTATAAAAAACGGTATTGCCATACCAACTCAAACAGGGAGTGCATAAAAAACCAAGCGTTTTCGATATCGGCCACTTCGGTTGCTGCGCTGAGTAAACGGTGCAATTCAACTTCATATCGATCAAATAGCGCATTGACCAATTCATCTTTTGCAGGAAAGTGATAGTACAAATTTCCGGGACTGATATTGAGCTCAGATGAAATCAGCGTGGTAGAAACATTGGGTTCACCATAGCGATTAAATAACGTCAAAGTGACTTCTAGGATGCGCTCGGCTGTGCGACGGGGCGCTTTTTTAACCATTATTTAACGCTTTATAGTTTTAGCGGGCGAGGTTTTTTTCGCGGGCGCTTTTCGCTTGGGCTTAACAACGCCAAGTTGTGACTCAAGTTGTTCAATGCGTTTTTGTAAAGTTTGAAACTCCTCAATAGCGGGGTGGCCTAAACGACTCAAGGCTCTGGCCACGCGGTCTTCAAAAATGGTTTCGAGTTTGTCCCATTGGCCCGTTGCCTTCTCGGCGATTTGATGCGACATCTGGCTCATTTGTTGTGAAGCTTCAACCAGTTTTTCTTCGGCTGCTTTTTGAGTTTTGTGTTGGATAGACAGCCCATCTTTGACCAAGGTTTCAAACACTTTTCCGCCTTCATGCTGGACCTTGGAAAACGCGCCCAATCCGGCAAGCCAAATTTGTTGGGCCGACTCTTTCATGGTGTCCGAAAACTGTTTTGGATCAAAAGCGGGTTGTTTACTCATCTCGTTCCCCAATAGTAAAAAATGTATGGTCAACTGTGGAAATTAGGCATTAATAATGTGTTCTTTGCCAATTGACTACTAGTATACTTATCTATTGAAGTTGCAGGGTACAAAAATAACCACACGAACAATTATAATATTGCCTATTTTATGAGCGCGCTTTTAACCCCCCCCTTTCCCAACTTGCAATGGTTTGTGGTTCACGCCAAACCCAAGCAAGAGGCGAGGGCGCTTGAAAATTTAGAGCGTCAAGGGTTTGAGTCTTGGCTGCCCATGATGGATATTGAAAAAGTCAGAAACAGTCGCGTGCATGTAGTAACCGAACCCATGTTTAGTCGTTATTTATTTGTGCGAATGGACAAGAACCTCACCCACTGGGGCCCAATTCGTTCAACCTTAGGCGTACATCGTTTGGTGACCTTTAGCAACTTGCCCGTTGCGGTACCCGAAGAAATCATGAAGCTTTTGCAAGAAGCCAAAAAACCCAGTGTCGAAAAATTACTCAAACCTGGTGATGCAGTTCAATTTATCGATGGACCCCTTAAAGGTCTAGAAGGTATTTTTCAACAACCCAACGGAGAAATGCGCGCCATGGTTTTGATTGAACTACTCAGTCAACCCCAACGCATTCGTGCCGATTTGCGCAGTTTGCGTCCTGCCAATTCTTGAATATGAATCGACCAGTACAACACATCGCAATTATCATGGATGGCAATGGACGTTGGGCTCAAAAACGTTTGATGCCGCGTGCCATTGGTCATGTGCGTGGTGCATCCAATGTAGTTAATGTCGTAAAGGCGTGCATTCAAAACGAAATTAAATACCTCACCTTGTTTGCATTTAGCACTGAAAACTGGAGACGCCCGCCCGAAGAGGTCAGCATGTTGATGGATTTGTTCTCACAATATTTAGACAAAGAAATCACACAAATGCACAAAGAAGGAATTCGGCTGCGTGTCATCGGGGACAAAAAAGCATTTGCGCCTGCATTGCAACAACGCATACAAAAAGTAGAATTAAAAACTTTTAAAAACGATCGCTTACACCTGATCGTTGCAGCAAACTACGGCGGGCAATGGGATGTGATGCAAGCCGTACAAGCATGGCAGGAACAAAATCCAAGTCGATCAGTCAACGCCATGACGCCAAAAAACTTGAGTGAGCATTTAAGTACAGCGGGCATGCCTGACCCAGAACTATTGATTCGCACCGGTGGTGAATCTCGAATCAGCAACTTTTTATTGTGGCAAACCGCATACACCGAACTTTATTTCACGCCTATTTTTTGGCCAGATTTTGATGCAGCAGAACTTCAAAAATCCATTGATTGGTATGGCGAGAGAGTTCGTCGATTTGGACAAACCGACGAACAAGTCAGGCTACAACCGATATTGCCGCCAGTACCCGAGTCAACCACCACCAGCTGATGTCGCGCATGGCTCAGGGGTTTGTTGTTTCATTACAAAATTTAATTATTTTTTGGCGAATTCAAATGAAGTGGCTTACAATCAATTTTCCTTCATGAGTCACATGACTCGTTCTTACTGACCATTTTTTAATTGCTCAGAATTAATTTTTTTATAAATCTTTTCATCTTGATATAGGTAACCACATGAAAAACGATATGCGTCCCGTGCATGCCCGTAACCGCGATCATTCGACGCCCATGCGTCAAGGTTCTTGTGTTGCGCTCATCGATAGTCACTACATGTCTTGGCTTTCTCGTCAAGGTCAGCCTGCTGATACGCCAACAGAGTCCGTTAACCGCATGACCTTGGGTCAGGTTTTGAGCTCTGCGCTCAAACAATCGGGTTTGTCTGTCGATTTACAAAGAATTTATTGGTACACCGACACACCCGATCAACAATTTCCACAAGATCAAATCACTCGTTTGGTTGATCCAGAGTCTGCAGAAGGTGGCGATGTTTTATTGCTTGCAATCACTGCCGATCTCAAAAAATTATCAGAGCGTGACGCGTGTCAACACATATTGATTGCTAGCGATGACGAGCGTTTATTGGCGTTGATTGACGATGCCCAACTGCATGGTATTGCCGTTCACTTATTGGCCGATGAGTCTGCGCGTCACATGGATCAATTGGTTAAAGAAGATCCCGCATGGTGCCAACTATTGGCTCAAGCCGATCGTCGTGTGTTCTTGCATCCCTTGGCTGCCAAAGATTTAACCCAACAACCCAAACAAGTAAGTCAAACTCCACATGCACCCATCGACCCAGAAGCGACACGCAGTAAGCTTCAAGAAGTTGTTGATGCATGGTGGACAGACGAGCCCGAAGATTTGCGTGAAGATCTGCGCGACGAACTCAATGGCACGCAAGGCATTCCACAAGAAGTCGATCGCCATTTGCTATTGCGCGTGCGTCACGTTTTAGAAAGGCCTTTGAGCTTTCCAGAGAAAAAGTTTTTACGAGAAATTGTTCGCAACAAAGTATTGGGCATTGTTGAAGAAACGCAACCCGCTTAATACCATTTCTTTTCTCAAACAAAAAACGGATCGAGGTCCGTTTTTTTACGCCTTAATCTCTGCCGATTTGAGTTGACCTTTAGCCTTTAACGATTTGACCGAAGCTGGAATTTTTCCTCTGCCTGCCCATGTTTGTTTGGCGTCTGAGGGATTAAAAAATTTGGCAGGAATTTTTTGCCTGCTAATTTATTTTTGAGCGTTTATTTTTTTGAAACCGTTGAAACTTGCGTTGATTTATTTTTGGAGCCAAATGCTTGAATGATTTGCTCAGAGGATAAAAAAGATTGGCGAGCAATTTTGACGATCTGTGCCAATGCTTTGTCGTGTGTTCATGCAAGTAACAACTGTTCTTCTTTGTTTAATTTTGCGCGAGCGGCATGAATTTTTTCGAGTTGACTTGATACTGTCATGCGAACCATATTTAGTATTCCTTGAATTAAAAGTAAACCACTATTATCTCAAGTTATTTGAAATGAATTCAACTTCCGCACAAAACTTTGAATTGAAATATAAAATCTCGTTTTGTCATTGCCTTGTGCTTACGGCACAATGGGGTCTCTAGAAGATTGGTCAACCTATGAAATCCACATCCCATATCCAACCCCTCGATCAGGCTGAAATACTCGCCCAAGCGCTGCCCTACATTCGCAAGTTTCACGGCAAAACATTGGTCATCAAGTATGGTGGCAATGCCATGACCGACCCCGCGCTTCGAGCCGACTTTGCAGCGGACGTGGTTTTGCTCAAACTCGTGGGCATGAACCCTGTGGTGGTTCATGGCGGTGGGCCTCAAATTGAAACCGCCCTCAATCGCCTTGGCAAAAAAGGTGAATTTATTCAGGGTATGCGAGTGACAGACGCTGAGACCATGGAAGTGGTGGAGTGGGTCTTGGCTGGTCAAGTTCAGCAAGACATCGTAGGTCTGATTAACCAAGCGGGTGGCAAAGCCGTTGGACTGACTGGGCGCGATGGCGGGATGATTCGTGCGCGCAAACTGCGCATGCTCGATAACAAAGACCCTTTGGTTGAATATGACGTGGGACAGGTGGGCGACATTGTGAGCATTGACCCCAGCGTCGTTAAAGCCTTGCAAGACGATGCGTTTATTCCCGTGATCAGTCCGATTGGATTTGGCGAAGAAAACGAGGCCTACAACATCAACGCCGATGTGGTGGCGGCCAAACTGGCCACGGTCTTAAAAGCCGAAAAACTGGTTTTGCTCACCAATACCACAGGTGTTTTGGATAAAAACGGTCAATTATTGACTGATCTAAGTGCTCGCCGTATTGACGAATTATTTGAAGATGGCACCATCAGTGGTGGGATGTTGCCCAAAATCAGTGGCGCCTTGGACGCGGCCAAAAGCGGTGTCAATTCAGTACATATCATTGATGGCAGAGTGCCCCACGCTTTACTGCTAGAAATTTTGACAGATCAAGCATTTGGTACCATGATTCGTTCACATTAAATATTTCTTCTAGGAGTTGCAAGATGGATGAAGCACACCATGAGGATTCGTCTTCGACGACACGTAAGCGTCCCAAGCCTGGGGAGCGACGCATTCAAATTTTGCAAACCTTGGCTGCGATGCTCGAAGCGCCTGGGGCAGAACGCATCACTACTGCGGCCTTAGCGGCCAAGTTAGAGGTGAGTGAAGCCGCCTTGTATCGGCACTTTGCAAGCAAAGCACAAATGTTTGAAGGATTGATTGAATTCATTGAGAAAAGTTTATTCACACTCATCAATCAAATCTCTGCGCGCGAGGGTGAAGGCACACAAAAAGCCAAACAAATCCTTACTGTAATTTTGCAATTTACAGAAAAAAATCAAGGCTTGGCGCGTGTGATGGTTGGTGATGCCTTAGTGTTTGAAAACGAGCGTTTGCAACAACGCATGAATCAATTGTTTGAGCGTATCGAATCAAGTTTGCGACAAGTATTAAAAGAAGCCGCAACACAGCATCAATCTACAACGCCCACTGTGGATGCAAATGTGTTGTCCTCTGTGTTGATTTGTTTCACGCAGGGGCGTTTGCAACGATTTGTTCGCTCAGGCTTTAAGCGTTCAGCCATTGAGCAACTCGACGCGAGCTTGTCGGTATTGATGTGAGTTTGTTTTATTTTTTAACATAACCCGTTGCATGTGGGTCGGCCCATATTTCATTGGGCACTAATGCAAACCAATCGGGACGCCTTGGGTCGCGGTCATACGGATAACCGCCTATTGATTGATAAAGCTCTGCGTATTGTTTTAATTTGTCGCGGTTGAGGGTTACACCAAGACCTGGACCTGTCGGCACTGCGATCGAGCCGTTTTGATACGGCATCAGGCCACCTTCAATCACGTCATCCACCAAATGATGGTAGTGCGCGTCGGCTTTAAAAGTTAAATTGGGCACAACTGCGCCCATGTGCAACATGCTGGCGAGTTGAATGCCGAGTTCACCCGATGAATGCACGGCGATTCCTGTTTGAAAAGTTTCGCACACACCTGCGGCCTTGATGCACGACCTGATACCACCCCAAAACGTGGTGTCTAATAAAATCACATCAACAGCAGGGTCGCGCACGTTGGTGGCGAGTTGTTCAAAATTAATCACCACCGTATTTGTAGCCAAAGGAATTCGCACTTTTTCGCGAACACGTCGCATACCGTTTAAGCCCCATGTAGGGTCTTCCAAATAATCGTTATTCAGATCTTCAATCGCATGGCCAAAACGAATTGCAGCCTCCACACTCAATGCAGCATTTGGGTCGTAGCGAACGCTGTCAGGCCCAACCGCATGCGCCATCGCACGAAACGCTTCGAGTTCATAGTCAGGATGAAACACGCCACCTTTGAGTTTGTGAGAGGTAAATCCATATTGCTTTTTGAGTTTGATCGCTTCTTTGGACAAATCATCGGCCGTGGTGATTTCGCCACGGCCGGTTTTTTCATTGGGGTATGTAAAAAATAAATAACTGGCAAATGGCACGCGATCGCGCACTTTGCCGCCGAATAAATCGCACGCGGGAACATTTAAAAATTTGCCGATGATGTCGATGCAAGCAAATTCGAGTGCGGCGTGCAGTTGAGTGCGGTTGTTATAAAGACTCGCTGTGGGATTGCAAATTTTGAAGCGCATGGCTTCGAGCTCAAACGGATTGTGACCCACCAAATAAGATTTGAGTTGACGAAAAGCCATCTCTGCACTTTCACCACCTCCGCCCATTTCACCCAAACCGGTGATGCCTACATCGGTTTCAACTTCGATGATGGTGCGAACAAAGCGACCCCAATGCGCGCCATTGGAATGACGAAGGGGCGCATGCAATGGAACGGTGACTGTTGTTGCACGAATGTCGGTGATGCGGGGTTGTTTCATGACAAAGTCTCCTGCAAGGCTTGAAGCAAGCCGAGTTGTTGAATGCGTTGATGATGTTGTGTGACAGCAGAAAGCCATGGCCTGTGGTGGGGCAACTGGGACCCCCAAATGCTTGTGATGCTCAAGAGTGCAGCAGTGCAGTCGTCGCTGTTGTTGGCGTGTTGTCGTGCAAGTATTTGCAACTGCGAGCGCATCGGATCAGACCATGTGTAGGCCGTGTGATCTTGCGTATGTCCTTGCAAAAAACGTATCCATGCGGCAGCAGCAAATGAAAAGCACTCGAATGATTGTTGCGACTGTATACGTTGTTCAATGCTGGGTACCCAGCGCAATGGAATTTTTTGTGAGTTGTCGTTGCAAATTTGAAGTGCTTTGTGTTGAGGAGAAGAATTGGCAAAACGTTGCAACAAATGATCGCGGTAGGTATTAAGGTTTGGGCGCGACAACAAAGGCATCACTTCGTGCGTCATCAATGCGTGTGCAAAATCACGCAAAGGTTGTGAGGCAACGCAATCGCTCATGGCATGAAAACCAACTACTGCACCCATAGCGGCCAGTGCCGTATGAGTGGCGTTGAGCATTCGTAATTTGGCGTCTTCAAAAGGTGCGACGTTATCGACAATTTGAACCCCCACACTTTTTAGAGCAACAGCATCGTTCATCTCCACAAAACGATGTTCAATTACCCATTCCCAAAAAGGTTCGGTAGCAATTGCTGCTTGATCTCTTTCACCCAATGCCAGTTCGGCTTGCTCGCGACACGCGTCAGTGGCTTGTGGCACGATGCGGTCGACCATGCTGTTGGGAAATGCGCATTGCACATTAATCCAATGCGCGAGTTTTAAATTGTGTTGCTCAGCTTGTTGCAGGCATAATTTTTTTAATAGCGTACCGTTGCCACTTAAGTTATCGCACGATGCAATAGTGAGTCCAGGTAACGATAATTGCTGGCGTAATGACAAGCCATCGATAATCAATTGTGCAATCGCAGGCGTGTAACCTTTTTCTGTGATGGTGAGTGTGATCCATCGCGTATGTGGTGAGGCAATCGCATCAAGCACTTGTTGTCGGTGCGTCGCTGCAACGCAACTGCTACAAACGGCATGAATCCATTCAAATGTGGGTTTGTGTCCATCAGAAATTTGAACACTGTAGCGATGGTTTTGTGTATGCAATGCATTGACCGTATCAGGGTTGTTCATGGCAACACCTAAAACACCCCAGCGCGAATCGCCTAGTCGGATGAGTTGATCAAACACCCATGCTTGGTGTGCGCGATGAAAAGCACCTAAGCCTAGATGAACAACACCTGTTGGTACAACAGACATCAAAACTTAAAAAGCCGATTTTATTTTGGTGCCGCAATTGACCAATTCTTGCCATGTAGCGGCGTCAATGGTGATGCCATTTTTGCCGCGATCGGCTCTGGCATTTCGCTCGGGCTCACCCGCAAGTAAAACGCCGTTCGATCCAGGAGGGGTGGGGCTCTTTTTGAGCCAATCCAAAAAC
>Ga0209829_10000653_pt1 | contig 30460 bp, 19 predicted proteins | sample C_140205_EF_Meta_FD_187311 | JGI IMG/M metagenome (GOLD analysis project Ga0209829, IMG submission 187311) | Freshwater microbial communities from Lake Croche, Canada to study carbon cycling - C_140205_EF_MetaG (SPAdes) (version 2) | ecosystem: Environmental > Aquatic > Freshwater > Lake... | reverse complement strand
GGGCCGATAATCGTAGCCGGGGCCGACGAAACGATTCGCACTGGTGAGGTTGGTCACGCGTCCGGCGGCGCTGTCCCACTCCAGACGTGACTGCGCGCGGATTGCGGCGACACCGAGGAGCGCGGTTTCGACGAGTGGAGCGGCGATGGCAAAATCGGAACCGCTGCGTTTGCCGGCGCGGATGGCGTCGGCCCATTCGACGTGCGACCCGCCGGCGATGCGCGGGATCGTCTTCGGCGGAAGCGTGGCGGAGAGTTCCTTCATCCGCGATTCGGGGAGCAGGCGTGCGCTGCCGCTGTGGGAGGCGACCCACATGGCGCCCTTGTCGCCGTAGAAAATGCTGCCGCCATCCGGACGAAAGGTGAACCCTTCGACCGGTTGCGGCGGCATGATCGCGCCGTCGAACCACTTCAAGGTGATCGGGCCGCGGTTGCCCCGGGCGGCAAAGCGATACTCGAGCGTATTCAGCACCGGAAAGGTTTCGATCTTCGGCGCGGTGGTGGCGGGCTCGATCGAGAGCGGGGCCGCGAGGTCGAGGGCAAAGAACGCGGAGTCCATCTGGTGGCAGGCCCAGTCGCCCAGGCGGCCGGTGCCGTAGTCGACACAGCCGCGCCACTGCTGATGGCTCCGCAACCGACGGTAGGGCCGTTCGGGCGCGACGCCCTGCCAGAGGTCGTAGCGCAGCGTGGCGGGCGGCGTCTCGGGCGCGGGTTCGGGTTGCGGCCAATCGTGCGAGTAGAACGCGGTCGTGCCGCCGTTGCTCCAGGCGTGGACGGTGTGGATCTGGCCGAGCAAGCCAGCCTGCACCCACTCGCGCGCGAGACGGACGCCCTCGGCGGCGCGGCCCTGGTTGCCCATCTGGGTGACAACACCGGCTTTCGCCGCCGCCGCGCAGAGGGTGCGCACCTCGGTGAGGCAGCGACAGAGGGGTTTCTCGACATAGAGGTGTTTGCCGTAGCGAATCGCCGTCATCGCGATCGGGAAGTGCATGAAGTCGGGCACGCTGACAACGACGGCGTCGATCTGGTCGGCCATCTGTTCGAACATCAGGCGGTAGTCGTGAAACCATTTGGCCTGCGGAAAGCGCTCGAGTGACGGACGGGAGTTTGTGTCGGCGGCGACCGCGTCGCGACCGCGGGCGAAGTCCACGTCGCAAAACGCGACGATTTCCTCGCGATCGAGGGCGGTGAGTCCGGCCTTGCCGCGCTGGCCGACACCGATGAGCGCGAGGCGCAGGCGCGAGTTGGCGGCGGTGCTCGCCGCTCCGCGCGCAATGGCACGCAAGAAAACTAGGGAGCTGGTGGCCACCGCTGTCTTTTTGAGAAAAGTCCGGCGCGAGGCGGCAGGAGGATGGGAGTTGGACGTCATTGGGAAGGGTATGAGTTGGTCGCGCGTGGATTACACGCTGCGCACACGGAGATTGCGGTAGCGCACGAAGCCGGGGTAGCCCGCGCCGCCGTGGACCTGCAAGCCGATGTGCCCGCGACTGGGATGCTGCGAAACGGGCTCCGTGAATGTCAGAATCTGCACGCCGTTGATCCACGTCGTGATGGTGGGTGGATCGCCGACGATGCGGGCGCGCACCTCGTTCCATTGGCCGACTCGCCAGAAAAATGGCCACGCGTCCGCCAGCACCGGGCATGGTTGCACGTGCGGATTCAGGGTGATGACCTCCGGTGTGTCGCCAAAGGTAAAGTTGCGCTCGCCGCGCCGCTTCCAGATCTGTTCGCCGAGGATGCCGCCGATGGTGCCGGCCTTATGATAGTCGATGAGGCACTGGTAGCCGCGGCCGTCCTCGGTGCAGCGGAGGAAGATGCCGCTGTCAGGTCCGAAATCGTTGTTCGTTTCGAGTGAAATTTCGATGTCGCCATATTGCGCGAGGGTGAAAAGCAGTCCGCCGTTGTTCGGCAGGTCCTGGCTGCCTACAATCGCGCCGTCTTCGACGACCCAACGCCCGGCCGTGGCGTTGCCGCTCGCGCGACTGTGCGGGCTCTTTGGCGCCGGCCGCCAGCTCGCGAGGGATTTCCCGTCGAAGAGGGAGGTCCACGGGCCCGCCGCCGGAGCGGTGCCCGCGGTGGCCGCTCGCGATAGCGCGGCCGGCGCCACCGTGGCGAGCGCACCGAGGACGAGGAGTTCACGGCGCGTGAGAGGAGTGGAACGGGGGAGGCCGCCGGCGGCAGAGGATTTCATTTTGTTCGAGGTGAGAAAAACGCCGGTGTCAGTCGGGCATTTCCATGCCCTTGGTTTCGGGTAGAAACAAAAGGACGAGGAGTCCAATCAGGAAAAATCCACTGAGCACCGAGATTGCAACGGGCAACGGGAAAGCAGCCTTCATCCCCGCCGAAAGCCAGATGAGCACGGGGGCGGCGAGGATGCGGCCGGTGTTGAAACAAAATCCCGCGCCGGTTGCGCGCAAGTGGGTGGGAAACAGTTCGGGAAAATAGACCGCGTAACCCGCATGGATACCCTGCGCGAAAAAACCGAACAGCGGCAGCAGACACAGCAGCAGCGTGTAACTCGAAAAAAATCCCGGCACCCAGCAGACGACGAGGGTCATGACGATCGCCGCCACATGCATGAACGCAAAGGTGCGTCGCCGGCCCCAGCGCGCCATCATCGGTCCCATCGCGAGCATGCCGAGGCCGGCGCCCGTGGTCTGGACGAAGCCGAAGGCGATCTTCGCGCGGCTCGCGACCTCGTTGTTGGGCGTGCCGAGCCGGCGCAGCAGATCTTCCGCAAGATTTTGCCCGGCCACGACCACGCCCCAAAATGTGGCGAGGCCCACCATTGCGAGGAGCGCCCCGAAAATCGCCCGCGAGCGCCAGCGGGGATCACCGAACAATTCGCGAAAACTTCCCATGCGCCCGGCCTTGGTGGCCTGCGCGTCGCGCCACGATTCCGGCTCCTTCACGCTGACGCGCACCCAAAGCACCAGCAGCGCCGGCACCACGCCGACTAGATAGGCGGTGCGCCACTCGCTGCCGACCCAGAGCCCGACCGCCGCGGCCAGCCAGAGGCCGGCGACGCTGGTCGAATGAAATATGCCGCTCGCGTGCTCCCGCGCGTTTTTTGGAAACACTTCTGCGACGAGCGCGGCGCCGACGGCCCACTCGCCGCCCACACCCATCGCCACGAGGAAACGCAGCGCGCCCACTTGCCACAACTCCTGGGCAAAGGCCGTCAGCCCGGAGAACACGCTGTAGAAAAGAATCGTGATCGCCATCACCGGCATCCGGCCCCAGCGGTCGGCGAGCGAGCTGAAAATCCAGCCGCCGAGCGTTCCGCCGATGAGAAAAATCCCAAGGAAGCGTTCGCCCCAGGCTTGCGTGAGCGCACCGATGGCGGCGGGCGTGAGGCTCGGATCGGCGGTGCGCAACAAGTCCGGCAGCATCTCGCCGCGTGTAATGTTGTAGAGCTGTCCCTCGAACGCATCGAAGACCCAGCCCAGCGACGCGATGACGAGCACGAGCCATTGGTAGCGCGTGACGCCGCGAGACCATGGGGGGGGAACGGCGGAGGAACTCATGGGCGGAGGGCGTTACGAACTTAGGAATTCCGCGACCGGAAGCGGGCGCTTTTGCCGAATCGATTCCTCGGCGAGGAGGCAGAGGCCGGCGGACCAGAGGCCGTCTTCACCGCTCGCGGCGGGGGCGGCTTCACCGCGCACCATCTGCACGCAGCGGGCGATCTCCTCGCGCAACTCGAAGACTTCGCCGCTGTGTTTTTCGATCACGACGTTTTCGAGCGTCTCGCCGTCGAATACCTTTAGGAAGAAGCTCGGCTCCAGCGTGCGATCGAGCGCGCCGCTCCAACCGGCCCAAATCGCGCCTTTGTTTCCGGCCACCTTCACCGTCTGGTGATGCTCGAAAGCCGCGAGTGTCTGCGAGACGACGGCGTAAGCGCCGTTGGCATATTTGAACATCGCCGAGAAATTATCGTAGAGGGCTGGTCGCGCCGGATCGCGTGAATTGCCGTAGGCGTGGAGTTCCACCGGATCGCCCGCGCCGGCGAGATACCAACGCGCGAGGTCGAAGAAATGGATCGGCTCCTCCAGCACCCAGCTGCCAACGCGTTGCTGATCGTAGCGCCAGCCCGAAGCGCCGAGGCGGTAGGGTTTGCGCGAGAGTTCGACGAGGACGTATTGGGGCTCGCCGATAACACCCGACGCGATGCGGCGCTTGATTTCGCCCCATTGCGAGGAGAGGCGAAACTCGTGACCGACGGCGAGTTTGCGCCCGAGTGCGCGGGCGTGTCGCACAATCGCGCGGCAATCCTCGATGGTGAGTGCCATCGGTTTTTCGAGGAGCACGTCGCACCCGGCCTCCAGCGCGGCGAAGGCGATTTCGCGGTGCGTGTGGCTGGGAGTCACGATGTCGACGAGGTCGAGCTTCGTTTGGGCGAGCATCTCGCGGTGATCGGCAAACACGCGCGCGGTCGGATGCGCGAGCTGCGCGGCCGCGCGCGACGCCGCGGACGGCGCGACGATGGCGACGAGTTGCGCGTCGGGGTGGGAGGCAATCGATTGGGCGTGGTGTTGGCCCCAGGCGCCGAAACCGACGAGACCGAAGCGGACGGGAGGACGGGACATGGTAATTTCTTAGCGCTGGACTGTGGGCGCGGCCCAGATGGCCCACGAGTTGTGGTTGTGGCCTTCGGTGCCCTCGGCGATCAGGGCTAGTTCGGTCACGCCAGTCACGTCGGCCTTCACAGCCTCGCGTTCGCCGACACGCAACGCCCGGGAGCGGAATAGCTCACGCCCGTCGCCCAGCACAATGAAACGCGCCGAGCCCTGCGGGTGGGCACCGTCGCGCAGCCCGACCGCAGCCGAAAACTCGCTCCACTTGCCGGCGAGCGCGAAGGTGTAGCGCGAGGGCGAGTGCGCATAGAGCCCTTGCGAGAAAAATTCGCCGCGGAGATTGAGGAAGACGCCATTCTGAATCTTGTCGTCGAACCAGGTGTGGTTTCGCGCGGGCTGACCCCAACCGACCTTCGCCTCGGTCCACTTTGCGTCCGAGAGTGAGGCGGAGTTGCCCGCGACGGTCGCGACATCGAAAGGCGCCGGCGGATGCACCACGGCCCGCAGCACGGTGAGTTTTTTCCGGGCCTCGGTCGACGGCGCCTGCGCGATCATCTCATCCGAAAAAAAGCTCGGCGCGGTGCGCGAACCCCGGGCGACGGCGCTCTCCGCCCGCGTGACCCACTCGGCATTCCACGCCTCCTGCAGTGCGGCCACCCGCGGCACGCCGGTCGCGTCGAAGTCGAACTCGAGATTCCAGCGGCTGTGCGCGCCGTTCACGTGCAGGCTCGTGAGCTGCATCCGATAGCGGTCGGGTTTCAGCCCCGTGAGCGGCAGGGAAAATGCGGAACCGTCGAGCACCACGGGAAACGAGCGCGCCCCGTGATTGGTCTTGCTGCTCGCCGGCCACACATAGGCGATGACGGCATAGGCTGCAACCAAACCGCCGGCGCGGCCGTGCAGACGCAACGTGCGGCCATCGGCGGAAAAGGTCAGCGCCGCGAAGGCTGCGCCCGGCTCCGTCGAGCGGCCGTGATTCGAACCGGTGAACAGCGGATGCGAAAGTAACTGCAGGGCGGACGAACGCGAGAGCACGGTCGGTTTTCCGCCGCCCCACACTTCCTGCCGGTAGGTGTGGTTGCCCGCGCCCATGAGTGAAGTGCCGAAACGCTCCTCGCCGGCAGCCCCGGCATCATGTGGCAGGCCGAGCCCGTGGCCCAGCTCATGGGCAATGCCGCCGAGATACGCCGTGTTGAACCGAGCATAGGTCTGCTCCCTGCGCGCATAGTAGTGCTCGGTGTAAACGATCTTCCTTTTCGTCTCGGTGAGGAGCGCGACATCGAGCAGATCGCAATCGGCCGCATGGCACAGGCCCCATTGTTGCGAGCAGTCCGTCGCACCGTAGTAGGGCGCGTTGAACACCCGCCGTCCGTCGGGTTCAGTGTGGCAGAGTGCGTAGAGAATCAGCACGTGCTCGCGGTCCAGATTGATCGTGCCCTTGAGCGCGGCGCGCACCTCGGCGGCGGTTTCATCGCCGGATTCATACTTGTAGTGGGAAGCCGGGTGCTGGCCGCGCACGAGGTGGAGTTTCAGATGGCCGTTTTCGCGCTCGAGCGGCAGACCGGCACTTTCGAGGCCGAAGCGGCGCATCCCGTCGCGGTAGAACGCGCTGATATCCGTCATGACCCGATCGAGGCGCTCTGCGTAGTCGGGCAGCGGTTCGCGATCGTGCGGGTGGAAATAAACGACGCGCAACGCGCTGCCTCCCGGCGGTTGGCCCGCGTGATAGGCCGCGACGGCTCGTTGGGCGGCCTGCATCAACGTGCGACCCTCGGGATTGTCGGGCGGCTGGTCTTGCGCCGCGAACGCCACGCGAGCCAAAGCCACGGCGAACAGTGCGAGGAGCCCGCGCAGACTGAAAAGACCGGGTCGCATGTTCACTTTCGCTCCGCCGTCGTGAGCGGCGTGACGGGGTTCGGCACCCTCCGGCCTTGAACCTCGTTGAGCCGGCACGTCGGCAGGCGCGGGAGAATGTGCTTCGCGAAGAGCTCGCACTCGTCGAGGTGCGGATAGCCGCTGAAGATGAAGGCCCGCATGCCCATGTCCATGTAGCGATTCAGTTTCGCCAGCACTTGGTCGGGATCGCCGACGATGGCGCTGGCGCAACCGCTGCGGGCGAGGCCGATGCCGGACCAGATGTGCGGCTCGATGAAAAGATCGGAGTCGGCCCGCGCGCGCAGATCGTCCTGGCGCAGCACGCCGGCGCTCTGCGCGTCGAGCGAGCGCGCTTTGATCGCCGCGCCGCGCGCGAGGTCGAGTCGCGAGATCAGGCGCTTCGCGGCGGTGCGCGCCTCGGCTTCGGTTTCGCGCACGATGACGTGGATGCGTAGGCCAAAATCGATGGTGCGACCGTGCTTGGCCGCGAGCGCGCTCATGCCCTGCATGGTGGCGGCGAGACGATCTTCGGTCTCCGGCCACATCAGGAAAACATCGCAGTGCTCGGCGCAGAGTTCCTGCGCAAGAGGGGAAATACCGCCGAAGTAGAGGAGCGGGCCGCCGTTTTGCTGGAACGGTTTCGCGGGCTCGCAGGTGGGGAGATTGAAATTGTAGAAGCGGCCGCGCCACTCGAGTGGTCCGTCGGTGGTCCAGAGTTTCTGCAGGATCCGGATGATTTCGCCGCTGCGCGCATAGCGGTCCTCGTTAGACTCTTTCGCGCCGGGGAGATCGGAGGAGATGATGTTGAGTGTGAGCCGGCCCTTTGTGAGGTGGTCCACCGTCGCGATCGCGCGCGCCAGCATCGGTGGCCAGACTTCGCCCATGCGGAGCGCGATGAGCTGTGAAATCTGATGGGTCTGCGTGGCCATCGCGGCGGCGAAGGCCATCGGGTCCTGGCCTGCGATCCAGCCCGAAGGGAGCAAAATGTTCTGGAAGCCGAGCCCATCGGCCTTCCTCACGAGGTCGCCGCAGTGTTCGTAGCTGCTACGCAGCCGTCCGTCGGGCACGCCGAGGAACTCGTAGTCATCGCCGCAGAGCGCCGAGAACCACGCGATTTCGGCACAACGGGTGACCGTGCGGATGGCCGGTGGGGAGACCATGCGGTGGGGAGTCGCAGTCATCGATCAATGGTTTGGCGCGGACGGTCGCGAGTCAACGCCCCGACAGCCCTCGCGCCGTGCGGCCGGAGCGGGCGGCGAGGATTTGAACGTTGTTGCGGCTCAAAACGAATATGTGGTGGTGAAGCGAAACTCGCGCGGCTGCACGAGATCGTAGCGCGTGTAGGCCGGGCCGCGGCCGCCGGGGAGATTGAAACCGTCGGGGGACGTCGCGGAGAAGGCGAGGCGCGACGGGATGATGTCCGATTGGTCGAGGAGATTGTTGATGTTTACCTGGAAGCGCACGCGTCCGGGCAGGCTGCGGAATTTCCTCGTGTAGCCCAGCATCAGGTCGGCGGCGGTAATGACCCGGCCGGTGATTTCCTGGCCCTTGGAATTTTCGCCGATCACGTTCGCGCTGCGCCAGCGCCACCCGCCACCGATGGTGAAGCCCTCGAGGCGTCCGCTACGGATATCGTAGGCGGTGAACAGGCTGATTTTATGCGGGCGTACGCCCCAGCTCTTTAACTGCTGTTCGCGTTCGTCGTTGAACGCGGCAGTCAGATCGTAGATTTCCTGCGCGATGGTGGCGCCGGTGGAGGTGGTGAGCGTCGAGGGATTGGCGGCGGCGGTCGCCCGGCCGAGCTCGATCCACTTGGCGATCGCGCCGCCGGATTCGAATGCCGCGGGTTCTACCGCGTAACGGCCGGTGGCGTCCTGCTTAACACCTTGGGTGAGCAACACGGCGTCGGCGCGTTTGAGGCCGTAGAACAGCACGGCCTCGGGTGCCATCTCGGTGCGGCCGGATTTGGTGTAAGAGTAGTTGGCGACGAGGCGCCAGTTGCGCGTGAGGTTGGCGGTGATACGGGCCTCGTAGCCCTTCGAATCAAAATCCGAGGCGACGGACGACGCGGGTGGTGTGTATTTCCTTCGGATGGGGTCCCACTCGGTGGCGCTGAAGGGCCGGCCCGCGCCGACGAGCACAGTGCCGAAGGCGTCCATCACGCGGGTATTCGCGCCGGTGAGCGTACCGGTGAACGGCGCGGTCACGCGGCCGATTTCGCTGCCGGTAAAATAGACGACGCGCGCGTTGAGGCGGCCTTGGAGCAGATCGAAGCCGAGGCCGAAATCTTGACCGCGGCCTTTTGAGAGCGGCGCGAGATTGCCATCGGGGAACACGGTGCGCGCGAGGGGCGGAATCCCGACGTTGGAGGACTTGTTGCCGATCACGGAGAGCCATTCGAGCGGATGGTAAACGACGCCGGCGGTCCGTGTTTGGCCGACCATGTTGTTCACTTTGCCCTTCGAGACATCGAGGTCGACGACGTCGCCCATGATGGGATCGTTGAGGTAACCGAGCTGGGTGTTTTTCACGCGGTCGTCGCGATAGCCGAAGGTCGTGACGAGTTTGCCGTCGAAGAAAAAGCTCTGCGACGCGATCATCTTGGAATCCATTTTTTGCACCATGCCGCCATTGTCGGCGCCGCCGGCAGCGACGTTGGCGTAGGCGGTTTGGAAGGAGCGTCCGCCGATCGTGATCGTCGACGGGAGCGAGCGCCAGTCGCCGGCACGATAGGTGCCGTAGCTGCCCTCGGTGAGATAATTTCGCACGTTGATGCGATTGTTGGCGTTGGACGGATCGGTGCTGAAGGGGCGGCCGGCGAGCACGAGCCACGAGTTGGCGCGGCGGTCGTTGACGTCGGTGCGCGCGACGGAAGCGGCGAGGCGGTGGCGGCCGAACCATTTGGATTTCGGCTCCAGCGTGTAGGAGGCGGAAAGGCGCGACTCGCGGCTGTCGCCGTAGTGGATGTCGCGGGTCCACGTGCCGTCAAAATACAGGCGGCCGACGTAGGGATTGGTGGGGCCGCCGACGCCGAGCGTACGGTTGGCCTCGCCGCGCAACATGGGGGCGGTGCCGTTCATGACGTTCACGACGGCGCGGGTTTCTTGATAATTGTGGGAGAGGTTGAAGATCAGATTGCGCGTCGGCTGCCAATCGGCGGTGACGGTGTAGTTGTGGAGCGTCTGGTCGCGAAACATGCCGGGGCCGACGGCGTTGCCGTTGAGGGGATAGAACTTCGGATCGAGAATGCGAAGGGTCGGCGCGGTGATGCCGCGCGTGCCGTCGGGGGCGCGGACGGCGGAGCTATTGTAACTGCCGGTGAAGAACGTGCCGATCGCATCGAAGATCGTGTTGTCGTTTTCGATGTAGACGTAGCGGTGGGTCGTGCCGCCGACGGCGCCATCGCGGCCGACGACGCCGACCAACTGTTGTGCGGCGGTGGGCACGGTGTTGTTGGGCACGAAGGAGACGGCGTTCACGCCGAGGGCCTCGCGGTTGTCATACCACGCGAGCACCTGCTCGGCGTCGCTGAAGTTGCGGACAACGGCGCTGATATCGCGGCCGACTTCGCCCATCGCGGTGATCGTGACGGTGCGGAGGGGACGCCACGTGACGGAGCCGAAGACGCGGTTTTTGTCCTGAAAATCAAAGGCGCGCCAGCCGCCGTTTTCCTGGTGCAGCGCGGCGACGGAGACGGCGAGTTTGTTTTTGACGATGACCTTGTTCGCATCGACCTCGAGACGTTGGCGCGACCACGAGCCGAGGCTGTAGCGGATGGCGGCGGTGTTGCGGTGGGTCTCGGCGATTTTTGAAGATTGGTTGAGCAGTCCGCCGGGCGCGCCGATGCCGAAGAGAATACTGTTGGGCCCGCGCGCATCCTCGAAACGGCCGACGCGGTACGGATCGGTGGGTGTGATGCTCGTGAAGTAGTCCATGCCGATGCTGGCGAGGAGTCCGCGGATCTGGATGCCGGCGAAGAGGGCGTGGCCGCCGATGATGCGGTTCTGCTCGGAGGACGCGCCCTGCGAGTTGGTGTCCATCTCGGAGTTCACGGAAAACTCGAGGAGATGCGCGAGGTCGGTGATGGCGAGGTCGTCGAGAAACTCCTTGGTGAAGACAGAGACCGAGCTCGCGGTGTCGCGGAGCTTCGTGTTGAGCCGGCTGCCGGCGAGGGTGTTTTCGGCGGCGTAGCCAAGGTCGTTATTGGTCGTGACGGTGAAGGGGCTGAGCTCGACGACGTCGGAGGTGGCTTCGGGTTTTGGCGAGGTGGCGGGTGCAACGGCCTGAGCGAGGAGCGCCGCCGGAAACATCAAGGCGACCAAGCAAGTGGAGTGGTATTTTGCATTCATACGTGGCGAGGTGGGGTGGAACGCGGAGGAGGCCGCGCCGGGGGTGACGGAAACGTTGGCCACGCTGGGAGAGATCACTGCCCAGCGTCAATCCCGTGAACCACAGTCCAACCCGGGCAAATTCCCGCTGGTCGTCAGGGCGCGAGCGTCTTCAAGCCGACGGCTTTCGCGAGGGCGGCCTGGCGCGGGTCGTAGGTCACAAACGTGCGGGCGCCGAGTTCCAGCGCGGGGGCCACGTGCAGGACATCGAGCGCGCGGGGGCCGAATTTGGCTGTGTCGGTGCGGCTCAGTTCGGTCGTGCGGTCGTTCGGTCGAGCGCGACGCGACCGGTAGCGCGGCCTTGCGTTTCGATTTCGACGCTGGTGACCCCCAGACCGACCCCATGAAACGACTCAAGCTTTCCGCCATCGTCGTCCTCGTTGTTGCGTGTCTGGCCAACTACACCGAGGTGGCTGGCCTCCATGCTGACTGGATCAAAAAGGAAACCGGAGTTGTCTTCACAATCAAGTAGCCGTGCGGGCCCTTTCTCGGCCCCGCCTGCGCCGGAGAAATTGAGGCAGGGAGGTAAAAGAAGGCAGAAGTCGCCGAGTTGTTGCGCTTACTTGGGCGGCGGGAAGGCGGAGAGCGGGGCGTTGAGGGCGAAGGCGACTTCGCGGTCGGTGAGCTTGAACATCAAGATCGAACCGCCGACGACGGTGTCGGGTTCGCGGTCTCGTAGGAAGTGACAGAGGCGGCCGAATTCGAGAACCTCGAAATCCATCGCGTGGCGGAGCAATCGTGCGCGGGCATCGGGTGCCGTCGACGGCTGGGTGGCGGATTGCGCGAGGGAGGCGCGGAGTTCCTGGTAGAGGCGCTCGGTGCGGAAATCCCACGGTTGCTCGATGCGGAGGTAAACGCGTTGGAAGTGGGTGGCGCTGATCGCAAACCAGCCTCCGGTGGGCCAAACCGGATAAACGCGGTCGCCGACGTCGCTGATGTCGTCGGCAAAACGGGTCGCGGCTATGGAGCGGGCGCGGGGAGAATCGGCGCCGAAATAGGTGAGGTAGATGGGGCTCTTTGCTCCGGCGGCGCGCTGCGTTTCGATCCAGCGGGCGAGATCGGGCAGGCCTTGGCCCCAATCGTATGAACTGTCGATCAAGTGGCGCCAGCCGCCGCGGAGGCCACCGCCGAGCGGTTGAAAATAGGAAAGGTAGAAGGGGCGGGCGAGGCAGGAGTCGGCCGCGTGGGCGGTGAGTCCAACGGCGAGGGTCAGCGCGATGAGTTGGCGCGGGCGGGAGCCCAGCCAGAGCGCGGCGGCGCCGGCGAAAATGTAGACCACGGGATAAGTCGGCAGAATGTGCCGGTGACCGATGTTGAGGGTCATTGCCAGGGCGGTGCTCCAGTAAATGAAAAACAACATCAACAGCGGGGCGGAACGGTAGAGCCAGCGCGGGCGGACGCCGCAGCCCGGTGCGCGTCGGCGGCAGGCGGCCCAAATCCCGGCTCCGAGCAACGCGAGGGCGGGCAATGTGGTTTTCAACCAAAAGGCCCACGGGAAAAATTGCGGCCAACCGGTGGTGCGAAATTCACCGTTGAGAAACGCTGGCCGCCAGCGGGAAAATTTGTGCGTGTGCGCCATGCCCCAGAGGTAGGCTTCGGGGAGCAGGCGATGATCGCGCGCCCAGCCGATCAAGCGGGTGCCGGCGGTGGGTTCCGGGGCGCGGGGCGTGCCGGCGAGGCGGCTGGGGAGGTTGTCGGGCCAAGGATTCGGCAACGGATCTTCGTCGAGGATGGCGGGCCACTCGAAAAAGAAATGGGCGTCGGCCGGTTGCGAGGGGTGAAAGGCGGAGTAGCGGAAACCGTAGCCGGCCCAGAGCACGCCGAGGCCACCAGCGGCCGTCACGAGGGTGAGAAGCAAGGTCGCGCCGATCACGGCGCGCCGCGGGCGGAGCCAGCGCGTCGTGCGGCCGAGCTGCACGACGAGCGGCGCGGGTTGGGCCCAACGAAACAGCAGGAGGAGCACCAGCATCGGAGCGGCCAAAACGCCGGACATTTTCGCGAGCAAGACAGCGCCACTGGCTGCAATCGCCAGGAGAAGGCGGGACCACGTGACGACATGAAGAAGTCGCCAGAAAACGGTGACGACCAGCAGAAGGAACGTCGTAATCGCCATGTCGGAGGTGATCAGCGCGCCGTGGGCGAGGAGTGCGGGGCAGAAAGCGGCCAGCGCCAGCGCGAGCCAGCCGGCCCGGGCGCCGAACAGCCCGCGGGCCCAGCGCCAGATCAACCAGAGGGTCAGCACGCCAAACAAGGCGATGGTCGCGCGTCCCAAGAGCAGCATGCGCGGGAGTGGATTGCCGAGGTTATAGAGAAATTTGTAGCCGACGCGGTTGACCAGGGAATATTGCCAGTCGTGGTCGAGGGCGGGCACCCACTTCAGGTCGAGTCCCATCAGGGGCCAAGCGGCGGCGCGCATGGCGAGCGTGCCATTTTCCGGTTGGAGGCGATAGTCGTTGAACTTGCCGTAGCTGTATCCGGCGGTCAGGTGCACGACTTCGTCGGCCGTCACACCCATGCGCCCAGAGGTGGAGACGGCCAGCAGCCAATAGAGCAGGAGCAGTGCGCCCACCCCAAGTGCCGTTCGCCGCAGGTTGCGAGATTTCATGGTCAGGCAGCGGCGGGGCACCGGCGCGTCGTGAGCGCAACGACGAAGGCCGCGAAGAATACGGCGTAAAGGGACATCTGGGGAAATTGCTGCCGGGCGCCGTGATTGATCAAGACAAAGGGCAGGAGGGTGCTGAAGTGTAACCAGAGCGCCCACGCGGCGACCGGTGGCAACCGATAGTGGCCGAGGAGAAACGCAGCCGCCACGGCCAGCAACGGCAAGCCGGATAGCAGTAGACGGGAGAGACGCGGCAGCCAGGCGGAGCGACGGCGGGCGGCCTCCTCGCGATGGCTCAGCCAGTCGCGAAACGCGCCCGCGCGGTCTTCAAGGGGTAACCAGCGCAGCCGGTCGCGCACGGTCTCGGGCGAGGTTTCCAGTGCCAGCCATTGGGCGCCGAGCTCCGGGGGCAACAAGATCAGCAGGCCGGATGCGGCGAGCAGCGGACGGTCGCGCGCGGGGAAGGCGTGGCGCGTGTAACCGACCGTCTCGTCGGAGGCGATCACGCCAAAGGCATTGACGGCCCGGCGACCCACGCGGCGCAGAAATTCCACCGGGTCGGTTTGGATGCGGGCCAAGGCAGGGGCGCGGAAAGTGTCGACGTAGTTCATTTCGCCGAGCGCGGAGTAGCGGGCGAATTCCGCGGTGTCGAAAAACGGGTGGCGCGGCAAAACTTCGTCGGCGCGCACGAGGCCGTTGGAGGAAACGACGGAGGTGAGGTGCAATTCGAACCACGCGTTTGACTTGATCGGCACCCAACGCCCCAGCGTGATGCGGTTGCGGAGGGTCCACGCGCCGGTGGCCAACACCAATGCACCAAGCGCGAGCAGGGCGACGCGGGGTGAGCGGGGTTCTCGCCGGTCGAGCCACAGGAGCACGACCAATACGGATACGGCGCCGGCGAGGAGCCCGGCATGGGTCAGCGGGCCGAGCGCTGCCGCGGACCCGAGAGCCGCCGTGGCTTGGGGGCGGGGTGCTCGCCGGTGCTCGCACAGTCCCCAGAGTAACAAGGTGGTGAAGAGCACCGAGAGCCACGCTTCGCTTAGGACGTCGACGAAGCCTCCGGGCAGCACGAGCACCAAGCCAAGGAAACTGAGACTGGCGGCCCAGCGCAGGATAACTCCCTGCTCGCTGACCAATGAAATCAACAGGGCGTGGGCAAGCGACACGCCGACAACCGCCAACGCGATGAGCACCACGGCCGACGCGGTGGTTTTAACACCGGTGACGAGGAAGACACCGGCGATCAGCGCAGGGAAGACGGGTGGCATCCACGCGGTTGGCCCGGAGCCGCCGGTGAAGGGATCACTAAATCCGCGACCTTCAGCGAGCGCGGCGGCGATGTTACCTGGCTCCGCCCAGTTAAAGGCGCCCGGGGCGAGTCGAGGGACGTGAGACCAAAGGGCTGCCGCCACCACGACCATCAAACCGGCCAGCGCGTGGAACCACCGGTGGCGTGTCATGCGGGGCGTGAGGGCGGAGCGGGCGACTCGGGCCGGCGAGATTTTACGAGGTAGATCGGACGGCGTTTCACTTCGTCATAGACGCGGCCCAGATACTCGCCGAGTACGCCGATGCCGATGAGTTGCACGCCACCGAGAAACAGGACGAGTGCAGCCAAGGTGGTGAAACCGGTCGGCGCGGTTTCAATATCGATGAGGCGTTTTACGATGTAGTAGAAGCCGAGACAAAGGCCGATCAGCCCGATGAAAATCCCGGTGTAGGTGAGCGCGCGCAGCGGGAGGTAGGAAAAACTGAAAAGCCCGTCGAGGGCGTAGTGGGCGAGTCGACGGAGGGATTGCTGCGGGACGCCAGCGGCACGCTCCTGCCGGTCGTAGAGCACGTCGGCGGTAGGGAAGCCGATCCAGGCACGCAGTCCGGGGAAAAAGCGGTGGCGTTCCGGCAAATCATTGTAGGCGATCACGGCGGGACGACCCAGCAAACCAAAGGTGCCGCTGTTTGGTTCCACGGGATAATCGCTCAGCCGGCCGAATACGGCGTGAAAAAGATCGAAGCCCGCGCGGCGCAAGCCGCGATCGGCGCGTGAGCGGCGCACCGCGCGCACGACATCGGCGCCACCGCGCCAGGCGGCGACGAGTTCGGGGATCAACTCCGGCGGATCCTGGAGATCGGCGTCCATCGTGACGACGGCGTCGGCGTCTTGGGCTTGGGCGAGGCCGGCGGACAGTGCGGCTTGGAAGCCGAAATTGCGCGAAAGCTCGACGAGTTCCCAGCGAGGATCGATCGAGGAACGCTCGCGGATCAACTCAGCGGAGCGATCACGGCTGCCGTCGTTGACGAGCACCGCGCGCCACGCGCAATCAGGTTGGGCGTCAAACACGGCCGTGAGCCGCGCGAACAACTGGGGCAGCACGGCTTCCTCATTAAAAACTGGGATGACAAGGGCGATGCGAGGAGGCGACATGGAACGGGCGAAGGGACGGAGCGCAGCATGAGAAACCAGCCGCCCAGTGCGAGCACAAGTGCGGCGAATCAGGCGCGGCCGGGAGCGGGTGCCGCGGGTTTTTGCAAGACGCCCCATTGGGCGAGTCCGGCGACGGTGCGGACCTCGACGAACTCGAATCCGGTGATGCGGCGGAAATAGGTGAGATTGCTGTGGGGACTCGTGCGCCGCTGGTTTAGCCCGCAGGTTTCCAGGAGTCGCATGACCCAATCCAGATGCGGCACCGGCGAGGTGAGGAGCAGGCGACCGCCGGGCCTCAACAGGCTGCGGCACTCCGCGATACACTCGACGTGTTCGATGACTTCAAAGGCGATAATGACATCGAACGATTCCGCGGTGAGGCCGAGTTCCCGCCAGCGGCGAATGTCGCCCACGAGATCGGCGGGCGGGAAGAGATCGAGGCCGAGGTAGCCAGACCAGCCGTGGGAGCGAAGATAGTCACCGACCCAGCGTGAGCCGCAGCCGATCTCGAGAATGCGGGCGGTCTTAGGGATGGGATCGAGGAAATGGGCGATTTTTTTTCGCCGCGCGAGGTCGCTGAGTAACGGCATGGCTAAAGTGCGGTGAGTTGACGCGAGCGGCCTTGGGCAAAGCGAGCCCGAAGACGACGGTGAAGAATGCGATTGCGCGAAGTGGGTCGGTGACGTTGAGGTCTTCACAGCCTTGTTGTCCCACTCCACGCCAAAGAAACTTCTCATCGTCGGTGCCGGCCCGGCGGGCCTGACGGCGGCGTGCGCGGCGCAAGCGGCGGGTTTCGCGGTGACGGTATTGGAGAAAGATCCGGTCTACGTCGGCGGAATTTCGCGAACGGTCGTTTATAAAGGCTGGCGCTTTGACATCGGCGGTCACCGATTTTTCAGCAAGAGCGCGGAGGTGATGCGCTGGTGGCGCGAGCGATTGCCGGACGATTTCGTACAAGTGAAGCGGATGTCGCGGATTTTCTACCGGCGAAAATTTTTCGATTACCCGCTGAAACCCTGGAATGCGTTGAGCAACCTCGGACTCGGGGCGAGCACGGCTTGCGTGGCGAGTTACCTGTGGGCGCGAGTGTTCCCGCGGCGGCCGGAAAAATCATTCGCGGACTGGGTGATCAACCGTTTTGGCCGGCGGCTGTTTGAGATTTTTTTCCGTAGCTACACGGAGAAGGTTTGGGGGATTTCGACGACTGAACTCAGCGCGGACTGGGCGGCCCAGCGGATCAAGGGGCTGTCGCTGTCGAAGGCGATTGTGAATGCGTTTCGCGGACGAAAGGAAGGTGCCGTGATCAAGACCTTGATCGACACCTTCGACTATCCGCGGCTCGGCCCGGGCCAAATGTGGGAGCGGGCGGCGGCGGATGTCGTGGCGGGAGGCGGACGGCTCGAACTCGGCGTGACGGTGCGGACGATTTTTCATCGTGAAGGCCGGATCGTGGCGGTCGGCACCGTCAATGCGGCGGGTCGCGAGGAGCGCCGGGAGGCAGATGAATTCTTGCTCTCGATGCCGCTGCGCGACGCGGTGCTGGCGTTTGATCCGCCGCTGGCACCGGCGGTGATCGCGGAGGCGCGGGGGCTTAACTACCGGGATTTTCTGACGGTGGCGCTCGTCGTCTCGGGGGAGAATCCGTTTCCGGACAATTGGATCTACATCCACGATCCCGGAGTGAAGCTGGGCCGGATTCAAAATTATCGAAATTGGAGCGAAGCGTTGTTGGCCGAACCGGGAGCGACGTGTTTGGGCTTGGAATATTTTTGCTTCGAAGGAGACGGGCTGTGGTCGATGACCGATGAGGAGTTGCGGGCGCTGGGCACGCGGGAGTTGGCGCAGCTGGGCTTGGTGAAACCGGAGCGCGTGAAGGACGGCGCCGTGGTGCGCATGGAAAAGGCCTATCCGGTCTACGATCCGGGGTATGCCGAGCGAGTCGCGACGATTCGTGATGCGCTGGCGGTGTTTAAGAATCTCCAAGTCGTCGGCCGCAACGGCATGCACAAATACAACAATCAAGATCACTCGATGATGACCGCGCTGTTGGCGGTGAAGAATCTGCAAGGCGGCCAGTTCAATCTCTGGAACGTGAATGCCGATGCGGAGTATCACGAGGAAACGACGGTCGGAGAAGACCGCAGTGGGCGGCAGGTGCCGCAGCGGGTGGCTAAGCGAACATCAGGCGACAGATGATCACCGAGGCGATCACGCCGACGAGGTCGGCGATGAGCCCGGCGGCGACAGCGTGGCGGGCGCGGCGAACGGCGATGGAACCGAAGTAAACGGCGATGACGTAGAAGGTCGTTTCGGTGCTGCCGAAAATCGTGCCGGCCATGCGCGTGGTGAGCGAGTCGGGCCCGAGGCGTTGGACGATTTCAGCGAAGAGACCGGTGGTCGCACTCCCGCTGAGCGGACGCACGAGGACCATGGGAAGCAGGTCGGGCGGGAAACCGAGCGGTGTGAGCAAGGGGGCCAGGGCGCTCTTCATGGCCTCGATGCCACCGGCGCCGCGGAACATGCCGATGGCGACCAGAATCGCGACGAGGAAGGGGATGACGCGGATGGCGACCTGGAAACCCTCTTTCGCGCCCTCGACGAATTCCTCGTAGACTTTAACGCCGCGCAGCGCCGCGTAGACCGGGAAGAACACGAGGAGAAACGGCACGGCGAGGAGCGAGAGTGTGCCGATGGCACGGAGTGCGAGGTGTTGCGACGAGGTGTCTTCCCACAGTGGCGGAGGCACGTGGGCAGGGAAAATTTGCGCGTGCAGTGCGGTGGTGGCGGCATGATAGCCGGCGGGTGCGAGTACAATCCACGCGAGCAGCGCGATGAACGCGGTGAGGAGCAGGCCGAGGGCGGCTTGGCCCCAAAGGGACATGGGCGAGGGTTCGACGGAGATGACGGGTTCAGCGTCGGCAGGGCTCGCGGTGGGAGAGGTGTGAGGGGAAGGGCCTGTGCCGGTGGAAGCGACGGGCTCCGGCGCGAGGCGGAACATGCGCCAGGCTTGCATCCACTTTACGGCGGCTACCCCGGCGACGGTCGAGCAGACCGTGGCGAGGAAAGCGGTGCCGACGATGGCGGTGGGGTCCTTGGAGTGGGCGGCGGCGAGGATGGCGATGGCGGTCGTGGGGATGAGCTGGATACTGCTGGTGTTGATCGCGAGGAACGTGCACATGGCATTCGTCGCGGTGCCGGGGTTCTTGTTGAGCGTTTCGAGGTCGCGCATGGCGCGGAGGCCGAGGGGCGTGGCGGCGTTGGAGAGACCGAGCATATTGGCGGCCATGTTCATGACCATCGAGCCCATCGCGGGATGCTCGACGGGGACTTCGGGAAAGAGGCGACGCATGATGGGGCGCAGGGCGCGGGCGAGTTGCTGCACGAGACCGCTGCGTTCGGCGAGACGCATAAGGCCGAGCCAGAGCGCCATCACGCCGACGAGCGGGAGCGCGATTTTCATCACGGCGGTGTCGGCCATTTGAAATGCGCCGGCGGTGACTTCGTTGATCCGGCCGGTGGCGGCACCGATGATCGCGGCGAGAAGGACGAGGGCGAGCCAGAGGTAGTTTAGCATCGGGGGGAAGTGAGGGGTGACGATGCGGGCGGGCGGACGCGGGGCCAGCGCAAAGGCGGGTGCAGGCTACGGTGTTGGAATGGGTGGGGCGAAGTAGTCGGCGAAAACCGTGGGGAGGGCGCGGCCGAATTCCTGCCAGTCGGCGCCGAGGGGGGCTTTTTGCTTTCCGGCGATCCAGTGGGCGTTGAATTCGAGGACGGCGGCGGGGATGCCGAAACGTTCCAGCCAGCCATCGCCGAGTGTGCCGGGGTTGCGGGTCGTCGCGCCCGTGCTGCCTTCGGTGAACCACGTGTGGCGACGGAGGAGCGCTTCGAAGCGTTTCATGTCTTCGAGATAGGCGGCGAGCTGCGGGACGGCGGGGCGGCTCACGTGGAGTTTGCCGTTGTTGTCGTTGTGGAGTTCGAGGGCGAGGTGCGGGCGGAGGTTGCGGGTGGCCATGGCGGCGAGCCATTGCTCGAGCGCGTGGTTTTCCGGGCACACCTCGGGTGACGCGGGTTGGTCCCAGCCGCGGTTGAGGTCGATGCCGCGGAGATTGAAACGCGTGCGGCCACGGGCGACGCCGTCTTTGTTGGCCATCGGCAAAATGTAGTAGGCGACCTGGTCGAGGTGGGTGCGGGCGGCGGGCGTATCGGCGAGCAGTGCGGCGACGAGGCCCTCGATGATCCAATTGCCGCCGGGCTCCCACGGGTGGGCACGGGCGCGGAGAAAGACGCGGTGCGGTGCGCTGTCGCGGCCGATACGGATGATTTCGAGGGGACGATTCTCGACGGTGTGGCCGATGACGGAAATGGAGACGAGCGGGTGCGGGCGGATGCGTGCGAGGAGTTTCTCGAGATCGCTGAGGCGGTAGGGCTCGACGCGGGCGACGTAGAGTGAGCCGGTGGGGCCAATCGTGACGCGCAGGCGGACGCGCTGGTCGACGAGCTCCATCTTTTCGGAGTGCCAGGTGCGACCGTCGTCGGAGAGGAGGCAGGCGGTGCGGGCGTCGACGGGGAGGCCGGAGGTGCCGTTCCAGACGTTGAGAAAATTCTGGAAGACGAGCGTGTGCGAGGAGCCGGGTTTGCCCTCGAGGCGGAAGTGCCAGTGACCGGCGGCGCGGTTGGGGGAGTCGCGCTCGTGATCGTATTGAAGGGAGAGAAGTATCGTGCCGTCAGCGGCGAAGTCCCAGTGCAGCGGCGAGCCGTTTTCGATCGAGGTGTCGATGAACGTGAAGTCGGCAGGGCGCGGTGAAGGACGCGGAAGCGAAGTCGCGGCACTGGCGGTGAAGGAAGAAAGGGCCAGCAGCCCGATCGCGAGGATGGTGGCTGAGGAGAAGCGAAGCATGTGGACGGCGGGTTCAGAGGGTGACCGCACGCTCAGGCGAAGGCCTGGCGGAGCATCGCGATGCTTTTGGGCACGGCGGTGTTCGGGTCCTCCTTCCCCTCCATCTCAAGGGAAACCCAACCGGTGTAGCCCGCGCGTTCGAGCAGCGCGGCGATGCGTCGGTAATCGAGGTCGAGGGTATACCACTCGCCGCCGCCGTGGTAGGTCTTGGCCTGGACGTAGACGGTCTGCGGAGCGATGGCCTCGAGTTTCGGATACGGGTCTTCGAGGAAGTTTCCGGTGTCCATCAGGCCGCCGAGCCATGGCGATTTGATGCGGTTGAGAATCCGCAGAAGTCCTTCGGGGGTGCGGGCGAGTCCCCAATGATTTTCGAGGGCGAGCACGACTCCGCACTGCTCGGCTTTCGCGAGGCACCGCTCGATGCCATCGATGCACCACTTGAAGCCCTCCTCCTCGGTGTGGCCGGGGAGCACGGGCTCGATGCCCCGGTCGGCCATGAGCTGGTCAAAGCTCTTCGTCGTGCCCCAGCGACCGGTGTTGATGCGGATGGACGGGCAGCCGAGCTCGTAGGCGAGCTCGATGCATTTTTTCGTGTGTTCCACCTCGACGGCGAGTTTGGCGGGATCGGGTTGAACGAAACTCTGGTGGGTTGAGACGCAGCAGATCGAGAGACCTTGGCGGAACGCGTGGCGCTTCAAGCCGTGGAGATAGGCGCGGCCGGCGGCGTCGAGCGGGCTGCGCTCTCCGAGGTCCATCTGGCGATGGAGCAGGTCGACGCCCTCGACGCCGAGTTCGGCGGCGCGATCCATGACGGTTTCGACGGAGACCTTGGCGGTCTTGAAGTGCCAATAGGAATACGTGGCGAGGCCGAGTTTGATGCGTTTGCGGGGAGCGGTAGCGGGCGCAGGGGTGGAGGGAGGAGTGGCGGAGAAAAGGGTCGGACTGAGAGCGATGGCGGCGCTGGCGGAGAGGGATGTGGCGAAGAAGGAGCGGCGATTGAGGGGCATGGGGTGGGTAGGGGAAGAGGGGGAGAATGAGAGAGGGGGAGAACGAGCTACGCGAAGAGGGCGCGGATGACTTCGCCGTGGACGTCGGTGAGGCGGTAGTCGCGGCCTTGGAAGCGGTAGGTGAGGCGGGTGTGGTCAAAGCCGAGAGCGTGGAGCAGCGTGGCGTTAAGGTCGTGCACGTGCACGGGGTCCTGCGTGACATTGAAGCCGAGATCGTCGGTCGCACCGTGGACATGGCCACGCTTCAGTCCGCCGCCGGCGAGCCACATGGTGAAGCAGCGGTTGTGGTGGTCGCGGCCGTCGTTGCCACCTTGCACCATCGGCGTCCGGCCGAACTCGCCGCCCCAGACCACCAGCGTGTCGTCGAGGAGGCCGCGTTGTTTGAGATCGGTGACGAGCGCGGCGCTGGCGCGGTCAGTATCTTCGGTGTTCTTCTTGATGGCCTTGGTGAGGTCGCCGTGTTGGTCCCAGGCTTCGTGAAAGAGCTGCACGAAGCGTACGCCGCGCTCGATGAGTCGGCGGGCGAGGAGGCAGTTACGGGCGTAGTTGGATTCCTTCACGTCTTTGATGCCGTAGAGTTCGAGAATGTGTGGCGGCTCGGAGGAGAGGTCCATGAGCTCGGGGGCGCTCGTCTGGAGTTGGTAGGCCATCTCGTAGCTCGCGATCCGGGCGGCAATCTCGGGATCGCCGGCTTCGGCGAGGGCGAGTTCGTTGAGGCGATGGAGCGTGTCGAGCGAGGCGCGCTGGGCGGGGGCGTCGATGCCCTTGGGGTTGGAGAGGTAGAGGACGGGGTCGCCGGTGCCACGAAACGGGATGCCGCCGTAAACGGTCGGGAGGAAACCGCAGCCGTAGTTGCTGGCGCCGCCGCTGGTGCCCTTCGCGCTGGTGAGGACCACGTAGCCGGGTAATTCGGCGCCTTCGCTGCCGAGACCGTAAAGGGTCCATGAACCGAAACTCGGGCGGCCGAATTGCTGTGAGCCGGTGTTCATCAGGATCTGCGCGGGCGCGTGGTTGACGGCGTCGGTCTGCATCGAGCGGACGAGGCAAAGGTCGTCGACGATTTTCGAGGTGTGAGGCAGGAGTTCGCTGAGTTCGATGCCGCTCTGGCCGTGCCGGGCGAATTTGTATTTCGGGCCGAGGAGGGCGGAGTTGGGTTTGATGAACGCGGCGCGGTAATCTTTGAGGAGTTCGGCGGGTGGGAGCTGGCCGTCGCGTTTGGTGAGTTCGGGTTTGGGGTCGAAGAGTTCGAGGTGACTCGGGGCACCTGCCTGGAACAGGTAGATCACGCGCTTAGCCTTTGGCGTGAAGTGCGGTGCTTTGACGGCGAAGGGATTGCTCGTGGGCTTCGCGGGTACGGCGGAGGGAGACGGAGCTGCGGAGTCCTTCGCGAGGAGGGAGTGGGCGGCGATGCCGGCGAGGCCGACGCCGCAGTCGCGGAGGAACCAACGGCGCGAGAGCTGGCGGGCGTGGGCGAGACGGAGTTCGGCGGAAAAATTCATGGCTCAGTTTTTCGTGAGAGTTTCGTCCAAGTTGAGGATGACGCGGGCGGCGATGGTCCAGGCGGCGAGGTCAATCGGAGTGGCGTCGGCGGGGAGGTCCGTCGGGCGGGTGAGGGAAGAGAAGGCGATGTCGCCGGCTTTGAGCTCTCCCTGCCGGAGCCGGGCGCGGGAGCCGGCGACGAGTTGGACGACGGCGTCGCGCTCGGCGGGGCGGGGCGCGCGGGCGGTCGCGAGCCGGTAAGCGTGCGTCGCGCGATCGGCGTCGGTGGCGCCGCCTTCACGCCAGAGCCGGAGCGCGAACGCCTGGGCGGCTTCGACCATAATGGTTTCGTTGAGGCCGGTGAGGGCGGCAAGGGGAGTGTTGGAGCGAATGCGCCGCACGCAGGAGAAGTCGCCGTTGGGGGCGTCGAAGGCGCTTAACATCGGATCGGGCATGGAGCGTTTGCGGAAAACGTAGAGGCTGCGGCGATAGCGGTCGGGACCCGTGGGAACGTCCCAGTAGGTGACTTTGCCGTAGTTGTAGGAGAGGACGTTTTCGGGAATCGGCGGGAAGATGCTGGGGCCGCCAAGTTTCGGGGAGAGGAGGCCGGCGATGCTCAAAGCAAGGTCGCGGACGACTTCGGCGTCGGCACGGAAACGCGGACCACGGGCGAGGAACTGGTTGCGCGGATCGCGTGCGAGCTGCGCAGGCGTCGCGCGGGAGGACTGCTGGTAGGTGCGGCTGGAGACGATCGTGCGCACGAGGTGTTTTTGGCTCCAGCCGTTTTCCATGAAGTCGACGGCGAGCCAGTCGAGGAGGTCTTGGTGCAGCGGCACGGGCGTCCGGGTGCCGAAGTCCTCGGGGGTGTCGACGAGGCCGGTGCCGAAGAGGGATTGCCACACGCGGTTGACGGCGACGCGGGCGGTGAGCGGGGAGCGGCGGTCGGCGATCCAGCGGGCGAGGGTGAGTCGATCCGCGGGGGCGTCGACGGGGAGGGCGTGCAGCGCCGCGGGCACGTGCGGGGCGACGGCGTGGCGGGGTTTATCCCAGGCGCCGCGTTCGAGGAGACGCGTAGTGCGGGTGTCGGCGGGGGAGCGTTCGGCGAGGTGGAGCACGGACGTGGCGGCCGCGGGGAATTTTTTCCAGAGGGCATCGGCCTGAGTGACGAATTTTTTCAAGGCCGGATCGCTGGCGCGCCACGCAGTGAAGAGCGCGTCGGACTGGCGCGGCGTGCGTTGGCCGGCCGGAGTGTCGAGTGAAAGGAGGGCGGCGTAGTCGACGGGAGCCGCGCGGGGATCGGGCGCGGTGGTGAGCGAGAGGCGACAACGCCCGAGCATGCAGTTGTGGCGGCCGTTGTCGTCGCCGCTGTGATGAAACTTCAGGAGAAACTTGAGCTTCGTGCCGGGAGGGAAGGCGAGAGGTTCGGCGAATTGGACGACGGCGACGGAGTCGGTGTTGCGGCGGCCGGGGCCGCGGTCGGCGCGCCACGCGGTGTCGATGTTGCCGTCGACCAGGAAGGCGACTGGGCCGAGGGTGCGGCGCTGTTCTTTGTCGAAGGCGGCGTCCCACTCGCGTTCCAGGGTGCGGGCGGATTCGGAGAAGTCGGCGGTGGCGTTGTGCAGGGCGACTTTTTCCCACTTCGTGCTGTCGGGCAGTTGGGAAGTAACCTCGAGTTCGGAGATGGCCCAGGTGCCGTAGAGGCTGCGGCCGGGGCCGCCGAACGGCAGGTCGTCGTGGCAGAGGGCTTCGAGGCGCAGGCCGGTGGCGCCGGCAAGATCAGGGGTGGTGATGACGAAAATGTCCCCCCTTGTGCTCGGTTGGCCCTCGGTGAGGATCGAGCGATCGGCAAGTTGCACCGGGTGGTTGAGGCCGCTGGTGCTGCCCGTTTCGGCCGCGACGACGGGGATCCATGTGGTCTTGCCGCGATCAGCCAAGAGTTGATTTTCCCACGTGGCGAATTTTTCGGCCCACTTCGGTTCAGCTTTTTTCAAGCGGTCGTCGACGGCGCGCAGGTCATTTTTCAGCTTGGCGATCTGTTGCTGCTGCTCGGCGGTGTAGACCCACGACTGGGCTTCGTAGGTATTATTGAGAAAAGCAAAAATGCCGAAGTAGTCGTCGTGGGTGATCGGGTCGAATTTATGCGTGTGGCACTGGGCGCACTGGAGGGTGAGTCCGAGCGTGGCTTTGCCGATGCAGTCGAGCCGGTCGACGACGCCCTCGATGCGAAACTGTTCGGGGATGATGGCGCCCTCTTCGTTGAGCATGCCGTTGCGGAGAAAACCGGTGGCGACAATCTGGTCTTGGGTGGGATTGGGCAGGAGGTCGCCGGCGATCTGCTCGCTGAGAAATTGATCGTAGGGCTGGTCCCGATTCAGTGCATGAATGACCCAGTCGCGCCAGGCCCACTGCTCGCGCGGAAGATCTTTCTCGAAGCCGTTGCTATCGGCGTAGCGGGCGGCGTCGAGCCAGACGCGGGCCCATTTCTCGCCGTAGCGCTCGCTGGCCATGAGTTGGGTGACGAGGGCGGCAACGGCGGGTGCAAGACCTTGCGCGGCGGCTGCGGCGAAGGCATCGACATCGGTGGGCGAGGGCGGCAGGCCGGTGAGGTCGAGAAAGACGCGGCGGCAGAGGGTGGCGGGATCGGCGGGGGCGGAGACGGCAAGGCCGGCAGAGGGGAGTTTCGCGGTGATGAAGGCGTCGATCGGATTTAGGATTTTCGATTTGGGATTTCCGATTGCCGGAGATGACGAAATGGGGAGGGCGGCTTTGACCGGGGCGGTAAAGGCCCAGTGGGAGGTGTAAGCGGCGCCCTCAGATATCCAGCGGCGGAGCGTGTCTTTTTGCGCGGCGGTGAGTTTTTTATTCTCCTTGGGTGGCGGCATCGTTTCCTCTTCGTCGGTGGAAGAGATGCGGGCGATGAGTTCGCTGTCGGCAGGCTTTCGTTCAACGATCGTGGCGACGCCGGACTTGCCGCCTTTGAGCGCGCCTTCGCGGGTGTCGAGACGAAGGCCGGCCTTGCGGTCCTTGGCATCCGGGCCGTGACAGTGGAGGCAGTTCTCGGCCAAAATAGGCTGAACCTCGCGGGCGAAATCGACGGGGGTCGCGGTGGGTGCGGCGAACGCGGCGGTAAACGTGAACAACGAGGCCGAAAGGACGAGCAGGTGGGCGTGGCGGAGCATTGAGGGGGGGACGGCGCAGAGCGCGTGCTGTTCGTAGGCGCTCACGCGCCAGCGTCGAAGGAAAATCTCAAAATTTTCACTGAATAATCAACCGGGAGTGCGGTCGAGTGTTGGAGCGACCGAGCGTGGCGAGGTTGAAGGACGCAGCAAGGTTCGGAATTTGGGCAGGAAGATTCTATTGGTAGGAAGATTGCTCAGATTGGACCGACTCGGTCGGGCGGCTACTTGGCGAGCGTCGGAAGCCACAGTCCGAGGGCGACGGCGAGGGCGGCGGCGAAGAGGCAGGCGACGATCGTGAACTGATTCGCGCGGCGACGGTGGCGGATGCGGTCGCGGGCCGCGCGGTCAGCGGGGGACTCCACGATGGGTGAGACGGGCTTCATGCCCGGAGACAGGAAAAGAGTTTCCGCGTCGGTGCACGGATAAAGCAGTCAATCGTCAACGGGGACACTTCGCCGGGCGTTGCCGGAGAAGAAACAGAAATTCAGAATGCCAACGAGTTCGTCCAAAGAAAAATGGGGGGGGGTGCGCGCAGAAGGTGACTGCAAGATTCGCCGGGACGGTGTAGCCGGTGCCGAACTTAGGCGAAGTGCCGAGGGGGTTCTTGCGGCGGATGCGGGTTAAAACGAAGCTTTGGCGCCGACGGTGAAATTGGCTCCGAAGGCGTTTTCGTTGGTGAGGCGGGCCCAGTTGGGCAGATGCGCGGACTCGCGGGAATTGGTGCGCGCGGCGTTGAAGACGTTGGTGCCGGAGGCGAACAGCGAGACGCGTTTGGTCAGGCGGTATTCGGCGGTGGTGTCGAACAGGCTGCGTTCTTCGACGAAGGATTGTCCGGGCTCGCCGCCGAGGGTGGTGACGGCGCCGTCGATGCGGCCTTCGAAGTTCCAGCCGAAGCCGAGGCGCAGCTTGGCTGCCTGGTAGTTGAGCCAGACGGACGCCTTTTGGCGGTGCATCGAGCCCCAGCCGCCGCGTTGGCCGTCGGGGTCGGAGAGGTTGAGCGAACCGCGCAGGCTGAAGCCGCGGGCCCAGTTTGGCAGCAAGGGATCGAGTGACTGGCGGGTCTCGAATTCCCAGCCAGAGACAATCGCCTTGCCGGCATTGAACGACGTGGCGGTGGCCCAGCCGACATATTCCGGGGACAAGCCCACGGACGCGGCTTCCTCGGGGGTTTCGAGCAACTCAGTGCGCGCGACGACAAAATCGGTGATGAATTTTCGGTAGTAGCCCACGGCCACGTAGCCGTCTTTCAGGTAGTATTCGATGCGCGCGTCGTAGTTGTCGGCGCCCCACGGTTTGAGCAGCGGATTGCGAATCGTCACGGTGCCCAGCGAGCCGAGGGATGGGTCGGTATTGTTGCTGGGATTTACTGTCGTGGAAGGGAGCAGGCTGGTCGCGAAATCCGGTTTCGCCTTGGTGCTGGCCCAGGCGGCCTTGAAGATCAGATTCTCGTTCAGATTCCACGAGGCGTGGAGGCTGGGGTAGTAGCCCGATTGCGAGGCGGCTCCGCTCGCGCCGTTGCGGTGGTAGATGAGTTTGGCCTCGGCGAGACTGCCCACGGCGCCGGCTTCGGGTTTGCGCACGCGCTGCCCGTTGACGAGCACGAAGGAGCCGTTGGGATTGGTCTGAAACACGGCGGTGGGCGTCTGGAGATAGCCTTTGCCGGAACCCTCGGTGCTCTCGATGCGCACACCACCGACTAGGCCGAGCCGGTTGGTGAAGAGGCGCGACTCACCCATCAGGTAAACTGCCTGCATGGTTTCCGTGAGTTGATTGACGCTCTCGGCGCTGCGCCGGTAAGAGATGGCGTCTTCGTAACGGAAATACTCCGGGTGAGCGTTGAAGAGGTTGTAGTATTTCGCCATGCTGAGGTGCTCGACCGCCGGGTAACCGTTTTCGGCGTCCGGAGCCTTTGCGTAGTGGTCGGCGGCAATCACGCGGGCGCTGTCGTCGGCGCTGGCGGCGATGCCATCGGCTCCGAGGAAGGTCCACGTGTTGGCGTCCATTTTTTTGCGGTCGCGCTTTTCCGATTTGTAATTCGCGCCCAACTCGAGCGAGAGCGGGATGCGGGAATCAAAATCGCGTTTGATTTTCAGGTAGGACGACTGCACGTCGCCCTGAATCAGACGCGGACGAGAGGTAGCGGTGCGGAGGGTATAACTGGAGGCGCTGTTCCAATCGACGAGGTTGCCCTGGGCATTGCGCACCTCGATGCGGCCGGGCAGGCGCCAATTGAGGTCGAGGAAATTGACCGTGACGCCGGTGATGCTGGGATTGCGACCGTCGAGGTCCGACGCGGAGGCGAAGAAGCCGTTCTCCGTGTCCTTGAATTCGGAGACAGAGCGGGAGGCATTGGCCGCGCCTTCGATCTGCCACGAACGCGCGCGCCACTTGGCGATGAGACCGACGTTGGTATTGATGGCGTATTCGTCGCGCCAGGCCTCGAACGGATTGACGTAGCTCATGGTGCCGGTGCCGGTCGCACCGAGGACACGCGTGCTGTCGTTGAAAACTGTGGCGCCAGTGGCAGCCGTGAAGCGGACATCCGCGCGATGCAGCGAGTTGAGGCGCGTGTAGGCGGCGAAGGGCGTGAGAGTCAGATTGGGAGTCGGACGCCAGTCCACGCGTAAGCTGACCGGGATGCGCTCGCGCCGCGAATAGGATTGGTGCAGCAGGGCCGAGTTCATCGCGGGGTTGTAGATGCTGGGCTGGCCCGCCACGGGGTTGGCCGTGGTGGCGGCCGTGCCGAGATTGTAGCCGGGGACGGCGTAGTGCCACGGCATCATCACATCGCTGTAGCCGACGGCGAAAGTGTAGCCGAGGTTCTTACTGATCGGGTCCACGATGCTGAAATCGAAACTGGGGCGAACCTTGCGCGTGTTCTCATCGCCGGGGCCGCCGGTCTTGTTGAACGTGAGATCGTAGCTGTTCGTATTGATTGAGCCCTTCACGTTAATTTCGCGCCGGGCGTATTCGAACGCGGTCCGACGAACCATGTTGATGGAGCCACCCATGGCGTTGGCGCTGTCGGAGGGCAGCGGGACTTTGCGCACTTCGATGCGGGCGATGCCGACCGTGCTCGATTGGGTGAGGCGCGGGGCGCGGGTGTTCTCGCGTTCATCGGCGAACACCGAGGCCTCGCCGAGGCCGTCGGAGGTGACTTCGGTCTTGTCGGACGAGAGTCCGCGCACGGTGAGGCGGATGATGTCGCTGCCCTGATACTCGATGCCGACACCGGGGAGATACTTCACGAATTCGCCGATGTTGTTCTGCGCGATTTCGCCAAGTTCATCGACCGAGGTGACGTTTTTCAGATTGCGCGAGAAACGCTGTTCGTTGGCCGCGATCGATTCCGCGTCGGTTTCGCGGGCGGCGCTGACGCGAAACTCATCCAGTTTCACTGTCGTGCCTTCGGCGGTGCCAAGCGTGACGTCGAGTTCGGTGCGCTGGCCGGAAACGAGATTCACGGTTGCCTCTTTGGCGGGGAGATTCGTGAACGTGACGATGAGGGTTACAGGCCCGGACATGAGACCATCGAGGAAGAAGACGCCGGCGGAATCCGTGAACGTCTGCTGCGCGGTGCCTTTGACGATGACGCGCGCGTTGTTCACGAAGCGGGCCGTGGATTGATTCAGCACTCGGCCGGTGAGACTGGCGGTGGCCGGGGCTACGGTGGCGACTTGCCCCCGCGCGCGGCCGGTCAGTGCTATCAGCACAACGAGCAGGAGCAGGGTGCGAGTCGATCGAATGGTATTCATTGGTGGGGTGGTGGAGAAGAGTGGAGTGGGTTGCGCTAAAAACGTCATTCTATTTGTCTAAACATAAATGCGCTGCTCGCCGTAGAAGGTGCGGCGAGGTTGGCGGAGACGGTGTAGCTGCTGCCGTTGTTGGAGAGCGTGCCGAGGGCGTAGTGCCGGGTGTGGCGCGGCGCTCAGTAGGCCAACGTGCGAAAATTTCGGACGCGATGGAAGGTGATGAGGTTGCCATTGTGCGCGGATTGCGCCCGCTCGTCGCCGCTGCGCGCGAGGATCACCA
>Ga0209829_10000652_pt1 | contig 30558 bp, 39 predicted proteins | sample C_140205_EF_Meta_FD_187311 | JGI IMG/M metagenome (GOLD analysis project Ga0209829, IMG submission 187311) | Freshwater microbial communities from Lake Croche, Canada to study carbon cycling - C_140205_EF_MetaG (SPAdes) (version 2) | ecosystem: Environmental > Aquatic > Freshwater > Lake... | reverse complement strand
TTAAAAACGACAATTTTGTGAGTAAATTTTTCTTAAAAATAAAATGATATAAAAATTTCTTCTACATCTAAACGAATAATATTTTTTGTCCGTAAATACTCCATAAATTTTTTTTAGCAGAGATGCTCGATTGCAAAAAAACTCTCACAAGGAAAGCTTTATGGAAGGGTTTTTCATCCTTGCGCCGGTTAAGTGAATTTAAGAGATACTCAGCGTGCTAATAGAGCAATATAAAAATAAAGCCAATCAACAGTGTTATAAGTATTCCAATGGCAACGATGCGAGTGAACTCACCTAACTTCATCCAGAGGGTGATTTGTTGGCCGGTGTGATATGCGATGTTTTCTTGCTCTCTTTGTTTGATTCGCTCATGATAGCCATTTAACCAAGCATCATCTGCTCCAGCTAAAAATACGAGGGCATCATCTGTCTGGTAGTTAACAGATTCTTTGTATTTTATTAAGGTTAGCTGTGGAAGGCCTTGTAAGAGTAATAACTTATTTTCTTTTAGCCAGCCTTCGCATAATTTATTCGCAGCATCAGCCCTTTCACTGTGAGTTTGATTTTCTAACTCCAGTTGTGTCAGAAGCTTTTTACTTGATGCTTGGTTTTCTTTCACAGTAAACCCTTAAGACTAAGTGTCTTAGCTAGACTAATGATCTTTTAAGCATTGGGTACATATTTAAGACCCTACTTACTGAAGTGTCACTATCTAAATGTTGTTTTAAACGACATTACTCACAAATAAACTATGTTACTGTTAGACATGCTGATCAATCTTAAAAATACCTTCAGTAGTGATTTATGCCAATCTATTCTTGAAACCATACTTTTGCAGGGCTACGATTCTATTCTTATCACCGATGCATCAAATAACCCCAAAATTACCTACGCTAACTCAGCGTTCACGCAACTGACCGGCTATAGCTCAGATGAAATTCTCGGGAAATCACCTAAGATTCTCCAGGGCTCAAGTACCTCACAAAAGGTTATTCAACGCTTACGGCAATGTCTCATTGATGTCACGGTCTTTGAAGGTGAGACCGTAAATTATAAAAAAGATGGTACGATTTTTATGATGAACTGGCGCATGATTCCAATTATTGACAATGGAGAATTAAAAGCCTGGTTAGCAATCCAACGCGAAAAAGTTGTCACATGGTTACCAGATTAATAGACTACATTATCTTTTCTAAGCTGTGAGCCATTGAAATATATACACATTCCAGCAGCCATGAATTCTTCTAAGGCCAACTCGCACGTTCGAATCGTGCTGAGCAGGCCAAATACTCTTTTTATTAATCCTGTAATAAATATTTAATAAACCACCACTACTATTGATTTTTATCTTTTTAAGAGATTTAGATGGCGACATACAGCATCTATCATGCAGGTATATCCTTCAATACCTATCAAAAGTTCACCCTAGCACAAGAAATTACCAAGATTCATGCAAATGTCACAGGTGCTGAGGCTTACTTTGCTCAAGTAATCTTCAAAGAGCTGGATCTTCATGACTGTTTTATCGGAGGCGTCTTACTCGATGAGCCCCATATTTTTTTGAGTGGCCAGATTAGAAATGGGCGAAGTGAGCAGATCAAAAAGCAATTGTTAGTTGAGATTGAAATTGCGATTCAGAAAAACACCAAGCTTGCCAGTCATCAAATATGGGCATATCTTGATGAACTATCACCATCTCTGATGATTGAATACGGCCAAATTTTGCCATCGGTGGGTAGTGATAAAGCATGGTTTGCAACATTGCCAGATTCAATACAAAAAAAGTTAACCAAGCTGAACTCCTAACTTACGAGGCAGGTCGGATAGCATGTAGTTTTTACTAAAGAAATTTTATAAATCACAACTGGTCTCAAATAAGAAGAAACAATTTGAATAGTCTATTAAGAAGATTTCATACCATCTATTCTGGCAGTCTAGATTTAAAGATTTTGTTCATTTTAATGGCGCTAATAGTAAGTCAGTATTCTCGAGCAGATCAGAGTTCTTCCCCATACGACTTAAAAGTCAGTATTGATAGAGTGGGTGCTGGGTTTTCTATTGAAGCAAGTTATATTGCCAGCGTCAGTCAGTGTGAGGCATATGTTTTTCTAACCGACTATGAGGATGTTAGGATGACGCCCGGCTTGATTGAGTCTAAAGTTAAAAAAAGAGAGGGCAATAAAGTCACCATAGAAAGATTGATTGAGGAGAGGGTGCTCCTTTTTCCCTTAAGGATGCATTCTGTTCTTGAGTACACAGAACAGCTAAATCAAGGTTTGAGCTTTGTTCAAACAAAGGGTGATAGTAAGACTTATTCAGGTAGTTGGCGTATTAAAACAGGCGATAAAGGGGTTCAAGTACGTTATCAAGCATTTTTAGAGCCCAACTCTTCCGTACCTAAAGGGGTTATTGAGTATTTTATGAAAAATAATATGCAAAAAAGTTTTGAGAATATCGCTCAAGCAATGGATAAGAATCGTGATGCCCTCAGTCTTGCCTGCAGATAATATTAACGGTATCAGTCAAGATCTCGAGTAAGCTTTCTAAATAGGGGTTCACCCATACGAATAGCGTCTCCTAGTTTAAGATTCGCAAGTAATCGGTAGTTGCTTGGGGCAAAGACAATAATGGTTGAGCCATGTTGGAACCACCCCATTTCTTCGCCTCGATTAAATTGAACATCGCATTCAATAGTATTGGGACCTTGGTATTGAAGATGCAAAAGAAGATTAAGACAGTGGAGGCGAATGCTAGCAACTAGAATTGCTGCAACTGGAACCATAGTCAAAGTAGCTCCTATGCCCAACCCATTCTGATCGGTAAGTTCACATTCAAGAACTGCTCTCTCATTTTTGCAAAATAGTCGCTCAACTCTTTTTAGTGCAATAGGATTGACATTCCAGGTATCCCCAGAAATATAAGTCACTCTTTTCATGCGCATTGAGCTTGGTGAATGGAAGCGGTGATACATGCTAGAAGTGAGCCTGAGAGTTACATAATCACAGCCTTCATATTTCGCAGCCAAAGAGGGGATGGGTATTAAATCTTTGATGGTGTATGGAAACCCCTTGGCTTGAAAAACTTCCCCGTCCTTAACTTGGCCAAATGCACCCACTAATGCATCACAGGGGCTATTGAGGATATGAGGGTCTTGATGGATTGGTCTCGCATCGGGCTTTAGCTCGCGCGTAAAACAGGCATGCATACTTTTAAAGTGGGTGTTTTTTGCTTCCGTTAGATCCAAGGCGGAGAAAAATTGCCAAATTTTGATAGATACATAGGCGATTAGGGGGTTTTCGATCTGACTAAACCACCCAATAAGGCGAGTCAGGGTATTTCTAGGAATGCGATTGGTCAGAAGAAAATTCAGATCTTCCTGAGATAGCAGATTTTGTATGGTTTTCTTGATTGACATAATTTTGTCAAATAAATGAAGTAAAAGTGTAATGAATATTAATGGGAGTATTAATGGAAAATCAACTTGCGCTAAGTATATTCGGTGCTGGCCTCGGTCTTTGGATTATTAAGAAGGTTTATACAAGACTGCAACTTTCTATGGCAAAACATCCTTCGTTGGCTGGGCACTCAAGAATGGCCAAGCGAGTGGCTCGTTTGATTCCGCATTACTCATTTAATCAGAACATCTTTTTTAAGGTTGATGGAGCTCCTCAGGAAATCGCGCTGCTAAGAGAGGCGGGCTTTATGCGTCTATCAAAAGCTTACAAAGAGCGTTTTACAAAATCCGTTGAGCTGACTAACCAGGCTGCTGAAGTGATATCAGATTTGCAATTTACAGGAAGATATCGCGTTCCCTTTCAATTTAGCGATTTCGTTAGCAAGCATCTAAAGTCCGGTAGTTTCATGCAATCGTCCTCTGGCGTTTTAATGACAGATTTAGACGGAAATATTTTTTATGATCTGACTGGTTCCTATGGCGTCAACGTTCTTGGATACGATTTTTATAAGAAGGCGATTGAAGAGGGGGTAAAGCGAGTTTCTGACCTAGGCCCTGTTTTAGGGTTTTATCATCCTATCGTTGCAGATAACGTCAAGCGCTTAAAAGAAGTTTCTGGGCATGATGAGATCTCTTTTCATATGTCAGGCACAGAAGCGGTGATGCAGGCAGTTCGTTTAGCCAGATACCATACCAAAAAGAGTCATGTTGTCAGGTTTTGTGGAGCCTATCATGGCTGGTGGGAGGATGTTCAACCAGGTATAGGTAACCCACTTCCCCCGCGTGAAACCTATACGCTCAAAGAGGTTGATCAGGATACCTTGCGCGTTCTTCGTAATAAAAAGAATATTGCTTGTGTGCTAGTAAACCCACTGCAGGCCTTACACCCCAATAAGGGCGCTCCAGGCGATTCATCCCTTTTGGATAGTTCACGCAAAGCATTTTTTGATCGTGAGGCCTATACAAAGTGGCTTAAAGAACTTAGGCAGGTATGCAGCGATAAGGGAATTGTCTTAATTTTTGATGAGGTTTTTATAGGCTTTCGTTTGGCACCAGGTGGCGCGCAAGAGTATTTTGGGGTTAAAGCTGATATGGTGACCTATGGGAAGACTCTAGGCGGTGGTTTACCAATCGGTGTCGTTTGTGGCAAAAAAGAGCTGATGATGCGATTTAAAGCGGATAAGCCAGCTGATATCTGTTTTGCCAGAGGCACTTTTAATTCTCATCCTTACGTAATGGGTGCTATGCAAGTTTTCTTGGAGAGTTTAGATACTGATCCGGTTAAAAAGATGTATTCTGACTTGGATGTCGTTTGGGATCGTCGCGCAAACGATCTGAACGAAAGTCTCTTATCACTCAACTTGCCTGTCAAGGTAGTGAATATGTCCAGTATTTGGACTATTTGCTATACGGAGCCATCCCGTTACAACTGGATGTTCCAGTATTACCTTAAGGAGCAGGGTTTGGCGCTCAGTTGGATTGGGACTGGAAGATTTATTTTTAGTCTGAATTACAGTGATTCAGATATGAATGCCGTTAAAGAAAAATTCATTCGCGCCGCTCAAGCCATGAAGCAGGATGGTTGGTGGTGGAATGAGGGCGGCTTGACGAACAAGATCATCAAGAGACAAATTCTCAGAGAAATGATTTTTGGTAGAAAGTCCTAAATCATTTCTCTGGCCAACACTTTACTGAGGAAGCGGCTCTTCCTCGTAATTACCATGATCCATTGGATCAATTAACTGGCCTTTAAGTAAATATAGTGGGGAAGTTGCATAAATCTTGGCATCATGAAACGGATCTGTCATGATTTTTGTCATCCAGGCAAATGCAGCTTCCACATTATGAATAAAGAATAAGTGGAATGTGCGGAATAATACCCCGCCAACGCCAAGCCAAAGCCATAGCAATCCTGTTTGCCTTATGAATCCGTCGGTATTTGTGAAGGTATTGAGGGCAACAAATTTTTGCAACCATACTGGATTAGCCCAGACTAGCAGAGGGATCGCAGCCCATATCGAAAGAAGCACTACCTTTCTGTTGAGGTTGTAGCCCACCTTAATTTGTTCTTTATATTCATGTGTGGCTTTATTTACTTCGTCGTAACCTTTTGGCTCGAAGAAAAAATGACCACTTTGTCGTGTTGTCATAGCAACAAGCCATGCAAGCAGTGATGCTGCAATAGGGTCTATAAAAAGTAAAACATATGCAGTCAAAAAGCTGACAGCACTAACTAAGTGTAATGACTGGTTAATGCGGCTATGATGATAGTAGCGATGATCATCCCACCGTTGCTTTTTTAAGGTTTCTAGAAAATGAATCAATTTAGTTTCCAATACTTGTTGTGAACATCATGACAAAATAGTGACGCCTATGTAATATTTACAGTTTAAATATGACAATAAGAAGACAGTCAATACTGAGACTGTCACAAAACTGTTATGAAATTAACGAATACTCAGGCGATGACTTGCGTAGATAACCATTTAGAAAATAATGCTCTTTCAGTCGAGCCCTTAAATATCTCCATCGTCACAGAAACCTACCCTCCAGAGGTCAATGGAGTTGCAAGTACATTAGCCCGCTTTATTCGTGGCTTAAGGGATCTAGGCCACCACATTACGCTCGTAAGGCCGCGTCAAGGAAGGGGGGATAGCCCCGTAATCCAAGGCCATTTTCAGGAAATACTGACTCATGGAATTCCTATCCCTGGCTATAGCTCCTTAAAGGTTGGCCTGCCAAGGCAAGGGATGTTCCTCCAGCAATGGTCAGTTAATCGCCCTGATTTAGTTCATATCGTGACAGAAGGTCCTCTTGGGTGGTCAGCGCTAGAGGCTGCTCGGAAACTGGGTATTCCTGTTTGCTCGGATTTCCGAACGAATTTTGACGCTTATTCATCTCATTACGGATTGAGTTGGCTAAAAAGCCCAATACAGAAATACATGAGGTATTTTCACAACAGAACAAACTTCACCATGGTGCCGACCCAAGGGCTTAAAAATCAACTACAAAATGCTGGTTTTGAGAGGCTTAGAGTATTAGCTAGAGGGATTGATACTGACTTATTTAATCCCTCCAAGCGTTCAAGAGAATTAAGAGAGAGCTGGGGCGTTAAAGATGGTGAAGAAGTCGTTGTCTATGTTGGCAGGCTCGCATCAGAGAAAAACTTACTGGTGACTGTGGGCGCTTTTAAGGCGATGCTCGCGATTAAGCCAAATCTGAAGATAGTGTGGGTTGGTGATGGGCCACAAAAAAGTTTTTTAGAGCTAACATGCCCCAACAGTATTTTTGCAGGTATTCAGTCCGGTGAAAGTCTGGCTCAGTACTATGCCAGTGGCGATATATTTCTTTTCTCAAGCTTAAGTGAAACATTCGGAAATGTGACTTTAGAGGCAATGGCCAGTGGTTTAGCGGTATTGGCATATGACTACGCAGCTGCTGGTCAAGTCATTCAGAGCGGGATAAATGGAATGTTGGCTAACTTCAATCATTCCGATAGTTTCATCAATCAAAGTCTTGAACTGTTGAAGAAGGGTTCTGAGTTGGATGTTTTAAGAAAAAATGCTCGACAAACTACCTTGAATATCTCCTGGGAATCTGTCACAGCCAAATTAAATCAAAATTATTACGAGCTCTTACACAGCTATCCCCCACAAGAAAAAAAGATGAATGCCCTAGCTTTAAGCGAGGCTTGCATTAAACAATGAAGCGTATTTTCTATGTTGTTGCTTCTTCACAATTTATATCTTCTATAACAGACAACGCTTTACTAATTGCATCGATTGCTTTGTTGCTTCATATGAGTGAGCCTAGTTGGTTTTCTCCAGCACTAAAAATTTTCTTTGTAATTCCTTATGTCATTTTTGCTCCTTTCGTTGGCGCATTCGCAGACTCAAGACCTAAGGGTCAAGTGATGTTGGTTTCTAATATTCTTAAAACAGGTGGTTGCATATTGATCATGTATCAATATTTTCAATTGGATAAACAAGCTACAGGTCCAATAGAAAATCAAATAGCCTAGACTTGAACACTATTGGAAATGTAGGCCACTCATATAAAAAAGATTGTCAAATTGCCATCAAACGGTCATAAATTAAAATAAGAATAGACTTTTATTCAAGACATAAGGATGTTATGGGCATTTGCTTAGCAAGGATTTTATGTTTGCAGCTTTTGTTAATATCCCTTACCTGCTTTGGCGCCAATGATGGGCCACCTTTTGATTTAAAGGTATTCGTAGGAAGATCTGGTTCCGGTTTTCAAGTGCAGGCTACTTACGTTGCACCAGTTAATGAGTGTCAAGCTTATGCTTTTTTAACTGATTACGAAGGCGCTAAAAATATCCCGGGTATCAGAGATTCCAAAGTACTTTTGAGGAATGGTAATAAAGTTCAAGTTGAAAGGATTGCAGAAGAGCGAATTTTATTTTACCCAATTCTACTGCGCTCAGTCTTAGAGTTTTCGGAAGTTTCGGATAAACGTCAGGAATTTATCCAGATAGAAGGTGATGCAAAATCGTATAAGGGTAGCTGGACTATTGAGCCAGATAAAAATGGTACTCGATTTACACATCACGCAACATTTGAGCTGGAAACATCTATTCCATTCTTTTTAATTAGATTCTTTATGGAAAATAGTGCTACTAAGCGCTTTGAAATCATGGCTGATCGTGTTTTATTGCAAAAAAATACTTTAAGTGGGAGTTGTGGGAAACTTGCCTAATTGTTACATTAAAATCAATATCCCAAATTCTTCCTTGTGATTCTCTATAAGAATTAATTAGGATTATATTGAAGTAGTAGAGCAATTTGAATTGCTGATGAGGGTCATGATGCATACCAGATCTTTGTACCTCTTGCGACATGCTAAGGCTGAAAGTGCCATCCTTCAGTCTCCTGATGAGGATCGCCCCTTATCTAACAGAGGTATTGATGATGCTAAAAAATTGGCTACAAAACTAATTAAAAAAGAAATTAGATTTGATCTTATCATCACAAGTCCTGCAATTCGAGCTATCTCAACTGCTCAAATAATATCGAATCGTCTTGAGCACAAGCAAAGATTTTTAGAAGTTGATAAAAAGTTATATCAAGCAGATTGCACTACATTGTTGACAATAGCGAGCAAACTGCACAAGAAAATCAAAAGTGTCATGTTTGTGGGCCATAACCCGGCATTAGAAGATTTCGTTACTTTAATTGTCGGCGAATCAGTTTTAATGCAGACCTGTGCATTGATAGAGCTTACTTTCGAATTTAAACATTGGAAGGATCTCGATAAAGCACCATTAATCAAAATGAAGTTGCTAAATTAAGCTCCGTTGATAATTAGGTCCAATTCAATTTTTGCAGCTGGATTAATGCTAACCAATTTCGCCTGCCAACACTCATCTGCTCTTTAAAAAAGGTTACTGGTGTTGGTGGCTGAAGTGTCAAATTGGCCTCTGAATCACCCATCATATTACGTGGCACTAAGCCATGTTTATTACACAGACGTTTTATCGGACGATTCCAGCTGATGCAATGCATGAAGAGATGATGGTAATGGCGATTACGGGCCCATGTAATAGCTTCGTCCATCATGGTATCGGCAATACCTTGCTTGCGGTATTTTGGGCTCACAATGACGCCAAACTCTACTTCAGTCCCGCGTGAAGCAATATGAATAGTGCCTGCCCACTTGCCATCGATTTTTGCTACTAAAAAATGGTTATTTTTAGGATCACTTTTAAACCGCTTGACTAGGGCGTCAATGGAGTTCTTGCTCATTGAATGACCAAAGTAGCCATGGAGAGTCTGTGGATCTTGGGCTTTTAACCAAGATCCATATTTTGAATACTGATTTTTTGAGAGAAACTCAGTACTCAACATCACATTACTCAATATGACTATGAGTACGGTAATACTTTGCTTGCTGGGCTTTAGCCTCAACCCATGCGGACCAAAGATCCTGAATTACTTGTTCAATATTTTTCATAATTTAAAGCCCTCTTGGAGTGGTTAAGTGATACAGGTAATTACGAGTGAGTTCTTCAACTTGCTTATGGTTATTAGGGTTGCGGCTATTGATGAAATGCTCTAAATCGTAGCTTTTGGATTGGTCACCAAAAACTTGATTGAAGAGGCTCAATAATCGTGTCATTTAAGGCTCCTTATCTAAATGTATTAGGGTTAATACTTAATTAGAGTAAATCTTTAATAAGTATCTTGCATGACAGCAATGTATCTTTTGGGAATAAGACCCATATATTTCTATTGAAATGCAATATTTCTAATGAATTTCCTAAAAAGAATAAGGAGTGGGTCAATTTGATTTTGACACTCAATATGTCAACATAAAGTTACAAGATGGAATATAAGAACCACCCTACATTGAAGAGAGAGCTTGAAGTTCTCACTGAAGAAATCAAAAAGCGGTGTCTTTATGGAAACGGTAAGCCTGAAAAATTAGGCAAGAAACATAAAGAGCATTAAGGCCTAATCTTCTAAATCCTCGCTGCTGTCATCTACCCGGTATTCCAGCTGTATTTTCTTTAATACTGGATGTAAGAGTGGATTCGCATCCTTTGGTGATGGATCAGTTAAGAGGTAGTAGCCATAAAAGGGTATGGGTTCTTTTTCAGCAAGCTCGCGATCTTCAGTAGTAAAGGTAGTCATTGGTGCTCTCCCTCAATTCATTAGAAGTGGTTACCTATGGGCTGTTAGAGCAAACTGAGGAGACCGGAAAGGAGCAGAATTGCTCTTCATCTCCCATAAGTAAATTGCATTCTCAATCAATAAATGTGACAAATCTATCGTTAACTGAAATATTTAGGACTAAATTTTAAGAGGTGAAATTGTCATATTTGAGCTTGATAAAACGGCTTTAAATGTGACAAAGAGTTTTGAGTATTCACAGAAATGTCATGAGAAAAGTGGAGCATCACAGTCAAGTTCAACAAAAATTGAAGGTGATAAAAAATGCTAAATCAAAATCTAAGTGACAAAATTATTGAATTAAGAAGATTGTCTGCTGAGTATTATCAGAAGGCAGCCTGGAATCAGTTATTAGCCTTAGATAACTACAGGGAAAATAATTTCCTAGCTGCAGAGCGTTTTGCGCAACTGTCATTTGAAGATCAGATGAATGCAATGGAATACGCAGAGCTAGCTGACGCAGAATTTGACTTGCATCTAGAGTTGGAGTTTGAATAAAAAAGTTAAAGCTTAAATTCGGGGCATACGATTTAGGGCTATATTCACACTAATTGCCTTCGTCTTTAAATCTTTTTTAATCGAGATTTAACTCAAAATCATCATCAAAAAATTGGTAATCCAGATGAAGTTGTTTACGGATTCGGTGTTGCCATGTAAGCCGTTCTTTTAATAGATCGTGCTTAATTGAATCTGTGTACTCGTCAAATGAATCGTCATACTCACTAAAATAATGGTGAATTCTCATAACTTGCTCCAGGATCTATTAAGGTTTTTGACCTATAGACTGAAAGAAAAAGACATTACCTTTTTTGATGCAATTACTTTTACCTTCAGTCACCTCGCTTGCTGAAGTGTGATCATCTAAAGATTACATGTCTATCATGACGATAAAAAATCCTCGTATAAGCGCTTAGATGATGGTTAAAAACGACAATTGAGTACTGTGTGATTCCTTAATTAAGAAAAATATTCTTTGTAAGACTGCTGACGCTTATCTATTTCTTTAATCTCTAGCGAGGCTCACTTTTATTAGGAGGCAATGGCTGCTTAAATTGAACGCTAGATTGTGACAATTCATTGACTCTTACATGACTTATTGACATATAGCTATGCTAAATTGCTTGACGAAATCTAGAAATAATGAAGCTAAAAAAACAAAAAAATATGAATAAATTAGAGCTAATAGAGTTGATTTCAGCAGGGGCAGACATCCCAAATGCTGATGCTAAGCTTGCATTGGAGTCGATCGTATATCGAATTGTGGAGACAGTTAGTGCAAATGAAGTAGTGCAGATCGGAGGCTTGGGATCATTTGTCCAAACTCAGCGAAGCGCTCGGATGGGGCGCAATCCTTCTACGGGGCTCTCAGTTCAAATCCCAGCCATTAAATCAGTAGGCTTTAGAGCTAGCGCAGCTTTTAAAAAAAAGATTAACCAATCTTAATTTAACTTGATGTATACGAAGTGAGGCTTTAATGATTACATTATTAATCGCAGTCTTGAGTATCTGTTTTTCTGTACTGGCTCAGTTTCTGCTCAAGTCAGGCCTTCAGGGATTGAGTATCGACGGATTTTCTGCTTACTTGCACTTAGCAAAAAATTGGAAGATATGGGCTGGTTTTGCATGCTACTCGACCTCGGCCTTGATTTGGCTGCGGGTGCTGGCTGATTGGGATGTAAGTAAGGCTTACCCAATGATGGGTATAGGCTTTGTACTGACTTTGTTGGCGGGCTTGTTATACGGGGAACTTATCACTACAAGTCGAATCATTGGGGTGGCAGCAATTTTTATCGGCGTCATTTTAGTAGCGAGAAGCTAATTTTTTAAACTCGCTAATATCATTAGTTACTACGCACCTAGTTTAATTAAATCTTGTACTTTTAAGGTTGCAGTTTTTTGTGCTACCAAAGCAAGAATAAATTTTTTAATATCATAGCTATTAAACGGACAGACGAGATAGGTGTATTCCAGATAGCCTATGCCACCCCTTTTTCTTTTAAAGTCACCAGCTCCTGAGCTGTAATTTAATAATAGTCGTTGATCTTTTGCATATGTATAGATCGCTGCAAAAAGCACTCTATATGACCCCTCTAGATTAAATTTAGTGTCGTAACCTAGCGCCGGGACTGTCAATGTATGACCGGCTCTTAGAAGTAATGCAAAGGAGCAAATCTGCTGATCTAGTCCACGTATTAGCAGGCAGGACATCACCCCTTGATTAACTACATCATCAAAGAATTGAACTGTGTATTGAGGGTTTAATAAAGAATGTTTATGAAGATAGATTTTTTGATACAGATCATGAATGCGTATCAGACTGTCTTGATCAAGCTTGCTACAAACTTGCACATCTAGATTAAGTTTTTTTAGAAGCGCAAGATCTCTTTTAAGGTGTGATGGGATTGATACATTTTCGCAACGTAAATCAAATTCATATATCACTCGAGAGGGAATGCCTAAATATCCGAATGACTTTAAATTGCTAATAAGTGTTGGATGCCTATGGGGCAATAGATTTCGAACGCCGATATAGTAATTGGGGTTTAATGCCCTCATTTTTTTTGCAATACTCAGCAGTTCATTTTCCTGTTCTGCATTCCAGATCGAAGTTGAGATTGGATAATTCCCAATAAATATGGTTTTATCAATTCCTAATAAATAGGAAAGTTTTCCAAGGGCAGCGATTAAAAGAGCAACAACAGGTTGGTGTCTACACTCATGGGTTAAATAGTCAAACCAGCCACTCCTCGGTGAAAAAAGATAGCTGGTATTTTTTTGTCGTCTGGGAAAGGCAATGCTGATAGGAACTTTCGTATCACCCTCCCATAACAAGCTTGCGCATGCATTGCTAACCCAATCTACTAGTTTCACCATGGGCCATTTATCAGTCATATTGCTAAGATCTTAGGTAGTTAATTCATAAAGATGGAAGCCGCCATAAATTGCAGAGCGATCCTCATGAATGAGCTGATCTGATGTAGCGTGATTTCGCTTCCATAGAGCATTTAAATCCTCGCTAAGGGCTGTTTCAATTGGCGAAGACTTACCAGCAGTTCTGAAAATAATTCTGGCGCCCGGGTTGGCTGTCCGAGTAATTTCTGTCCATAAGGTACATATTTCTTCTGCTGTCATCCAATCTTGGGCATCGAGTAACACCACTGCATCAACTGAATTGGCTGGCATCCGCTTGAGAGCATCTAGTACATTATTTTGCTCTATGGAGAGTCTGTCAATGTTATTGCGTATGAGTTCAAAGTACTGTTCTTGCAAATACAGTGGCTTATTTGTTGGGTTATTGTGATCATAGCTTCTGCCGTAGGCTTGACAGGCGAAGTAATTGTTGTTGATGTTATCAATCGTTGCCAATTTTCTGGCTCGTTCTTTGAGAACCTGTGCCATGCTTTCAGGGCGATCTTCGCAAAGGCTGGCATGCTGGCTTGGTGGTATGCCCAGATTGTATAAAGCTACTGGGCTACCCATAATCTTTTTCGCTAGTCTAGAGTCAAATATTTTGGCTACATTTTCATCAAACCATTTTCCTTGGGCTTCTATTGAAGGTTGCTTTAGCAGATCATCCAATTTGACGCGATAGATTTTGGCACTTATGTGAATTAATCCAATGAGCTTACCGAGTAAGCCATATTTATAAAACCCTTTTTCAAACATGCGGATACGCTCAAAACCTTTAATACCGCCTTCCCAATAGTCTCGTGTAGCTTTATTTAAATGAGGTGCTAGCAGATCTCTATATAGCCTAGGATTATTGACTGATTTTGCTTCACCAAAAAACCTGTAAAAATTCTTATATTCGAGTCTTCTAATTCCCTCCATCTTTAGATGCACTAATGCGACATGAGTATGGTTAAGATCTACCGCAGTAATTTTTTTAGGGCTAGCAGTGAGGTAGGAGAGGGCGTTACAACCGCCAGAAGCAATTGTAATGAGATGATCTGTAGGTTTTAGTACAAGGGCTTTGAGATCAACTACGGGATCTTCCCAAATTTGAGGATAGACTAAGCGCTCAAACCAAAGAGCAAAAAGTCGATCATGTAGTGTGACCTTTTTCTTTCTTGCATATACAGCGTCCTTAAGGAGTTTTTTTGAGCGTGATAGGTTTGAATCTGGAAGTGCTGTAAGGTTGTCCATTGCTTTCATTAATTTGTGAACAAAAGTATATTAAAGTCACAAATCAAGTCAAAGTAGCGACACTTTTATTACAAATTTATTAAAGCTTATCAACGGTAATAAAACTGTCAACAAACTAACTTACCATCAGCTCGTTATAAATTTATTCTTAATTCTTCATGCTCCTCACCTCTAAACCAAAGGCAGTAACAGTGATTCTCAAAGAAGTGTTGAAAGCCGCTCGTGAGGAGCGGGGCTTAAGTCATGAAGAGCTTGCTGAAATAGCCTGTCTTAGAAAATGGCAAATTAAGGAGCTCGAAGAAGCAGAGACCTTTTTGACCTTCTACACAATGGCCATCAAGATACAGGCGGCTAAGAGAGTGGGAGCTTATCTCGGCCTTTCAGAGCATCAGTTTTTATCTTCAATCGAGGCAATGGGTTGAGTAATGTATTGGACTATTAAAGTTCGTCATTTTGATGAGAGCGGATCTCACACCTCCAAGATCAGAATGTATGGCGAGAACTTGAGAGAAGTCATGTCTAAGGTGCTTGATATACATCGGAAGTCCTTACTTGTTTCTTACCAGGTAGATCATGGTCCGGAGATTGAGTTTGAAAATTTAAACTAGAGTTCATTTGTCGCGTAAATTAAAACTAAATTAAATTGATAACTTGGTTAATTAAGCAATCTGTCTCGCGTACCAGTTACACAATTTATCCCACAGAGCCGTTTTTACTCTGTAAGCTATTGAAATATATAGACTTTCTAGCAGCCGCGAATTTTAGGGCCGAGGTTGTACATTCGAATACTGCTTGGCAGACCAAATTTCATAGGCCCGTACCGCACACAATCAACACAAGTGAATAAAGCGCTCTTGGTGCTGCTTTAGTTCATTGCACAGTTTGTTCTTAGCTTGCTCGACTAAAGCTATAAGAAATTCGTATTATGGTGTTCCTTTAGGATTTATCTAAACTTCGTTTGGGGGCTAATCGTCATCTCTGACAGCTATCCGTCCATGAGTATCTAAATCAGACTCATCTACCTCTAAATAATCATCTTCAATCACTGTTGCACCCTCAAGGTGCTCAATGAATTCTCGAATGGCATAGTAAGGCGCAATATTTACATGGTCATCATTTTGATGATCCCAGGTCTTGTAACGAAAGACAGTTAGCTTCATTTAGTATTTTCCTTAAATAAGCTCATGATCCAAGGCGATGCTTGGAGCTGCGATTGGCGTAGGCTTTGCGAGCTTCAACCCAAGCTAAAGCCGCTTTAATGAACAGGCGTTTTAGTTTTGCCATGATTTATAGGCCCTTTGAAGTGCAATGGTGGTTGAAATAGTCACGAGTAAATTGCTCAACTTGCTCGTGGCTATTAGGATTGCGGCTATTGATGTATTGCTCTAAATCATTACCTTTGGTCTGGTGGCCAAAGGCTTGATTCAAGAGACTCAAAAATTGTGTCATTTAAGGCTCCTTTGGTAAAAATACTAGGGTTACTACCTATATAGTATGTGCCTTATTGATGAATATTGCGTGACAGCAAAATATCTTTTTAGATTAAAAGCTCTTAAGTTCATGATTAAAAGAACTATTTGTCGTCATTTGGTCATAAAACTCCAAAAATGCCCCAAAATCGATCAAACCCGCATTAATCTTGTATAGAAGTGGTCTAAATTAGAATCAAAACTCAATTTCAACAAGAAAAGGCTTCAAGATGAGCGCATTAAAAGAGGCTATTGAAAAACTAAGAGAGACTGGTTCTATTGGGCTGAAAGACTTTAAAAGTCTGAAGATGAAGGATGTTGAGCACTTCACCGAAGAAATCAAGCGGTGGTGTCTTTATGGCAATGGCAAGGCTGAGAAGCTGGGCAAGAATCATCAAGAGCATTAAAGGGCTTGAAGGCGAAAACCTAGCATCGAACTAGGGTGCTGAGATTTGCAATCTCATGCATCACCCATACTGCCATTTCGCCACAAAAAAAGCCATCTCTTGGATGGCTTCGCAACAGAAGATCTGGTTTTATGTATTAAGGCAAAGGATGAGGGTAGTAGCAAATAATGCAACGCATGAAAGAATGAGATAGGCGCTTACTCCTGGTGAAGAAAGCAAAATATTTTTATTCATGGTTTGCTCCAAAGTCCTTTAGCCTGCTTGTAGGCTCATCAAAATCCAATAAGAAATTATTTTTACGTCTCCGTAGATGTCTGATGATAAGTCGATCTTTTAAGTGATTCTCTGGGTCTAATTTTCTACTGAAATTTTTGAGCTCATACGGCTCAGTATTGCTTTCGTTAAGTGGCATGGTCAATCTCCTTGGTGAATGATTGAAAGTGTTGTATTCCCAAGGATTCGGTCCTTGGAAGATCATTTAACAGCTGTCTTATGAACTTGCAATGGCACTTTTATGACAAAAAATTAGCTTTGATTTGTTGCAATGCCATAAGAGATACCAGCTAATGAGCCTAGTGGGTGAGTAATAATTCACAAGGCATACATTCCGAATGTTTAATGATTTATTTATCTAAGGAGAATGTCATATTGGTTTTGTAGAATATAACCATGCAATTAAAAGTAATCGACAGCTTTTTAGCTAAAACAGTTCTTGATGATGATGTGATTGGGCTTACTCCATTAAAGGTGGGGAGTTATCCAATTAGGGCAATTGAAGATGAGCAATATGAAGTTGCCAAATCTAAGGCCACTATTTGCTATCTCACAAGTCATGAACTAGAGCAAATCATCATGTCCAAAGCCGCTGTCATTATTAACGAGTAATCTCAATCCCCTTTACCTAGTAAGTATTAGACTGGGATCATTCATACGAGGAATTAATACATGTGTCGATGGATGGCCTACGCTGGAGAAAAGATTTATCTTGAAAATCTTCTTTTCTTGCAAAAGAATTCACTGATCTCCCAAAGCCTTAAAGCAACAAAATCTAGCTTTACTACTAATGGGGATGGTTTTGGTGTGGCCTGGTACGGAGGTAAAAAAACTCCAGGTCTATTTAAGGATGTTTTACCGGCTTGGAATGACGAGAACTTAAGACAGCTTAGCCAGCATGTCAAAAGTGGTCTTTTTTTAGCTCATGTAAGAGCTGCCACTGGCACTGGAATCTCACGAGCTAATTGCCATCCCTACACTTATGGTAAGTGGAGTTTTATGCATAATGGCCAAATTGGACATTGGCAATTTCTACGCCGAGATATTGAGTCCTTGATTTCAAAGAATTATTATCATTATCGGCTAGGCACTACAGATAGTGAGGCTTTTTTCTTGCTAGCGCTTTCTTGTGGATTAGAGAAAGACCCTATACGAGGTATTAAAAAGGCAATCGAGAAGGTTATCGCTCTTTTAGAGGCTAATGGGGCAACTGAACCGTTTAGATTTTCAGCAGCCCTTAGTGATGGTAAATCTATTTGGGCTTTTAGATATTCAAGTGATCAGCAGTCACCATCCCTTTTTTATGGCACACCTGATTTGCATAAAAAGCAAGCTCAGTCGAAGATAATTAACACGATTGCCTCTGAGCCATTTGACGATGATTCAGATCATTGGACTGCGGTGGGTGAGTCTAAAATTATTCTATGGAAAAACAAGGCGGTTTCAATTAGTCCGCTTTTCTAATGTGTCTAATAGAATAAACATGCAATTTCAATCAAAATTTCTTTGTTTGATTCTTGCACCCTTCCTGTTCATGAGTCTTCCAGTATTTGCTCAAAATACCCAATACGGAGTAAGACCGTTTTATTTGATTGATGCGATGAAGGAGGGGCCATTAAAAAGTAAGCTAAAAAGTTGCTCTGCTAACACCCCCCAACGCACTACATTTTCCATAGCACACCGTGGCGCACCATTAGAGTTTCCTGAGCATACCGTAGAGTCTAATAAAGCTGCTGCATTGATGGGGGCTGGTATTTTTGAATGTGATGTCACTTTTACAAAAGACAAACAATTGGTTTGTCGTCATGCCCAAAATGATTTACAGGCAACGACTAATATTTTATTGACTAATTTGCATGAGAAATGCACCAAGTCCTTTGCTCCAGCTAATGGTACAGACCCCGCCATAGCAGAGTGTCTTACAGCGGATATCACTCTTGAGGAATTTAAAACCCTACGCGGCAAAATGGATGGGTTTAATAAAAATGCCAAAGACATACAGTCATACATGGCAGGTACTCCACCTTGGAGAACTGAACTATATTCCGAGGCGGGTGGCTCTTTATTAACGCATCAAGAATCTATCGCTCTATTCAAGAGTTTTGGAGGCAAATTTACTCCTGAACTCAAAGAGGCGGTAGTGCCCATGCCCTATTTGGGTTTTACCCAAGAGCACTATGCACAAGCTCTCATTAATGACTACAAGAAGGCTGGCGTTTCTCCAAAAGATGTTTTTCCACAATCATTTAATTTGAATGATGTGATGTACTGGATCCAAAATGAACCGGAGTTTGGAAAGCAGGCAATTTATTTGGATGGTCGATATGAGGATAAAGGGTTTAATGCTGCTCAGCCTGAGCTTTTAAAACCCACCATGCAAGAGCTTTATGCAAAGGGAGTACGTTATATTGCTCCCCCAATATGGGTGCTGCTGACTACTGGCATCAATGGGGCAATCATTCCATCAGCTTATGCCAGAGCAGCAAAGGATGCAAAATTAAATATCATTACATGGTCCCTGGAGAGAGGTGGCCCAATGAATAAAGGGGGAGGGTGGTATCACCAATCCATTAAATCAGCCATACACTCCGATGGGCAAATTTATGAGGTATTGGATGTTTTGGCTAAGCAAGTAGGCGTTAAAGGGGTCTTTTCGGACTGGCCTGCAACAGTTACTTACTACGCCAACTGTATGGGACTTTAGTTATTGCGTAAATGAACAACTCTTCATTAAGGCATTGCGTACTTTATTACATAGTCCCAATTTAAGCTTGTAAGTCATTGAAATTGTATTAAATGGGCTGTCATGAAAGTTTCATTTATTTGGTGCATATTGCACTCTCTTGGTTCAATTTTGGCTAAAAGCTAGATTAAGTAGCCATAAGATAGTTATGAACTTAATTGAAATATCAGAACTAACTGTGAACAGTACCCCTTAGGAAATCAAATATGCAACACAAACTAAATCAGCAGCACAAATCTGAGAAACACGACAAGTTAAATACAAAGCACAAACCAAGCTTTTATGTCACTGCTTGTGCCGTTTCGGTTTTTACTGCTGTTTTGAGTACTGCCGCCTTTGCTGCCTACGGTGTGATATCTACTGGTATCAAAATTCTGTCTCTATAGAGAAAAGACTGAAGTCAACTAAAGAATGGTGGGGATTAGATGATGGATCCTAATTCCTAGCTGATTTTCGCCCTGAGAATTCCTCAAACCCTCATCAGAAATGGTGGGGGTTTTGTCTTTAAAGTGATACCTTAATAGACACTTAAGCATTGCACAATGCTATTTTTACGCTGTAAGCCATTGAATTATAACGATCTTAAAACAGCAAGTAATTCTTCTAAGGCCTTGGCCGCACGTTCGAATCGTGTTGGGCAGGCTAAGATCTATTGTTAATCATCATCCCAGCTTTAGTATTGCGCTCTGCTGGCATCATTTTGGATCAGATGATGTCAATCGCCTAGCTCTCTTCGTTTATAGTACAAAAAGCATCCATACGCAGCTGTTAACCCTTACATAGCCAGATCCATATTAGAAACGGAAAGCAGATGGGTGATTACACCAAGATGTCGGCATATTACGACACGATTATGACTTCAGGTTATTACGACTATGAAGCAATTGTTGATGGATTACTGAATCATCATCCTTTTGAGAGTGTCTTAGAAATTGGTTGTGGTACTGGTCTAATTTTGGAGGAGATTGCCAAACGTGAACCTACTGCTAATATCCGTGGCATAGACTTAACTCAGTCGATGCTTGCAATTGCGCAAAAACGTTTAGCGCCGTTTCCAAATATTAAGTTAAGTCAGCAAAATATTACTGAGTTAAGTCTTGAGCAGCAATATCGTTTAGCGTTTTCATACGGTGGCGTTTGGTATTTTGTGATTGATGGCGATAAAGAGCCGTTTCTAGTTAGTCATATCTATGATGAGCATGCAAATCATCTCGGGCTTGAAAGTTTGAGTAAATTTGTACAGCTCGGCGGAAAGTTGCTGCTAGGCATACAGGGACCACACCATGATTATGAAAAGCCTATCTCTAATGGGATGATTTATTCACAAAAGATTGAACCTCTAGAGCTAGGGTTTGCTAAGCACTATTACTTGGATGACAAAGATGATCGTGTCATGGCACAAACGATTCACTACCGTACCTATAATTTTAGTGATGCCAAGCAATTGCTTTCAAGTTACGGTTTTGAATATGAGGATCGATCAGAAAAGCACCAACATTTTCTTGAATTTAAGCGTGTTTAGCGATGCCCCTAAAGATTAATGATCCATTGATTGGTTTTATTGGTGTAGGTAATATGGGGAATCCCATGGCTGCCAATTTGTTAAAAGCAGGTTATAAGGTCAGTGTTTTTGATCGCGAATCTCATAAGGCGGCTAATTTAGTAAGTTTAGGCGCTACCATTGCCGAAAGTATTTTGCAACTTGGTCAGCAATCGCAAGTAGTGATTTGTTCATTACCTGGCCCAGCACAAGTCAAAGAGGTAATGTTTGGTGAAGGTGGGCTTATTAATGCAATCAAGCCAGGATCAATCATTATTGATACCTCAACTAGCTCGGTAGAGCTTGCACAAGAATTATCAAACCTACTAGAGCAAAAGAATGTAGGCTTTTTAGAGGCGCCAGTGACTAATGCTGTTGACTTTGCAGCACTTGGTAAGTTATCTATTTTTGTTGCCGGTAAGCAAGCGGATTTTGATAAATACAAACCCATTTTTGAAGTGCTTGGCGAAAAAATATTCTATGTTGGCAAGCCTGGTAATGGCGCTACGATTAAGTTGCTTACCAATCTACTATGGTTTACACATGCTGCTGTGATTGGTGAGGCCTTGATGTTAGGGGCTAAGGCTGATATTCCGCTTGAAATTGTTGCAAAAGCGATTCAATCAAGTGCCGGTAACAGTTGGGTAGCGCAACATGACATTCCATCTATTTTTGCAGGGCACTATGACCCAAGTTTTTCTTTAGCGCTATGTTGTAAGGATTTGGATTTAGTCAATCAAATTGCCCAGTCTCAGGGCTTTACCTTGACTATGGGTCAATTTGTTCAAGGCCTCTTCGAAGAGGCTCAAAAGACTTATGGTGCATCTGCTGCTGAGTTACATGTAGTTAAATTATTAGAAGATCGAGTTGGCACGTATTTGCGCCCTAGCTTGCAAAATCCACTCCCATAATAATTAGACAGATCATGACATTAAAAAATCAAGTCAAACTCATGCAAGAGGCACACTTGCATATGCCTCAAGGAGTTGCGGAAAACTATCGCTATTGGGGTGATGAGCAAACTGTATTTATATCCTCAGCCAAGGGTGCTCAACTGACGGACTGTGATGGAAAGCAATATATTGATTTTCGTTTGGGATATGGCCCGATTATTCTAGGCTATCGCGATGATCGAGTAGATCAAGCGGTCATTCGACAAATTACGGAAGGCGGAACGCTGTCTGGTTTTTCTACATCGCTAGATACTGAGGTGGTGAAGCAAATTAAAGCCCTATGCCCTCAAATTGATAAGTTACGGTTTGCTAATTCCGGCACCGAAGCCGTGATGGGCGCAGTCAGAACAGCGCGTGGTTTTACTGGTAGGGATCGAATTGCTATTGTAGAAGGCAGCTTTCATGGTCTAGTTGATGAAATGATGTGGAAGTCTGATATCGAAAATTGGAATTCCGGCGATCTTCACCCCCCTAAAATCATTCCATTTGGGGCAGGTATTCCTAACAATACCCGTGAGCTCGTTGACTTTGTTGAGCTCAATAATTTTGAGGCTCTTGAGCAACTTTTTATCTCACGTAAGGATTCTTTAGCCTGCGTTTTATTGGAGCCCATTATTGGTAATGCAGGCAGTATCGCCGCTTGCCATTGTTGGTTGCAAAGGTTGCGTGATCTCTGTACTAAAAATGGAACGATCCTGATTATTGATGAAGTTAAAACGGGGTTTCGGGTATCTCAGGGTGGCGCTCAATCTTTGTATGGGATTTATGCTGATTTGACAACGTATGCTAAGGCTATGGGTAATGGCTATCCTGTTGCTGCTTTCGGTGGAAGGGCTGAGGTGATGGATGTGGTTGGCTCTCATGCTGGTGGTGTTGTGCATGGTGGAACCTATACAGCCAATTTAGTCGGATTAAGTGCTGCGCATGCAACCTTAGATATTTTGGCAAATACCAATGCCCTTAAAACAGTAGATGAGGCGGGGCAAAAGATTCAAGCACTATTAGGCCGCGTCTTTACCGCCGCGGGAATTGAGCATGCCTTTGCAGGTCCTCCCGCAATGTTAGGTATTCATTTTTCGAGCGAAGTGCCTGATAATTATCGTCAGTGGCGAAAAGTCAATAACACCTTATATAAAAAATTTGCCTGGAAATTAATTGAATTTGGAGTGATGCTCGAGCCAGATTCAAGAGAGCCTTGGTTTATTTGCGAGGCACATAGTCAAATAGACTTTGCTTGGTTAGAGGATGTGGCTACTAAAGCAATTAAATCAGCGCTCTTAAATAAATAATCAAATAAGCATTCACGGGTAATCCCTACGATAACGATGTCATCCCTCATGTTAGATTGTTGGGAGTTAAAAAACTTTTAATACAAGAAGTGAATGTGGAGAGACTATGAGCAACCAAAGACGTGAATTTCTTAAAGTATCTGCTTTAGCCGGCGGTGCCGCGCTAACTACCCCTTTTATTGCAAATCAGGCTGAAGCAGCTGGACCTGGTGCAGGCGCTGTGAGGGTCGCTAATCCTGATATGGCAAAGAACATGACCGTTCTAAATTACAAAGTGGACAATAAATATGTTCTAGGTGTCAAGACGGACAAAGGCATTTTAGATGTTGCTAAGGCAGCAAAGCAGTTCAAGGTTAAGGCGCCAATTAATACTGATGATTTGATTCAGAATGGTGATCAAGGTCTAGGTAAGCTGGTAGGTCTAGCATTGAGCAAGGGCAGCCCAAATTTGTTTTTAGACGAATCTAAAATTGAATATGCGCCTGCTGTTACTAATCCCGAGAAAATCATCTGCGTTGGATTGAACTATGCAAAGCATGCTAAAGAAACCAATAATCCCATCCCAACGTTGCCAATTCTGTTTAATAAATTCAACAACACACTGAATAGCCACAACGGCGTTGTAAAGGCATCACTAGTCAACGCAGAAAAGTTTGATTACGAAGCAGAGTTAGTTATTGTGATGGGTAGGCGTGCATACAACGTTAGCGAGGCCGATGCTTTGTCATATGTATTTGGCTACGCTACAGGACAAGACTTTACAGCGCGTGAATTACAGCAACGCAGTAGCCAGTGGATGATTGGCAAAACGAATGATGGTTTTGCGCCTATAGGCCCCTATATCTTGACATCAGATTTAGTTGGAAATCCAAATCAACTAAAAATTGAGCAGTACGTTAATGGTGAGGTTCGTCAGTCATCTAATACTAACGATATGGTTTTTAATTGCGCACAGATTATTAGCTACGCCTCTAAGATCTTTACCCTAGAGCCAGGCGATATTATCTTTACTGGCACCCCAGAAGGGGTGATAACAGGGTATCCAAAAGATAAGCAGATTTGGCTCAAGCCCGGCGATAAGCTAGAGACTCGTATTGAGAAGCTAGGTAACCTCAAATTTACCGTGGCCTGATTAAGAATCTGAAGCCCTCATCAGAAATGGTGGGGGGTTTTAGTTTGGCGGTACCTTGACACTTTAGGTGCTGTACAGATCACTTTGCTAAAACAACTAGTTCTTTTAAATCAATGCTTTGCAGCTAATTTTTATTCAAAGCAATATTTCTATTAAATAAGGCTTGAATAAGTTCCAATCTTGAGGATATACTTTTTCCCAAGCAGGAGAGTGAGATCTTATCTCCACCGAAGGCGCAAACTCCCATGAACGCTCAGGTATCCATCAGGAAGGTACTGCTTATCCTAAATAGCCGTCTGGAGAGACACCATCTTTATGGTGCACCGAAGGAGCAAGCACTCAGCCACGCTGTAGTGTGAATCTCTCAGGTATCAGGGACAGGGGGAGCGGCAGCCATATTGATATGGCACTTTAGGAGACTTCGCATGCACACTCTTCCAAGCTAATTCAGTTTTTGCTAATGCAGATCAATTGTTCACATTTTCACTTACTGAATAGGGATACACACCATGAGCAACAAACTAGTCCAAGAAGCACCTTTTCATCCTGGATATGAGGATGCTTCCTATAAAAATGAAGTTTCACCAGCGATTGCCGAATTAGAGAGCTTTAGAAAAATGAACGCTCGCCACCTTGGCTTTTCAGAGCTAATAGTGGATTTCTGTAAGTCTTCAAAGTCATTTACTCCAGCCTGATAGTCAATTAATAGCCCCAGTTAGCAATAGCTGGGGTTTTTAGGATCTAGCTCACAGGCTCTAATCGTGCCTGGCAGGCCAAATACTCAAGCCCCAAAAAGTAAAAAAACGACCTGCGGGCAAGAAAGCTAAAAAACGCTTAAAGTATTTGTTATGAAAGAGATTGCCCACTACACCCCCATTGAATTTTCTGATCGAGTCGCTCTATCCTTTACCAAAGGCATGCGTTTTTTTGCCGACACTTTTTTTAAGAAGCGCTATGGGCACCGAGCTGTTGTTTTAGAAACCGTCGCAGGAGTTCCAGGAATGGTGGCCGGTATGTGGACCCATTTAACTAGTCTACGCAGTATGAAGGTTGGCTATGGACCAAAGATTCGTACGCTCTTAGCAGAAGCTGAGAACGAAAGAATGCATTTAATGACGTTTATCGAGATCGCAAAGCCCAATATGTTTGAGCGCTATCTAGTCTTGATTACACAAGCTATTTTCTGGAATTTCTTTTTTATTATTTATGTGTTCTTTCCAAGAACAGCGCATCGTATAGTCGGCTATTTTGAGGAGGAGGCCGTTTATTCCTATACCGAATATTTAAAAGAAATTGATGAGGGACGCACGCCTAATGTTCTTGCTCCTAAGATCGCCATCGATTATTGGAAGCTGGATGCCAATGCAACCTTGCGTGATGTTGTGATTGCCGTCCGAAATGATGAAGCTCATCATCGAGATACAAACCACCAATTTGCCAGCGACTATGATTAATGGTCTAGCTTATTAAGACTTAGGTCGCACGTTTGAGTCTTGCTGGGCATCCCAAACTTTAAAATAGGCCCTTGCCTATAAACCCTCAGCTTTTTTATGAAAAATGAATTCTAGAAGTCCTGCTTTTCGTAAAAAGGCAATAGCACTATTCGCAAGTAGCATCTTCATTAAGCCAGCGCTTGCAAATCAGCCTGAGTATGAGGCTCCGCCACTTGATGAGATTGTGGTCTCGGCTAGTGGGTATGAGCAAAAAATATTAGATACAGCAGCCTCTATTAACGTAGTGAACCGTAATCAGATTCAAAACGGTCAGGCTATGGACAATCTTGCCGAGCCATTGAATCGAGTGCCTGGTATCTTTGCTTTAAATCGTCAAAACTACGCTCAGGATCTTCAAATATCCTCCCGCGGTTTTGGAGCAAACTCTACTTTTGGTACGCGGGGTATCAAAATTTTTGTTGATAATATTCCCGGTACCGTCGCGGATGGACAGGGCCAGATCTCACATATTGATTTGCCATCTACCGAGCGAATTGAAGTCATGCGTGGCCCATATTCTGTTCTCTATGGCAATTCATCTGGCGGAGTGATTAGTATCTTTACGCAAGATGGCGGTCCAAATAAGGGGGTAGAACCTTATTTTGAGGTGGGGTCTTACTCGCAAAGAAAGGCAGGCGTTAAGGCAAGCGGTATTTATCGCGATACTAATTATCTTCTCGATGTAGGAGATTTCCATACCAACGGCTATCGGGAGCATAGCGTAGCAGATCGGTTTAATGCGAATTCAAAGCTGAAGTTTAAGATGGGTGGCGACACCATCGTCACGTTCATTGCTAATAATGTTAATTTAAGTGCTCAAGATCCGCTCGGATTAACGTCATCGCAATTGGCTGCCAACCCTAAACAGGCCGGCAATAGCGCCATTAGCCAAAATACACGTAAGTCAGTTTTGCAGTCTCAGACGGGCGCTACGATTGATACCCGTGTGGATCAAGAAAATCAGCTGTTGTTTACTCCTTATTACGGCCAGCGTCATGTCACTCAATTCCTTGCCGCCCAGAGTAATGGGGTCATTGATTTAAAGCGAAACTTTTATGGTATGGATAGCAAATGGGTTCATAAAAGCCAAATGCTAGAGATGCCATTTACCTTAGTCGGTGGCGTTGACATGAACGAGAATGATGATCAGCGCATGACCTATCAAAATAACGGGGGCGTGCAGGGGGCGCTTGGTCAAAATTACCGCATGAGTGCCAAAAACTTTGATCAATATTCTCATTTAGATTGGCGTTTGCTTGAGCGCTTATCACTCAATATGGGCGCCAGAAATTCTACAACTACACTGAGCTCAATTAGTAATAGCCCTGCACTAAGTAATACAAGTAGTGGTTCCAATACTTATCAGGCGCTCACCAGCATGATGTCGTTGCAATATTTTTTAACTGAGCTTTCCAATGTATATGTCTCGTATGGATCCAGTTTTGACACTCCTACACTAAACCAAGTGACGTACAACTCCAATTTTAGTAGCTCAAATTTTGGTTTGTCTGCCGCCACTACCAAACAGCTTGAAGTTGGCTTTAAATCCAAAGTATCGAAGTCAGCCCAAGTCAATGTAGCTCTTTTTAACGCTAACACCACCAACGATATCGTGGTCGGCGCTTCGAGCTTTGGAAGAACTGCATTTACCAATGCTCCAAAGACGAACCGACAGGGGATGGAGCTTGGTTCGCAATTTAAATTACCTCATGATTTCGAAATGAATCTTGCATACACTTGGTTAAATGCCACTGTCAAAGAGGCATATTCATATACGTATCAAGCTACTGGTATCCCGACTACAACCAATGTCGTGCTCAGTGGTAATCGAATTCCTGGCGTTCCTAATCAAGGCCTGTTTTCTGAACTCCTTTGGGTCAAACCTAATAAATCGATGGAGGCTGCAGTAGAGGCGCGGGTCAATGGCTCGATGGCGGTCAATGACATTAATAGCTTGAGCATGGCAAATGGCTATGCTGTGATGAATATTCGTGGTGTTTTGCGTCAAGAGCTTTCAGGCGGCTGGTCGTCCTCACAATTTTTTAGGGTCAACAACATATTGGATCGCTCATACGTAGGATCTGTCATTGTTAATCAGGCTAGTAGTCAGTTTTATGAGGCTGCTCCTGGACGTAATTGGATCATCGGTGGTAACGCAAGCTACCAATTTAAATAAGCTCAAAATATGCCCCAGAGTTAATATGTTGCTACTTTATAAGGCAAAACCCTAGTATCAGACTATAGCCATTGCTCTAAAAAAGAATTAAATTAATAGTACTAATTATTAAAAAAACTTAGTCATAAAAAAAGAATGGAAACAACCATGTCCCAGAGACTTATTTCAGTAGCAACACTTTCGACCCTCACCCTATCCTTGATGTTTTTGCAAGGCTGTGCAACTACACCACCTCCTAAAGCCGAGACTGCCCCAGCTCCCGCAGCGCCAGCATGGAAGCAGGGCATGGGTCCAGATATGGCTACTTCGACCTTGGCGCCAATGCCTGGGAAGATGACCACGACAGCGGCAAATGAAATTCCGATTGATAAGCTGAAATTACCTCCAGGTTTTAAGATTGAGGTTTGGGCAACTGGTATGCCCGGTGCACGCGCGATGGCTCGTGGTGACGACGGTAAGATCTATATTGGTACACGAGCCATTGGTCGTGTTTATGAATTAACCGACAACGGTAAAGAGCGCACTAGCCGCGTGTTAGTAGACAAATTAGTGCAGCCCGCTGGAGTTGCATTTAATAATGGCTCCTTGTATGTGATGGCCATCAATAAAGTCCTGCGTTACGACGGAATTGAAAAAAATCCAAGCGTGACACCAGTTGATCTCACTGCTAAATTTAATTTGCCACCCGAGCAGCACCATAACTGGAAGTACATTGCATTCGGACCCGATGGAAAGCTTTATGTCCCATTTGGAGCACCTTGCAACATTTGTGAGTTACCTACACCAGAGTACGCTCAAATTCGTCGCTATAACCCTGACGGATCAGGCATGGAAGTACTCGCAACTGGAGTTCGCAATAGTGTCGGCTTCGATTGGCATCCTACTACCAAGCAAATGTGGTTTACCAATCATGGTCGCGACTGGATGGGTGACGATAAACCAAATGACACACTTAACCGTATGCAAAAAACAGGCCTGAACTATGGCTTCCCTTATTGCCATTCAGGCAATATCCCGGACGATGTTGTGAAGAAGTCAAACCCCTGTGAAGGTGTAGAGCAACCTGTTACTTTAATGGGCCCGCATACTGCAGTCATGGGAATGAAGTTTTATACCGGCAATATGTTTCCAGCTGAATATAAAAACGCAGCCCTAGTTGCTCGTAAGGGTTCATGGAACCGTAATCAAAAGTCTGGTTATGACGTTGTCATGGTGAAGACAAGCGCAGATGGCAAAAACGCTAAGGTGACTCCGTTCATTACTGGCTTTATGAATCCGGCAGACAATTCATTCTGGGGTCGTCCTGCCTATCTCATGCAGATGCCTGATGGCTCTATGTTGGTGTCGGATGAGCAGTTAGGTGCAATTTACCGGGTTACCTACAGCAAGCAACTAGTAGCAGCTAAGTAATTCGCAGCATTGTTGTGCAGTATTTAAAAATAGCGACGTTTGCCTTAGGACTCTTATGTTCTAGCGCGGCGTCGCTTTCTTTTGCGCAAGATATTAGTGCCAAGATTCAGGTTTGTGGTGCTTGCCATGGTTCTGATGGCAATTCTAAAATTGTAGGCACCCCATCTTTAGCGGGTCAGCCTAAGACTTTTCTAGAAAATCAAATGGTGATGATTCGGGAGGGTATGCGCGACATTCCCGTTATGAAGGGGCAGCTTGATGGCTTAAACGATGCTGCCATTGTTGCGATTGCAAAGTTTTACACCAATAGTCCAGCTATCTCGCAAGCAGGCTCTAGGAATGCTGTTTTATTTGAAAAGGGCCAAGTGATCTCAAAAGAGGCCTTATGCGGAACATGTCATTTGCCTGGCTATGTTGGCAGAGATCAGATGCCAAGAATTGCTGCTCAGAGAGAAGACTACCTTTTGTACAGTATGAGACAGTTTCGTTCAAATCAAGCTACGGGTAGAGACACAATTATGGCGGCATCCCTTTATGGCATGACGGACGATGATTTAAAGGCAATTGCCCACTATCTGTCACAATTACAGTAATTTAGCGATGTGCCATTTGAATGTTGGTGCAGCTCCAAACAAGATGTTCGGATGGTCCTCACTTTAGAAAGACATTCTTCAAAGGCGTAGCTCGTTTCTCTATTAATGACTACGACGATGGCTTCACTCTTCATTGAAATACTGGCTGTCAATATTAATATTTATAACAAGAGGTGGTGTACGTGAAAAGCAAAAAACTCAGTCTTAACTACTTGATCGCTACAACATTATTTTTGGGCTCTATGCCTGTTTTTGCTGCTAGCCCAACAATGGATAAGATGAAATCTACTGGTGCCATCACTATGGGTGTGCGCGAATCGTCTATTCCAATGTCATACACCACAGGTGATAGCCGCTTTGATGGCTATCACGTTGAAGTTTGCCGCATGATTTTGGCTGACCTGAAAGATAAGTTGGGCTTGAGCACTCTGCGCATTAATTATCAGCCCGTGACATCGCAGAACCGCGTACCTTTGGTACAAAACGGCACAGTAGATATTGAGTGCGGAACAACGACTAACAATGCTGCGCGCGCTAAGGATGTAGGCTTTGCAAACACCCTTTACGTTGAAGAGGTTCGTATTGCAGTCAAAGCAAACTCTGGCATCACCTCAATTGCTCAGCTAGCTGGCAAAAAAGTTGCTACCACTACCGGTACTACTTCAGTACAGTTATTACGTAAACATGAAAAGGCCAATGGCGTCAATTTTGACGAAGTATTTGGCAAGGATCATGCCGACAGCTTCTTATTGCTAGAGTCGGGCCGCGCAGATGCGTTCGTCATG
>Ga0209829_10000651_pt1 | contig 30590 bp, 27 predicted proteins | sample C_140205_EF_Meta_FD_187311 | JGI IMG/M metagenome (GOLD analysis project Ga0209829, IMG submission 187311) | Freshwater microbial communities from Lake Croche, Canada to study carbon cycling - C_140205_EF_MetaG (SPAdes) (version 2) | ecosystem: Environmental > Aquatic > Freshwater > Lake... | reverse complement strand
TCGCCGCTCGGTCGGTGGCAAACGCCGGGGGAGTTCGCTGCGATGGCCGTCTTTCTCGCGTCCGACCACGCGAAAAATATCACGGGCCAAACCCTCAACATCGACGGTGGCCAGATCATGCACGCCTAACCGAACCTCCACCGCGTCTCCCGAGTCTTCGTCTCCCAGTCTTCCGCGTCTTCCACACTTCCGCGTCTCCCACGTCTTCCACCCTTCCTCATGCGTATCCTCATCACCGGCGGCGGCGGCTTCCTTGGCTCCCAACTCTCGCAAAAACTGCTCCGACATGGGCAACTCATCGGTCCTTCCGGCGCGCCCGAGCCGATCCAGGAGATTATCTTGCTCGATGCTTTTTTCCACGCTCCCGCCACGGACTCCCGCGTGCGACAAATCAAGGGCGACATCAGCGACCGCGCCACCGTCTTCGCGGCCGTCGGCAGCACGGTCCACACTTCGATTTTTCATCTCGCCTCGATGGTCAGCGGAGAGTGCGAACAGCGCTTCGACGATGCTCTCCGCGTCAACCTCGACGGTGGTCGCAACGTCTTCGAAGCCGCGCGCGCCCTCGCCGTAGCGACCGGCCTCCGACCCCGCGTGGTGTTCGCCAGCAGCATCGCCTGTTACAGCGGCGAATCCGTGGCGCCCATCAACACCGACGCCACCAAACTCACGCCGCGCACGACCTACGGCATGACCAAGGCCATCTGCGAACTGCTCATCAACGACCACTCGCGCAAAGGGCATTTTGACGGCCGCACCGCCCGCCTCCCGACCGTCATCATTCGCCCCGGCAAGCCCAACGCCGCCGCGTCGAGCTGGGCCAGTGGCATGTTTCGCGAACCGCTCAACGGCGAAACCTGTCTGCTTCCCGTGCGCCGTGATCAGGGCCACCCGATGACCGGTTACCGCACCGTAATCGACTCGCTCATCGCGCTCCACGAAGTTCCCGAGGCTGCTCTCGCCGACGATCGCGCCTACGTCCTCCCGGCTCACACGGTCACTCCGGCGCTCGCGGAAAAAACCCTCCGCGAGGTGGCCGCCGTCCGCGGCCTCACCCTCGGCCCCATCGTCGACGCCTTTGACGCCCGCATCCAAGGCATTGTGAGCAACTGGCCCGTCGCCATCGACGGCTCTCGTGCGACCTCCCTCGGCCTCCCGCCGCCTCCTGCGCTCACGACCTTGGTCGAGCACTACCTCGAAGACTTCGGCCCACCCGGCCATTGAAAAACCCGGCATTCCCACCACCCACCAACAGAGAACGAAATCCTCGGTTGAAAGATAGGGTGCAATACCCATAAACCCCCTTTCAACTTACCTTTTTTATGATGCCCAGCCCTAGCGCTCCCCACACTTGGAATTTTTTTCGCACAGGCGGTCTCGACCAAGTGGCCCTTACGACGGGAGCCGATCTGCTCGCACTCGAGCAGCTCGACCAAAAGCTTTGGGTCGCGCTCGCCTGTCCCGTTAAAGGCCTCGAGCTTGATGAAAAGACCTTGGCGCTGATCGATGCCGATGGCGACGGCCGGATCCGTGTGCCCGAACTCCTCGCTGCGATCAAATGGGCCGCCAGCCATCTCACCGACGCGGGCGCGCTGCTCGGTGGCACCGATGGCCTCCCGCTCGCTGCACTCAACCGCGACACTCCGGAAGGCCGCGCCGTCCACGCTTCTGCCAGACAGATCCTCGCCAACCTCGGCAAGAAAGACGCCACGACCATCACCATCGCGGAGAGCGCCGACACGGCGAAAATTTTTTCCGCCTCCCCGCTGAACGGCGACGGCGTGATCCCACCCGAGGCCGCCACTGAGTCCGCAACGAAACAACTCATTACCGAGATCATCGCGACCACGGGTGGCACCGCCGACCGCTGTGGCTCCATCGGCGTCAACGCCGCCGATATCGAAAAATTCTTCGCCGCGCTCGCCGCCTACGCTGCCTGGGCCACCGCCGGTGCTGGTGATACCGTGCTTCCGTTGGGCGACAAGACCGCCGCCGCCGCCGCCGTCGTCGCGGCCGTCCGGGCCAAGGTCGACGATTTTTTTGCCCGCTGCCGCCTTGCCGCGTTCGACGCCCGCGCGCTCGCCGCGCTCAATCGCAGCGAAAGCGAGTTTCTCGCGATCGCCGCCAAGGACCTGACCATTTCCGCCGCTGAAGTCGCCGGCTTTCCACTCGCGCGAATTGAAGCGGGCCGCACGTTGCCACTCCTCGATAGCGTCAATCCCGCGTGGGTCTCCGCCCTCGGCGCGCTGCATACCGCCGCCGTGACGCCCGTCTTTGGCGCCGCCAAGATCACGCTCACCGCCGCCGAATGGGCCGACCTGCAAAGCCGTTTTGCCGCACACGATGCATGGGTCGCCGCGAAAGCTGGCGCCGCCTGCGAGAAACTCGGCCTCGCTCGTGCGCAGGAAATTCTCGGCGGCACAGGCCGCGCCGCTCTCGCGGCCCTCCTCGCCGAAGATCTTAAATTGGCGCCCGAGTTCGCGGCCATCGCTGGCGTCGAACGCCTCGCCCGATACCATCGCGACCTCCGGGCGCTCCTGCACAATTTCGTCAACTTTGCCGATTTCTACTCGCGCGATCGCTGGGCGGTCTTCCAGGCGGGCACGCTTTATCTCGACAACCGCAGCACGGAATTTTGCGTGCGCATCGAGGCCCCGAATCCGCTCGCCGTGATGAGCAAGGCCTACATCGCCTACTGTTCGTGCACGCGCGCCGGCAGCCCGCCGATGAACATCGCCGCTTGTTTCACCCAGGGCGACAGCGACTATCTTTTCGTCGGCCGCCACGGCGTATTCTACGACCGCGCCGGTCGCGATTGGGACACGGTGATCACCGGCATCGTCGATAATCCCATCAGCATCCGCCAGGCGTTCTGGTCCCCCTATAAAAAATTCCTCCGCATGATCGAGGAACAGGTGGCCAAACGCGCCGCCGCCGCCGAGGCCGCCAGCAATGCCCGCCTCGCCACCGCCGCCGAAAAAACCGCCAATGCCGATGCGATCAAAGCGGACGCGTCCAAAAAAGTGGATGTCGGTGCCGTCGCCGCCATCGGTGTGGCGATCTCCGGTGCGGTCACCGCGATCACGCTCATCCTCGGCTACGTTTTCGCCCTGAAACTTTGGCAATACCCGCTCGTGCTGGTGGGCCTGGTGCTCGTGATTTCGGCGCCCTCGATGCTCATCGCGTGGCTGAAGCTCCGCCAACGCACGCTCGGCCCCCTCCTCGAAGGCAACGGCTGGGCGGTAAACGGCCGCGTGAAAATCAACATCCCCTTCGGCACCGCCCTCACCGACGTCGCCGTGCTCCCCGCCGGTTCACACCGCTCGCTCGAAGACCCTTACGAGGACAAGGAAGCCGCCCAACAAAAGCGCCGCGCTACCTTTATCATCATCCTGTTGTTGCTGGCCGCCGGCGCCATATGGGTCCGTTGGAATCAGCACCAGACCGGGCGCTATTTTTGGAAACCCGCTCCGGCGGCTGCGGTCGCTCCGGCGGCATCCGTCCCCGCTGAAGTTAAGAAATAAGGGCTACGGACGGAGTGTTCGCTTACCGAGACTCCGTCCACTCCGCCGAAGCATACTGGTCCACGAGGCCGGCGAGTTCGTCTTCGTGGAAATCCGGCCACGGTGTCTGCTGGGCTGGACCGTCCAGCAGCGTGGCGAGCCGGGCGACGAAGTCCTCTGCAAATTTGTCCCAATCCACGGATACGCCGCCGGCGCTGGCGGCCGGGCGCCAGATTGAGCCTTGGAAAAGGAGGCCCTGCTTGTTGCGTTTTTGCGCCGCGCCCGAAATTTTTTCGCCGGTGTTGCCGTGCACGACATCGTAAATCTCCGCGCGCTGAAAACACACCCCGGCTGGTCCCGCCGGTGCGACGTCGGTCGCCGGTTCAGCCACGCACGGTTTCGTGACCGCGGCTACTCCCTGTGCCCGTAGTGCTGCGGCCAGCGCGTCATGCACCTCGCGGTAGCTTTGAGTCGCCCGTAGTTCCTCGAGCGGATGGCCGCGTGGGATCACCAATGCAAACGTCCAATCGTCGCGATGATCGACGACGCCGCCGCCGGTGGCGCGCCGGCACAGCTCAAACGGCGGCTCTACTGCCGCTAGGGATGCATGCACAAACGCGATTTTTTGGGAATAGCCGAACGTGAACGCCGGACCGCGCCAGCCGTAGTGGCGGAAGCGGGGCGTCACCCGCGGGTAGCGCTGCAGCAGCAGAAAATCGGTCGCCATATTTTCGGCGGCGCCACTCGTGCGGGTGGGAAGTATTTCGAGATTCATGGGTCGGTTTCGCGTTAACTTTGTTTCAAATACCATGCCCTCACGGGTGGCGGCACCTTGAGGCCCTCGACTTGCTCGGCGACTCCCTGCGGCTTGGTTTTCAATTTTCCCACTAGCGGCGATATATCGAGGGCCAGACACGGTTGACGTTTCTTGGCCGCTTCCGGCGTCTCCGCCCGCGTGACCGCGGTGATCGGTGCCTGTGACTCGGACAACTTGAACCGTTCGCGCAGCTTCACTCCGAGCGCGTGGCGTGAAAGCAAATCGGTCCCGGCCCAATGGTGCACGCCGACCACCTCGCGCCGCTCGCAGAGCTCGACCAAGACTTCGGCGAGATTTTCCGCCGTGCACGGCTGCCGAAACTCATCGGTATAGAGCCGCGGAGTCTTGCCCGCCGCCCAGTCGGCTAGCAGGCGCTCGTGGAGACTGCGTTTTCCGCCCGGACTATCGCCCATGAGCAGCGGCACCCGGAGCGTGATCGCAAAGGTCGGCGCGGCATCGCGGACCGCGCGTTCGCTCTCCAATTTTTGCCGCGCGTAGAGGTTGATCGGGGTGGCCACATCATTGGCCGAGTAGGGCTTGGTTTGCGTGCCGTCAAATACCTGTTCCGACGAAATGTGAATGCAACGCGCACCTAGGTGATGCGCCAGTCGCGCCAGCGTTGCCGGTAGCACGACGTTCATGGCTTGGGCCCGCCCGGGATCGGCCTCGCACTGCTCCGGCACCGACACGGCGGCGCAATTCACAATCGCGTCGGGAAACGCATCGAGCACCGCCGCAGTCGTCGCCGCCTCGTCCGTCAAATCCACCCTCTGTTTCACCGCCACACCTTCAAGTTCCCCGGTGTAACTTCCCACTACGCCGAGCACCCGGTGTCCGCGCCGCGTGGCCGCTAGCGCAAACAGGGAGCCGACCAAGCCGGAAGCGCCGGTAAGGAAAATTTTCATGGGAGGAAAGTTGAAGAACGAAAAGGGCGAAACCGCCAGCGGTTCTTTTGCCCGCGCTGCCGCCGGCCCCTACGGCCATTTGCCGCCGTCCGGGCGTCCCGGCCCTACGCGTCCAAAAGTTTTCGCGCCGCTTTGAGCAGCTCGCTGAGCGCGTAGGGTTTGCTGAGTCGCGCATACCGTTTCGGTGGCAGCCAAGCGGCCGGCGTGGTTCCATCCGCAGGTCCGGTGCACAACACCCGGAGGTTTTGGTGGGTTCGGTTCAGTTTGCGGGCGAATTTTTCTCCAGCGCCGGAAACATTCGCGATCAACAGTTGCAACGGCCGCGCGAGATCAAGGAGGCCGGTCAGCGCCGTCCCCGGTGACACGGCCGCAACCACCCGGTAACCGTCGGCAGTCAAAATGCCCGCGACCATCTTGCGGACCACGTCGTCTTCCTCGATGAGCAGCACTGTTTCCGTCCCGCGGGTCGTCGGCAAAGGCGGGACCGCCATCCGGGTCTCCTCAACTGCCCCCGCGACCGCCGGCAGCAAAATTTCAAACGTGGAACCGACCAACAGTGCGCTTTGGGCCGAAATGAATCCGCCGCTCTGTTGCACGACGCCGTAGACCAGCGCGAGGCCGAGACCGGTCCCCTTGCCTTCGGGTTTCGTGGTGAAAAACGGTTCGAACAAATGTTTCTGTGTATCGCTGTCCATGCCCGTGCCGTTGTCGGTGACGCTGATCGCGACATACCGGCCGGGAGGCGTGTCGGTCTGCCGTCGATTTATCCCGGTCGCAACTTCGCGATTGGCGGTGGCTATCACGATACGACCTCGGTCGCGCAGAGCATCGCGGGCATTCAGGACCAAGTTGAGCAGCACCTGCTGAAACTGGGCCGGGTCCGTGCGCACGTTGAACAATCGATCCCCGAGTTCGAGATCGAGTTGACCGGCGTTGGCGATGAGGCGCCGCATGATCTCCGCGTTCGCGGCGACCAGATCGTTGAGATTGATCACGCGGGCGTCCAGCGGTTGGCGGCGACTGAAGGCCAGTAACTGTTGCGTGAGTGCAGCGGCCTTGCGCCCAGCGTTATGGATTTCGGCCACTTCGCGCATGGCCTGTGGATTGGCCGCCACATGTGCCGCGAGGATTTCGCAGTAGCCGTTGATCACCGAGAGGAGATTGTTGAAATCGTGCGCGACGCTGCCGGCGAGCCGGCCCACGGCGTCGAGACGCTGGGAATGCACCAGCGCTTCTTGGAGGCGGCGCTTCTCCGTTTGGTCACGGTAGGTGGCGACAATATGCGTCACTTTTCCCCGTGAGTCGCCCAGCGGATCAAAACTCCACGCGGCGCTCGTCGTGGTTCCGTTGGCGCGTCGGAGATAGCCTTCACCGACGAGCGGTTGGCCGGATTGGGCCTTAGGGAGCCAATGCCGGAGTCGCTCGATATCGGCGCGCTCCAAGTGCAGAAACCCGTGCGCGCGATTGATCAGCTCCGCCGCACGATAGCCGGTCATCGCGCAGAAACTGGCGTTCGCGAAAATTATTTTCAGGCCCAACCGATCGCATTTTCGCTCGGCAATGAATACGCCCTCGCTCTGTGCCCGCAAAGCAGCGGCCAGCAGCGCAATCGAAACCGACTTTGACGTGCGGACTCGTCGCACGGGTCGACGACCGCTGCCCGCAGATTTTTTCATGGGGCGAGGCGCTCAACCGACCAGCCGCCGTCTTTGCCGCGCCGGTAGCGCAGCCGGTCGTGCAGTCGGCTCCGGCGACCTTGCCAAAATTCCACGGTCTCCGGCGACACGCGCCAGCCGCCCCAATTCGGCGGCAACGGCACTTCCTGGCCGGCATGCTTTTTCTCCAACGCCTTCATGTTGTCCTCCAGCACCGGGCGCCCGGAAATAATTGCGCTCTGTTGCGCCACCCACGCACCGAGCTGGCTGGCCCGCGGCCGCGAATGAAAATAGGCCTCGCTCTCTTCTCGCGCTACCTTGGTCAAAGCACCTTCGATGATCACTTGGCGCTCCATCGCGATCCAAGGGAACACCAATGCCACCTGCGGATTCGCTTCGATCTCCCGGCCTTTGCGGCTTTCGTAGTTCGAGTAAAAAACAAATCCGCGCCCATCGAGCCCCTTCAGCAAGACCGTGCGCGCCGACGGCCGGCCTTCGCGAGTCGCCGTCGCGAGCGTCATCGCATTGGGCTCGGGAATCTTCGCCGCCTCTGCTTCTTGAAACCATTTTTCAAACTGCCGGAACGGATCCCGTGCGAGATCCTTCTCGGTGAGTCCGGCGAGGGAGTAGTCTTTTCTGAGATCGGCCAGCGACATTTGAGCGCAGCGTGCTCCGCTCACCGCCCGCTGTCAAAAATCATCTCGTCAACGCCTCGATCTGATTCTGCGCCGTGGGGAAATCCCGGATCAACGCGGCCCGTTGTCCCAGCTCAAAGTCCTGCTCGTCCCAAGCTGGAACCATCAGGCAACTCACCAAGGCCCAGCCGCGCGTGCCGCCTTCGATGAGCCGGGCGCCCTGCCAGTTGCCGGCTTCGACGATCAATTGTGGCACGTCGCCGGCCATAAGGTCGCCGCCCAACCGGGTCACGGTGACGTCCCCGGAGATAGTCTTGAGCATGACGTGCTCCAAGGGGTCGCCGGCGTGAAAACACCATACCTCCGTAGCCCGTAGGCGATGGAGCGCCGAGAATCCATCTGGCGTCACCAAGAAGTAAATCGCCGACCCGGCGGTGCGTTGGTCCTTCAACTGATCGAAGCTCTCCCAAGTCCGCCGAAACCAGCCGCCTTCATTCGGCAATGGCTCGAGGTGCAGCCGGGAGATGATCTGTCGGGCTTCTGCGTTCACAGGCAATTTTCTGCCGTCAGCGACGCGGAAGACACGAAAAATCTCCCCGGAAACCGGCTTTTTCCGTGTCTTCCGAGGGTTCCGTGGGCACCCTCCCAGGCGTGACTCCCTCGGCCTACCTCGACCGCCACTCCGACGCTCTCCTCTCGGTGCTCCAGCGCCTCGTCGCGATCGACACCACCAACCCGCCCGGCCTCGACTACGACGCCATCACCTCACTGCTCACGCGAGAGCTCACCGAGGCTGGCCTCAGCGCCCGTCGATTTCCTATCCCTGCGGCCTTGCTCAAAAAAACTCTGCCGACCGCCCAGCACGCGTTCCCCCGGTTCAACGTCCTCGGTAAACTCGCCGCTCCCGGGGCGAAAAAAACCGTTCATTTCAACGCCCACTACGACGTCGTGCCCGTCTCCGGCACCTGGCGTCACGGCAGCCCGTTCAGCGGCACCGTCGACCGCGGTTGGATCTACGGTCGTGGCACCTCCGATATGAAAGGTTCGATCGCGAGCCTGCTCCTCGCGCTGCGGGCGCTCCGCGCCACGGGCACGGCGCCACGCTTAAACGTCGAGGTTTCATTCACGGCCGACGAAGAAACGGATTCGGTGCTCGGCGCCGGTTGGCTCGTCGAACACGCACCGATCAAACCCGACTACGCCATCGTGATGGAGGGCGGCGAGCTCAACCAAGTCTGCTGCGGCCACAACGGCACGCTTTGGCTGGAGGTCACGGTCCACGGTCGGGCGGCTCACGGTTCAACGCCCGAGCGGGGGGTCAACGCCCTCGAAAAAATGTCCGCGCTCGTGCTCGCCCTCGGCGATTACTCGCGCCGTTTGGCGAAGCGCACGTTCATCACGCCCGAGGGGAAAACCATGCGCCCGACGATCAATCTCGGGGGAGAATTTTCAGCCGGCGCTGGTGGCAAAATCAACACGGTGCCCGCGCTCGCGCGTTTCACCATCGATCGCCGCGTGCTCGCCGTGGAAAACCAAGCCGCCGCCGAGCGCGAGCTCCGCGCCTTCCTCGCCGCCGCGGCCCGGAAAATTCCGCAGTGCAAAATCACCATCGCGAAAATTTCCGAAAATTTTTCCTGCTTCTCGAAACCGAGTCATCCGTTTTTCAGCGCGATGGCCGGTTGCGTGACCCGCGTGCGCAAGCAGCCAGCCGTTTTCAACGTATCGACCGGCTTCAACGATATGCACTTTTTCTCCCATCACCTGAAAATCCCGACCCTCGGCTACGGCCCCGGCGGCGAGGATTACCACGCCATCAACGAGCGCGCCCAGGTAAAGGAACTCGTCGCCAGCGCGAAAATTTACGCGGAGTTGCTCACGACCTTTGCCGGGTAGCGCGACCCGACCGCAGGCGCCGCGTCACGTCACGATCCCGAGCGGCGCGGTTTTCTCCCAGCGGCCCCGCGTGAAATCCGGCACGTCGACCGACTGACTGCGGTGCGCGACGGACCATTCGGTGAGCGGGCACAACACGGACCAACTGGTGCCGTCGTAGACATCCTGATCGAGCGCTTCGCCTTGGCGGAGACAGGTGATCACGCGCCACAACATGATAAAATCCATGCCGCCATGGCCGCCGTTGGCCTTGGCGAGCTCGCCCATTTTGCTCCAGAGCGGATGCTCGTATTTTTTGAACAACGCTTCGAGTGCCTCCCCTTCGGTCCACGTGTGCGTGCTCTTCGTTTCCCCCTCGATCACGAGCCGACTCGGGTAACTCGCAAACGTGCCCTTGGTGCCTTGGATGAGATTGAGGCGGGTGTAGGGACGCGGAGAGGTTTCATCCCATTGCATCATCAGCGAGCGGCCGCGCACGGTTTTGATGATCGACGTGTTGATGTCGCCGCCGACCCAGCTTGTGAGCTCGGTGTTCCAACGATGGTTGGCGGGATACTTGGCCTTCGCGTGCAACGCACGGCCGCGGGCCGGAGATGAAACGGAGGAGAGATAATCGAAACGGTCGCCCCGGTTGATGCCGAGATATTGCGAGACTGGGCCGATGCCGTGGGTGGGGTAGAGGTTGCCGTTGCGTTTTGCGTAGTGCGGGGTGCGCCACGAGCCCGTGCCGTGTTCGACTTCGTTCATCTGGGTGCGGAGATCGTGGATGTAGGCACCCTCCGCGTGGAGGAGTTCGCCCAGCACACCGGCGCGGCAGAGGTTGAGGCAAAGCAGCTCTTCCCGGCCGTAGCAGGTGTTCTCGAGCATCATGCAGTGGCGCTGGGTTTTCTCCGCGGTGTCGACGAGCTGCCAGTTTTCTTCGACGGTCAGAGCGATCGGCACTTCGATGAAAACATGTTTGCCGGCGAGCATCGCCGCCACGCCCATTGGCGCGTGGAGTTGCCACGGCGTGACGACGAAGACGACGTCGAGGTCCTTGCGCTCCAGCATGCGCTTCCAGTCGTGATCGTCTTTGCCGTAGGAGGCGGGCGCGGGACGTTTGGCCTTCGCGACGCGGGCGAAGGCTTTCGCGAGCGTCGGCGCGTGGTTGTCGCAGAGCGCGACAAGGTCGACGCCATCGAGGGTGAGGAGGGTGCCAAGGTGACCGCCGCCGCGCGCACCCAGGCCGATGATACCGACGCGCACGCGCTCGAGCGCAGGAGCACGCAGCCCGACGACGCCATTGCCAGCGGCGGGTGCGCTGGCGGCGCGGGATGAGGTGGTGAGGGCGAGACCGGCGCCGACGCCGGCAACGGTGCGAAGAAAGTCACGACGGGTGTTCGGAGTTTTCATGGGGCGTACGGAGGAGAGCGCGGCGTGAGCCCCGCGTCGAGGCCGAAGGCTGCATGGATGGTAGCTTGCGAAAAAAATGCATTCCACTGTTTTGGCAGCGTGTGGTTTGCTCTTCCAACGTTACGACAGGTCTTCAGCTACCTGGTATTATTTGGCCCATTGAGCCTGACCCGGGCGGCCGAGCAACCGGCCGCGGCCGAAGCGATGGCCCTCGCCCGCCAAGCCGCGACTGCCGCCGATGCACAGGACAGCGTAGGTTATTTGACCAAAATGGAGGCGGCGGTGGCGCTCCGTCCGGACTTTCCCCGGATATTGGTCAACCTCGCCGCCGCCCAACTCGCCAACGAACGGCCGGAAGATGCGCTCGCGACCTTGGAGCGACTTGCGGCCCTCGGCGCCCACTCGCCGGTGGACAAGGCGCCCGAGTTCGCGGCGCTCCGCGGCCGAAAGGAATTTACGGCGGTCTGGAAAAAAATTGCGGCCAATCTTTTTCCCCAAGGTCGCGGCGAGATTGAGTTTTCCCTGCCGGGCATGACCGGGGTGATCGAGGGTATCGCGTGGCGCGAAAAAACGGACGAGTTTTTTTTCGGCGACGCGCACAACCGCTGCGTGTGGGTGCGTGGGGCGGCGGCGAAGGACGACAAAACGGGCGCGCGTCCGCTGCGGCGGTTTACCCCTGAGGGCGAAGAATTGTGGAGTGTGCTCGGGCTCATCGTGGATGAAGAGCGAGGAGTTCTCTGGGCGGCGACTTCGGCGGTGCCGGCGATGGCGGGATTTGTGCAATCGATGGATGGCACCGCCGGTTTGGCGGAGATCGATTTGGTCACGGGCGCCGTGCGGCGGGTGATCCCGGTTGAGCGCAAAGCCGGGGATCGGTATTCGCACGTGCTCGGGGATCTCGCGCTGGGGCCGGACGGCAGCGTGTATTTGCCGGACAGTGGCGGGCCCATCGTGTGGCGGCTCGCACCGGGGGCGAACGCTTTGGCAGCGTGGGTGGAAAGCGCGGAATTTCTGTCGCTGCAAGGCGCGGTGGTCGCAGCCGATGCCGGGGCACTCTTCGTCGCCGATCACGCCAACGGCTTGCTCCGCGTCGACCTCGGCTCGCGCGAAGTGCGGCGGATCGAGTCACCCGAGAACACGACCTTGATTGGAATCGACGGACTCGTGCGGGCTCCGAATGGCGATCTGATCGCGATCCAAAATGGTCTGCGCCCGAATCGCGTGCTCCGCGTCGCTCTCGGTGCCGGTGGCGACATCGCCACGAGTGTGACGGTGCTGGAGTCAGCGCACATGACGATGGCTGCGCCTGCCCTCGGGTGTATTGCGAATGGCGGCCACTTGTTCTTCGTGGGTAATGCCGGATGGTCGCGGTTCGACGAAGCGGGTGCGGGGCCGACGGCGCCCCGACTTGTGCCAATTTTCAGGACGAAGTTGTGACCTGAGCGCGTGGCCCTCTGCCTGCCGGAGATTCCGCTCTCAGCCTTTGGCGGGACGGTAGGGACGCACCCAATTCGCAAACGCGCCGAGTTTGCGGGTTTGAATCCAGAGACGACCACGGCCGGTGAAGCGGCAGATCAGACCTTCGCCCGAAAAGAAGAGTGATTTGTAGCCGCCAACGCGGCCGATTTCGTAGTCGAGGCCCTCTGTAAACGCCACGACGTGGCCGGTATCGACGACATAAACGCCGTCGACATCGATCGCGATCATGCCGCCGTAGGTATTGAACCACAGGTCGCCGCGTCCCGAACAGCGGACGAGAAAAAGATTCTCGCCGGAGAAAATACCTTTCGTGAGCCCCTGCCATTTGCTTTCGAGCGTCACTGCGGGACTCGAGGCCACGTAGGCGGAATTCTGGAGGAAAATCGTGTTGTTCTCCAGATACACGTGGTCCAAGTCGCCCGGTGCTCCCGGGGCGATGCCGATCTCGCCGGGACCGGCTTGGGCGGTGAACTCGTTGACGAAAAGCGATTCGCCCGTGAGGAGCCGGCTGAGGCCGCCGCCCATCATCGTTTTCATGCGCAGATTTGTGTCCATCGTCGCCATGGCCGAGGCTTCGACCTTGATCGTCTGGTTGGCTTTCAGCGCCACCGTCAAAAAACTGAAATCCGGTCGTGCACTGATCCGGTAGTCGTAGTCGGTGGTCGTTTGATTCATGGCCGCGGTAGACATCACGCAGAGTTAAGCGTCGGTCCAATGATTCGGCCGAAACTCGGGGCATTGTGAGATTGGCACCACACCGTGCCCCGCCCTTTGAATTTGCACACCAAGCCTTCGCCGCCGAGGAAGGAACCCAGCCAGCTCTGGCCTGCCTTGGTCAGAGTGAAGTTCAGCGTCTCCTCAAACGCCACGATGTGGCCGGTATCCACGATATATTCGCCGTCGATCTGCACGGGATAAATAGCGCCGTAGGAGCTCAGCACGACGGGACCGCGGCCGGAGATGCGCAGCCAAAACAGGCTTTCGCCGGAAATGAAATTCTTAAAGCCCTGCCAGCCGACCTCCAGCGTGACGCCCGTGGAGGAGGCGACAAAGGAGCCCGCCTGCACAATCAGCGTCTGGCCTTCGAGGACGTAATCCATCATATCGCCGGGTAGCGTTTGCGCGAGCCACAGTTCACCGCCGTTCGGGCCGGCGGTGTAATGGTTCAGGAAAAATGACTCGCCGCCCAAGAGACGCTTCGCGGCCTGGAGCAGGCCACCCGGGCCGCCGCGTGCGTGCGTCGTGGTCTCGATCTGCAAGTCACCGCTCATCGCAATCATCGCACCGCCTTCGGTCGTGATGGTCTCGCCCGGGTCGAGGGTAACACGGGTAGCGGCGTTACCGGGCCGGCACATAATTTCAGTTTTCATACAGCGCGATTAGAGCCGGGGATTGAGCCAATTTTTCAGACCGTCCAAGCTGCGGGTTTGAATCACGATGCGGCCACGTCCGACGACGCGGGTGACGAGACCTTCGCCTCCGAAGAAGCTGCCGAAAAGTCCGCCGGCGAGTTGAACTTTGAGTTTCAGTTGCGGGTCGTAGGCCACGAGGTGACTGGTATCGACGATGAATTCGCCGTCGACCTCGCGCTCGGCCAGCGAGCCGTAGGTGCCATACCACACGGTGCCGGTGCCGGAGACGACGAGTTTGAAGAGGCCCTCGCCGCCGATGAGCGAGGCGAAACCGGCCCACTTCAAGCCGAGCTTCACGCCGGGCGTCGAGGCGAGATAGGCGCCGGGTTGGAGACAGAGACTCTTGCCGTCTAGGTCTGCGCGGCCGAGGTCGCCCGGCGTGGGCTGCACGAGGGTGACGCGACGCGAACCGCCGGTGCGGTTGACGAATTCATTGATGAAGAGCGATTCGTCCCCGAGATACTTCTTGCAGAGGCCGGAGAAGAAACCGCCGTTGAACCGCACGGCGAGATCGAGATCGGCCGACATGCTGGCCATGGCGTCGGGCTCGGCGACGATCGCTTCGCCGGGCTCCAAATCCACGTGCAAGTGAGCAAATGCCGGTTGGCCTTCGAGGCGGGTGATCATTTCTTGTTTTCGGAGGAGGCCGGAGAGTGGAGCGAGGCGCGGACCGTGGCTTTGAACTCCGCGTAGTTCAAAGACAATTTTTCCGGCGCGGTGGCGGGACCGCGTGCCCGGAGTTTCTCCTCCAACCGCGTGACGCGCTCGCGCGTTGCGGGATGGGTGCCGACAATTTCAAGCGCCTTGGCCAGCCCGCCGCCGCCCGGCAGCTTTTCCAGCTGTTGCTTTTCCTCGCGCTCCATCTTTTCGAAAAATGAAACCATCCCGCCTGGATCAATTCCACTGCGGACGAGGTAATCCCAACCCACTTGATCGGCTTCGCGTTCGAAATCGCGGGAGAACTTTCGGTCGAGCAGAAAGGCGCTGTTGTCCGCGATCACCGCGAGAATACCACTGGCGTCGCCGACCACCGCCGAGAGCGCAAGGTAGAGGCCGGCCGAAGCGATAATGTTGCGGATGCTGTGACGGCCGGTCACGTGGGCGATCTCGTGGGCGAGCACGCCGGCGACTTCCTCGGCGCGTTCGGCGGCGAGCAACAGACCGCTGTGCAGCACGACGTGGCCGCCGGGCAGGGCGAAGGCGTTGAGTGCCGGATCCTCGATGACGTGAAAGGTGAAGGGATAGCGGCGGTCCGAAATTCCGGTGACGAGTGCATCGGTGATTTGCTTGAGCTGCGCATCGACGGCGGGGTTTTTGACGGTCTTCTTGGAAACCATCATTTGCTCGAAGAGCTTGTCGCCGGCTGAAACCTCGAACGACACGGGCACGGCGGCGGCGGCCAGCTTCACGAACCATGCGCGCGACATGACCAGCGCAACGACGGCGAGCACGAGCGCGCCGGAGATCGACAGCAAGACGGCGGCGCCGACGCGCTTTTTCGTGCGGATTTTCGTGCGCTGCGCTGCGAGTGCCGGCGTGGCGAGAATCACCGGATGATTGAGGATCGCGTGGTCCGCGGTGTGCACAGCGGTTTGCGGCAGCGAGGCGTGCGAAAGAAAAATAAGCCGGTCGCTCGCGCCCCCGCGCGCGATCTTTAGGCCGGAAAGGGGAATCTCGACCTCGCCGGCGTCGGACGAAAAACGCAAGTAATCGGTGGTGAAATGAATCGTGCCGGAGGCGCGGCCACCGGAAAGTTCCGGATGAAAAGCCCCGCCTTCAATGGTGCGGTCGTGCGGTGTGGAAGCAGCGGAGTTCACAAGTGCGGCGAACGTAGTGGTGGCGCGGTTGGCGACCAGCCGAAAGGGGCATGAGGTCCGCGCCGGTGGAGTGCATGCAACGCAGGGCACCGCGGGGGGTGGCCGTTAGCTTTGGAAATATGCGGTGCGCAGACTTGCGGTCCGACGGGCGTTGCGGCTGCGTGGAGCCCGTGAAATTATCCTCTCCCGTTTGGCCTCTCCTCTGCTCGGTGGTGGTCGCCACGAATCTGTCGGCGGTAGAGACAGCCAAGCCCGCTGCGCCGCCGGCCTCGACCATGACCGAGAAGGTGCAGGGCCTGGCAGCGTTGCTCAAGTCGACGGGGCTTACCGAGCCACAATTGCTGAATGGGCTGAAGAGCGGACTCGGCACCGCGGTCGATTTTGCGACGACGGAGCTGGCCAAGCCAGATGCGTTTCAACTGTCCGGTCCGGCGTCGATGGCGAAGCTGCAGACGGCGCTCGTGAAGGCCAACCAGTCGGGCGCACTCGACAGTTTCAAGGCCACGCTCAACCAATCGGCGTCGAGCGTTTCGCCGCAGGCGGCCGTGATTTTGAAGGAAACGCTGAAGACGATGGCGATGTCCGATGTGAGCGGGCTAGCCGGCGGCGCACCGGATTCGGCAACCAAAATGTTGCGCAGCGTGGCGGAGCCGGTCTTGCGCGCAAAGTTGCTGCCGCTCGTGAGTCAGGCGATCGCAGCCAACGGTTCGGCGACGAAGATCAAGGAACTCGCGGGCAAGGCGGGTCCGTTCGCGGCGATGCTCGGCGTGCCCAGCGCAGGCGATCTCGAAGGCTACGTGCTCGCGCAAGTGATCGACACAAGCTTCGGCTATCTCGCGAAGGGCGAAGCGACGGTGCGGCAGAACCCGGCGGCGTTGAAGGACAAGGTGGCGGCGAAGATTTTTTCCATCGGCAAAAAATAACCCGGCGCTCCTCACGCCAACCTGCGGACCTAGCTTCTATCGATGCCTTCGAACCCCATTCCCGGCTCCAGCGGTGATGTGCTCACAACGTTGCCCTCGGCCTACCTGCCGCATGGGGGCACCGGGCTGTTGCATCTCCCGCGCTTTCTCGCGAAGTGCCACTACGTGAAGCAACATGGCGCGCTGCCGCCGAGCTATGCGAAAAACTACAAGCGCGGCTGCGACCGCTTCCTGAGCCAGCACCTCGGGATCGAACCGGCGGCGGTGGAGAAAATCGTGTTCGAGTCGGCGAGCGCCGAGGAGATCGACGCGAAGTTGAAATTGATTTTCCCGGCCGAGGTGCGCGCGGCGCAGTGGAATCGCCGTTATGTGCAGATGGGCATGACGTCCGCAGGGCGCGAATTCATGTCGACGGCGCTGACCGCGATGGGTTGCGCGGATCGCCTGGAGGAAATCAAAAGCGTGCCGGATCTGATGGAGTTCGACGAGGGCAGGATCGACTAGGAAAAGCGGGCAACGGGGAAGGTGGGAGTGAGGAAAACCGCGGCCCAGTGTAGACCTGCGGATGTTTCACGCTTTTCCGGTTTCCCAACTTCCCAATTTTCAGGCGAGCGACCACGGTGAGCGCATGGCGCGCGTGCGGAGGCGGTTCGCGACGTCGTCGTTGACGAACTCTTCTTTGGCCGGGTCCCATTGGAGTTTGCGGCCGAGCACCATGCCGATTTGGCCGAGGTTGCAGACCGTCGTCGTGCGGTGACCGAGACCGACGTCGGCGATGGGGCGTTTACGCGAGCGCACGCAGTCAAAGAAGTTGTCGTGGTGATTATTACTGAGCGCCAATTGGATTTTCTTGTTGGGCGCCTGCATCTCGCGGAGGAGGTTGTTGTCGGAGGCGCTCATCTTGTCGCGCGCGATGTCGAGCCAGCCGCGTTCGCCCACGAAACGCACGGTGCCGCCACCTTCGAAACGTGTGCGGCAGTGCATCGGGACGCCATTGGCGTAGCGGACGGTGAAGTTAACGTTGGTGCAGTTGGTGAAGAGGCCGCTGCTCGGGAACTCGCCATGGCCTTCGACGGAGACGGGGCCGGAGTCGTCCATATCGAGCGCCCATTGACCGATGTCGAGGTAGTGCGCGCCCCAGTTGGTGACTTGGCCGTAGGCGCTTTCGGAGATGAAGCGGAAGTTGTAATGGCAGCCTTGGGAATTGTAAGGACGCCACGGAGCGGGACCGAGCCACATGTCCCAATCGAGATTCGCCGGCACCGGCTCCGGTTTCCACGTGGCGCCGCAGTGGCGGTTGTTCGGTGGAATGAAGCAATCGATGCGATCGAGTTTGCCGAGGCCGTCATTGCGGACGAATTCGGCGACGTCGTGGAACCGCTTCATTGAACGGTGCTGCGTGCCATGCTGGGCCACGCGGTTGAATTTGCGGGCGGTGTCGACGAGCGCGCGGCCCTCGGCGATCGTCAGCGTGAGGGGTTTTTCACAATAGATGTCTTTGCCGTTGCGCATCGCGTCGATGGCAATGAGCGCGTGCCAGTGGTCGGGCGTGCAAATGAAGACGACGTCGATGTCCGTGCGGCGGTTGAGCTCGCGGAAATCGCTGAACGTTTTGCAGTCGGTGTTGCCGTATTCCTTGTTCACGCGGGCGGCGGCGGCGTCGCGCCGCGTGCGATCGACATCGCACACTGCGACGACGCGCACCGCTTCAGGCGAACCGAGGAGCGGGCCGTAGTGACTGTCGGCGATGTTGCCGCAGCCGACGATGCCGACCGTGATTTTTTTGCTCGGGGCGTTTTGTGCGCGCAGGCCCGATGGCAGGAGGAGTGGCGCGGCGACCGCGGCGGTGGCGACGGCCGAGGTCTGGAGAAATTGACGACGGGTGAGAGTGGAGAGCGGATTCATGGGGTGCGTCAGGCTTTGGCGGCGGCAAGGCGTTCGAGGGCTCGGGCGGCGGCTTCGCGCACGACGGCCGATTCGGTGGCCGCGTCTTTCAAGGCGGCGAGGGCGGATTTGGCGGCAACGTCGCCGCGGACGCCGATGCTGCCGATCAGGCCGGCCTTGAGGTGGCCGGTGAGGGCCGTGAGGGCGTCGCGGAAGGCGGCGTCGGACTCGGGCCCGGAAATTCGTTCGAGGGCATAGCGGGCTGAGTCGGCGGTCTTTGCATCGCGCAGGAGCGGTGCGAGGGCGGGCACGCTTTTGGCGGAGCCGACCATGGCGAGCATTTGGCAGAGAAACGCGAGGCCGGCGTCGGTGCGACCGGGGGCGGCGAGCGCGGCGAGGAGTTTCTCTTCGATCCGGCTGCGTCCATCGGGCGGGGTAGCGATCACCTGTTCGCGCACCGACCACGCGAAGCTGCGGTCAGCTCCGTATGCGAGGCGGGCGCATTCGTCCCATGGATCGGGGGTGCTGCCGGCGTTGGAGTAACGATCAGCTGGATTGGCTGAAACGACTTTCTTGGGCTTGGCTGCCGGTGTGGCAGCGGGTGTTTCTGCGTTCATAAGCGGTGGGAACTACCTGCGTATCCGAACGCAACCAGGCACTGGCCAGCAAGGGCAATCAGCCTCAGCAAGGCGCGAAAGTAGGAGGCGGTGCGAGTCGGGTCAGCCGTGCTGCTAATCTAATCGTGGAGACATGAATTCTGCAGCGAGGGTTGAGGTCGCGCTGATTTTTATGGGCATAAGCAGCGGGAGGTTGCGCTGACAGGATGGATCATTTCCAATGCGTCCATGATCAAGGGCCAAAAAGTCGCCTGCATAAACGACACCTTTACTCCGACCATTCGAGCGCTCTACCAACAGCTGCCGGTGAAGGACGATATTTACACGATCCGTGAGGTGTTTCTCGGCCGGGAGAAGATCGTGAAGGGCGGCGATTCGGCGACGGTGGGGCTCTTGCTCGAGGAGTTGAAAAACCCCTCCGATCCGTTTCATCAGGGCCAACAGGAGCTGGGTTTTTCTTCCGAGCGCTTTGCCCCGCTCGAGGAATTGCCGGATGAGGAAGTGGCCGCCGAGGAAGTGGTGCATGCCGGAGCCTGGGCGCCGGCCTGAGGTCGGCCCGGACGTCGCCCGGTGGCGATCAGTCACCCGTCCACTGTGACGATGATCTCGCGCGAATCGGTGGGCGTTTCGACGCCGGAGTCGCTCGCGCGAACGTAGGCGAAACGGACAATGCTGCGACCCGGGCGCAGCGCGAGAAACGTCGCGCTCCACGTGGTCCCTGCGCTCGGCGAGGCGGATTTAACGGGGTTGGGCGCGGGCTTGGGGCTACTCGTTAGGCGGAGGATGCGGGAATCATTGGAGATGATTTGCCACTCGAATCCCGGTTGGGGGGGCGCATCGGCCGCGAGCGGCAGCAGGATGCTAATCTCGTCAGAGTAACGCACCGTGACTTCAGTTTTCCCGGCTGTTGCGACGTGGGTGACGAGCTGGGCGGTGGCGGCGCGGACCATGCTAGATGCCAGTAGCAGGGCGCCGACGAGGCCGATCAGAACGTTTCTCAAAGTCATGGGGATGAAGTTAAGGAATTTTTTCGGGAAAATAAACAGCGATTCCAAAAAGGTAGACCGTAAAAATGGTTCGGAGTGCCGAACCTCACGCCAGCTGGCGGGAGCCGCGCGATTGGTTGTGGTGCGTTGACTCGGCGACACGGGTAGTGCCACCTTTGGGCTTTCCCCCATGAAATTCACCCTTCGTCTCCTGCTTGTGGCTGCCAGTGCAGTCTTAATGTCAACGCTCCGGGCTGCTGATGCCGCGCCGGTTTTCGAGCTCCGCACCTACACCGCCACTCCGGGTAACAACGATAAGGTGCTCGCCCGGTTTCGCGACCATACCATGGCGCTGTTTGAAAAACACGGCATCCGTAATGTGGGTTATGCCGTGCCGATGGACGCAAAAGATGGTGCGGGCGAGAAACTCGTTTACCTCATTGCCCACAAGAGCCGCGAAGCCGCCAAGGAATCGTGGAAGAATTTCAGCGCCGATCCGGTGTGGAAAGACGTGGCAGCCAAGAGCCAGGTCGGCGGCAAAATCGTCGCCAAGGTGGAATCGATCTTTTTGAGCGCAACAGACTTCTCTCCGGCGATCGCGAACTACGATGGCCCGCCGCGCGTCTTCGAAATGCGCTCCTACACCACGCCCGAGGGCAAGATCGCCGCGCTGGATGCGCGCTTTCGCGATCATACCATCGCGCTGTTTTCGAAGCATGGCATGACCAATCTCGGCTATTACCACCCGGTTGATGCCGACAAGGGTGCCGGAAAAACCCTGATTTACTTTCTCGCCCACGCGAGCCGTGAGGCGGCGGTAAAATCTTGGGCCGCGTTCCGCGCTGATCCCGTTTGGACCGCCGCGAAAGAAGCTTCGGAGAAGGCCGCGGGAGGATCACTCACCGTGCCGGACGGCGTGAAATCAGTTTTCCTGTCACCGACGGATTTTTCGCCGGCGAAGTAAGCGTTGGTTCGTCAGGGGTGGTCGCGCCCTACTTCAGCGTGCGAATTTTCTCCTCGAGGGCTGCCGCTTGGGCCGTCGCTTCGGCGAGCGGTAGTCCAGCCGGCACGCCGGGTCGGGTATGCCCTGTGGAAGTCAGCCACGCGTGGGCGAGAAGTTTGCGGCGCTCACGAATCAATTTGAGCCGTTCGTTTTCGGGGTTCGTGGCCAACTGACCCAGCAGTTCGTTTTCGTCGGGACGCAGGCCCCACGCGGCGAGAATGGCACGGGCGATCACGGCATGGCCGAGGGCATCCGGGTGCACGCCGTCCTTGGAAAAAGTGAACGTCGCATTTGTTTTTCGAAGATGGGCCAGTGAGACCGCCATGAGACTATGGGCGTCGACGACATCCCAGCCGTGTTCGCGTTGCGCGACCAACCACGAGGCGTAGCGATCAAGCACCTCGTTGTAGCCGCCGTAGGGCTTCGGGTAAGCGTCGAGGCCCGCGGGCAACACTTTTGCCGCGATCGGCATGGGGTCGAACACAGGCGGGGTCACGTGGATGATCGTGGCGTGAGCTGCGAGCACGGCTTGGTGGAGGCGGATCATGCCGTCGCGAAATTGGGCGAAACGCTCCTCGCCGAAGGGAAAATAAATCCCGTCGTTCATGCCGTAGCAGGCGAGCACGACGTCGGGTTTTGTCTGGGTGAGCACGCGGGCGAGTCGCTCGTGGAGATCGGGGCGGGGAAATTTCCCGCCGGCGTGGCCTTCCTCGGAGAGGCCGGACACCGTTTCGCTGGAAAGCCCCAGGACGATAAATTCTCCCTGCCACCCGGGCACGCGGGTGCGGATCACGGCCTCGATGAAGTCCACGTAGGTGCCGCCGTAGGTGATGCTGTCACCGAGGACGACGATGCGTCTGGCGGCGGCGAGGGGCGGCGGGAGTGCGAAAGGTCCTGCGGCGGAGGCCGAAGCGACGAGCGAGCAGAAGGAGAGGAGACGCCAGAGGAGTCGCATAGAAAAAACTGTCAGCAGCCGATTGGGCTTAGTCGGCGCAATATCGATATCACGAGTAGGGAGTGGGTTCTGTAAAGACTCAAACCGCTCAAGCGATTTCTTCCCAGCGTTTCGCGCGAGTGAGTGCCTTGTTCCAGCCCGCCAGGAGTTTTTGGCGCGGGGCGGGCTTCATCGTCGGGACGAAGCGACGGTCGGCCTGCCATTGGGCGGCGATTTCGGCGGGGTTCTTCCAAAAACCCACCGCGAGGCCCGCGAGATAGGCGGCGCCGAGGGCGGTGGTCTCCGCCACGCACGGGCGCACGACCGGAACGCCGAGCAGGTCCGCTTGGAAATTCATGAGCAGGTTGTTCGCGCAGGCACCTCCGTCGACGCGGAGTTCCTTTAGTTTGAGGCCGGAGTCGGACTGCATCGCGTCGAGAATATCGTGCACTTGGTAAGCGATGCCTTCGAGGGCGGCGCGGGCCAAGTGCGCGGAGGTCGTGCCGCGGGTGACGCCCGCAAGGAGGCCGCGGGCGTAGGGGTCCCAGTGCGGCGCGCCGAGGCCGGCAAAGGCGGGCACGAGATAGATGCCGCCATTATCCGCGACGGATGCGGCGAGGGCTTCGATCTCGGCGGAAGTCTTAATGATGCCCAGGCCGTCGCGGAGCCATTGCACGACGGCGCCGGCGATGAAGATGCTGCCTTCGAGGGCGTATTCGGTGCGGCCGCCGATGCGCCAAGCGACGGTGGTGATGAGATTGTTTTTCGAGGCAATGGGCTTCGTCCCGGTGTTCATCAGCATGAAGCAGCCGGTGCCGTAGGTGTTCTTGACCATGCCGGGGCTGGTGCAGGCCTGACCGAAGAGCGCGGCTTGCTGATCGCCGGCGAGGCCGGCGATGGGAATCGCACCGCCCCAGAGCGAGCAATCGCCGTAAACTTCACTGGAGTCGCGCACGGCGGGCAGCAGCGAGCGAGGAATGCTGAAGAGCGCCAGGAGTTCATCGTCCCAATCACCGGTCTGCAAATTGAAGAGCATCGTGCGCGAGGCGTTGCTGGCATCGGTGACGTGGACGCGGCCGCCGGTGAGGTTCCACACAAGCCACGAGTCGATCGTGCCAAAGGCGAGTTCGCCGCGGCGCGCGCGGACCTTGGCACCGGGAACGTGCCGGAGAATCCACTGGAGCTTCGTCGCCGAAAAATACGCGTCGAGCACCAGGCCGGTTTTGCGGCGGATCAGCGGGGCGTGGCCGGCTTTGCGCAATCGGTCGCAGGCGCCGGCGGTGCGGCGGTCCTGCCAGACGATCGCGGGGCAGATGGGCCGGCCGGTTTTACGGTCCCACACGACCGTGGTCTCGCGCTGGTTGGTGATGCCGATGGCGGCAAGGTCGGTGGAGGAGAGGTTCGCCTTCCGTAACACGTCGGAGGCGACCCCGGATTGCGCGGCCCAGAGCTCGTCGGCGTCGTGTTCCACCCAACCCGGTCGCGGGAAAATCTGGCGAAACTCCTGCTGGGCGACGGCGACGATGGTGCCCGCGTGATCGAAAACGATGGCGCGGGAACTGGTGGTGCCTTGGTCGAGGGCGAGGATGTATTTCATCGTTTGGCGGCGGAGCGCGGTGCCGACCCTCTACTCCGGTACGAGCTCGGGCACGATGGGGAGGCCGGTTTCACGGCGGATCGACTCGAGGTTTTCGCGGATGAGCGCGCCCATCGATTCGCAACGCAGGTAGCCCTTGCGGCCGAAGTGTTCGGCGAGGCCTTCGCGGAGCTGGTGCACTTTTTCGAGCGGGGCGATCGGAGCGCGGGTCATGTCGTGCAGCAACAGGCTCAAGCGTTCGGAGGCGAGCTGCGCGCGTTGCAGTATCAGGGTTTCCTCTTCGCGCTTGTATTGATGCGCCGTTTCGGGGCGCAGGTGCTTGGTGCAAAACGTGGCGAGGGCGGTGTTTTCTTTAAAAAATTGCGGGAGGTAGAAATTTTTCCGGCCGTTGAAACTCTGTTGGTCAAAATCCATCGCGCGGATGCGCACCTGCCACGAGTCAAAATCGGGCGTGAGCTGGACGACAAAATTATACGAGCGCATGTCGCCGAGGAGGCGGACGAAGCAGCGCTCATTAAATTTCACGAGCTCCTTGGCGATGCGGATCGGGCGCAGCTCCTTGTTGTGGAGCCAGCGGTCGATGAACACATCCCCCGGGATACCGACGACGTGTTCTTCGACTAGCGTGGTGCCGTGCGTGATGAAGTTGAGCCGGTTGGGCGACAAGAGATGCTCGAGCTCGAGCCCGTAGACGCGGGAGGCGTCGGCTTTCTTCACGTAGAAATAGTCCTGATTGTCGTTGTAGGCATTGACGATCCGGATGCGAAACGGGGTGGAATTACCGAAGGTGCAAAAATCCACGCGGTCCACGTAGAGATGTTTCACGACGGAGTAATCGCCGTTCACTTTGAGCAACGCGTAGACCTGCTTCAGCGCTTCGTTGAGTGCGGGCATCTCCGTCTGGTCGTAGATGACAGTGTCCCACAGCGTCGGCTTGCCGTGGTCGTCCGTGAGCGGAATGACCTCTTGAAATGCGCGGAGGCGCTCGTAGGTGACCGGCAGATCGCGCTCGCGGCGATAGCGGCGGAGATAGCCCATGAGATCGGGGCCGATGGGAAAGCTCGGCTTGCGCCGCGTAGGGGCGGGTTCGAAATGCGTCGTCGCTGCTTCAGCCATACCCGTGAACGTGGGTGGTGGCGCGGACCCTGGCAATGCTGCGGCGCCGGCCTCGCTGGACCCGGGGCGGTCGGGCGGACCTCCCGTGAAAATTCCCGAGATCAACATTCGGGCCCGCCCCTGGTCGTCAACTCCGCGCTCGGTCCATGCCGCCCGCTCAGATTCCGGAACGCGAGGGGCTCGGTTTGCGCAAACCGCGGGCACCGCGGATGGCTCAGTGATTGAGCAGTGCCTTGAGCCGGATCGCTCCGGCGCGACCGAGGGTGAGGACTTTTTCCGAGTCGTTGAAGTGGACGAACGTTTCGTCGCGGCCTTTCCACGCCAGGTGTTTGATTTTCTCGATTTGGATGAGGATCGAGCGGCTGACCCGCGCGAAGCCCTTTTGCGCCAGGCTCTCTTCCCAGGCGCAGAGCGTTTTGTGGGCGATTGTGCTCCTCGGTTCATCGCGGCGATGGATGCGTGAATAATTTTGCTCCGCTTCGATCCACAAGATCTTGCCGGTTTCAATCAGATCCATCCGGCCCGTCGCCCCCGCGAGCGATAGACTGCCGGCTTGGTTTGCTCCCGGCTTGGGCGCCGTGGTCGCGGCGGGCGTGACGCCCGTTTTTGGTGGAAATTGGCGCGTGCGATCCAGGGTGATGGCCAATCGTGATGGCGCGACGGGTTTGACGAGGTAGTCGGTCGCACCGGCTTCGAACGCATCGAGCGCGTGGCGCTCGTAGGCGGTGACAAACACGAGGTGGGTTTGGCGGTCCAGGGAGGGGATCAAATCGAAGCCAGAGCCGCCGGGCAGGTCGACGTCGAGGAAAACCAGGTCAGGACACCGCGCGCTGACGAACTGCTTCGCTTCCGACACGTTGCCGACCATGCCAATGACATCTACGTCGGCATGCTCCCGGAGCAAATCCGCCATCAGGTTTCGCGCGGGCGCTTCATCGTCGACGATCAGGGCGGTTTTCATAGAGATTTTTCCGCGAACGGATCGCGCGTGGTTGGGGGGCGATTTTCGAGCAAGGGCACGCGCACGTGGGCGGTGATAAACGCGGCGGACTCTTCGTAGTGCAGCGTCGCACGATCGCCGACCAGGAGCAGCAGGCGGCGACGCAAGTTGCTGATGCCGATCCCGTGTCCGTCCGCATCGGTGCGGTAGGTCACCCAGCGCCCGCTGTTGGCCACGCTCAGGAAGAGAAATTCCCGGTCTGTGCTCGCCCTGATTTCGATGCGGAGCGGCAGCGCGCTGGTTTTTGTGCCGAATTTGAAGGCGTTTTCCAGCAAGGGCTGAATGAGCATCGGCGGCACTCGGGTGTTCAGCGCCGCAGGCGTGGTCTCGATCAGGCAATCCAGGTCCTGGCCGAAGCGAAGGCCCTGCAGGCGGAAATACGATTCGAGCGCTTCGAGTTCCCGGCTCAGCGGCTCGAGCGGGCGGGAATCCTGCAGCGAGAAGTGCAAGTAATCCGAAAGGTTCTGCACGGCGTCTCCCGCCAGTGCGGGGTCCGCGAGATTGGCTTTAATCGCGTTGAGCGAATTGAAGAGGAAATGGGGGTTGATTTGGGCATGCAGCTGCTTCAACTCCGCGGCTTGGATGGCGACTTTCGCCTCGCTTGCTTCGACTTCTAGCGCGTGGGTTTTTAGGACCACATCGATGCCGAAATACATCGAATGCCAAATGAGCAGATTGAAGAGCCGCGAGATGGTGAGGTCGACGAACGGGTTCTCGGTGTTGACCTCGGGGAAATGAGCCCAGCGGATCAAGGCCACCCATACGGCGCTCGCCGCGAGGCTCGCGACCACGGTAATCACGATCACCCAGAGCCAGCTGGAAAGGCGCTCCTGACGGCGGAAAAACGAACTCTTGTAGAACTGGTGCAACAGCACAGTCAGCACCACGCCCGTGCCCGTTCGCCCGGTGACAATGGCGCTCAGTTTCTCGAACGGCATGTAGGTCGAAACCAAAAAAAACAGCGAGAGCGCGGCGATGAACCAGAATGCCGTCTGAAAGCTCCAGAACAGTTTTGCACTCCAGACGGGTTTTTGGGCGCCCGCGAGGTCCCGGCCGGAGGCTGCTTGCTTTGGCGGCAGCGCAATCAGCCGCGGTTCCGGGCCGGGAACCGACGTGGTGGCAGCGGGGAAAATCGCGGAATTCACCAGCGTAATTCGGCGCCGCAGCCGAGTTGGCGGGGCCATCCGGCCTGGCCCGAGACGGGCAGACCCAGCGCCGTATTGTCGCTGCGATACAAGGCGTAGTTTTCGTCGAGTAGGTTGGACCCGTAGGCATACAGGCGCACGCGCCGCCACGCGTAGCCGAAGCGGGCCGACAGGAGTCGGCGGGGCTCCAAGGCGGTCACCCGTGCGCTGGCGACCTGGCTGTAGGCACCGCTCGCCACACTGCACCGGGCGGAACCAAACCAGCCGGCGGGGCGTTGGTAGTCGAGGCCCCACGACGCCGTCCAACGGGGTGCGTTCGGCAGCGCCTGGCCGGACACATCGCGGTTACCGATGACGAGGTGGCCGAAGCGGGATTGCAGCCACGTGACGCTACCGGTGAACGCGAAGGCCGGGGTCACGCGCGCGACCAGGGCCACTTCCGCGCCGCTGCGCCACGAGGTGCCGGCATTGTAGAGGAGGTTGTCGATCCCGGGGAAACCGCCCGGCACCGCGACGGGCACCTGTTGGTCGTGGATCGCGGCGTGGAAGAGCGTGGTGTTCAGCTGCAGCGTCGGCGTGAGCGCCAGCCGCACCGCCAGTTCCGTTTCGTCGGCGTATTCCGGCTGATAGTCGCGCACGAGGCCGAAGAAGGGCGCGAAGCTCGTGCCGCCGCTGCGGTCGCCGCGCGACCATTTGAGGGCGACCGAGCGGGCGGGCGAGGGCTGCCATTGCAGGCTGAGTTGCGGCAGCCAGTCGGCCTCGCGGGTGTGGCCGCCGGCTTTTTTGGGGGGTAGGGCGCCAAACACCGAAGTGGCGGTGAGGTCGCGATTTTCCCCGTTGTGCCGGACGCCGCCGTTCAGGTGCAGGCCGGGGAGAAACTGGTAGTCGGCCCGGCCGTAGAGGGCCGCGATGGCCACGGTTTCCGTGGCGTGATGGGCGAATGCGCTGCCCCTCGGCAGGGGGGCGAGCCCCACCCCGGTGTAGTCGAGCGCGTAGGTGCTCCGCTCGGCATAGGCGCCGAACAGCCAGCGGATCTGGCCCTCCGGTCGGGCCAGGGTGACGTCGCCGGTGGCGCGGCGCTCCTCTTTCAGCCCCTGGTTAAACCAGGAGAGCCGCGCGGCGCCGTCGAGGTCGGCCAGCGAATCCACGGCGAAGCGTTGCACGCCGGTGACGGCCCGCAGGCGCAGTTGATGGGGCAGGGCGAGGCTCGTTTGCAGCGTGGCGGCCCGCCGCCGTGCGGCATAGTTCGGCGGGGTGTTGAGCGAGGTCTCGCGCTTGAACAGATCGCCGCGGACCGCGTCGGTCACGTTGGCAAACGGGTTGCCGTCCGATTTTTCGTGCTGCAGCGAAAGCTGGAAAATCTGATTCGGTTGCTTGCCCGGGCGCCAGAGGAGCGTGGCGCCGAGATCGGTGCGTGCCGTCGCGCCGAACGAGTGATCGTCGTTGAAGCGGTTGAGTTCGGCTCCGTCGCTTTGCTGCCGGAGGCCGGTGAGGCGCAACGTGATTTCTTCCGGCCGCAGCGGCAAATCGTGCGCGAGGCCGGTCCGCCAGCTGCCGAAGGCGGCGCGCTCGACGAGGGCTTCGCCTTGGGCTGAGAATTCCGGCTGGCGCCGGTGGAGGAGCAGGGCCCCGCCCAGGGAGTTCGGGCCGTGGGAGAGCGATTGCGGGCCGCGCAGCACTTCGGCTCCGGCCAGATTCCAGAGCGTGGGCGGCAGAAAGCGGAGGGTCGCCGAGGAGAGCGGGATTCCGTCCGACAGCACCGCGACGAGGGCGTTGGCACCGGTGCCGAGGCCCCCGAAAAGATCGTCCTGATTTAGGCCCCGCAGACTGAAGATGCCGCCGTTGGCATTGGCTTCGTAGGCCCCGGGCATGAGCGCCAGCAGATCCTGGTAGGTGCCGCGCGTGGGAGCCGCGGCGCTCGCTGGCATGAGCACGTCCGTCGCCCCGCCGTCGCCTCGCGTTGTCGCCGTGAGCTTGTCGCCCGTGATCACCAGCGAGGGGAGTACTGTCGGTTGGGCCAACCCCACCGGGACCGCGCAGAGGAGCCCCAGCGTTTTCGCGCAGAAAATACGGGCGGCCTGAGGCAAAGAGAAGTTCGTTAGGTGGCTCACGGAGGAGGAGAGATTGGAGTGATATTCGCGCGAGCGTCGCACCCCGGGTGTTAACGAACGAAACGGCAGCCGGAGGATTTTTGGAGGATACGTTGCCGTTTGTCGTCGGCCCGATCCCGCGGAGTATACGCGAATTCGGCTCGAAAGTGGGATGAGTAGTTATACTTCGGGGAGTCTAATGCCGGGCCGTTTCTGTAGCCGCAGACCTCCTCACGCGCCCCCGTAGCAGTGGGCGGAAAATCGGAACGAGTGTGCGCCCTGCTTCCGCGCCGCAAAAGCCGGACTGCGACCGGAACAGATCACCACCGAGACACGGCGGCGCCGAGCATGCCTCCGAAAAGACGATCCGATGACGGCTCTAGCCGACTCGGTGTCGCTGTGCCTTGGTCGTTAAACTCAGGCAGCCGGCGCCTTTCCTGCCTTGCTTGGTATCACCGAAATTCCAGCCAGGGTCAGGCGGTCTGAGCCTATTTTATGGATACGCCGGCGGCACCGCGTGCGGTGAGGCCGGATTTTGCGAAAGTTGCCCGATTCGTCAGGCCAAATGCCCGTTTCGTCAAAATCCGCTGGCGTGGCGCGGATTCTTCCATTGCTCCGCATCTGCAACCAAGCGGCCGCGATCGTTGCGGGTGAGCGATCCGTCTCGTGCGGGCGTTGGCCCACTACGTTCCACTGCCGCCGTCCGTTTTCTCCACGTTTACTCCCACCACTTAACCTTCGTCCTGCCGTTCCCTCTGCCGGTTTTGCGTCACCTTCCTCGTCACCATGCCCATGAAAAATAACACTGTGTCCCGCCTTCCGCTCGCGCCCGCCCCGCGCTCCCGGCCGTTTGTCTGGTCGGCGCTCCTCGCCCTCGCGGCGGTCGTCGGGCCCATGCACTCGACCCAGGCGCAGACCACCGTTCTGCCCGCCCTCGTCAGCTACCAGGGCCGGGTGAGCACCTCGACGGGCCTCGTCGGCCTCACCACCGGGGTCGGCGCCACCGGGCCGGTGAATCGCACGGTAACCTTCCGCATCTGGAATTCCGCGACGAGCACGCTTCCGGCCGACCTGGTCTACGCCGAGACCCAGCTGGTGACGATTTCCGACGGTGAGTTCAGCGTGCTGATCGGGCAGGGCACCAGGCTTGCTCCGAACGTGACGATCGACTCCGCCAACGTTTTTGGCGGGGCCACCCGCTACCTCGGCGTCACGGTGGATGATGGCACGGCCGCGGCTGACCCGGAGATTTCACCCCGGCAGCAATTGGTTTCCACGGCCTATGCCTTTCGCGCCAAGTATGCCGAGTCCCTCGGGTCCAACGGAACCTCGAGCCTCACGACTTTGGATTCCGGCAATGTCGGCATCGGCAACACCACTCCGCCGGCCCGCCTCACGGTGTCAGCCGCCGGCACCGGCACCGGCACTCCGCAGTTCATCATCACCGGCGCCGACACGAACGAGCGCCTGCGTTTCGGCGTGGATGATACCGGCTCCGGCACCGGCTACGTGCAGTCGGTCAATCAACTTTCGGGCAACCAGCCGCTGCTGCTCAATCCGGGCGGCGGCTTCGTCGGCATCAACAAGACGACGGCGCCCACCGTGGCCTTGGATGTCACGGGTGCCATCACGGCTTCGGGTATCGTCACCGGCAGCAGCTTCAGCACCGCGGGCACCGTCGGGGCGACGGGTAACATCACGAGCGGCACCAGTTTCTTCACCCCTGGCACCATCGGGGCGACGGGGGCCATCACTGGCGGCAGCTTCACCACCGCGGGCGCCATCAC
>Ga0209829_10000648_pt1 | contig 30680 bp, 28 predicted proteins | sample C_140205_EF_Meta_FD_187311 | JGI IMG/M metagenome (GOLD analysis project Ga0209829, IMG submission 187311) | Freshwater microbial communities from Lake Croche, Canada to study carbon cycling - C_140205_EF_MetaG (SPAdes) (version 2) | ecosystem: Environmental > Aquatic > Freshwater > Lake... | reverse complement strand
CGATAGTACTAATACTAATAATACAATAGCAAGTAGTTTCGATGGTATTAACTGGACCGTATTAAGTAATGGTCCATTTGTAGCCAGCTGCACTTGTCTTTCTTGGAATGGAGTTATGTGGGTAGCAGGAGGAACCGCAGGAGATGGCGTATCATATACTGACCCAAATACATTATCGTACAGTTATGATGGAATTAATTGGACAGGACTAGGAAAAAGTTATATTACACAAAATGTAAATGATATAGCTTGGAATGGAATTATGTGGCTTGCAGGAGGATATTGTAATAATACTGGCAATGTATTATATTATAGTTATAATGGAGTTGATTGGATTTTTAATAATATAAGTTTAAATAATGTAAATTCAATTGCATGGAACGGTTTTAAATGGTTGCTACTTGGTACACCAGTTAGCGGCACTAACTCTATTTATTATAGTACTGATGGTATAACTTTTACCGCTTCATCAGCGCAACCATTTAGTACTGGTAATGGTAATTGTGTAGTGGCAACACCAAATAAAGATCAATTTTTAGTATGTGGATCGCCTACCAGTAGTTCTAATTGGATTTATTATGGTATAAATTTATTTAGTATATCTGGATCAGCAGGATTTACGCCTGTAAATTCTATTACTTGGAACGAGTCTGTATTTATTGTTGCAGGAGGTAGTTCTACATATGATATTGCTTACAGTGCTAATATTAATGGTCCTTGGACAAAAACTACAGCACCAATTGGCAACGGCGGTGGTGGTCGTCGACTTGCTAGCCGCAACGTCCTTCCTACCACCAATGGTAATAATAACTATGGTTTAATAAGTTATGCTCCCCCAGTTGTAACAGGTAATACAGGCGGCATTGATCCAAATGCGCCCACTGTATGGATAGCCGGCAATTTATTACCCACCCAAATTGGAACAACGGTAGGCTCTGTCAATTATCCATTTGAAGGCGGATATTTCGGACCAGGCACGGTATACATTGGCAGCACATCTATGAAAGTCGATAACACAGGCAATATGTTAATTACATCACCAGATGGTGCTTCTGGTATTCCTGCAGCAAATGAATCGTATTTGGTTGGCGGTGGTTATACTACAGACGGCTCATCGGTCATTAAATATTCTACAAATGGCACAACATGGGTAGGTGTTCCAGTTAATTCTTTACCACAAGGGGCGTATATGTTTACAGGATATGCTCGTACAATTGTTTGGACTGGATTAATTTGGCTTGCTGGCGGAAATGATCAAGGCGGTGGTGGATATACCATTCTTCGCAGTACATATGGAAAATACTGGTACCCAGCAGGTTCAGCTGTGTTTAGCAAAATATGTTATGGTATAGCCTATAATGCGTCACAGTCACGATTGGTAGCAACTGGTGAATCAGATGATGGGAGTGTCAGCGTTATATACAGCGACGATGATGGATTAACATGGTTTTCTACAACAGATGGATTAGAGGGATTAACAAATGGTTATGCAATAGCAAGTGATGGCGCAAATTTATGGGTGATGTCAGGAAACACAACAGGATATGGTCGAACAATCTTTTATAGTAGAAATGGAATAAATTGGAACAAGAACAACTCAGCTGCATTCATACCAAGTGATAATTATGCGTCTATTGCATACAATGGTCAATATTGGTTAATTGTAGGTAACGCAGGACCAGGTGTTACACCAGGTACAAGTATTTGGAGGAGCACTAATGGAATTAATTGGACTAGTGTAAAAACATGTTACGATTCTGTATCTAACACATACTTCTTAGGTACAGCTGTTGCATGGAACGGTATTGTGTGGGTGGCAACAGGTAGAACTGGCACCGCCCCTCAAAACACTCGTAATTTATTTACAAGTTACGACGGAATAAACTGGACATATGTAGATGGATTTGACAATATCGTTTTAACAGCTGTGTCTTGGAATGGAAGTTTATGGGTGGTTGGAGGTGCTGTAGAAGAGGCTGGAGTCGATTTTTCGTGGATAACAAGTCCTGATACTATTACATGGACTGTTGCACAAACTGCTGGATTTCCAGGTGGTTTCCCTCTATCTATTACTCAGCGCTCGATTCTTCCTCGTGGTGGACCGCCAGCAGGAACAGCCGCGGCTACGGTCAATGGTACAATTTTTTCATTGACAAGCAAATACCCTTCAAATACACTTTTTGATCCGACAGTAAACTCTATTAAGAAAATCACAAATACAAATACTGTTGATACTATATTATCATCTGAAGCATATCCGTATGTAACAACTAGCTTTTCCGCTCCCTCAACAACAAGCTCGCTATTCTTGTTATATGCAAATATCAATCAAAATTACGGATTCTCTTTTGCCAACGGTACATTTTATAGTTACATTAACTCAGCAACAATTAGTTCATTCGGTGGTACCGCGCCAGCAACAATTTATTCTGTTGAGGTTACGAGTGATAATGTCTATTGGTATTCAAACAATTCCCTTATACAATCATTGGGTTCAGATCCACCCGCAGCAAACATAGGTGATTACCAATTATATATCACACAGAAATCAGTAAACGATTTATTTACAAATGTCAACTTCGGCGGCACATATGATACAATACCGTCGACAGCAGTCATATTTTTAAGCGCATCTGCGGGAGGAGGAAGCGCAGCAGGCGCAACGGGTTACACTGGTGCAACGGGCGAAGCAGGTGCTACTGGTTACACCGGCGCAACGGGCGATGCAGGTGCCACAGGTTACACCGGCGCAACGGGCGATGCAGGTGCCACAGGTTACACGGGCGAAGTAGGTGCCACAGGTTATACAGGCGAAGTAGGTGCCACAGGTTATACAGGCGAAGTAGGTGCCACAGGTTACACCGGCGAAGCAGGCGCCACGGGCTATACCGGCGAAGCAGGCGCTACGGGCTACACTGGTGATACCGGCGAAGCAGGCGCTACGGGCTACACTGGTGATACCGGCGAAGCAGGCGCCACTGGTTACACTGGCGAAGTAGGTGCCACGGGCTACACTGGTGATACCGGCGAAGCAGGCGCTACGGGCTATACCGGCGAAGCAGGCGCTACGGGCTACACTGGTGATACCGGCGAAGCAGGCGCCACGGGCTATACCGGCGAAGCAGGCGCCACGGGCTATACAGGTGCATCAAGTCCAACTGTAAGTGCTTACACACTGACAAGTACTAATCCTGGCAACACACAGTTTTACCCCTACAACAATTCAGTCACAAAAATTAGTGGTGGTTCAACTGATACAATCACATCTGCCGAATCGTACAAGTACGCTTCACTCAGCTTTACAATTCCTTATATAACTATAACTCCACCGCCTGGGCAACAGGTTCTATTATACAACGACCCTTATAACAATTATGGATTTTTAATAAACAGTGGTTATGTGTATTATACGGCAAATGGTGGTGCTGGAGGGGCTTCAATATGGACACCAGGTAATGTATATTCAGTCGTTATTACAAGCGACAATGTATACTGGTATGTCAATAATTCTCTATATCATACTTATGGATCTGGTCCGTTTACAGCCGGTTTATCATACCAACTCTATATGACACAAGACACTGTGGCGGATTCTTTCGCGAATATTGATTTCGGCGGAACAAATATCGCACCACCAGCTAATTCTATAGTATACAATAGTGCTTCATCCGTGCCTCCAGGTGGCTCCTTGCCAGTAGGCACTTACTACGGCGATTACATTATTTACAATCCAGCTACAGCAAGCTGGATTTTGGGCGGTTATTCAGGTGGAGGAACCAATTCAAATGTGTCTATAGGAGCCAATGCTGGTGGCGATGGAAATGTTTCAGTATACGGTGTGGCTATCGGTGGTGGAGCAGGACAGACCGCACAAACATACGGTGCCGTAGCAGTTGGTGGTCTGGCAGGATTTTTGTATCAACAACCAGGCACAGTTGCCCTTGGTTATTCAGCAGGATATCAGTACCAACAAGTTGCTGCAATTGCTATTGGTTCAAACGCTGGCGGCGGAGACGCAAATGGCACATCAAATGCTAGTATACAACAACAATTTGCGATTGCGATTGGCGCAGCAGCAGGTTCAAACGCACAGGGACAATATTCAGTTGCTGTAGGATATGCAGCAGGTGCTTCAAATCAGAGTAATTATGCAATAGCTATAGGAAATTTAACAGCACAATCAAATCAAGGATTAAATGCGATTGCTATTGGAAATGTAGCAGGACAAGATAGTCAAGGTTCAAATGCAGTTGCTATAGGATATAATGCAGGCTATTATGCACAGAGTAATTCTGCAACAGCCGTTGGATATAGTGCAGGATCTAATTCACAAGGTTTAAATTCAGTTGCTCTCGGCGCAAACGCTGGTGGAATAGGTCAAGGACAAGAGGCAATATCTATTGGCAATTTGGCAGGATTTAACTTTCAAGGACAAAGCGCAATTGCTATCGGCGCATCTGCAGGAATAGGAGATAGCGGTGCTCCAGGCAACAATAGTCAACAACAGCAATGTGCAATCGCCATTGGTCAATTAGCGGGTTCTTACGCACAAGGACAAAATACTATAGCAATAGGTAAACAAGCCGGTTTTACTTTTCAGACTTCAAATGCTATTGCTATTGGTACATATGCAGCATTAGATTCGCAAGAAGAATACGCTATTGCTATTGGAGCATATGCAGGTAGTAATGCTCAATATTCAAATGCTATTGCTATTGGAGCATTTGCCGGTAATAATGCACAATCAAATTATGCAATTGCTATCGGATCTGCTGCAGGACAATCAAATCAGGGAACCGAATCAATTGCAATTGGCTATAATACAGGACAATCAAATCAGGGATTCGCTTCAATCGCAATTGGTGCAGCAGCAGGATCCAATGCACAGAGCTACTATGCAATTGCAATTGGCAATAATGCAGGACAATTAAATCAGTCGAACGATGCAGTTGCAATTGGCGATAGCGCAGGTCAATCAAATCAGAAAGCTGCTGCAATCGCAATCGGTCCGCAGGCAGGTCAATCAAATCAGGGCTACTATGGAATTGCTATGGGATACCAAGCAGGACAAAGCAATCAATATGATAATACAATTGCTATTGGATCATATGCAGGACAGTCTAATCAAAAAGTTGGTGCAGTCGCAGTCGGTTACCAGGCAGGTATATCAACTCAAGGTTACTATACAGTTGCTATGGGACCCCAAGCAGGACAATACAATCAAAATGATTATTCAGTTGCGATAGGATACCTAGCAGGACAATGCAACCAAACCCCCAATTCTATTGCGATCGGAAACCAGGCAGGCGAAATTACGCAAGGTAGTGGAGGTTCCGGTGGAATCGCTATAGGCTTTCAAGCAGGATATAACCTTCAAAGCAACCAAGGTATTGCGATCGGTTATCAGGCAGGGTATGACAATCAGAACAATGCTGGTGTTGCGATCGGTTATGCAGCGGGCTTCATCAATCAAGGAATTGGAGGAGGTCAGGGGGGCGTTGCAATTGGCACATTTTCTGGATTTAGTAAGCAAGGAGCATACAGCGTTGGTTTGGGATGGCAAGCCGGTTATGACACACAAGGACAATATGCGGTTGCCATTGGAGCGTATGCGGGTCAAAGCAACCAAACCTCCAATTCAATTGTGATTAATGCAACCGGTGTGGAATTAGATGGCAATACAGATTTGGCAGGCGGATTCTACGTTGCACCGATTCAGCCAGCAGTAGGAAGTTACTATTTGACATATGATACAACAACACATGAAATTACATATGATGCAGCAGGACCATCTGACCACCGTCTCAAGACAAATATTAACAACACAACCCTTGGCATCAACTTTATCAACAAACTTAGACCGGTAGAATTTACTTGGAAGGACCGCCTAGGCGTCGGCTTGGACGCCGACGGCAATGCTCTTCCGCCGAAAGATCCAGGCAAGCGCAAGCATCAGGGTTTCATCGCACAGGAAGTAAAGCAAGTCCTAGACACTCTCAGCACAGACTCAGCACTTTACACGTGTATTAATGATATCCCCTCAACCATCACAAAAACACTCAAGGATATACACGGAAGCACAACAACAGAAACATACACCTACACACCGCCCCACGCTAAACTCCGTGGTCTCTACACGCTGAGACACGACGAATTTATTGCTCCAACCGTGAAGGCGGTACAGGAAGTCTATGCCATTGTTCAAGCTCAGCAGTCTACAATCGAGACTCAGCAGTCAACAATCCAGACTCAGCAATATAAGATCGAGACATTAGAAGCCCAGGTCTCAACATTTATTGGGAAGCTCCAAGTAATCTGCTCAACCATCAATGTTGCTATCTAATTTCAAGCGTAAAAACGCACTATAATCCTATTTTTATAAAAAAAATAAGATTATAGAATTGCCCCATAAAATTAAACCGATACTGATAACTGCGTCGCCCACGCGGGGTAAATATCAATAGCCTTGGGAAATCCTACCCTATTCTGAATCCATAGCGCAGGCATCGTCACAATTTTATCACCACCAGCCAATCCTAGATAAGCCCCCCACCACGAAAACGTACTATTGGCACAAATACCCCCAAGAACGCATCCCATCATCACCCCTAATGTGGCATATTCATCCCCGTCGAACCAAATCCACTTATCCGCACTAACACCAGGATAACGCGCAGGCAACACAGACTTACACCACGCTAAATCGTCCGAGCATACAACTACATACGCCCCAGAAAAAAGCCCTAAAGCCCGTTCATAATATGTAGAAAGATCTACGTAATGGTGCTGATTGAACGGATGGAGATAGTCCCCACGACGAACGTGTAAAAATACAGTGGGCGCCCCCACATGCAAAACCCGCGGCACCACATCCGCCAACGAAACCCCGCCGCTAGGAAAGTACCGCTCGGATTGGAACGCCCCGCACAACTTGACGTGACCCGCCACAAAAGGCAGCTGTCGGTACGTCATTGCGTTCACAAACTCCTCGCGCACCTCACTCCATTCCACATCATTAGCACTAATTGTTGGAATACCAGGAAAATACTCACATACCTTTTCGCCACCAGGCTGCGCCGCATTTGCCTTCACCCATTCCTTTACAAAGACCGCTTGATGCCCATAACGTTCAGCGTATCCAAGCATTGCCGCAATTTGGAAAAGACGATTGCCGAGACCATCCCCAATGACGCATGTAACATACATCTTAAAATACTAATTTCTAAACCCCCTTAGATGGATCCGATCCGTCAGACTAATGTTATCGGCTGTCGATTTTGTTTTGAACCAACACTTGCACCTAATGATCCGCTTATCACTCCTTGTAAATGTACAGGCAGTGTCCGATATATTCACCTTCAGTGTTTAAAACAATGGAGAAGAGCGACAACTAATCCCGATTTTATAAGACGCTGTCAATTATGCTTAACAAACTACAAAATGCCCTTACGTCATCCATTAGAACATATTCCGCTTACAGAGCACGACCAAGTATGGTTTTTTTTATCAAAACCGTATATGCCAATTTTTCTGTGTCATTACTTTTATATTATTATTGCGGGACATATTTTGAAAGAAAAAATTCTCGCTCCACCGCACTCATACCTTTTTCCGTACGTCCCGCTAAATTTTTTATCGAATCTTTTCTTTTTTAGTATGTCAAGCGTAGTTTTTGCGTGTTATGGTGCATATTATATGAAATTTTTACGACGCGTGAAAAATAAAGAACTTTACGCAAAACATTGGCTTTCCATCTCCCTTGATGGCGCAATGCCCCTTCCCTACGCTACCACCTTACTTTTAAGTTACTCTATGACACAATTATGTATCTATCCTTTCGGATTCTGTTTTATTCTTCTACTTCCAAAATTTATGAATATTCATAAAACGATTTTGAATAAAATTAATCATGACGCAGAATTATAATCATAACCTCTTAATAGGATGCCTAAACCAGTTTTTCATAGTGAGAAAATTCACGCCGCCACCGGTCAGCCTATTATACACGATGTAGTATCTATTAAGAACAATAAGGGATATAAGTTGCGTGAGGTCATTGATCCATCGGGCAAACCCGTAAATCGTACTAGAAAAGCACTGAACAAGAAGGAAGTCCGTCATATTATGAACGGGCAGTTCTTACCCGGTCTGTGGAAGGGCTGCGGAAGCGGAAGCGACCGCGGATCATTGTCACGTAAAAAGTCACAACGTAAGACCAGGAGATGATATTTGAACTGCTCTTCCTGATCTTGTTGATTTTTGGAATAGCCGTTATAGCATATCGTGGAGCGATTCACGAGTTTCAGATTTTACAGAAGGATTATACCGCCAACGCAAATTGGACCGAAATGATGAATGAACAGTTACCGATTGTGATTCGAAGCTTGCCGAAACATTGGTTGGGGAATTGGGCTTACGCAAAGACGGCAAATAAGACGTGGACCATTGTTGTCCAGGCAGAAGATGGTAAGAAGTTTAAAACATCATGGAACCAATGGCTTCAAACACCGAATAAAACAACGCCTATAGATATTGCAAATCTAGCCGATACACTCAAACTTCGTACGAATTTCGAACATTGGGCAGCGGAGGGATTCCATCAATGGTATACGGTTCCTACCCAGACGCCAACCCCTTATATCTATCAGCAACACGATGTGATGGGTCTGCGAAAGGGTATTGCCGACTTTACAGCAATTGTCTCAACGGACGGCACCCCGCTAGAACTATGGATTGCACACGAGGGTGCCATTCCCGCAAAGGACGCCGACGATATTATAGGCAAGGATCCCTGGATACAGACGACAAAAGAGATCCCGTGGATAGGCGATGTAAAGTATATCGAGATTAAGCTACGTCCAGGTAATACAATATTGATTCCTCGGCATTGGTGGTACGCAATACGCGCAGCGAAAGAACAGACAGAGCAACCGTTCCCTACGTATGCGTGGTTTTGGAAGGGCGAGATTCATAGCCCAGTCAGTTGGATTACCGGCAAGATTCGGCGTGACTGACAAACTCAAACCTAAATGATAAAAAGTGAACCTATCTACAAGATATACCCATTCCTGGTAGATATGAGCAACGCAGAATCAGACGGCGAGTCCTCCACCGATTCCACCGATTCCACCGACTCCACGGCAGCGACCGACGTGACCGGTACCACAAATCAGACATCGAAGCTGATGAATCTCTTTGAGTTGGAGTGCGATCTAGAAGAAATGACAAAGACGATTGAACATCTTTACAACACCTTCGATCACATTGACAATAATATGAAAACGGTCGAAAAACCGATTGTTGAACTTGCCCTTGAGCAGTTCCGCGACCCCAACTTTCTAGCATCATCACCGTTTCGCCACCAAACATTTGCTGTAAAGCCGCCCGGTTTGCCCAGTATAGACCTGAGCAAGCGTTATCCTTATAAAGACGTAGTACAAGCAGTACGGAACTACATTTTCGCTGAAAAATTGGTGACCCCAACGGGCGCCATCCGCGTCAACAAACCCCTTTCCATTTTGTTCGAAATCCCAGAAGGCGAAACAACCTTCTTACGCCTTTTGGTTCGGCTTCGTAAAGTACTGATTTAATCAATCTTTACACCTTCCTCGGCAAGCATATCCTTCCACATTTGACTACTTGTAACACCATTTGCTAGACGGCAAACACCGCCTTCACACACTACACTATCTGGTAGATCGCCAAGTACGGTAAGACCTGGCATACACTTGGTACAATCATTGTCACAGCCTACACACTGTGGCGGAACAACGGGTGCTGGCGTAGCAGGCGTGTCATTTGTGATGGTCGCGTTACCTGAATTAAGGGTTCCTTCCTCGTTGTCCGCATCGGCGCCGCTATCCTCCTTGTCCGCTTCGCCCGTTTCGTCTTCATTGGCTTCTTCATACTCTTCAGGCTGTAACTCTTCACCGTGCTCCTCCTCCTGTTCCTCGTCATCCGTTTCGTCCACGGCATTATTCAATGCAACGTTATTCAGAAAGGCATTTTTGTAGACGACGTAACCGATAAGTACTGCTTGACCAACAATAAATGTTGTAGAAAGGAGCACAAGTGTAATATTCTCATCAAGCATTGCCTGAAGAACTAGAACAACGAACTCTAGAAACAGATATAGAAGTTGGAAGAAGGCATAAAGTGCGGCGGCACTTGCAACCGGCACTACGAAAAGGGCGGGTAGATAATTGCGTGGGATGTTAGGATAGAGATAGAATATAGCAAAGGAGCCGAATAGACCGGCATAGCCACCAATACCAAGAAGCCAAGTGCTCATATCTGCGCTCGTCATTCTAAGAATGTAATACCCCTCCCTTGATTCCGCCGATCGGCACTCAATTTTCTTCCCCCTTTTGGGGAAAAAATGACATAAGTCTACACAAACAGCAAATAATACAGAACGCATAAAATCCCGGCAAATCGCAGCAAAATGAAATCGCAGGGTAAAGTACCGGCAATGAGCTCCAGCCCCGTAACCGAAGCGCCCCAAATCATAGTACCTCGCCGTCGTTCTACGTCAGTCGATAGTGGATCACTCGGAAACCGCGGAGTGAATCCGAAGGAGGAGGCTTTTCAAGTCATTACCAAGCGTCGTTTTCCGAAAACGGAACCGATTCTACAGCCGAATCCGAATCGTTTCGTGATCTTTCCTATTGCGAACCAGAAGGTATGGGAGATGTATAAGAAGGCAGAGGGTAGTTTCTGGACAGCGGAGGAACTGGATCTGTCCAGGGATCGTAAGGATTGGGACAACCTTAATAAGGATGAGCGTCATTTCATCAGCCACGTATTGGCGTTCTTTGCCGCCAGCGATGGTATTGTAAACGAGAATCTAGCGATGAACTTTATGAAGCAGGTTCAGATTCCTGAGGCGCGCTGCTTCTATGGTTTCCAGATTGCTATGGAAAACATTCACAGTGAGGTCTATAGCTTACTAATTGATACGTATATTAAGGATGCAACGGAGAAGACGCATTTACTCAAGGCGATTGAGACCATTCCATGCGTCAAGAAGAAGGCGGAATGGGCTATTGAGTGGATGGAGTCGGATACGGCGGACTTTGCATCACGTCTGATGGCGTTTGCGGCGGTCGAGGGTATCTTCTTTAGCGGTGCTTTCTGTTCGATTTTCTGGCTCAAGGAGCGCGGTCTAATGCCTGGACTTACTACCTCGAATGAGTTCATTAGCCGTGATGAGGGTATGCATACAGAGTTTGCATGCCTGCTGTACAGTATGCTTCAGACGAAGCTGAGTAAGACAAAGGCGCATAAAATGATTCGTGAGGCGGTCAAGTGTGAAAAGGAGTTTATTATTGACGCGCTCCCGTGCGGACTCATTGGTATGAATGCGAAAATGATGAGTCAGTATTTAGAGTTTGTTGCGGATCGCCTTCTTGTTCAGCTGGGTTATCCAAAGATTTGGAATACGGCGAATCCGTTTCCGTTTATGGAGCGCATTAGCCTTGAGGGTAAGGATAACTTCTTTGAGAAGCGCGTATCTAACTATTCAAAGGCGGGTGTGGGACGGACAACGGAGCAGATGACGTTTGCGACGGATGCGGACTTTTAGCAGACTTTTAAAATCAAACCCCAGAGTATAGGATGGCAAATCGCAGCACCCGTAAGAATAACCGTAAAAACACGCGTAAGGCTACGCGCAAGCAGAATGGCGGCAAGCACAAGCTCAATGGTTACATGAAGTTTGCCCAGAAGACACGCCCCGAGATTCTACGTGAGCACCCTGAGATGCGTAGTAAAGTTGTAGATGTCGCAAGAGAAATCGGCAAGAAGTGGCGTGCGTTAACCCCTGCCGAGAAGGCGCGTTATTAGATGCCCATAGTAGGGTAGGATGTCCGGCATCTTAAACAGACTTGCTAGTTTCTTTAATAAGGAAAATCCTAATTTAAGAAAAGCGACGGCAATTACACGCCGTCGTATAGAACCACTTAAAAATTTCCCCGCTCGTGGCACACGTAGAATGGCACCGTCTGTTCGTCTTAGACTCACCGGTAGAGCACTGATACCAAGAGGAGCAGAACACAATCGTGTAGTTTTGGCACGAGCTATAGCATCAAATCAGGCAAACCGCCTTAATACTGCCCGTAAACAGGCGGTACTAACCACCAAGAAACGTAAATCCCGCCGTTCATTTACACGTAGGGCAATGTCCCACTAAACTATAGAGTGTAAGTAGTCGAAGGATAATTCCTTCCCATTTTTTCCACGACAGCATACCGGTTCCTGAAATGCTAATAAGTTTTTCAAGATACCGTTTGAGTGATTCCATTTTGACTGGTAGATTAAATGATCCGTAAGTATCTGTTAGCATATTTCTAGGAAACGATGGTTTTCCTAGACGCCGGTTTACATCCTCATGTAAATCATAAAGATATCCAACAATCCAATTGTGTAAAGTCACTATAGGTATTTTACGTAGTGCTACAACCGGATGCGATCTGAGCCATTCTGTAATATGTTTAGCACATTCGGGGCAGGGAACTATTTTTGGTAGTCCCTCAATGATAGAAATCCAGTGTTGTCGTTCATCTTCATTTGTTCCAGACTGTTCGGCAAATCCGTGTAATATTGCCCATAGTGTTGGACCCCAATCGTCGATGGATGGTGCGTCAATCGCAGGTTTTTCGCAACGCGAGCAGGGCATTTAACCAATGTAATATTTTATTTAGAATTTTTAAGCGTGGAAATGCCGTGGCGGGATAAAAATTGACACAAGCCAAAATTTCTACTGCCGCTGTTATTCCCCCTATCATGACGTCGCCTACCCGCTACAACTATGATGGTCCCGCCACCCTTGCGCCGATTGTGATTATTCTCCAGAAGAATGGTCAGCCCGATGATAAGCTTGTCATTCGTCCTACGGAAAACAGCATGAACTTCACTGCCGTCTTTACCCAGAATACGATTACCGCCCGTAATGAGCGCCAGCTGACGCACTCTGAGCTCTTCCCCTACCTAGAGCGCTTTCTAGAGTCGCTGCAGTATGATCTACAGCGCTGCGACTTTGTCCAGATTGATGTTCCTGGCTACACGTCGGTCATGCTCAAGTCTACGGAGACCCATTACTACCTAGATACGTTCTACGCTCAGGTCCGCTCACTACACAACTCGTGGCCGATGGAGGTAGAGGGTCGTCGTGTTGCCCGTGAGACCTCGCCCTTCGCTTGGAGCAGCTACACCCTGCCTGCATCGACGCAGACGTACACGGAGCCCGCTGCGGAGGAGCGCCCTAAGCGTAGCGCAAGCCCGCGTGTAACGCGTGCGGCGGCTCGTCGTGCGGCGTACTAGATACCCAAACCCAACCAAAACCAAAATTAAACTGAAAAAATTGACAAACTATTTTTGATTTACCCAAACTATCAGCTGCCTACTTCCTTCTACTTTCAAGCTTTCTACTTCTTTCCTTCCTACATATCAAGATGCCTCGTTCTAAGAAGGGTCGCATTTCCGGCACAAAGCGCCAAGAACTCAACAGCCAGCGCGCGGCGGCGGCTATCAACGGCAAGACCGATGGTGTCACCTTTGCCCGTGTCACAAAGATGATAGGGCAGGGACACGTCAAGGTTGCCATTCCTTTCAAACACGGAATTAAGGAGCTGAGCGCTCGTATTCCGAATGTCCTAGGTCGCCGCGGTGCCACGCCGATCACCGCAAAGGATGTTGTGGCTATCTATGTCGGCGAGGGGTATGACCCAGATGCGCCCGCCACTCCAGGCGAGCACTTTGATATTGTTGCCATTTTGACGCCAAAACAGGCGTACAGCCTCAAGAAGGACGGTATTATTCCTGACTGGATGACAAACGATATTGATGCCGATAAGCCGGCAGAGGGCACCGCTGGTGACGGTGGTTTCGAGTTTGCCCACGAGAGCGACACGGACACAGGCGACACGGAGAAGTCCGCCAGCGACGAGGACCTTCGTGCCCGTCTTGGTGCAAATCGGCTGGCACACCGTGAGCCGGTCGCCGACGGCGAACTCAATATCGACGACATCTAGTTCGTGACAATATTTAACCTAATCTAAACCATTCACTATCAGTCTATTGTTAGGAATCCCAGAAAATCAAAAACAAAATAAAAATATTTTTGATTTTACGGGGGCTTATCCGCTTCATTCGGCGGTATACATTTTAGCTATCCCTAGTAGGGATGGCTAGAAGCAGAAAAACTAGAAAGCAAAAACAAAAAGGACGCGGTGCCATTATGTCGACATTCCGAACACTAAATCAACGACTTCATGCTGCCTTTCGTAACCGTAATTTTGAAGAATGTGAACGGCTGTTGGCAGCCGGTGCGGATATTAACAGTACAATAGCATTAAATAATATGGAAGATTATACAGTCACTTTATTTTGGTATGTCCAAGATGAAGCAATGTTTAATTTTTTAAGGGACCATAGATTTGACTGGGATACACGCAATAATTTAGGGGAAACCTCGGCAATTATAGCATCTGGTGCATCACCAATATTTATGGGTTACGATGATGTTGTGTTAGATTTACTAGGACAAGATGCGGATTGGAGTATAGTATCAAATGATGGATCTACCCCGCTAATTATGGCGGCAAACTCTGGATTAGTCGATGCGTTAGATCATATATTAGATTGGGGCAGTGATGGAATATTAATGGGTGTTGATAATATACAAACCTATATAAATATGCGAGATAATACTGGTAAGAGCGCTTACGATTATATGGAAGACTACAATAATAATACTCAAATAAGAGACGAAATCCTTCAGAAACTCCGTAATTTAGGTGCAACGGCTGGTAGTAATCTAGAGATAGAAAATATAGGTGAAAAACCAATCACCACAAAAGACCCAGTCAATACCTATACTCATAATAATATCAAAAATGGAAATAATATGGTGAATTTCAACGATGAGTTCAAGTATGGACGATACTATACAAAAGCATCGTTCAATACATTTCCAAAGGTAAATCCTTATACTAGAAAGAAAATTCGTAAGGCGTATACGTATAAGGCAAAGTTAGCGCCGGCGGCTGCGACCGCGACCGCGCCTTGATTTACGCTTTTTGCGCGTATTATTCATTTCCATCGGTTTTTTAAATACAACAAATCTGTTATAAACTTCATCTTCAAATGGTGCGGACACTATAAATGGCATATCCTCTCTGCGAACTACCGACGATTCCCACGGATGTTTTTTTGCTAATAGTCGCTTTAGAAACGTTTTGAAATTGTCTAATGCTTTCTCAGTACTCATACCTTTTTCCAAAAAATCATGACCTAAAGGTATAACAATTGTGCCACCAGGTTTGAGAATCTTCCAACCATCATCAAAGAGATTAATGAAAACTGAGTAGCCGTTTGGGGATTCACGTGAGAATGGAGCATAAATCGGGCAGTACTGCGTCCAAATCATCGTTTTGGACTCAGGACCGTAATCACTCCATTTACGATTTGAGGTATAAGGATCTACAAAATCAAGTTCAAATCGTACAGGAGTATCAAAGCGCGGTGGATAAAATAGAAATAGTGGTCCATCTTCGGCTTCGTTATGACACGCTACTAAAACATCCATCCCTATTAGTGTTTTCGGGTTTTATTATACTTTGAAAGGGTATACCATGTTTCAAAATCATTTGCGCCAATCGGCTTAAATCCCTTTGTTTTCATAGATGAATCACTATAAAACGTTCCACCTGTTAATACAAGTATTTCCTCACCATTTTGTGCCTCATCCGCAAACACTAACTCTTCTATTAACCCTTTGATTCTAGGGAAAAACTCATCAACTGTATAGGTTCCACCACCCTTTCGAATAGGCTTATCTTTGTTTATTTTGCGTAGTTCTTCCTTTACTTCCTTTGTAAAGGTATATTGAATATTGCGTGTGCTTAACCATCGGGCATGTTTAAGATGTATTTTAAATAAGTGTCCTATTCGCTGGTGTTCATCGGGCAACGACCAGTTTCGTTCCACAAATAGTTCTGCCATCTGTTTATTCGGAGTGGTTGATACGAAAGGTGTTGTGTTTTTTATCACAGAGTCTTTATTACCTTGTCCTCTATACACAACCTTATTTGTAAAAACGCCGTATTTTTCAATGATTTTTGCGATATGTTTCCAGCACGTTTTCTTAGTGCAATTGTAATACAACGCAATATAACAAAGTATATATGCCTCCTCTTTTGGAGTAAGCAATACCTTCATGGCAATTCTTACTTAGTCTTTCTAAAACAAAATTGAAGGGTCGCCGGTTTCTTTAAGCCGAAAGCACCATGCCGCTCTCTAAAAACTTATACGAAACCACTGATCTAGCAGCAGCCCTACTTCTTTCCTTAGAAGAACGTAATGTTCCTCTTGCCTTGACCATTCTAAATGAACTCCAACTAAGTTTAGAATCCAATCTGGTCCATAATCTTCTTGGCTTTGCCTGGCTGTTAGCACAACCGGACAAAGACCTGACACCACAACGGTTTAATGCCTGGCGTTCCCGCCGTTACGATGTATTCCTAAGCACCTTTACTTTCCACCGCCTTGCTCTTCCCCCTTATACACTTTTGGGCGACTATCCGCCACCACATACGGGCAACTACGCGCCACCAAGGGAATGGTATGCCAAGCCGGCAGGTTGGACCGAAAACATGTGCGGAACATTGTATCATCGCGTTCAACACGCCATCTATAATAAGCAGTGCTGGCGGGCGTATCTGCTTGCTCGTCCGCTTCTTGCCCACCCATCAGCGTTCACGGGCTTTCTACAGGCAATGGGTACTTCACCTGATCTTCTCAAGTTCGCCATGTACCCGCATCTCAACGGGCAAATCCTAGAGCACGCAATGTATATTTTAGCATATCCGCCAACGCCAATGGAAATTGTACTACAAGAGCCGGTCCAACAGGGAAGGGTCTTCCATATTCATCCAGAGGCACGCAACCGCTGGAATATCCGTCCCACCCCGCCTACGAAACTGATTGGACAGCCAAACTTCATCTTTGATGACAGTCCCTACTGGAACGCTCAGCGCAACAAATATCAGATTGACCTGGACGCAAAGGGACATATTCAGTACGAATCGGAACAACTCTACCAAGATTTCTTCGTACATAACTTTCCGCTGGATATTCCTGATGAGTGGTCGCAGGCGGAACGGGATAAAAGCCATCCAGCCTCAACGAATTACGCCCTAGAGGCGAATCCGTGGGCATCTACATTCCACCAATTAATTACGCCGACCCCCATCACCGTTTCTCGCTAAAAAATAGTGCTTCTCAAATGCCTGAATCGATTGTTGGAAATTTGCAGACGGAAAAAAGGCGACTTCACGACGAGACCGTATATAGGGCATAACTTGCGACGCAGGGTGACCGGATAAAGCGATTAAGACCATTGCCATAATAGCCGCTGACCGTTGCATACCAGCGTGACAGTGAATGAGTATTACCGAACCTTGTTTGTATTCATTGATTACTTTGTATACAATTTCAGGCGACCAGTCTGCCATATTTTTGATTTCGACCGGTTGTAAATTATCATCAACGGGCACACGGTATTTACGCTGAACGAATGGCGAAAAAGGTAGGTCCTTTGTCGCATTGAATACGGTGGTAACACCAACGGTACGTAAAAATTCAGGGTCAGCAGCAGCGGTCTTATTGCCGAGCCATAACCGGGGCAAAATTAGGTCTGCGTGATGATACTTAGCCAAGTCCATCCCTCCTAGTCCATTCAAAGATTTACGGTGAGTGGTGTATCCGTATCAAATTCAAGAGTATTTTCTGTATGGATTGCGGCATCGATGAGAACACCAAGTGCGTAGGTGCGGATAAGTGAGACGCCAGAGCCAGGCGGTGGCAGCCGCCGCCGCGAGCTACGAGTCAGTTGAATAAGATAACTACGTGTATCACTATACGCTTTTTTGAAATCATCTATAATTTCAGTATATGTTTTGTAAGGTTCGTAAAGAACTTGAGTATTCTCATCAATCCATAGAGCTAGTATAACATTATCCCAACGATCCTGTTGAATATTTGGAAGCTTTCGTTCAATAATCATAGTTCGCATACGCGGAGACATAGTCATACCTTCTTCACCTAATACAGTATCAATCGTTTCACCGTAAATCTCCTGCGTAGTTGGGTCATCCTTGAGTTTGAAAAGTTCAACGGCTGCATTGACACCAAGTTCCTTTTCACAGAATTTTGCAAATACATGGAGCGCATAGTTACAATTGTAATAGTTAAGAAATAGTGGCGGTGGAATACGATGAAGCCCGGCAAGATTACATACGATCTGTTGCGTAATAGACATCAACTGGGGCTTTGTCCATTCTAGGTTTGTGTACGGATTCTTAGGCGCCTTGGGTGCAGAAATACCATAAGCGCAATACTTGAGCGACGCCAGAATTGTCTTAAGAATCGTATTAGTATGAAATACGTACTTAGCACGGGTCTTAAAATCGTAGACGGAAACCATTGCAGCCGCAGGAATCCGAGTAGTCGTATGAAGGTCGTCCTCACCAACAACTCGTGCATCCATCTTTGTCATTAACCGACGCTGAACACACCGAAGAACAATCATACGTAGCGCAATATTTATGCACATAAGTTTATCTAGATGAATTGCGATAGCCTGCGAGTAGTAGAACGGATTCGGATGATTTAGGCTATAGGGCTTACCAGGTTCAGATAAACGTGGACTTTTCCACATATCTGCAATAAGAGCGTGCCACTCCGCCCGCTTGCGATATACAGACGTAATAGTAGTATAGAGCCATGGACTATAATCCATCTTTCGGCAAAGCAGAAGTGGAACACCGCCGACCGGCATTGTTTTAGGCTTACCTTCCATAGCTTCAATCCACTGGATCATAATATAGTCAGGAATTGTGCATTCAATTGTATTTCTCTTTTTGAGTGATTTCCGTGCACGCGCGTCATTACGGTGTTGAATAACAGAGGAACGTTTTAGCTTCTTCTGCTTCTGCTTCTGTGTCTGTTTCTGCTTCTGCTCATCGTTAACACACACACTGGGGAAAAGGTCAATAGTAAGATTTGTAAACATATCGGCAACCACTACTGTGTCCATACTATCCGTTACTAATTCTAGGTAAAAAAAAGATAATCTGTCAGATCATAGTTCAAATTTTGTCAATTTCAAGAATCCAACGCTGGGCGTAATTTATCATAAGTCCTTTAATAACATTTCCGTCAATATCATATACTTCGGAAAATCCAGGGACGTCGTTCACCCAATAGACAACATTTTCGACGCGAATGGGAATGTGGCGTACCAATTGTGCAAGTCGCGGCGAATCGTGCGGCAGCACACCATTAGGCAACCGCGATATCTCTCGACCCTCCAAATTCTTATGTTTGAAACAGCAGATGCCTTCAAAGGCAGTGGAACTACAGCGAACCCACGCACCGCCGGGTCGACGTACAGACATATGACAAGTTAAACCGGACCACCAGGGTTCATGTCCGTCGGTACAAATTCGGGTCGAAACACCGCGTGTAGGAATTACTTTGCGTAGATCGGCGTAAGGAATTTTTGTAATCTGCGCAACATCACGTAGGAAAACTGCGTCCATTCGCCAAACAAGTTCTTGTAGGTTGTCCCACAGTAGTGTAGGAATACGTTGAACGACCTCGGACATAATGCCGGTTGTTAAGAATCGGTGCTACGCGGACAACCAGTTTCAAATTTTTCACCTGCGTAACTAATGGCAGATATACAACCGACTTCACCTAAACCCGGCTCAAAAGATTCATGGGGTCCGAAATTATGGAAAATATTACATAATTTGGCGTGGTTAAGTGACCGAACGGATGTAATCTTTATTTGGAGAAAACTTATGAAGTCATTAACGGATGTAATGCCTTGTCCCGTTTGCCGTGCGCATTTAATTGAACATATGAAGCATCATTCAATGTTTGGTCGCCAGCATATATATATTTCAAGCGGACCGCAGATAAAAGAGCATATTGTAAATACTCTTTGGATACTTCATAATCTTATAAATAAACGAAATATGAAGGACGAATTTCCACGAATTGCATTAGATGCATTATATGAGGGTAAAACACGATCTGAGATTATTAGTGAAACGAATCGTGTTTTACGTGATATGAATATGGAATGGGAGCCTATTGTAAGACAACAGATTACCGGTATGGCATTTCGCGAATGGCGAAGTGATACGTCTTTAATTATAGGATTGGTGTCAGGCGGTCCTAATTGATGCCTTAGGCAGCACACACTACGGGCACGTTGTCTGAGCCAGGGGGTGCCATAGAATTGACAATCTGTAATACATCAGGTACCATACCGGCACCACAGAGATTGAGAAGGTGCCAGAAACCGATGCCGAGCCCTACGCCGACAAGCGAACCAAGTGCACCGCCGAGATACGTTTCGCATCCGCTGTATCCACGTAGAAGAACCAGAAGGAAGAAAACGGCGCCGATCACAATTGTGGTGAGCGTAAATGCGTGACGAATATCCGCCTTGTCTTGGTTTGCGCCCTTCACAACCGGCATCATCGCAACTTGTATGGAATTATAGATTACGAAGGTGGAGAAGAAAAGCGCAGAGGAGAGCCAGTAACTGGGTGCAACAATGCTGGCGCCGCCGGTGGGCATACCGTTGTTTATGATTTCGCACGCCGAATTTTTCGCCATACTAAATTGACTTGCCAGGAATCCTTTTGAGGTTGTATCGAACAGTAGACCAAAAAGCTTTTGTGCGGCGGCAACGGTTAGTCCGTTAATAATCAATCCCATTGAGACCCATACAAGTGGTAGGTAACCGGTAATGGAACCGAGTACTAATGAACCGACAAAGAGTACATTCGGGAGGTCGTGATATAGACCAAGAAAAAACTGGCGTAATCGCAATACACTCATCCCTCTTGTTCATTGTTTCTATTTTATGCGATTCTCATTGCCGTCCTGCTCTCATAATCTGTTCTGATTGCTCCATTGTAATTCCGAGTATAGTAAGCGCTTGATTCTGCGCCTGTCCATCCAGTCGTCCAGTATTCGGGTCGACGTTGTTTGCGTAAAATGTTGCAAATTCGTTAAGTTTGTCTGACGTGATAGGTATGCCTAGCTTTTTACTGCCATTTTCAATCACCGATCGTACCGTTTGTAAATTGGTTTTTTCCTGTTGTGTCATTGGTTTTACGCATGTTGGTGTCGGCTTCTTAAACGCCTTTTCGCAGACGTAGATAGGTTTGCCGTCGGCGGCGCGATTACGAATCAGCGGAAATGATAAGATATTTGTCAGGCGGCGGTCGGAGATGTAGGCTAGGAAGCCGACACAGAACAGACCAACAAGTGCTCCAGCTATTAGTCCCGCCGATAGACCGATGATATTTTCGCACGATGATAGCATACGATAGATGGCGCACATTAAGACAACAACGCCGAGAATGACTAAGCCCATTGTTGTCGACGCCTGGCGCTTCGGAGAATATGAGATTTCCTTGCTATAGATGACGGGTAGTGCGCTAACGTAGGCAGTTATAAAACCTAAAAACAATGAATAGTAACTCGGAAATCCATTATGATCAAGATCACTAAATGACTTTGTGTCACTTAGTTGTAATATACGTTCAAACGATACACCGGGAAAATGACCAGAACACGAAGGAAATGAGGCACGTGTATCACCTTCTCTATTGACAACTGCTGAGTCGCCAATGAATCCTGATATAAATTTTTGTAACATAGGCGCCATCACATTTAATGCCAGTATACTGCCTGTTAGAGCGCCCAGGGGAGGTGACTGGAATAGGATAGTAAATAGGAACGCCGCAGCCGATATTGTATCGGGAAATGTTTGTAGGTTGTATTTAAACCCATCAATGGCAAATTGAAGTAAGCCGAACTCGGTATCGAGAAGTTTTTTTTCAGCCATGGGAATCCCCTCCTTCTATAAGCACATAATACAAACTATTGCGGGCGTCACCACCCCCACCGTCCATGCCCCGCCGGAGTTTTTTGGGTTGGATCTCAACTGTGCGATTTACTACTGTGTACGAAAGGTACAGAAGAAGACGCCTTACACCGACGCGATCAAGGCAAAGTATGAGGCAGACCTTATCACGGAAGTACTTGCGTATATTAAGCAGATGACTACCCTAGTAGCCCCCACCCAAACCCTATATATTGCGGTAGACGGGGTGGCGCCGATGGCGAAAATTAAGCAGCAGCGCCTACGCCGATTCCGCAGTGCTGTTCAAGCCGAGGAGGAAGCCCGTATTCGTGCGGAAGCGAAAGGCGTCCCATACACTGTTCAGCCTCGCTGGGATACCAATGCTATTACGCCAGGGACACAGTTTATGAAAGCCTTAGCATTTGCGCTACGCCAGTTTGCCAAGACCCACACAACCCCAAACACAGTTGTAAGCCCAGCAGATATGCCTGGAGAGGGAGAGCAGAAGATTATGGAGTACATCCGCGCTCACACGCCAAAAACCGCTGTAATTTACGGTTTGGACGCCGATCTTATTGTACTTTCTCTATGGGCAAACGCGACCCTTGGTACCACCCTGAGCCTTTTCCGCGAGGAGATGGAGTTTAACGGGTCGGTCAAACTAGATGCTGTGGGCGACGAGAAGTTTCTTTACCTCTTAACGGATCAACTTGCCGATGCCCTATATAATAAGTATCAGAAGTCCACAGCCCAGCCGAAACCGGAGTTTTTACGAGATTTTGTGGGACTGATGAGTCTACTGGGCAACGACTTTGTACCGCACGGAATGGTACTTAAGATTAAGGACGATGGCATTGAAGCACTTCTTCGTATGTACAAAGACCATCTCACAACACCGTTTGTCCAACAGACCACTACCACCCCACCCTGCTGGCAGTACAACCCCGCGACACTTACGGATCTTTTCCAACGGGTGGCACAGACCGAGCCGCAGCAGATTCTCAGGTCAACGTCGAAGAAGCTCAACGCTCGCCCAGGTATGACGGCGTCCAAGGAGCCTGAGGACCAGGCAATGGCACGGTATAACGACCAGCCGATCGTATGGGCGGCGGAGAAGGTATTTGCCACACAGATACAGCTAGAGGACCGCGACAAGCCAAGTTGGATTCTTAAGATTAACTGGCGCCAAATCTATGACGAAGAAGCCCTTCTAGGTGCCGACCCCACACACGCAACAAAGCAGTATCTCAATTCACTCGCTTGGACCTTAGCCTACTATTCAGGCGACCCCATAGACCTATATTGGTACTATCCGTGGTATTTGCCGCCGCGGATTGAGACGGTCGCCACATACCTTACCACCACACCAGCACCATTGTTAGAAACTCCAGCCACGCCACGGACTCCGTTGAAGCCAGAGGAACAACTGGCAATGGTATTGCCGCAATCGTCTTTCCATCTGCTACCGAAGGAGTTCCAAGCCCTTCCATCATTATATCCCCACGCTTTTCCTATCCAATGGACACTATTCTCATTGGGTAGAAAGATTCTGTGGGAGTGCGAGCCGCTGATTCCGCTTATCCAGCCGACGCAGATTACACAGTGGATTGAAACTATGTACGACGCCTAGTGTAGCGTTTAACTTTACGCCGTGTGGCTTTCTTATTCACACGCCGTTTTTTGAGTGTTTTGCGCTGTTTATAACGGCGCACACCACCGTATGTTTTGCGTCGCCGAGGGGCTACGGCTACTGCTGCTTCTTCCTTACGTAAATCATCTATAGATTGTATCATAAGTTGTATATCAACTAATTCACGTTCAATTTGTGAAAGTGCTAAATCTACTGCGTCAAGTGCTGTTGTTTTCGCTTGGGTGACAGCTGGTTCAGTAACACCACCTTTTATTAATGTGTCCAATATCTCTAACTCCCTTGTCATATTACTCTTTATATTTTCTATTTCTGCTTTTATGGTTTCTATCTTATTGTAAAAAATTGTAACCAACTCTGAAAATTTAGTAATATTTTTATTATAAATTCTTGTCGATCCTCTCGTATCTAAGCTTTGTGCTTTAATATAATTATCATTTATGGAACGTTTTGAATCGCCGACATCTAATGCTAAATTTATGGCATTTTGTCCCATAGTTGTTATTTGTTTTGCTAATAATACTGCCGCTGATAAAGCTGCTCCTGCTGCAGATGCTTTATCAAATGATTGGTAAATCTCTGTATTTGATGTATCAAATGGTTTATTGCCATATGTAAATCCACCAATTATAATTTCTTGTCTAGCATCGGATGCAAGAGATGTGCCATCTATCCAAGGAAAACTACTTTTTTTTGCTAAATTTGCAAGAATTCGTTTAAATGCCTCAGACCGAATTTTTTTCCCACTATTTGCTCTAGCAATATCTTGGCATATTTTTATATCTTGTGCATTAGCCAGTAAATTAGCATGTGCTTTATTTCTATCAACATGATTATTTAATACATTACAAATTAATTCAACTTTCCGCTTGATATTATTATACTGAATATCTATCCAGTGATTCTTTAAAAATTCATATTTATCAACACCTGCGGGGACATCAATATTGATTGTTTCGATTGCGGCTTTTAACGATTGTGCGCCAAGTGTGCCATGGTCAATACTAGATAATAATCTGTTTAAAAAGATTCTAATATTTGTTCTATTGGGCGTTGATGGATTTTCAGTGTTTATCGGTATATGGATAAATCTCTGGTTTCCTTTACTTATATTACAGTTGGAACAGGATATATCACCCAAATGACTCATAATATTTATTTCAGACTCATTGTATTTATGATGTGAACAAATAATGCGAAAAAAAAGTGCTGTGATGTTTACCGGTAGCGTATGATCATATGACCATTTTGGTTTACCCTCAGGTCCAGTTGGTGAATCAGGCGGTTGTCGTTGACTTAATTTAAATCCGCATAAACTACAACGTGAGTCCCATCCTACATTATTAACAGTTTCTGCTCCGTGTATTTTTATTGCTTGTGTTGTAGGTGTGCATAATTCAAGTCTTACTAAAGTTGTTTCCTTTGTAGATACATTTCCGTATGAGTTAGCAGACCCGTAACTTCTACCTTCGCTAGGAGGCAATGCAGGAAGAGGTTGTTGAGGTTGTTGAGGTTGTGTTGAAGGTGGAGTTCCATTATTAGGAGTTGGCGGTGGAGGAGGCTGCGATAAACCATAGGCGGCATTAATTCTAGGTGAGCCAGGTAATAATTGTTGAGAAACAGGAGATCCTATAATAGATTGAGAACCAAACACGTAAGGCTGTGCAGCAGGTGCTGAATTAGCATGACGACGAGGAGATGCAACGCTAGATAAAATGCCAGATTTATCAAAAATAGATCCATATACAGAGCCATATACAGAGCCTACAATAGAAGTAGCTTGTGCTATTAAATTTGCTTCAGGTTTATTTTCACCATAATCTAGTGGGACTGACTCTTGTTCTAATACCTCTTCTATAATTTCTTTTTCTCGTTCATCAACAGGATTTTCTTGATATAAGTACTTTATATCATCATCGTCAAAAAAGATATTATCTCCTTCTACCTCTTCATCCTGTTCATTTTCGTGCATTTCATTGTCCTCTGATTTTCCTTCTTTTATTGTTTTCAATATTATACGTTTAAGATTTTTTTCTCTTTTATCATTTTTAGAAATTTGAACGAAATCCTCTCTTGATAATGCATTAGTTGTTGGGAAGAATGGCGATATACGCATCAAATTAGCCGTCGCAGATGCTGATCGTAATACATTTGCCTCTAAAGTTTGATTTAATTCTGTTCCTTCAAGTAATGCTTTACGCACAGAGTCTCTTGCATTTATAAACATATTTATAGCAACATTAACAATCTTTGAATTGTCAGAAGAAGTTCCATATATTGATCTCTCTAGATTAAAAATTACCATTATTAATAAATCTATTAAAAATTTTGTCTTTTCGGATGGATTATCTCTTACAATTGCCGCTATATCACTTCCAAAATATCTTTTTATAGCACTTTCGCTACTTTCGCGTACTCCAAATAGTCTTACACCCGCTTCTGCCACAATTTTGCGTAATGCTTCCTTTGCAATTAAATAACCCCCATACGTCTCTGCTAGTTCTAAATAATGTGAATTATTAGATTCTGCCTGTTCATTTGGTGCGTTTGTACCTACTACTGGTACTGCTAATGCCTGTGCAATTGCTAATGGTTCAGCTGCTGATCTTGTCGCTGCTGCTCTTCTTGTCATTCCTAGTCTTACTGCCGATGGTGATCCCACTATTCTTCCTCTTGGGTTTGCTACAAACCCTGGTACTGATGCCGGTCTCCATCTCACCCAGCGCCGCGCCGCCGCCTCCGCCGCCGCATCTTCTCGTGCCCTCTCCCAACGTTCTGCAGCAGCCGCATATGTTCGTGCCTCATCTGCCGCCTTTGCTTCCGCCCTTATCGCCTCCACCTCTGCACGCTGTCTGTTCTCTTGTTCCTGCTGATTGACAGGTGCTGCTGCTGCTACTGGTAAGTCTAATGCATTATAGTTTTCTTTAGTCCATTGATTCCATTTTCCTCTTTTTATACTTGGTGGATTTGCTGGTCGATTATTTAAATTATTATTACTCATCGCACACTCCTTACATTCCCCCACGAAAAAAATGAGCACCCATTACACCCAAACCAATCCGCAAATGCCCATGTATGAACTAGAGTATATTGGTGCGTCCTGGTGCGCCCCCTGTAAGGTCGTCAAGCCAAAAGTTCTAATGCAGGCGGCAAAGTACTCCATTCCCATTAAGACCTACGATATTGACGAAGATGTAGAGAAGATTGACGTAGACGCTGTGAAGAAGCTACCGACGCTTCGGGTACTACAAGATAACAAAGTAGTTGCGGAATTCATCACCAAGCATAACGACCAACTCGAGGAATTCCTGTCGAAGAACATCAAGCCGGCAACAACTGATACGGATTTCTAAGCCTGCGGTCAGACCCCAAGAAAACCTTCAGCCCCCTAAGTAATGGGCGCCGCTCAATCAACCGTAGACCCACGGCATATTCGTATATGGCAGAATCTGAGTTCTCTAGATTCCGTCCCAGCCCGGATACAGATGATTGAGACATTGTTTGAAGGACAGGAGTACATAAATTCGGCAAAGCGTATGGGATTGTACGCCGCACTTCTTGGATGGGTAGCGGCACAGCGGCGAGGTGAATTCTATCCTTGGCCGCAGCTACAACAAGTACAAGCCCCACCCCCCGCTAGACAAATTCCCACGCAGCCACAACACGCTACACCGGTCATGCGCATCAATGACTCCCCGCCAAATACAACCACGTTGGCAAAAGCCCCGCCGCCACGACGAGCAATGGACTACTTACATGAAGCGTATCAACTGCTCGGCATTGACGATTCCAAGCCTCTAACACACGAAGCGCTCAAGTCCGCATATAAGCGTGCTGCGGTAAAGACCCATCCTGATAAGGGCGGATCGCCTGAGCTTTTTGACGCGGTTACCCGTGCCTTTCTCTACATTCAAGAAATCCTGGAGAAACTTATACCAAAGACCGGTAAGGACGGTAAGGATGTGCGTTTTTCAGTCTCGGTCACCCCTGAGGAAGCAATGAAGGCGCGAGGTATTATTCATCAGACGGCACCGGCGGACAAAAATGCGATGAAGTTGGAAGATGCACCGCCGGTTGCCCTTAACCCTAAGAAACTTGATATGAATGTATTCAATAAGTTGTTTGAGGAGAATAAGCTACCTGATCCTGATAAGGATGATGGCTATGGAGATTGGCTCAAGGATCAGGATAACTCAAGAGGAACCCAGGCGGCAATGAAGGGTAAGTACAATGCCGATGTATTCAATCGTACATTTGAGGAGGAGGCAAAGCGCTCAGCAGCAGCACCGCAAAATCAACTTTCCAAATACAAACCGCCGTCAGAAATGATTTTGGCACCTGGTTTTGGCACGGAGTTGGGAGCGGGACGACCTGAGCAATACACAAAGACAAATACGGCAATTACAGGTAACGCGGGCGGCATTGGTTATACAGATCTCAAATACGCCTATAGTGAGGGGTCTACGTTTAGCCAAGATATTGCGGGTGTGAGCCTAGATGGACGTCCGAAAACAATGGCGGAGGCGGAGCGGGCGTATAAGTCGGCACCTGGCGCAATGTCAGAAGAGGAAGCACGTGCGGTAAGTGTCTTCCAGCAAGCAAGGGAAGCGGCGGAACTACAACGGCAGCAACGATTGGCATCACGGGATGTTGACCATTCTACAGCACACGCACGACTCAAGCAACGGTTGATGATTGCTGAGCGTTAAACACAAAAACTATTAATTCTTGAATAATATAGGATGTCGAACAATAAACCGGCAAGTGCACCAGAGAAAAAATCTGCGCCCGCGCCTGCTCCAGAAAACAAGCCTGTTCCGATTTTAAACATTAATGCTTTGTTACCATCGGTTGATATTCAATGTAATGTTCCAACCACAGACGTAAGTAGTGATGTTATAGGTGCAGCTATAATAAGACTTTTAAAGGCTGGAAATATGAATCCAACGTCTGAAGATATATCAAATACAATTGTAGCAATATTGAATAATAATTAGAAAAAACGGTTGTTATTATAAGATGGAGCAGTTTGATTCTGCTATATTTTTTGACAACGATCAAGGTTACCTTGACGATGTCAAATCAAAATGCCCTGGTGTTACACGTATAAAGGTGAGCGAAACCCGACCTTTGCGAAAAAGCTCGTTGAATAGTGGTCCGTTAAAAGACTTGATGGATTCACTACATAGTGAATCGACTAATAATTCATACAATAAACTACAAAATTCGTATGTAACATTTTTAAGAGATTATAAAAATTGGGTGCCGTCTTACTATCCCGAATCCGGTATACAAAGTGGTGACATTCAAAAATATGATAAATGGGCGTCAACAACAAATGGCAAGCGTATATTATTATTAGATTGGGATTTAACACTTAGTATGTTTGACGGATTAGAACTTCCTTCAGACGGTGGACAAGAAAATAACTTATTTAGTCGTCTTTTAATTAAGCCGAAAGATATTGCTATTTTTTATCTCGGTGGTCACGAACGTTTTCGTATGATTACTGAATGGTTAAAGACTGTAGTCAAGAGCGGAGTTTATATTGCAGTGTTGACCAATAATACTGGCGCGAAGGGTGCTCTTTTTAAACAGATTGTGGCAGAAATTATACCCAAAGGGTCGTATGAAATTATTGCGTCATCATTTTCGCCCTACAATGGTGATAAAGGAGAAGCGTTAGCAAGTGATCCACGGTTTGGACGTCTTTGTGTTCAAATGGGGGGCAAACGGAAACGGCTGACGCGGCGCGTTCGTAAATCTCGCAAATTCAAAAAAACTTATAAGATAGAATGAACGCCAGTAGCTATCTTCGCTCACGAAAGGCAATGGTAAATTCCTTTCGTGATCATTACGGCGGATCCCGCCCTTTTTCTCCTCACGAATTTGCTGCAGAGAATCATCTTTTAGCTGAGAAAGCTAAATCAGAGGCGCGTGAAGCGGCTGAGGCGGCGGCGGCGGCGCGAGCAGTAGAAGAGAAAGCACGAGTCGAGGCGGAAATTAAAGAAGCGGCAGAGCAAAAGGAACAGGCAGAGGCGGAGTTTGCACTGCGCGCTGCAGCAGAGGCGGAGGCGAAGGCGTTAGTAGAAGCTCAAGAGGCGGCAGACGCCGAGGCGGCTTTGAAGGCAGCAGAAATGGCTGAGTTAGCTGCTGCAGCGGCAAATGATGTGGAGGCTTTAGTAAAAGCGCACGCGGAGGCATTAGCTGCGGCTCAAGTGGCAGCCAAAGAGAAGGCGGAGGCTGATGCGGCTGTTGCGGCGGCGGTGGCGGCGGAAATGAAGGCATCTGTAGAAGTCAGAGAAGCGGTGGAAGCCGGTGCGGCTTCGGATGCGGCAGACAAAGCGTTAGCAGAGGCTCAGGCTGCAAGAATAGCTGCAGAGTTGGTGGCTGAGGCTGCGGCACAGAAAGCGTTATTAGCTGATGCTGCGGCTGCGGAGGCTGATGCTGCGGCTGCGGCGGCTGATGCTGCGGCTGCTGCAGCTAACGCACCCGTGCCTAATGTAGCACCTTTACCTGAGGTGGCACCTGTACCTGAGGTGGCACCTGTACCTGATCTTGAGCCTGAGGTGGCACCTGTATCTGAAGTAGCCCCTGTACCTGAGGTTGTCTCTGAAGTAGCTGCACCTGAGGTTATCCCTGAAGTAGCCCCTGTACCTGAGGTAGCTGCGTCTGAAGTAGCCCCTGTACCTGAGGTAGCTGCGCCTGAAGTAGCCCCTGTACCTGAGGTAGCTGCGCCTGAAGTAGCTCCTGTACCTGATGTTGTCCCTGAGGTAGTTGTGCCTGAGGTTGTCCCTGAGGTAGTTGTGCCTGAGGTTGTCCCTGAGGTAGTTGCGCCTGAGGTTGTCCCTGAGGTAGTTGCGCCTGAGGTTGTCCCTGAGCCGACACCTGAGGTAGTTGCCCCTGAGGTAGTTACGCCTGAGGTAGTTGCCCCTGAGGTAGTTGCGCCTGAGATAGTACCTGAGGTAGTTGCGCCTGAGGTTGTCCCTGAGGTAGTTGCGCCTGAGGTTGTCCCTGAGGTAGCCCCTGAGCCGACGCCTGCGCCTGAGGTTGTCCCTGAGGTAGTTGCGCCTGAGGTTGTCC
>Ga0209829_10000646_pt1 | contig 30694 bp, 33 predicted proteins | sample C_140205_EF_Meta_FD_187311 | JGI IMG/M metagenome (GOLD analysis project Ga0209829, IMG submission 187311) | Freshwater microbial communities from Lake Croche, Canada to study carbon cycling - C_140205_EF_MetaG (SPAdes) (version 2) | ecosystem: Environmental > Aquatic > Freshwater > Lake... | reverse complement strand
GCTTAGAGCCTAAAAACTAAGACCTGACGCTACTTAGAGTAGCAAATAGGGTGTTTTTATAAAGGTTCCAAGAAGGAACCTATGGCGCTATAATGGAACAGCCTAACTGAGAGCCACCATGTCTATCAACGTGAAATTATCAGAAAACCTAGTTGAGCAAGCCAGAGTGTTTGGGCGCATTGAGCATCGCTCAGTGCCCAAACAGATTGAGTATTGGTCGCAAATTGGCAAGATTGCCCAAGAAAACCCAGACTTACCATTTTCTTTGATTCGTGAAATCTTAGTTGCAGATCAAGAACCCGCCATTGGTGAATACGTTTTTAGTTAATGCGTTTACTCATCACGTCTACTTTTGCAAAGGCCACTAAAAAACTGCATGCCCCACAAAAGTTAGAGTTAGATGCTGCGCTCAATCTAATTGCCAAAGATCCCGTCATTGGTGAGGCAAAAGTAGGAGATTTACTGGGAGTGTATGTTTATAAATTCAAACTTTCCCAGCAACAATGTTCATTAGCCTATCGTATTTTGGACCAAGAAAGTATGAAGCTTTTAACGTTTGGCCCACATGAAAATTTCTATCGAGATTCAAAGCGTCAAGGCGAGTAGCCTCTAAGTTTCCAAAGCTTTCCGCAAATAGGGGTCAATATTGCCCTGAGTTAGTAGCCACTGTTTGTAGTCGCTAGGAACATCCGCAAGTAAGATTCCTAAAATTTTTGATACCTTCAAAAGCTTAATTTAAACAACAACCAAGCCCCTCCTTTTGGAACAATGGTTGAGAAGTGCGAAGTTTTAAATGACAGTGTGAAAGCTCTGTAATCAAAGTCGATAGTTTTCTAGCTCTTAAGTTTAATATTTAATAATTGGGCACATCACTGAAAGTCCTTTGGAGCAACGAGGTGTTAGATGCTTGCTCCAAAACTCCTTTGGTTTTGAAAACCAAAGACCGAGAGAGCACTTCTAGTAAATTCGTGAATTTGCCAACACATTTGCTTGCACACCGATAATGAGAACCCGCTGACCCTCTGTTTGTATGGGTCTACCTTGGATATTTGCTCTCATGTCCCGCCTACATAGGGGTTGGTTTTTCTTTCTTGTCCAAAGCTGCTCTCTGGCCCATGGCCCGGTATAAAGACCGTCTCATCACCAAGAGGCCAAAGCCGCCCGGTGATGCTGTTGAGCAAGGTTTGGTGATCTCCTTTGGGAAAATCGGTGCGCCCAATGCTGCCGGCAAAAAGCACATCTCCGACAAAGGCACGCTCGAGTTCTTTGGAATAAAAAACGACATGCCCAGGTGTGTGTCCGGGACAATGCCGCACCAGCCACTGATGGGCGCCTAAATTCACCTGATCCAAGTCATGGAGCCAGCGCGTGGGTTGAAAAGACGTAGCATGTTCAAAGCCATAGCGTGCGCCTTGCTGGGGCAACAAATCAATCCAAAACTGATCTTCGATGTGGGGCCCTATGATCGGCACGTTCATAGCTTTGGCCAAGGTGCCGACGGCTCCCGCATGGTCGATGTGTGCGTGGGTGACCCAAATTTGCTCCAACTTCAAGTCAAGGGTTTTGATGCGTTCTAGCAAGCGCTCCAAGTCCCCGCCAGGGTCCACCAGGGTACAGGCGCTGGTCTCGTCACACCAAATCAGGGAGCAGTTTTGCTCAAAGGGCGTGACAGGAATGGTTTCATAATGCAGCATGACGGGACACTTCAAAAAGGCAAGAGGGTTAAAACACAAACTAAATCGACCAATCGTAGTCGATCATCAGGGGGGCGTGGTCAGAGAATTTTTGATCCTTGTAGACCGTGGCCTTTGAAGCGCCCTTGGCCAATTGAGGCGTTGCCAGTTGGTAGTCGATGCGCCAACCCACATTTTTTGCATAGGCCTGTCCGCGTTGGCTCCACCAGGTGTAGCAAGTCTCGCTTGCCAAGGGGTGGAGGTGTCGGTAGACATCCACCAAGGGCGTGCCAGACAAGGTGTCCGTCATCCATTGCCGCTCCTCTGGTGTGAAGCCAGAGTTTTTGAGGTTGGATTTCCAATTTTTAAGATCTAAATTTTGATGAGCAATGTTGATGTCGCCCATCAAAATGAATTCGCGCTTTGCGGCCAATTGTTGAAGATGATCGGTCATCAAGGCAAGGAATCGAAATTTTGCGCTTTGGCGTTCATCGGAGCTAGATCCTGAGGGGAAGTAGCTGCTGATGATGCTCAGTTTGCGACCGGGTTTGTCAAATCGTTTTTCAATCCAACGGCCCTCAACATCGAACTCCGCGTCCCCAATGCCCACCACCACCTCACTGGGCTCCACATGGGTGTACAAACCCACGCCGGAGTAGCCCTTTTTTTGAGCAAAGTGAAAGGCGCCCGTTAGGGGCTTTGTCAGCGATGTGCCTTGGATTTGGCTGAGCTCTGGGGTCAGGTCCGCGGCTTGGGCTTTCACCTCTTGAACACCCAAGGCGTCGATGTTTTGTGACGAGGCCCAAGTAAAAAACCCCTTGCTGGCTGCGGATCTGATGCCGTTCAAGTTGGCGCTCACGATTTTCATAGTTCAAGATCCTGGTTGGTGCTGAAACAAGTGAGGATAGTTTAATCCATAGGGACGGTGTTGCCCTTTGAGCGGCCGCGCGCTCTTCTGATTTTGAGCGCAGGAGCACTTAGAATGCATGGAGAATCAAACTGATTTGTCCTTGCCTAGCGCAATTCTTTTCTTTTTTTGAGATTGATACATGAGTGAGTTCATCGGTACGGATAAGAATTTATCACATGAATTTGTCGCCTTCGCCATTGAAAGTGGTGTCTTGAGCTTTGGTGAGTTCACCACCAAAGCTGGGCGAGTTTCGCCCTATTTCTTCAACGCGGGCTTGTTTGACGATGGCTTGAAGATCTCCAAATTGGCCAGTTTTTATGCGCAAAGTTTACTGAGCAGTGGTATCGAGTTTGACATGATTTTTGGACCCGCTTACAAAGGGATCCCTCTGGGGGCGACCTTGGCCATGGAGTTGGCCAGGCGGGGTAAAAGTGTGCCCTTTGCCTACAACCGCAAAGAGGTCAAAGACCATGGCGAAGGCGGCTCTTTGGTGGGTGCGCCCCTCAAGGGCCGGGTTTTGATTGTGGACGATGTCATGAGTGCAGGCACGGCGGTCAGGGAGTCCATGGCGTTGATCCGACAACAAGGTGCAAGTGCGCATGCCGTGGTGATTGCATTGGACAGACAAGAGATGGCCACAGAAAAGAGTGAGGACGGCATCTCTGACGTGCCCTACAGTGCTGTTCAATACGCAAGAGAGACCTTGGGCTTGAGCGTGTGCGCCGTGGCCTCTTTGGAGGATTTGATGAGTTATTTGGAGCGCAGCGAGGACCCCAACCTTCAAGCGCACCTGAGCCGTGTTCAAGCGTACCGTGAAAGGTACGGCGTGAAGGGTCACTGACCCCTCCCAAGTGCATCTAAGACGAGATCAGGATCAACGCCATGGGGTCTCAAAGAGCTGCAATTTTGGAGCGCATCAAATCGTTCACATCTTTTGGATTGGCTTTGCCTTGACTGGCTTTCATGACTTGGCCAATCAAGGCATTGAACGCTTTGTCTTTGCCAGCCTTGATTTGTTCTATTTGATCGGCATTGGCAGCTAGCACGGTGTCAATGATCTGCTCCAAGGCCTTGGTGTCATTGATTTGTTTGAGTCCTTTAAGCTCGATCACGCTGTCAACAAGCGACAAAGGGGTTTGACCTTCTAGGGGCTTGGCCCACAACTCCTCTAAAACGACTTTGGCGGCGTTGTTGGAGAGTGTTGCGTCAGAAATCCGGCTCAAAATAGCTGCCAAAGTCAAGGCGTCAAGCGGGCAAGCTTCAAACCCCAAGTGAGCAGCATTGAGCCGCCGAGAAAGCTCGCCCATGACCCAGTTGCTGGCCATTTTGGCTTGGCCACTGATTTTGGCCACCTGCTCAAAATAGTGTGACATGGCTTGGGTTTGGGTGAGCGTGATGGCATCGTATTCTGGAATACCGTAGTCTTTGACAAAGCGCGCTGCCATGGCGCGAGGCAACTCCGCCATGTTTGAACGAACGTGATCCACCCAGGCCTGCTCAATGATCAAGGCTGGTAAATCGGGGTCGGGGAAATAGCGGTAGTCTGCAGAGTCTTCTTTGGTCCTCATCGCTTTGGTCTCTCCCGTCTCGGGGTTGAACAAAACGGTGGATTGAATGATTTTGTGGCCCTCTTCAAGCTGTTCAATTTGCCACAAAACCTCAAAATCAATGGCTTGTTGCATGAATTTAAAACTGTTTAAATTCTTGATCTCTCGACGGGTTCCCAGGGGCTCGCCAGGGCGTCTGATGGACACATTGGCGTCGCACCGGAAACTGCCCTCTTGCATGTTGCCGTCGCAAATGCCAATCCACGTGACAATTTTATGGAGCTCCTTGGCATAAGCAACCGCTTCTGCGCTGGAGCGCATATCAGGCTCAGTCACGATCTCTAAAAGAGGGGTGCCCGCGCGGTTCAAGTCAATGCCAGACTGGTCCACAAAGTCTTCGTGCAAGGACTTGCCCGCATCTTCCTCCAAGTGCGCTCGCACCAAGCGCACGACTTTCTTTTCTTGTCCTAAAAAGAACTCCACCTCGCCACCTTGGACCACAGGAATTTCAAACTGACTGATCTGGTAACCTTTGGGCAAATCAGGGTAGAAATAGTTTTTTCTGGCGAAAACACTTGAAGGCGATACATGGGCACCAACGGCCAAGCCAAACTCAATGGCGCGCTCGACAGCTTGGCGGTTCATCACCGGCAAGGTGCCGGGCAAGGCCAAGTCCACTGCACAGGCCTGGGTATTGGCCTCTGAACCAAAGGCGATGGAGGCTCTTGAAAAGATTTTGCTCTGGGTGGTGAGTTGTGTATGGGTTTCAAACCCAATGACCACCTCGTAGCCGTGGATCAAAGGTGAGTTCATGTTGTGCCCCTTAAGGCTTTTTTGTGCCAATCCGTGGACAGTTGAAATTGATGAGCAGCGTTCAAGAGTTTGCTCTCTTGAAAGTAGTTGCCAATCATTTGTAAACCGACGGGCATGCTCGACGCGCCAAAACCACAAGGCATGCTCATGGCGGGAAGACCCGCCAGTGAGGCGGGCAAGGTGAAGATATCGGCCAAGTAGTTGGCCACGGGGTCGTTGATTTGTTCACCCAACTTCCATGCCACTTGGGGGGTGACGGGGCCAGCGATGACGTCGCAGGTTTTGAAGGCCTCTTGAAAATCATTGGAAATCATGCGTCTGATTTTCTGAGCTTGTAAATAATACGCATCGTAGTAACCATGTGACAAGACATAAGTCCCAATCATGATGCGTTTTTTCACCTCTTCACCAAAACCTTCTGTTCTGGTTTTTCGGTAAAGATCATCCAAGTCCTTGTACGTTTTGGCGCGAAAGCCAAACTTGACCCCATCGAATCGGCTGAGGTTGCTGGACGCCTCCGCAGGGGCCAAGATGTAGTAAACGGGAATGGACAGTTCAGTTTTAGGCAGTTCAATCGGAACCAATTGGGCCCCCAAGGCTTTGAACTCATGAAGAGCTAGATCGATGCAGGTTCGTACATCGGCATGCAGCCCATCGGAGAAAAATTCTTTGGGTAAGCCAATGCGTAGGCCTTGGATGGAGTCGTTCAAGTGGCGAGAAAAATCCTCTTTGGGCACATCCAAAGAGGTGGAATCTCGATCAAGATCTGGCCCACACATGGCACTGAGCAACAAGGCGCAATCTTCTGCACTTTGGGCCATGGGGCCCGCTTGATCCAAGCTTGATGCATAGGCGATCATGCCGTAGCGTGAGGCCCGGCCATAGGTGGGCTTGATCCCCGTGACACCACAAAAGGAGGCGGGCTGTCTGATCGAGCCTCCGGTGTCGGTGCCTGTGGCGGCTGGACATAGGCGCAAAGCCACAGCCGCTGCGCTCCCGCCGGAAGAACCCCCCGCAACGCGACTCACGTCCCAGGGGTTCTTGACTGGCCCCCAAGCTGAGTTTTCGTTGGAAGATCCCATGGCGAACTCATCGCAATTGAGTTTGCCCAAATTGATCATCCCCTCTTGTTGCAAAAGGGAGACCACAGTTGCATCAAAGGGTGAGCAATAGCCCTCCAGCATTTTGGAGCCCGCTGTGGTTGGAAAGTCGCGCGTGACAAAGATGTCCTTGTGTGCGATGGGAACGCCTTCAAGTGAGCGTGCTTGGCCCTTGGAGATTCTTTGATCGGATTGATCGGCCAAGTTGAGCGTAAATTCCTCATTGAAGCTCACAAAAGCACCGCAAGAGGTCGTTGCTGGGGTGAGATGGTCAGCGGTTTGAAGGGGGTTCAAGGCGGGTTTGAGGCTTGCGTGCGCTTTGGCACGCGCGAGGAAATGTTCGCTGGTTTCGCGAGCACTCACGGCTCTGTTCTTGATCGCCAACGCCAAGCCTTGAAGGCTCATGTTATGAAGTTCTTGCATATCAGGACTCAATCACTTTTGGAACTAAAAAGAGGCCTTTTTCAAGCTTGGGAGCGCTTTTTTGATTCAACTCGCGTTGATTGGTCTCACTGACTTGGTCATCGCGCAGTCGCAACGACACCTCTTGCACTGTGGCCAAGGGGTGAGACAGAGGTGAAATGGAGCTGGTGTCCACGGATTTGATCTGCTCAACAATTTCAAAAAACGCGTTGATTTGTTGCAACATTTTTTCTTCTTGACCGCTGCTGAGGTCAAGTTTGGCAAGGGATGCGATTTTTTGGATCTCTTGGGAGGTCAGTGGCATAAAAAAACAATTCAAAAAGAAAAATTAAAACACTTGAAATTCGTTCTGACTCTAGCGTTCGTGTATTATCACGCCCCTATGCTCAAGAAATTTTGAGATATTAAATTTCATTCAAAAAAGCTGGGGTTTTTTATAAAAAAACACTGCTTTTTTTGAAAACGTAAAATTTGAGTGCAGGGAAAATCAAACAAAACACCTGCATTCTTGAGAGGATTACTACATGTTTGGATCATTTCGTCGCTACTTTTCGACCGATTTAGCCATAGATTTGGGAACGGCCAATACGCTCATCTACGTGAGAGACAAGGGTATTTTATTGGACGAACCTTCTGTGGTGTCGATTCGACATGAGGGTGGGCCACAAGGCAAAAAAACCATCCAAGCGGTCGGGCGCGAGGCCAAGGCGATGCTTGGTAAAGTGCCTGGCAACATTGAAGCCATTCGCCCCATGAAAGATGGTGTGATTGCTGACTTCACGGTCACGGAGCAAATGCTCAAGCAATTCATCAAGATGGTTCACCCACGCTCCATGCTCAAGCCCAGTCCAAGAATCATCATTTGTGTGCCTTGTGGCTCCACGCAAGTCGAGCGACGTGCCATCCGAGAGTCGGCCTTGGGTGCGGGTGCATCCGAGGTGTATTTGATCGAAGAACCCATGGCCGCTGCGATTGGTGCGGGCTTGCCTGTGAGTGACGCAAGTGGCTCCATGGTCGTTGACATTGGAGGCGGCACGACGGAGGTTGGCGTGATCTCCCTTGGAGGCATGGTCTACAAGGGCAGTGTGCGCGTGGGGGGGGATAAATTCGATGAGGCCATCATCAACTACATTCGGCGCAACTATGGCATGTTGATCGGGGACCCCACTGCTGAGATGATCAAAAAGAACATTGGTTCTGCTTTTCCGGGCTCTGAGGTCAAGGAGATGGAGGTCAAGGGGCGCAATTTGTCAGAAGGCGTTCCAAGGTCCTTTACGATTTCATCCAATGAGATCTTGGAGGCTTTGACGGATCCTTTGAACAACATCGTGTCTGCTGTTAAAAATGCGCTGGAACAAACGCCCCCCGAACTCGGTGCTGACATTGCAGAGCGTGGCCTGATGTTGACTGGGGGCGGCGCCTTGTTGCGAGATTTGGACCGGTTGTTGGCGGAGGAGACCGGGCTGCCCGTTTTGGTCGCTGAAGACCCCTTGACGTGTGTCGTTAGAGGTTGTGGCTTGGCGCTTGAGCGCATGGAGCGCTTGGGAGCGATCTTTACCAGCGAGTAAGGCCTGGTCAAAAAAATAAAGGTCCTTCTTCGTGGTGAAGGGATCGGCCAAAGGCATGCAGAGCATTTACAATAAAGGCCATCCTACCGATGGGTACTTGTCAGGTGTCTTTGTCATTTCTTCTGGACCCTTCAATCAAATTCCTGCGTGAGCAACCTCTTCACGACCCTTCATTGAGTTGAATCAATCACCATGCCACTCGGGACGCTAGATAGAACTCCGCCACCGTTTTTTAAACAAGGTGCGACACCCCTTCACAAGCTGATCTTTTTTAGTTGTCTCTCTGTTTTGATCATGTTTTGTGATGTGCGTTGGCAACTCACCCAGCCCTTGAGATCCTTGTTTTCTTTGGGCTTAGCGCCGATCCAATGGATGGCTCAACAACCTGGCGTCATCGCTTTGCGTTTAGAAGACTTCTTTCAAGACAATGGGCAAGCTCAAAAAGAGACGGCCTTGGCCAAAAAGCAACTCTTGGCACAGTCCCTACAAGCTTCACAAGCCGATCAGTTGCAACTCGAGAACAAACAGTTGCGATCCCTTTTGGAGCTGAAGGATCGCGTTCAAACCACAGGCCAAGTGGCACAAGTCATTTATGACGCAGCCGACCCCTTTACGCGTCGAGTGATCCTTGACAAGGGCGCCATCAATGGCATTCATGTCAGCTCACCCGTGATGGACGAGTCTGGGATTGTGGGCCAGGTCACGCGGGTCTACCCCTTGATCAGTGAAGCCACCTTGATCATCGACAAAAACCACTCCATTCCTGTTTTGAACAACCGAACCGGCGCCAGAGGTGTTGCGTTTGGTGAGTCCGGAGGGGCGCCGCTCTTGGAGTTGAGGTACATGGCGGCCAACGCAGACATTCAAGAAAACGATGTTTTGAGCACCAGTGGTGTCGATGGTGTTTATCCGCCAGGCGTGCCAGTCGCCAAGGTCATCAAAATTGAGAAAAGCGCAGATTCGATGTTTGCTCGAATTCTTTGTGAGCCTTTGGGGCGCGCTCAAGGCGTGAGGCACCTGATGGTGTTGGAGCCGGTTGGGATTGACTTGCCCGCTAGGCCTGAAATTGAAGTGGTCAAAACTCTCTCAAGAAGTGGGGGGCGAAGATGATCATGCCCCGCGGGCAACAATTGTTGCTACCAGCCAAGCCCTTGTTCATTGTGTTGAGCTTGTTCACGGCCTTGTTGCTCAACATGTTGGAAAACGTGGGGCTTTTGGGCAATGCGGCTTGGATGCCTGACTTTTTGGCGGTCGTTTTGTTGTTTTGGTCGGTCCATCAACCGCAACGCGTGGGCATTGGATGGGCTTTCATTTTGGGCTTGGCTTGTGATGTCCATCAAGTCTCTTTTTTAGGACAACATGCCTTGGCTTATACGGTCCAAGGTTTCTTGGCGACCTTGATCCATCGACGCTTGTTGTGGTTTTCTGTGCCCTCCCAAGCTTTGCAAGTGTTGCCTCTTTTTGCGATTTCACATGCCATCTCCATGGTGCTTCGCATGTCTTTGTCGGGCAGTTTGATGGGTTGGCCGATGTTATTTGCACCCTTGATTGAGGCTTGTTTGTGGCCCATTGTGAGCGTCATTTTGTTGGCACCCCAAAGGCGAGCGCCTGATCCAGATGAGAACCGTCCCTTATGAGTTTGGGTGGAAACATCGAACAGGATTTGAGGAGATTCAGGGGCCGTGTGTTGGTGGCGACTGTGCTGGTGTTTGTGGCCTTTTCACTCTTGGGTGTCAGGCTTTTGTATTTGCAGATTTGGCGCTATCAAGACTTGTTTGATCAGGCGGAGAACAACCGCAAAGTGATTGCCCCTGTGGTGCCAACGCGTGGGGTGATCATGGATCGCAATGGTGTGATCGTGGCGACCAATTACTCTGCCTACACGCTAGAGATCACTCCGGTTAAATTGAACGCTTCTTTGGACTCGGTGATTGATGAGTTGTCTAAAGTGATCAACATCTACCCTAGAGACAAGAGGCGTTTTAAAAAGCTCTCTGACGAATCTAAAAGTTTTGAATCGGTTCCCATCCGAACCCGCTTGACGGACCAAGAGGTGGCACGCTTTGCCGCGCAGCGATTCAGATTTCCAGGCGTTGAGATCAAGGCGCGCCTTTTTAGAAACTACCCCTACCAAAGCTTGGGCAGCCATCTCATTGGTTACATTGGGCGTATCAATCAGTCGGAGAAAGAAAAAATAGAAGAAACAGACGATGAGGCCAACTACAGAGGCACAGACTACATCGGCAAACTTGGCGTTGAGCAAAGCTATGAAAGAGAATTGCATGGCGTGACGGGCTTTCATGAAATGGAGACCTCAGCCGGTGGTCGAGCCGTGCGTCGTTTGTCGAGCAGTCCCTCTACCCCAGGCAACACGGTCAGGCTCTCGGTCGACATCAAGCTTCAAAAAATGATTGAAGACCTCTATGGCAACAGGCGAGGCGCCTTGGTGGCCATGGATCCCAAGACTGGGGAAATTCTGGCCTTCGTCAGCAAACCCACGTTTGACCCCAATTTATTTGTTGAAGGCATTGACAACGAAAATTGGCAGGCCTTGAACGAGTCGATGGACAAGCCCTTGCTCAACCGCGCCTTAAGGGGGACGTATCCCCCAGGCTCTGTGTACAAGCCCTTCATGGCTTTGGCTGCTTTGGAGGTGGGCAAAAGAACACCCACACAAACTGTTTTTGATCCTGGGTTCTACATGTTTGGAAACCATCGATTCAGGGACGACAAAGAAGGTGGGCATGGCACCGTTGACATGTACCGCTCCATTGTTGAGTCGTGCGATACCTATTACTACATATTGGCCCATGATTTGGGTGTGGACACCATTTACGAGCAGATGAAGCCCTTGGGCTTTGGCCAATACACGGGCATTGATGTGTTGGGTGAGTCAAGAGGAATTTTGCCCTCTACCCAATGGAAAAGCGCAACCTATAAGAAACCAGAGCAACAAAGATGGTATTCAGGTGAAACCATTTCCTTAGGGATTGGTCAAGGCTATAACAGCTTCACGGTGCTGCAAATTGTCCAAGCCGCAGCCACACTTTTGAACGATGGTAAAAAAACCAGACCCCATTTGGTCAAGGAGATCATCAACCCGGAGACCAAGGTGGGGCGTGCGGTGCCCGTCACAGCGATCGCGGAAATCAGTTTGAAGAAAGAAAATACAGCCATCGTTCGGCAAGCCTTGGTGGGTGTGAACCTAGAGGGTACGTCAGCTTCAAGCTTTTTGGGCGCGGCCTACACCAGTGGGGGCAAGACGGGAACGGCGCAAGTCTACTCGGTGCGTGAGAACGAAAAGTACAACGCCTCCAAACTTGACGAAAGAATGCGCGACCATGCACTTTTCATGGCCTATGCGCCAGCAGAGGATCCCAAAGTGGTGTTGGCCATGGTGGTGGAGAACTCAGGTTTTGGTGCGCAAAATGCGGCACCTATTGCCAGGCGTATCTTTGACTTTCTTTTGATGGGCCAGTACCCCTCGGAGGAAGACATCGCAGCGGTTCAAATCGGACAAGCCACCAAACCGATTGGTAAACCCAGGCCTGTTGCCAGTGTGCCTTGGTTCAATGCTATAGAAAAAAATCCTCAAGAGTCCGCTCCTTTGAGCGCAACACCTAGCCCATGAGAAGACTCAGCGTAAGCCCTAGTTGATCAAATAAGCGTCTCTTGCGGTTTTGAGGATCAAGCAAGACACGACAAAGATAAAAATCCAGCGGACAAAACCTGAGCCGTGTTGAACGGCCATCTTGGTGCCCAGTAAACTGCCCAAAATGTTAAAGACGGCCATGGGAATGGTGATGGCCCACCAGATTTGATTGTCGTAGACAAAGAGGCTCAAGGCTGCCGCATTGCTGGCGCTGTTGAGCACTTTGGCCGCACCTGAGGCGTGCAAGAAGTCGTAGCGCAACAGGCGCACAAAGATGAAGATGAAGAAGCTTCCAGTTCCTGGGCCAAAAAATCCATCGTAAAAACCAACAACACTGGCCACCACCATCAAGGCAAAAAGTTCTGAAGAGCCTTTGAACCTCGGGTCGTGAACGCTACCCAAGTTTTTGCTGCTCAAGGTGTACAAAAGAACACCACTTAAAACAAAGGGAAGTGCTTTTTTGAGGAATTCTGAGGACACCAGACTCAAGGACCACGCGCCTAAGAATGAACAACAGGCTGCGCACAAAGCGGCCATGAAAAGCTTCTTCCAAGGTAAATCAATGTGACGGCTGTAATTCCAACTTGCAAACAAAGTCCCCCAAAGGGAGACCGACTTGTTGTTGCCCAAAAGTGTTGCTGCCGGGGCCGAGGGGTAAGTGGAGAAAAGGGCTGGCACCAAGATCAAACCGCCCCCGCCAACGATGGCGTCTACATAGCCCGCAAGGGCCGCGCAACCCAATACAAAAAGAATGTCCATGGGCAGATTGTGACTTAAAAAGAACCCAAGAAAAAAGCACTGCTGGGTTGACCAGCAGTGCTTTTTAAGATGCGCCCTCTTCAATCGGGGCTTGGTATGTCAAGTCTCCTCAAACCTTCTTCATGTCCTCTTTGCAACACAATGTACCCGTTTGCAAAGCTGGGTTGGCTAGGGGCTTACCCAGGGATGTTGTTTTTCATTTGAAAACTCTCCAACGCGTGAGCGCCTGAAGCGCAAACAGGAGCAGAGTTAAAGGTCCTTTCAATGAGCTTCAGCGATCCATTTGGCGGCCTTTTCTGCCATCATGAGTGTCGGAGAATTGGTGTTGCCACTGGTGATGCTGGGCATGGCGCCCGCGTCCACCACACGCAGACCGGAAACAACACCGCCTTGACCATTTTGTACCCGAAGTTCAGGATCCAAGACCGCCAGATGGGCCCCTAAGCGGCCCATCTGGGTGGTTCCCACCGGGTGAAAGATGGTGGTTGCGATGTCACCTGCCACGCGGCTCAGCTCCTCCATGCTTTGGTACTGCACGCCGGGTTTGAACTCTTCAGGGGCAAAGGGTTTCAACGCAGCTTGAGAGACGATGCGGCGAGTCAAACTGATCGATTTCGCCGCCTTGTCCAAATCGTCTTGGGTGCTGAGGTAGTTGGGGGAGATCAAAGGGGCTTGCTTAAAGTCAGCACTCTGGGCGCGCACATGACCGCGCGAGCTGGGGTTCAAATTGCAAACACTGGCCGTGATGGCGTCAAAGGCGTGAAGCGGCTCACCAAAGGCGTCCAAGCTCAAGGGCTGCACGTGGTATTGCAAATCTGGCCAATCCAAGGTGGGATCGCTTTTGGTGAAGACACCCAACTGCGAGGGCGCCATGCTCATGGGGCCTGTTTGATAAAGCAAGTACTCGAGCGCCATTTTCCCCTTGCCCCACCAGCTCTGCGAGAGCGTGTTCAAGGTGGGTGTGTGGCTGACTTTGAAAGCAGTTCTGATTTGCAGATGGTCCTGTAAATTTTCACCAACACCAGGTAAATCAACCAAAGGAGCGATGCCAATGCTTTTCAAGTAGGCGCCATCCCCTATGCCTGACAACTGCAACAGGTGTGGGCTGCCGATGCTCCCAGCGCAAAGAAGGACCTCGTGATGGGCGTACACATTGAATTTGTCCTGGCCATCAAAGACTTCAACCCCCGTGCATTTTTGGGAACCGTCTTCTGAAGGCTCAAGCAAAACACGGGCAACGCGTGCATGGGTCCACATTTCAAAATTGTCTCTTGCATAGCACGTGGGGCGCAAAAAAGCTTTTGCGGTGTTCCAGCGCCAGCCAGAGCGTTGATTGACTTCAAAGTAACCCACGCCTTCGTTGTTGCCGCGGTTGAAATCGGGTGTTGGTGCAATGCCCATCTCTTCACAGGCTTTGGCAAACGCGTTCAAAATGGGCCAATCGAGCCGCTGTTTTTCAACGCGCCATTCGCCCCCAGCTTTTTTAAAGGACAGCGTTTGCTCATACACGCTTCTTTCCGCGTTCTCAGGGCTCGCTCCTTTGGCGCCATGGAAGTCATTGGCGCCTGAATGATGGTCTTCATGTCGCTTGAAGTCCTCAAGGCACGCAGACCAACCCCAGCGATCGTCTTGCGTCACTTGGGCCCAGTGCTCATAGTCTCTGGACTGACCACGCATGTAAATCATGCCATTGATGCTCGAGCATCCGCCCAGACCTTTGCCCCTAGGGTAGCGAAGAGCGCGCCCATGCAGGCCCGCTTGCGCTTGCGTTTGATACAGCCAATCCGTTCTTGGGTTGCCAATGCAATACAGGTAACCGACGGGGATGTGAATCCAATGGTAATCGTCTTTGCCCCCCGCCTCGATCAAGAGGACGCGTTTGGACGAGTTGGCACTCAGCCGATTGGCCAGCAACGCGCCAGCGGTTCCAGCGCCAACGATGATGTAATCAAAGTGAAGGTCGTTCATCAAAGCGGGGCGCTCTGACTTATTTAGAAGTGGGCATCACAAACTCAGCGCCTGCTGTGATGCTTTGTGGCCAGCGCTGCATGATGCTTTTTTGTTTGGTGTAAAAACGCACCCCCTCTTCACCATAGGCATGGACATCGCCAAACAAGGAGCGTTTCCATCCGCCAAAGCCATGCCAAGCCATGGGAACAGGAATGGGCACGTTGATGCCCACCATGCCCACTTGAATGCGCCTAGAGAACTCTCTGGCCACATGTCCCTCACGGGTGAAGCAACTCACACCGTTGCCAAATTCATGGGCATTGATCAAGTCAATGGCAGCGTTCAAATCCTTCACGCGAACACAACTGAGAACGGGCCCAAAAATCTCTTCTTGGTAAATGCGCATGTTGGTTTTGACATGGTCAAACAAGGTGCCTCCCAACCAAAATCCTTGATCGCAACCGGGCCCTGCATGACTTCCTTTGAACGTTCGACCGTCCACCAAAAGTTGAGCGCCCTCTTGTTCTCCGCTATCGATGTAGCTTTTGATTTTGTTCAGAGCTGCATGGGTCACGATCGGTCCCATTTCAGCGTCGAGTTCAATGCCGTTCTTGATTTTCAGGTCACGTGTTCTCTGGATGAGAGCGGGCATGATTTTGTCAGCCACGTCACCCACCAAGACCGCCACGCTGATGGCCATACAGCGCTCCCCGGCTGAGCCATAGGCGCTGCCAATCAAAGCGTCGACGGCTTGATCAAGGTCGGCGTCGGGCATGACGACCATGTGGTTCTTGGCCCCGCCTAGGGCCTGCACGCGTTTGCCCAAACGCGCGCCTGTTTCGTAGAGATGGTTGGCAATGGGGGTTGAACCCACAAAGCTCAAGCCTTGTACATCGGGGTGGGTCATGAGTGCATCGACGGCCTCTTTGCCGCCTTGAATCACACCAAAGACACCGTCGGGTAAGCCGGCTTGTTTTAACAACTCTGCCATCATCAAGGAGGGTGAGGGGTCGAGTGGACTGGGTTTGAGAATGAAACTGTTGCCGCATGCCAGGGCAACAGGAAACATCCACATGGGCACCATCACCGGAAAATTAAATGGCGTGATACCGGCCACGACACCAAGAGGTTGGCGCATGGTCCAGTTGTCAATACCTGTTGAAACTTGGTCGGTAAAGTCTCCTTTGAGGAGCTGTGGAATGCCACAAGCAAACTCAATGATGTCGATGCCTCGTGAGACTTCTCCTTGAGCATCTGTGAAGACTTTGCCGTGTTCTGCCGTGATCAGGTGAGCGAGCTCATCCTTGCGCTGATTGATCAACTCCAAAAATCTGAACATGACCCTGGCGCGTCGAATGGGGGGCATTTCACCCCAAGCCACTTGAGCGTCTTTGGCGGCTTTGACGGCCAATTCAACCTCTGACGCTTCGCCAAGCAAAACCTCTCGGGTCACGGTGCCGCTGGCAGGGTTGTAGACCGGTTGTTTGGATGACTGAAAGCCGGGGTGAAGTTGACCGTTGATAAAGTGTTGAACCAAGGGCAAAGCTTGTGAAGGAGCCATGTTGTCGTGAACCTCAATGATTGGGAAATGAGAAAATCAAAAAATGCACGTTAAAGTGCCAAGACGGGAGCATGAAAACAAAGACTATATCCTGAAATAAATGCCTCCAAGAGCGTGAGGACCCTAACGTGCCCCAGCAATGTCCAAAATGGAGCCGCTGCAGTACGTGGCAGATGGGCTTAAAAGCCAAACAATGGCATTGGCCACCTCCATTGAGGTGCCCACTCGGCCCATGGGCATCTGTGGGGACAAGTCTCGCGCCCTGTTCGGTAAGCCACCACTCGCATGAATTTCTGTGTCAATGACACCAGGCCGCACCGCATTGACACGGATGCCCTCACTGGCAACCTCTTTGGCCAAGCCGATCGTCATCACATCGATGGCGCCTTTGCTGGCTGCATAGTCCACATATTGGTTGGGAGAACCCAGTCTAGAGGCAGCGCTGCCCACATTGACAATGACCCCGCCTTGACCGCCATGGCGGGTGCTCATCCGAAGTACGGCCTCTTTGGCGCATAAAAAGCAAGCGATCACATTGATCCGCATCATGCGCTCAAGACGTTCTGCGCTGAATTGATCCAATCTCTGGGAAAAGTCCACAATGCCTGCGTTGTTCACGAGACCCTCAACAGGCCCCAATTTGGCGTCGATGTGTTGAAACATTTTTTTGATGTCAGCTTCAAGCCCTACATCGGCTTGAACGCTGATGGCCGAGCCACCCGCTTCACGTATTTGGCGAACGACAGCGTCTGCTGCCAAAGAGTTGGTGTGAAAGTTAACGGCCACACGCCAACCCGCTTGAGCAGCCAACAGTGCGGTCTGTGCGCCAATGCCTCTGGAGGCGCCGGTGATCAACAAAGTTTTGGAGCTCAAGGGGTTGATGCCCGCTGTGCTTGATGAGCTTGTTGGTCGGCATGGTAGCTTGAGCGAACCATGGCGCCAACAGCGGCGTGCTTGAAGCCCATTTCATACGCTTTTGATTCAAACATGCTGAAGGTGTCAGGGTGAACGTACCTTGACACCGGCAAGTGGTGTAAGCTGGGTGCCAAGTACTGCCCAAGGGTCAGCATGTCGATGTCGTGTTGTCGCATGTCTTGCATGGTGGTCAAGATTTCCTCATCGGTTTCTCCAAGGCCGACCATGAGGCCACTTTTTGTAGGGACATCGGGGAAAAGGGCTTTGAACTTTTTCAAGAGCATGAGGCTAAAAGCATAGTCGCTACCGGGACGGGCTTGGGCATAAAGTCGGGGCACGGTCTCTAGATTGTGGTTCATCACATCGGGTGGCGCATTTTTTAAGATGCTCAATGCGCGGTCGTCTCGGCCTCTGAAGTCGGGCACCAAGATTTCAATTTGTGTGAGGGGTGAGAGTGTTCTGATGCTGGTGATGCAGTCGACAAAGTGGCTGCTGCCGCCATCCCTCAAGTCATCTCTGTCAACGCTTGTGATGACCACGTACTTCAGTTGAAGTTGAGCAACGGTTTGACCCAGATGCATGGGCTCATTGGGGTCCAGCGGGTCGGGCCGGCCATGGCCCACATCACAAAATGGGCAGCGTCTGGTGCATTTGTCACCCATGATCATGAAGGTGGCCGTGCCATTACCAAAACACTCTCCAATATTGGGGCACGAGGCCTCCTCGCAAACGGTCACCAGTTGATTTTTTCTCAAGATGTCCTTGATCTCGTAAAAACGAGAGTTTGGCGAGGCTGCTTTGACACGAATCCAATCGGGTTTTTTCAACACCTCTTGTGCCTGCACTTTGATGGGTATTTTGGAGAGCTTGTCAAACGCCTTTTGCTTGAGCGTTGGATCATAGGCTTTGGCCGGCGTGGGACTGTTGGGGGGTGAGCTCATGGGGGGCAGGTGGGTGGTGTGAATGGGAGGGCTTGTCTTTTGGTCAAAAAATGACGTTAAGGTTGGAGGTAGGTGTTCAATTTCTCGGCCAACAAAAAGGCGACATCTTGGCAATTTAGCATGACCCCAAGATGGTGTAAATGGGTGGTTTTTAATCCTTCATAGCCACAAGGGTTGATGGCCTCAAAGGGACTCAGGTCCAAAGAGACATTCAGTGACAAGCCGTGGTAGGTGCAATGCTTGGAGACTTTGACACCGATGGCAGAAATTTTAGACAGCCCATCAAATGCGGGTGCAGGCGTGGGGGAGTTCATGGCCCTTTCAGCTCGGGTGGTGCTGCGTGTGTCGTGGGCGCGTGGATCTAGGGCGTTGACATAAACACCAGGAGCGCCCAAGACTCGGTGAGCGGTGAGGTTCAATGAATTGAGGGTTTTGATCACCGCTTCTTCCAACCGGTACACATACTCTTTGACAAAATAGCCCTTGTCTTTTAAGTTGATCAAGGGATAGGCCACCACTTGGCCTGGGCCGTGGTAAGTGATTTTGCCGCCCCGGTTGGTGGGTACGATGGGAATGCTGCTTGGGCGAAGCAAGTCAGGTGACGCGGCGCTCAAGCCCAAAGTGTAGACGGGTGGGTGTTCGCACAGCCAAAGTTCGTCTTGGGTATCGGTGGACCTTTGAGAGGTAAAGTCCTGCATCTTTTGATAGATCTCAAGATAAGGAACGGTTCCCAAATGCGAAATTTTCACAGTTTTAAAGCCCTCAAGAACGGCCCATGCAGCTTGCAAAGACCCTAAAGAACAACTTTGACCAAAGGATTGGATGACAAGGCCGTGTACAGCGCGTCGAGTTGCGTTTGTGAGGTGGCCCAGACATTGAGCGTGATGCCCAAATAATTGCCGGCCTTGCTTTGTCTGATTTCAATGTTTGCCGCATCAAATTGGGGGTCAAACTCTTTGGCAATGGTGGTGAGCGTGTGCACAAAATGGTCGACTTTCTGCCCCATCACTTTGATGGGAAAGCTGCAGGGAAACTCAATCAATGTGGTGCGTGCAGAGTCAGCGATGGACACGGATGGGTCAATGGGTTCAATCATGGTGTTCAAGTGCTTGCTAGAGGTCGTCAAGTCGCTGTTAGGTTGCGGGTGGATAGGCCCCAAAAGAGTCGCTGAAAAAGAGGACTTTCATTTTCTCACAGTCATGACGCCCTCTTAAGTGCGCGTCAAAAGTGCCACATCAGCAAAAAACCCTGCTTTTTACCCATGCACTTGAATGGCAAAAGTGCCATCAGGTCCAGGCGCAATTGTGACACAAAGCCCTTGGCCGCACTTGTGAAGCGCCAAGGAGCCCCAAGGAGCCCCGAACAGTCTTTGACTGCAGATTTCTTTTGAACTCAAACAAGTTGTGCCCCCCGAAGCCTAAACCCGTCTAGAAAAAGAATTTTTTCATGGGCTTGAAATAGCGGTGGGTTTTCCCTTAGAATAAAGGGCTTTACATAATTTCATGAACATCCAAATCGAAGAGACCAGTCTGTCATTGTTCAGTTTTGGTCTGTTTTTTTGAGGGTTTTTGAAACCATGGGGCAACAGCAAGAAGCAGCAAATGCGTCGCAATTGATGAACGAAGAGGAAGAGGCAAAGACGATTCCTTGGACCCGCGAGCAGGTGATGGCGTTCAGATTGGCTGAGCCCTCGGTGAGCGTTTGGAGAGTTGTCTCCTATCAATTGTTGGTGGGTTCGTTGTTGACGTTTGTGGTGTGGCTCTTAGGGGCCAAAGCTTCAAATGTGGTGTCCTTGGGTTATGGCGCATTGTGCGTGGTCTTGCCTTCAGCAGTTTTTGCGAGAGGCATCACCAGCAAGTGGTCAAGTCTGAATCCTGGGGCAGCGGTAACGGGATTTTTTCTTTGGGAACTTGTCAAAGTGTTCATGACGATTGTCATGCTCTTGATGTCTCAGAGTTGGGTGGATGGTTTGAGTTGGCCCATGATGTTGCTGGGTTTGATCATCACCATGAAGGTGTATTGGTTTTCGTTCTTATGGGGTCGCAAGGGCAAGTGATGCTTTTGTGAAGACCAGGGGACTTCAGAGCGCTGTTGTTAAGATAAAACGTATATTTCAAAATGTCTGCTGAACACACAACTGAACATGTCATGACCGCTGGGGACTACATCGGTCACCACTTGACGCATTTGCAAAACAAGCCCATGGCTGGGATCATTGATTTCTCGGTGTACAACTTGGATTCTATTTTTTGGTCTGTGTTGATTGGCGTGGTTGGTTTTTTCTTCTTGTACCGCGCCGCAAGCGCGGCCACATCAGGAGTTCCAGGGCGTTTTCAAGCGGCCGTTGAATTGCTAATTGAGATGGTGGACACCCAGTCACGGGGTATCATTCACAACGCCGAAAGTAGAAAAATCGTATCTCCTTTAGCCTTGACCGTGTTCGTTTGGATTTTTCTCATGAATGCCATGGACTTGTTGCCCGTGGATTTGTTGCCCGTGATTTGGGAGTCCTATTACGAGTCACAAGGCTTGGATGCTCACCTTGCTTATTTGCGCATCGTGCCCAGCGCTGATTTATCTACGACCCTTGGGCTTTCCACCTCTGTGTTGTTGGTTTGTATTTTTTACAACATCAAAATCAAAGGTTTAGGCGGTTGGACTCACGAGTTGTTCACTGCCCCCTTTGGTGCACATCCCCTTTTGTGGCCTGTCAATTTTGTGATGCAGATGATTGAATTTGCTGCTAAAACCGTCTCCCACGGCATGCGACTGTTTGGCAACATGTATGCGGGTGAGTTGGTGTTCATGTTGATCGCCTTGATGGGCAGCGCCGCGGCATTTTCATTGCCGGGCATTTTGTTGCCCATTGGACACGTCTTGGTAGGCTCGGTTTGGGCTATATTTCACATCTTGATCATTACATTGCAAGCATTCATTTTTATGATGCTTACATTGGTTTATGTGGGTCAGGCGCACGATGCGCATTGAGTTTCAGTTATTTTTTGTTTGTTTTTTTATTTATCCATAGGAGCATCACATGGAACACGTTCTTGGTTTTGTAGCACTCGCCGCTGGCTTGATTATTGGTCTTGGCGCGGTTGGCGCATGTATTGGGATTGGCATCATGGGAAGCAAATACCTTGAGTCCGCTGCTCGTCAACCCGAGTTGATGAACGAGTTGCAAACAAAAATGTTCTTGTTGGCAGGTTTGATTGATGCGGCGTTTTTGATTGGCGTTGGTATTGCCATGATGTTTGCCTTTGCCAATCCATTCGTTTTGAAATAAACGTTGTCGCAATGTCCTCATTAAGAAAGGTGTTGCCGTGAGTATTAATGCAACCCTGTTCGTTCAGGCAATCGTTTTTGCGATTTTGGTATGGTTCACGATGAGTTTTGTGTGGCCTCCCATTGTGAAAGCGCTTGATGATCGGGCTAAGAAAATAGCTGAAGGTCTTGAGGCGGCTGACAAGGCCAAGTTTGAGTTGAGCGCGGCCTCGCGCCACGTTGAGGTTGAGCTTGCCAAAACCAAGACCGAAGTTCAGTCACGTGTGTTGGATGCTGAAAAACGCGCCCAAATGATCATCGAGGAAGCCAAAATCACGGCCAGTGAAGAGGCTCAGAAAATCATTCACGGTGCTCGTGCGGAAGCAGAGCAAGAGATGGTCAAAGCCCGCGAGAGCTTGAGAGAGCATGTGGCTTTGTTGGCGGTCAAAGGTGCAGAACAAATTTTGCGCAAAGAGGTGAACGCTTCTGTGCACAAGGATTTGCTCATTCAACTCAAGTCTGAGTTGTGAAAACCCAAGAAAAGGATCTGCGAGCACATCATGGCTGAATTAGCAACAATTGCACGCCCCTACGCTGAAGCCTTGTTCAAGACCGCAGTCGGTCGGGCTGATCCCGACCAGGTTTTGGCATGGTTGGATGAGATGTCCATGTTTGCGAGTGATGAGCAGTTGTTGAGTTTGGCGGCCAACCCCAAAGTGACGGACAGCCAACTTGTGGACCTGATCAAGGGTCTCTTTCAAAAAGAGTTACCCCTTGAGGCTCAAAACTTTCTACGTTTGATCATTGAGCAGTCTAGGCTAGAGGCCTTGCCTGAGATTTTTCATCAATTCAAAGCACTTCGCAACGCGCTCAAGGGCAGCCAAGATGCGACCGTTGAGAGTGCTTTTGACATTGACCCCCATACTTTGAACGAGATATCTGCTTTACTCGAAAAGAGATTTGCTCGTAAGTTAAACCTCACCGTTGAGCTCAATTCTGAGCTGATTGGTGGGATCCGTGTTGTGGTGGGCGATGAGGTGTTAGATACATCTGTCAAAGCTCGCTTAGAACAAATGAAAGTCGAGTTGATGGAGTAAGCTTGTTTGAGCTTACAAAGTTAACCCCTACAAACCCCAAGGAAAAGGAAAGAGTCATGCAACTCAATCCCGCAGAAATTTCTGAATTGATCAAAAGCCGTATTGAGGGCCTATCAGCACAAGCTGATGTCCGCAATCAAGGCACCGTGGTCTCAGTTACAGACGGTATTTGTCGCATTCACGGTTTATCCGATGTGATGCAAGGTGAGATGTTGGAGTTCCCCAACAACACGTTTGGCTTGGCGCTGAACTTAGAGCGCGACTCGGTTGGCGCGGTGATTTTGGGTGATTACGAACGCATCTCTGAAGGTGACACCGTCAAGTGCACAGGTAGAATTTTAGAGGTCCCCGTTGGTCCTGAGTTGATTGGTCGAGTTGTGAATGCGCTGGGTCAACCCATCGATGGCAAGGGACCAGTTCACGCCAAAATGACCGATGTGATTGAAAAAGTGGCGCCTGGCGTGATCGCCCGTCAATCGGTGAGCCAGCCCTTGCAAACGGGTTTGAAGTCGATTGACGCCATGGTGCCGATTGGCCGTGGACAGCGTGAATTGATCATTGGAGACCGTCAAACGGGTAAAACCGCCGTGGCGATTGATGCGATCATCAGCCAAAAAGGTCAAGGAGTCACATGTATCTATGTGGCGATTGGTCAAAAGGCGTCATCGATTAAAAACGTGGTGAGATCGTTGGAGCAAGTGGGCGCGATGGATTACACCATTGTTGTCGCGGCTTCCGCATCGGAGTCCGCAGCGATGCAATTTGTTTCTGCGTACTCTGGTTGCACCATGGGTGAATATTTCCGCGACCGCGGTGAAGACGCGTTGATCGTCTATGACGACTTGTCCAAGCAAGCGGTGGCTTATCGCCAGGTGTCTTTGCTGTTGCGTCGTCCCCCGGGACGAGAGGCTTACCCTGGCGATGTGTTCTATTTGCACAGTCGCTTGCTAGAGCGTGCAGCTCGCGTGAACGCCGACTACGTCGAGGCGTTCACCAAGGGAGCCGTGAAGGGCAAGACTGGCTCATTGACCGCGTTGCCGATCATTGAAACACAGGCGGGAGACGTGTCCGCTTTCGTGCCCACCAACGTGATCTCCATTACAGACGGTCAGATTTTCCTTGAGACCTCACTTTTTAATGCTGGTATTCGCCCTGCGATCAATGCTGGTATTTCGGTCTCTCGTGTGGGTGGAGCAGCACAAACAAAACTGATCAAGAATCTGTCAGGTGGTATTCGTACAGACTTGGCCCAATACCGTGAGTTGGCTGCTTTTGCGCAGTTTGCGTCCGATTTGGACGAGGCGACCAGAAAGCAGTTGGACCGTGGTGCACGTGTGACCGAGCTTTTAAAGCAAGCTCAGTACAGCCCCTTGTCAATCAGTTTGATGGCGTCCACCTTGTTTGCTGTGAACAAAGGCTATTTGGACAGCATCGATGTCAAGCAAGTGCTGCATTTTGAAACTGAATTGCATCAAGAGCTCAAAGCGAAGCATCCAGCCTTGTTGGCCAAGTTAGAAAAAGACAAAGCCATGGACAAAGAGGCAGAGGCTGAATTGACAGCGATTTTGGATGCGTTCAAAAAAGCTTTTGGTTGATTCGATCAAACATAGGAGCCATTGATGGCAGCAGGCAAGGAAATACGCGGCAAGATCAAATCGGTTGAAAACACCAAAAAGATCACCAAAGCCATGGAAATGGTCGCCGCCTCCAAAATGCGCAAGGCGCAGGAGCGCATGCGCTCGGCTCGCCCCTACAGTGCAAAAATTCGGGATGTTGCAAGCCATTTGGGCCAAGCCAATCCTGAATATGTACACCCTTTCATGAAAAAGCATCCCCACGCGAAAGCACAAGGCTTTATCGTTGTGACGACAGACAAGGGTCTGTGTGGTGGTATGAACACCAACATCTTGAGATTGGTCACGGCCAAGCTCAAGGACCATGTGGCCGAGTCGTCGAATGCAAAAATGGTGGCCATCGGTAACAAGGGACTTGGTTTCTTGAATCGCATTGGCTCCTCCGTTGTCGCCAACTTGACACAACTTGGGGACGCGCCTCATTTGGAGAGGCTCATTGGCCCCATCAAGGTGTTGCTCGATGCGTACACCAAGGGTGAACTGAATGCGGTGTACATTTGTTACACCAAATTCATCAACACCATGAAGCAAGAGGCTGTGGTTGAGCAGTTGTTGCCTTTGTCTTCAGAGGAAATGGCCAAACAGACCCAAGCTGGAGGAGCCCATGCATGGGATTATTTGTACGAGCCCGATGCACACAGTGTGATTGATGATTTGTTGGTGAGGTATGTTGAGGCCCTCGTTTATCAGGCGGTGGCAGAGAACATGGCGTCTGAGCAGTCCGCTCGGATGGTGGCCATGAAGGCCGCAACAGACAATGCGGGAAGCGTCATCAATGAATTAAAACTCGTTTACAACAAGACCCGTCAAGCTGCGATCACCAAGGAACTCTCCGAGATCGTGGCAGGTGCGGCAGCCGTTTAGTCCTCAAAAGACCAGACGAACCCCGAAGAATATTTATTTAAATTTGGAGCAAAAAAATGGCTCAGGCAGAAGGAAAAATCGTTCAATGTATCGGCGCCGTTGTGGACGTCGAGTTCCCTAGAGACCAAATGCCTCATATTTATGATGCATTGAAACTTGAAGGTACGAACCTCACATTGGAAGTTCAACAGCAATTGGGGGACGGGATCGTTCGTACCATTGCTTTGGGCACCTCAGATGGCTTGCGCCGTGGCCTGATGGTTCAAAACACGGGTGCAGCGATCACGGTCCCTGTGGGCAAAGCGACGCTGGGTCGAATCATGGACGTGCTGGGGCACCCCATTGATGAAAGAGGACCTGTGGACCAAACACGCACGGCCTCTATTCACAGAAAAGCACCTGCATACGATGAATTGAGTCCCTCACAAGAGTTGCTTGAGACGGGCATCAAAGTGATCGACCTGGTGTGTCCATTTGCCAAGGGCGGTAAAGTGGGTCTTTTCGGTGGTGCGGGTGTGGGCAAGACCGTGAACATGATGGAGTTGATCAACAACATCGCCAAAGCACACTCAGGCTTGTCGGTTTTTGCTGGCGTGGGCGAGAGAACGCGTGAGGGAAATGACTTCTATCACGAAATGATGGAGTCTGGCGTTGTCAATTCTGACGACTTGTCCGAATCCAAAGTGGCCATGGTGTACGGGCAGATGAACGAGCCTCCTGGTAACCGTTTGCGTGTTGCTTTGACGGGCTTGACGATTGCTGAATCCTTCCGTGATGAAGGCCGCGATGTGCTCTTCTTTGTGGACAACATTTATCGCTACACCTTGGCAGGTACTGAGGTGTCTGCGCTTTTGGGGCGGATGCCCTCTGCCGTGGGTTACCAGCCAACATTGGCTGAAGAGATGGGTCGTTTGCAAGAGCGCATCACCTCCACCAAAGTGGGTTCAATCACCTCGATTCAAGCGGTTTACGTGCCTGCAGATGACTTGACCGATCCTTCGCCTGCGACCACCTTTGCCCACTTGGACTCAACTGTTGTGCTCTCGCGTGACATTGCAGCCTTGGGTATTTATCCAGCGGTTGATCCATTGGACTCCACCTCAAGACAGTTGGACCCCAACGTCGTGGGAGAGGACCACTATTCAACAGCTCGTGCGGTGCAAGGAACCTTGCAGCGTTACAAAGAGTTGCGCGACATCATTGCCATTTTGGGTATGGATGAGCTGGCACCTGACGACAAGTTGGTGGTGGCTCGTGCTCGTAAAATTCAGCGTTTCCTCTCACAACCTTTCCACGTTGCTGAGGTGTTTACTGGAACAGCTGGTAAATACGTGTCTTTGGCCGAAACGATTCGTGGCTTCAAGATGATTGTGGCTGGTGAGTGCGATCACTTGCCCGAGCAAGCGTTTTATATGGTGGGCACGATTGATGAGGCTTTTGAAAAGGCCAAAAAGATTTAATCAACAACGCGTTGGTCAACCTCTTTTTTAGGAATTTGAATGAATACCCTCCATGTTGATGTGGTGAGTGCTGAAGAGTCCATCTTCTCCGGAGAGGCCCGATTTGTGGCCCTTCCAGGGGAGGCCGGCGAGCTGGGCATTTATCCAAGACACACACCCTTGATCACTCGTATCAGAGCGGGTTCAGTTCGTATCCAAGCGCTTGATGGTCAAGAGACGTTTATTTTTGTGGCCGGTGGAATCATTGAGGTTCAGCCCAATGCGGTGACGGTCTTGTCAGACACGGCCGTTCGGGGTGAAGACATGGATGAAGAAAAGGCAGAAGCTGCTAAAAAAGCCGCTGAGGAGAGCCTTACCAACGCCAAGTCTGAAATTGACTTGGCCAAAGCACAGGCAGAGTTGTACATCATGATGGCAGAGTTGGCTGCAGTGAGAAGATTCAAGCAGAAAAAGTAAATTTTTCCACCAACAAAGAAGGGCTGATGTCAGATGAACGATCATTTGAAGCAGCCCTTTCTTTGTTTCAATACAGGCTTTACAAGACCATGGGCAAAGCAAAATTAAGAGAGGTGGCACTGGGGGGTAGCGCCACGGATATTGAGCGTGCGTTTTACGACGCCTTGCAAAAAGCCGATCTTGAAAAGCTCATGGCGTGTTGGGCCGACGAGGATGAGATCGTTTGCGTGCATCCCGGCGGCGTCAGGCTCGTGGGGGCGCTAGAGATCAGAAAATCCTTTGAATCTATTTTTTCTGGGGGATCCATGCACGTGAACGTGTTGAGCGTGAGGAAAGTGGAGTCCTTGACCAGTGCCATGCACAATGTCATTGAACAAATCCAAGTCAGCTTGGGGCAAGACACGCAAGAGGCTTACGTCATAGCAACCAACGTCTATCAGCAAACCCCTCAGGGCTGGAGAATGGTGCTGCACCACGCCTCTCCTGGTCACCCGGATTCCCTTCAAGCAGAGTTGGACGTTCCCAGCGTTTTGCATTGACCGTTGTTTTGAAGCCAAGCATAGGCATAGGCCATGGATGAAATTGTCAAGCGGGCACTTCTCAAATGGCCAGATGTCCCCGATTGTTTTGGCTGGCTTGGACTGGACGCCCGAGGGCAATGGTACATGCGAGATGAGCAAGTCCAACATGCTGGCGCTTTTGCAAGGTCAAAGGGCCGACGTTTAGAGCATGCCAAGTTGATCGCTTTCATTTCCAGAAACTATCAGGCCGATGAGTTAGGACAGTGGTTTTTCCAAAACGGTCCGCAAAGGGTTTTTGTGGAGTTGGAGTTCAGCCCATGGATTTGGCGAGTCCAACAAAAAGAAAACGAATTTGAGCTCGTGTCTCATACCGGTTTGAGCACAAGTTTAGAGCACTGCTATCTGGACGAAAAAGGTCTTTTGTATTTAAAAACGAGCCTTGGTTTTGGCTTGGTTCACACGATGGACATGTGGCAGGCTGCTCAAATGCTAGAAATGGGCCAGCTCCTGACGATCGAAATTGAACAAAAAGACATGCCTAGCTTGTTCAACTTTGTGTCAAGTCCACAACACAACAACATGGCCCAATAAAAAAAGCGAGCTGCTGCTCGCTTTTTGAGGGAGGGAAGCACCTGCGGTGACGTCTCTAGGGTTTTTGTGGCTCTTGGAACTTGGCGCCACCAGCATTGGCCATGTAGACCACAGCACGTCCAATTTCAAGGTCCTCATAATCTCCCCCGCCTTGAGCGCCCATGACGCCTTTGCCTTTGAGCGCTGAGGTCAGGAGAGCTTCATAACCCTTGCCGATCCTGGGTCTCCAAGCACTTGCGTCCCCAAATTTAGGCGAGCCAGCAACCCCAAGGGCATGACAGGTGGTGCATTGGCCTTTGTAGACTTCTTCGCCAGTTTTCAAGGGACGGTTGGCATCTTTGATTTCGACGTGACCCACCTTGCTGAGTCGAGCCGTGACACTCTCAGGTGTATCAGGTGCGCCGGCTACGGGTTTGTTGGCCGATGTAACGTAATAAACCAAACCAATGATGACAAAAATCGGAACGACAAAGGAAAACAAAATTGCATAAAGCATTTGTTTGGGGGTTTTGATCGGATTGTGATCTTCTGAATGCTCTTCGCTCATGAAAGCCTCAAATGTGGTTGAATTTAAAAGATCAATTATAACGAACTGCATGATCTGCGCAGACAAGAGGTTGACCGTTTTTTTAAAAGAAAGCTTGTACCAGTGGGTGAAATCAAGCAAAGTGCGTGTTTTAAGCACTGTAAAACAATGTAAATCTTGCTGAGCAATTACAATACAAAGTCCATGCCTGTGCGGCTGTAGCTCAGTGGATAGAGTATTGGCCTCCGAAGCCAAGGGTCGTGGGTTCGATCCCCGCCAGCCGCACCATCCCTCATGGATCCATGCCGACACATGGTTCACAGATCGTACCGATCACATACTTTACAGCTTTGATCCAAAGCTCGCTGTTCAATTGCGTTAGGGCTTGCTAGACCTCAGGCATTCGATCTAGCAAATCTGCCGACCCCTGCAATCCTTTGAAGATGGATGTTGCAACGTGTTCAGGAAAACCTCTGGGTAACTTCTTCGCGACACTATCAATCGCAATCGGTGTGCGTTCGATCAATTGCTCGATCAGGGCTTGGGCATCTGTTGTATGGAAACACTTTGAGGCGGTGCTATTGAAGTGTCGTCGCTGAATCTCTTTGACGTGGTAATGCTTGCTTTTACCTAAAAGCGCCATCGCCATCTTGGCTTTGTGATAAGAGATCTGGTTTGCGCCACGACCTTCGACTGGCCAAATGGACATCACGTCATACAGCGGAGCCAGCGAATAGCGGCCCTGGGGTAGCAAGCGAAGACTGAAATTCTTGGCATGACCGTCAGTTGCTGCCAGCATCCAAAAAAGCACTTGGGATTTGAGCAGTGTGGACAAATCTTGTTCGGCCTGCACTGAGCCTTTCAAGACGTTCGCTAAGTCTAGCAAGCCAGGCCCCCCATCTCTTTCATATTTCAAGTAAGGCGGTACACCCTTGGCTTGGCAGAAATCCTCTTGTGGTAGTCGCATCAGCCAAGTGCCAGAGGAATGCAGTTGTCGATCGAAGCGCTCCACAGCGAGGACTTTCTGATGACCAAACTTTAGCATGGCAGTTCTGGCCACTGTTAGGCCAAATTCAGCCAATAGGTTCATGCACAGCCATTCGTTTTCAACCGAGGAACTGAAGTCGGCCTTGCTATTGCCAACCAAGCCAAGGGGCAGTTTAAGGATATGTGTGGTTGGCGTAGAACCAAGAGGACGCATCCAGTTTTGTTCATGCCAAAGGAGTGCCGTTTTTTCTTGAGCGCCGGCAAGAGATATGCGAAGATCATCCTCTTCGATGGCGTTGCCGCTGAAGGCAGAGCTCGTTGTTTGAAAGAGGAGTTTTTCGACCTCATCTTCATGCAGCGTTGTGCCGAGAATGCGCTTGATGTCAGAGGGAGATTCGCTCTCGCCTAACAATTGCACGGCACCCACGCAGTCTTTGCCGATGGCTTGCAACAGGTCAAAAGCCCCATCGCTTTGAGTCTTGAATCGCACAGCAAGACGCTTGCGAATCTCATCGCTGTCAGGGAGTAGGTTATCGAAGTAGTTTTGGACTCGCGCTCCTTTGAGGACTTGATTTCCAATGAAAGGAAGTGACAAAGAAAGCGGGCGCCCAACAGGAGAATTGATCCAATCGGCGTCATAAGAGAGTGCCATGTCTCCGCGAGTCGGTAAAGACCAGGTGCCCACGCGTTGTCCATTGGTCCAAACGGACAGCGCCCTTGAATGGGATCTTCGGCCCATCGGTCACCACTCTGGCTCGTTGAGTGGTGTTGACTTGCTGTCGTCAGCCTGGTGCACGCGATTTTCTTTGCTTTGCACCCACAGTTCCAAATTCAACGCTGCGCACATGGTGAGCAGCTGTGCCAGGTTGATGGAGCCAGGGTCAAGTTCCATCGAAGAGATTCGGCTTTGACTCACACCAAGTTGGTGTGCCAGTTCGGTTTGTGAAAGGCGAGCTGATTTTCGGGCAGCTTGTAAAATGGGGCTGGCTTGATCGATGACAGACAAAAGCTGTTTCATGCTGAACCTTGTGGTGAAGTGGCAAGTCAGGAAGTTTGTAAAATACGCGTTAGACTAGTATTTTAATTTTACGTGTTTTAGAGGTATTTTGCAAATAAACGTTTCAAAGGTGAAAATCAGACCTTAATTTGTTCAAGGGAAGTTTTTTGTCAATCATTTGCAACACGAGGATCTTAAAAAATACAGCGTGTGGTTTCGAACACATCGATTTGCCACCCAACCTGTTAAAAGAGGAGCCAACATCTCACGTCTTGCAAAATAAAATAACAATTTAAAATGCCAAGCGACTGTGGTTCGCGTCATATCAAGTTCTAGGATTTGATCCATTGCTTGAATGTGTTTTAATACAGATTCGACTTCTGTCTGGTGAGACAACTCCCTAGGTCTCAAAATGCATGACTAGAATGTGCCTTTTTGTTGATTGCACTCCTCACAAGAAATGGTGAAAGAAAAGAAATCTAAAA
>Ga0209829_10000645_pt1 | contig 30701 bp, 29 predicted proteins | sample C_140205_EF_Meta_FD_187311 | JGI IMG/M metagenome (GOLD analysis project Ga0209829, IMG submission 187311) | Freshwater microbial communities from Lake Croche, Canada to study carbon cycling - C_140205_EF_MetaG (SPAdes) (version 2) | ecosystem: Environmental > Aquatic > Freshwater > Lake... | reverse complement strand
GTCGTCAAAGACCACGCCGCCGCCGCATGAGGAGCGTAGACGCCTCCGTCCACAGCAAAGCCCGAATCAACCAGTTCGCCTCCATTGGTGCTCCGCGTTGCGCTTGCTCCGAATCGCTTTTTGCTGCGGACGGGGACGTCCACGCTCCTTAGCTCAAACGAAGGTCGGCGCCAAATCGACTCGGTCGTATTTCACACCGTAGCGGTCGCAGAGGAGATTGGAGGAAATACGACCACTCTCGTAAATGGTCGGCAGACCGGAACCGGGGTGAGTGCCGCCACCGACGAGGTAGAGGTTCTCATAACCCTTCATCCGGTTGTGCGGTCGGAGGTAGAGCATCTGATCAAGCGTGTGCGAGAGATTGAAGGTGGCTCCCATGAAAACATCAAGTTCGTCACGCCAGCCATCCGGCGTGATGATGCGCTCCTCAACAATGTGGCTGCTGAGATCCTTCATGCATGTCATCTTCTCGATGCGGGCAATGACCTTGTCGCGGTATTCCTGGCGATGGTTTTCCCACTCAAAGCCGTTGCGACAGTTGATGGTCGGCACCAAGACGTAGATCCCAGACTTTCCTTCGGGTGCGACAAGTGGATCATTAATCGAGGAATTCCGCACGTAAACGGACATGTCATCGGAGACGATGGTCTCGCTCTGGATATCGCTGACGTTTTTCCGGTAGTCATCGGCAAAGATGATGTGGTGATGTGGCTGGTCGCGGTAAATCGTGTCGAGCCCGAGGTAGAGCATGAAGGTCGAGCAGGAATACTTCTTCCGTTCCAGTTTCTCCTTCGGCTTCGAGTGGCCGTTCATGAGCGAAGTCATCGCATGAGCGTAGTCGGCGTTGACCACGAGATCATCACAGGGAATGCACTCACCATCGCTGGTCTCGACCGAGGTGGCGACGCCCTTGTTGAAATGGATCTGCTTCACCGCCGTATCGAGCCTAAGATGGCCACCGTTCTCGAGGAAGACCTGCGCCATCGCCTCAGAGATTTTGCAAAGACCGCCCTGCACGTGGTAAATGCCATACTTATACTCGATGTACGAGAGGATGCTGAAAAGTGCCGGACAGCTCCAGGGCGACATCCCGAGGTACTTCGCCTGAAAGGTGAAGGCCAGCTTCAGACGATCGTCGGCGAAATACCGCTCCAGCACATCCACTACGCTGTTAGCGGTCGCAACATAGGGAAAAGCCTTGAGCAGGGTCGTGCTGAAAAATGCCTTCAGCTCATGGTAGGGCTGCTGGAGGCAGGGAAAGATCAGTGAGAGTTTCTTCGCGTGATCGTCCATGAAACGCCGATAACCCTCGGCATGTCCGGGGAAGGCCTGTTCGACGTTGGCCGCCATCTTCTCCAAATCGGACGAGGTCTCCATTGAAACATCGCCCCAGGTCAGGCGTGTCATCGGATCGAGCAGCACGAGGTCAAGATAGTCCTCGGCCTTTTTCCCAGCTTCGGCAAAAACCTCATCGAGCGTGAATTTCTGGTGTAGGAAGGTCGGCCCGGTGTCGAAGGAAAACTCGCCGACCTTCAGTTCCGCGTTCCGGCCACCCACACGGCCCTGTTTTTCCACGATCGTGACGTCAAACCCGCGCCGGGCCAGAATCATGCCCGCCGTCAGGCCGCCGGGGCCTGCTCCGATGACCACTATTCGCTTGTCTGTCATGAGGCGTTTGGAACGGCGAACTGTTAGCCCTAATCCGATTCCGCGCCAATCTAAAGTGCAGGAATCTTGCCATGGTGACAGAGGATCGCCAAAAAGAACCCATTCACCATGGTTCGCACGAGATTCGCTCCCAGCCCCACCGGTCGGCTCCACCTCGGGCATGCCTACGCGGCGAAAGTGGCTAGGAATCTGGCCCTGCAGGGGAGCGGGGAGTTCCTGCTGCGCTTCGAGGATATCGACTCGACCCGGGTGCGGCCCGAGTATTTCACGGCGATCGAGGACGATCTCGCGTGGCTGGGGCTGACCTGGAATGGCGAGCCACTGCGACAAACGGAGCGGTTACCCGCCTACGAGGCGGCCTTGCTCGCCCTGCGTGATCTGAGCGTGGTCTATCCCTGCTTCTGCACGCGACGTGAGATCGACGAGGAAATCGCCCGCATGAGTGGGGCCCCGCAGGGTCCCGAGGGTCCGCTGTATCCGGGGATCTGCCGGAATCTGTCGCAAAAAGAGCGGGATGCCAGAATCACCGCCGGACTTCCCTTCAGTTGGCGGCTGGACTCGGAAGCGGCATCCGAACAAGCCCGTCCGCTCAGTTTCACCGATCGCCATCGCGGGAGGATCGCCGTCGACCCACGTCTGCTGGGTGATGTGATCCTGGCGCGGAAGGACATCGGCACCAGCTACCACCTCGCCGTGGTCGTGGACGATGCCTTTCAAGCCATCAGCCACGTCACGCGAGGCGAAGATCTATTGGCGTCCACCCATGTCCACCGCTTGCTGCAAAGCCTCCTAAATCTCCCGCAGCCCGAGTACTTCCACCACCGCCTGATCCACGATGCCGGGGGGAAACGGCTGGCGAAACGGCACGACGCGCTCTCAATCCAGTCCTTGCGGGACAGCGGCCGGACGGCGGAATCCTTGCTGGCGGAACTTGGCGATTGAAGCGGAGCCGTGACAATGGCATCCTTCGGGAGTGTTTACTTTAAACCCCTATAACATTTTGGCTGGACTCGTCTTCGGCACGATCGGCATGGGGGCCTTCGGATATGGACGTAAGCTGGAACTTTGGCAACCGAAGCTCATCGGCCTCCTGTTGATATTCTATCCTTACGTGATCTTCAATCCCTACCTGCTATGGGGTGTGGGGGTCGGATTGCTGGCGCTGCTGTGGAAATTCCACGACGAGTGAGCGCTTTTCTTTCTGGCCAGCGGTCGTCTGCTTCTTGATTGTCCCGGCCATGTCCGACATCCGCATCACCCTGCACACCGACAAAGGCGACATCGACGCCACCATCTTCGCCTCCAAGGTCCCGATGACCTCCGCGAATTTCCTCAACCTCGCCAAGCGCGGCTACTACAACGGCATCAGCTTTCACCGCGTGATCGCCAACTTCATGATCCAGGGTGGCGACCCGACCGGCACCGGCTCCGGTGGCCCGGGCTACAAGTTCGCGGATGAGATCGACCGCTCGCTCAAGCACGCGAAGCCCGGCATTTTCTCAATGGCCAACGCCGGCCCGAACACCAACGGCAGCCAGTTCTTCATCACCCACCTCCCCACTCCGCACCTCGACGGCAAGCACGCTGTCTTCGGTGAGGTGACCACCGGTCAGGACGTGGTGAACAAGATCGCACAAGGCGACAAGATCAAGTCGATCACCCTTCACGACGACATCACCGCACTGCTCGCCGGCCAGTCCGATTACGTCGAACACTGGAACACGATCCTCGACCGCTAATTCGCGAACGCCGGAAGGGTTTCCCTGAGAATGGCGCTGATCCGCAGTCGCTCGGGCTCCTTTAGATACGCGAATTCCTCCTGCGCCTCCGCGCCGTCCAAGACGGCCCGGAGGCGTTTGATTGTCGCTGACTTCACTCGCACCGGAAGCTGGGCGAATGCTTGCGAGTCAACCATGTACGAGCAGCGGGTCATGCAGGGCCACCTCCATCATCCCTCCGGGGACATAGCCGGCATAGGCATTCTCAGAGAAATAGAGCGTCCGCGGCGTGCCGGGAAAAATCAGGTCGTTCTGCTTGCTCGTCTTCGAGAAAACCAAGATCTGTGACTCCTCGGGAATCGAGAGCGACTTCAACACCCGTCGCACCCGTTCGACCTGGTTGAGGTCGGAAAAATTCCGACCAGTCAATGCAGCTCCTGGCGGAGATGCGGGAGCGGTCTTGCCACATGCTCAACTGAGGCATTGCTCACGCCCAATCCGGCCTCTCATCCACAAACTCCATCCTCCGACCGTCGGAGGGATGATCAAAGGACAGCTTCCACGCGTGAAGGCACAATGGAAGATCGCCGAGTGAAAGCGTCTGCGTCTCGCCGAGCTCGCCTTCAGACAGATACGCCTGGTCCCCAACGATCGGATGACCGAGCTGCCAGAGGTGGATGCGGATCTGGTTGGTGCGGCCGGTCAGGGGTCGGGCTTCCAGCAACGTCGTGCCATCGACATCGCGGGAAAGCACCGAAAAGAGTGTGCGCGCTTCGTGACCGTCGTCTTCATCGACCGTCCGAGTTCCCATGCGCGCGGATTCGCGACTGATCGGTGCATCACACTCAAAGGCATCCGCCTCCGGATGCCCTTTCACCCGAGCGAGATAGACTTTCTCAATCGAGCCGTTCTTGAAACCTTCCTGAAGCAGTCCTGCACGACGGCGACTGCGGCCGAACAACACCAAACCGGTGGTATTGGCATCCAGCCGATGAACGGCACGCGGCTTCTCTGGACTCCACGCGGCGTTGACCAGCCATTGCAAGGTGTGACGATGATATCGCCCACTGGGATGCATCGGCAGCGGCGCAGGCTTGTGCAACACGATGATCGACTCGTCCTCATGCAACACGCGGATGTCGGTCGCGACCGGGGCCTCGATGGTTCCCGGCAGAAGGCGGAGATACTTTTCGCCAGAGCGAACGATGACCTCCGGAGAAGCAAGCGAGCCATCCGCTTTGAGCAGCTTTCTTTCCGCGAAAAGCCCGACCCAGAACTCGCGCTCGACGTGCGAGAACATCCGGCACAAGGCGTCCAGCAGCGTCAGTTCATCGCAGCCGCTGGGAATGCGCACCGGACAGACGTTGTCATAAGGTTCGCTGCCCGGCAGCGGCGAGCACACCCGCTCCAGAGCCTCCTGCCGCTTCACGATCTGCTCGGCCTGGCGGACTTCATCCGGCTTGTAGCAATGCGGGCAGGAAACCCCCTGCACAAAACGAGAATCGGCCTGTTCGTTTTCATCAAGCGGTGCCTGACAGGCGAAACAGACATCGGTGGACGTTTCGCGCAATCCGGGATCCACACCGACCCTTCGATCAAACACGAAGCACTCGCCCTCGTAGTGATCCCCACCGACTTCCTCGAAGTACTTCAGGATGCCGCCTTCGAGCTGATAGACATTCTTGAAGCCCACACTCTCCATAAATGGCGCGGCTTTTTCACAGCGAATGCCACCGGTGCAGAAGGTGACGATCGGCGCGTCCTTGAGCTCTTCAGGCAGGCGGGCCACGGCGTCGGGAAACTGCCGGAAATGATCCACGCCCGCCGGGATCGCATTCTTGAAGGTGCCAAGCCGGACCTCGTAATCGTTGCGCGTGTCGTAAAGGACGACCGGCCTGCCCTCGTCGAGCCACTTCTTCAGTTCCCGGGCTTCGATGCGAGGTGACGTGTAGGTCGCGGGTTCGATTCCCTCGACCCCGAAGGCGATGATCTCCTTTTTGATCCGAACCAGCATCCGGGAAAACGGTTGATCGTCGCTCGGACTCCACTTTGGATGAATGCCTTCCAAGCCCGGGATCGCGCGCAGCAGCTCGACCAGTTCCTTGACCTGGGTCTCACCGCCCGCGATGAAAAAGTTGATGCCCTCCGTGCTGAGGAGGATCGTCCCTTTCAGCGTGCGTTCCTTGCAAAAGAAGATCAACTGCTCGCGCAGCTCCTTGAGTCCGCTCAGGGCGGCGAAGCAGTAGCAGGAAATATTGGAGACAGCGGCCACGCAAAGGAATCGGTAGCCAGCACCATCCCTGCCGACAACCCCGATTCGTCCCCGCGCGGATTTCTTTTTGGCCTTCATCCCGGGGATTGTCAGGAATCTCGCTCCGTGTAGGATTCGCAGCCATGCGCCATTTACTCATCCTCTGGGTGGCCTGCACCTCCCTCCCAGCATCCGCCGCTGCGGTGAAGGACAGTGCCATTCTTCACCACGGTGAGAAAGTGCTTATCCCGGTTCTGGCGAATGACACCGGCTACCGCAAACCAGCCAGCGTCCTGATTGTCACTCCCCCCGCGTTCGGCACCGCCACTGTGGATGCCTCCGGGCGGATTCTCTATCAGCACACGATCGGCACTCCTGTGACCGATACATTCCGTTACTCAGTGAAACGATTCGCCGCGCTAACCTATCAAGCCGACGTCACCCTCACCTTTGCTGATACCCTGCGAATCGACAATCCCGCCCTTGCTGCCCCTCCTGCGCCGCCGATCACGACCTATTCCATGGTCAACGCATTCGGAAACAACAGCCTCTTCATCCAACCGGTCGCGATGACAAGCCCCCCGGGCGATACGAAGCGACTGTTCGTCTGTCAGAAATCCGGACAGGTGAAGATCGTCACCAATCCCTCCTCAAAGCGACCACTCGTCAGCACGTTCCTCGACCTGCAGTCGACTGCCATCCGGCGAAACATCACGCTCGCAACGGAGGGGGAATGGGGACTCCTTTCTCTCGCCTTCCACCCCGCCTATGCAATCAACCGCCAGTTCTTCATCTCCTACGCCATGGTCGCTGACGGCGTGACTTACCTGAGACTCTCACGGTTCACCACCCAGTCAGGAAACCCCAATGCAGCCGATCTGAATTCCGAAGTGGTGCTGCTCCAACAGCGTGACGAGAATAACGCGCACAACTCCTGCGACCTTCACTTCGGACCCGACGGTTACCTCTACATGTCACTCGGTGATACGGGCTCGCAATACGACGGCGACAAGGTCAGCCAACTCATCACGAGGAACTTCAATTCCGCAATCCTCCGCCTCGACGTTGACAAGAAACCCGGCAACCTTGAACCAAACCCCCATCCTTCGATTCCGACCGACTCCGGCGTCGCCCGGTTTTCCGTACCCATTGACAACCCTTGGGTGCACACCTCGCGCAGAGGAAGCTGGGATGGGATGTTCAACGGCGAATCCATTTCCAATCTCAACGCGGTCCGCAACGAGTTCTGGGCCGTGGGTTTCCGCAGCCCCTGGCGCATGTCGTTCGACGGCGATTCGGGAGAGCTCTGGTGCGGTGATGTTGGCCAGGACACCTGGGAAGAGATCAATCTCATCCAACGCGGCGGCAACTATGGCTGGGCCTTCCGCGAAGCCACTCACCCCGGACCGAGAACTCCACCCGCCGGATTCACCTCGATCGATCCGCTGTGGGAATACCGTCATGGCAGCGGCGCGGACTTCGGCAACTCCGTCATCGGCGGCGTGGTCTATCACGGCAACCGCATCGGAGCGCTGAAGAGCAGCTACATCTTCGGCGATTACGTGACTGGAAACATCTGGTCACTGCGCCGAAATGCCTTTGGGCCGCCGAACGTCACCCGCGTCACTGGGCAAACCGGAATCAGCGCTTTCGGCACCGATCCCTCCAACGGCGATGTCCTGGCCGCGAACTACAACCTTGGCACAATCATGCGGTTGGTCACGAACTCCCCCTCCACCAACTTCCCACAAACCCTCTCCGCCACCGGCCTCTTCGCCAATCTAACAACTCTCTCCCCCGCCCCTGGACTCCTTCCCTACGCGGTGAACCTGCCGTTCTGGAGCGACCATGCCATCAAACGACGTTGGTTTTCGATTCCAGCATCGGGAAAAATCGGATGGTTCCAGGATGAGCCGTGGACCTTCCAGGTCGGGTCGCTATGGGTGAAACACTTCGACCTCGAACTCACCCGCGGTGACCCCACGACAAGAAAGCGCATCGAAACACGACTGCTCGTGCGCACCCAGGACGGCGTCTACGGCGTGAGCTACCGTTGGAATGAAGCAGGCACCGAGGCCTCGCTCGCCGCGGATGAAGGCGAGGATATCGATCTCGCCGTTGTCGAAGACTCGATCCCCCGCACCCAGCGCTGGCATATTCCCAGCCGCTCGGACTGCCGCAGTTGCCACAACGAGCAGGCCGGCTACGCCTTGTCGTTCAATACCCGCCAACTCAACCTCGAAAGCAACATCCAAGGCTTCAGCGGCAACCAACTCACGACACTCCAAAGCGCCGGCTACTTCTCCACCCCTCTGCCCGCGGCGACAACACTTCCCCGACATTTTCGAGCGAACGAAACCACCTTCTCGCTTGAAGAGCGCGCGCGGTCCTACCTCGCGGTCAACTGCAGCTACTGCCACCAGTCCGGCAGCAACACCCCGGGCACCTGGGACGGTCGCTCAGCCCTCACCCTCGCCGAAACCGGGCTCATCAATGGCACCGCAAACAACACTGGCAGCGATCCGCTCAATCGTCTCATCGTGCCGGGAGATCACACTCATTCCATTGTTCTCAACCGCATCGCCACGCGCAATGGATTCACCCGCATGCCACCGCTCGGCAGCAACGAACTCGATCGAGCTTCGATCGATCTCGTCGAGTCCTGGATCAATCAACTCACCGTCCCGCCCGCATCCGCAGCGCCAGTGCCCGCCTCCACGATCACACCGTCGGTGAACCGCGCTGGCGACACCGCCGCCCTTGATTTCCCGATCACTGAAGGCCAGTGGTTCGAGGTCGAATACTCCAGCGACCAGTCCACCTGGACCCACTGGAACGTCTCCGGAAACGATGGCCAGAAACACGCCGGTGGCATCGTCAATCTGGCCGGAACCCTCCCGGCTCTCGACCCACTCTTCTTCCGAGTCACCGTCTACGGACCCTAACAACTTCTCATGAAACTTGTCTTCCTTGATGCCTCTACCCTCGATCGCCAAGACCTCGATCTTACATCGCTCGGTGCTTTCGGACCGCTGACACTTCACGCAACCACTGAGCCCGATCAGGTCGCCACTCGCATTGCCAATGCAGAAGTCGTCATCACCAACAAAGTCCCGATCACCGACTCTTCGCTCGCCGCGAATCCTTCCGTGAAGCTCGTCGTCTCCGCCGCCACCGGAGTGAACCAGATCGACCTCATTGCCTGCAAGGACCGCGGCGTAACCGTCTGCAATGTCGCAGGCTACTCGACCGACTCGGTGGCGCAGCACACCTTCGCCCTGCTGCTGAATCTGGTGACTGCCGTCGACCGCTACGCCGCAGCATCGGGGAAATGGCCCACATTTCCCATCTTCACCAGCCTCGCCCACCCGGTCACCGAAATCGCAGGTAAGACACTCGGCGTCGTCGGGCTCGGCACGATCGGTCGCGCCGTCGCGAAGATCGCCGCGGCCTTCGGCATGAACGTCGTCGCTTTCTCCCGCGAGCAAGCCTTACCCGACTCCAATATTCCGCGACTCAGTTCCGAAGACTTCTTCAGAACCTGCGACGTCATCTCTCTCCACTGCCCGCTCACCCCGCAGACCCAGCACTTCATCAACCGCGAGGCCCTCGGCCTGATGAAACCAAGCGCACTTCTCCTCAACACCGGCCGCGGTCCCCTCATCGACGAGGCCGCCCTCGCCGAAGCCCTGCGTGCAGGAAAAATCGGCGGCGCGGGACTCGACGTCCTCTCGGTCGAGCCACCACCCCCCGATCATGTGCTTCTGTCGAAGGATCTGCCGAACCTGCTCATCACCCCTCACACCGCCTGGTCCAGCCATGAGGCAAGGCAACGTCTGTTAGATGGCATTATCACCAACATCCAAGGCTTCCTGGCCGGCAAGCCGGTAAACCGGATTGTCTGAAAAGGAGTGTGGACGCCCCGTCCCCACAAGCCTGCTGGAACCAAGAGGGGCGTGGGCGGCCCGCCCGCAGCAAAGTATTCATCACAGGCGAGCCGCCCGCGCCCCTCTTGCTTTTTGGCGGAAGCAGTCGTGGATTTGTTGCGACAGGAATGTCTCAACTCCTACTTCAAATACACTTCACGTGGCTTGGCGCCATCTCCCGGGCCGACGACTCCGCGTGCTTCAAGAATATCCAACATCCGGGCGGCGCGGGTGTAGCCGAGGCGCAGACGGCGCTGCAGGAGCGAGGTGCTGCACTTCTGTTCCTGACGCGCCACCTCGATGCACTTCACGATGAGTTCCTCATCCGCATCGGAAACGTCATCCTCATCGTCTTCACCCCCACCGTCGATGGAGGCCTGGATCTCGGAGACGAAGTTCGGTGCAGCCTGCTTTGAGCAATGTTCGACGAGACGCTCGACCTCGTGGTCGGAAACGAAGGCACCTTGGGCGCGTTCGAGTTTCGCGGAACCGGGTGGCAGGTAGAGCATGTCGCCTTTGCCGACGAGCTTGTCCGCGCCCTTGGTGTCGAGGATGACGCGCGAGTCGAGGGCCGAAGAGACCTGGAAGGCGATGCGGCACGGGATGTTGGCCTTGATGATGCCGGTGACCACGTCGGCACGCGGTGTCTGCGTGGCGATGATGAGATGAATGCCGGCCGCACGTGCCTTCTGGGCAATGCGGGCAATGCACATCTCCACGTCCGCCGGAGCGGTCTGCATAAGATCAGCCAACTCGTCGATCAACACGACGATGTAGGGAAAGCGGTCCGGCATTTCATCAACATCGGGGATGAGCTCGTCCTCCTCGGCTTCCGGGCCGAGTTCGCCGGAGTTGAGTGCCGCCGCAATCGAGTCCATCGCCTCATCCGGCTCGTCGCTGTCCACCGAAGCCCACGGTGGAGCGAAATGGCTCGCAGGCACCACCTTGCCATCCGCATCGAAAACGTCTTCCACCTCAGGCTCGTCCGCCTGCGGCTCTGCAGCGGCAACCGCCACCGCCGCTGCTTTCTCTGGACGAACTCGAACGTTGTAGGCGTCGAAATTCCGGACGCCGACCTTCGCGAAAATCCGGTAGCGCTTCTCCATTTCGTTCACCACCCACTTCAGCGCGGCCACCACCTTTTTCGGATCGGTGACGACGGGAACGACGAGGTGTGGCAGCCGGTTATACATCTGCATTTCCACGACCTTCGGATCCACCATGATGAAGCGTAGTTCATCCGGGCCGAACTTGAAGAGGATCGAAGCGATGATCGAGTTGATGCAAACCGACTTCCCCGATCCGGTGGCACCGGCGACGAGCAAGTGCGGCATGGCGGCGAGGTCGGCGATCACGGTCTTGCCATAAACATCCTTGCCTAGGGCCAGAGGGATCTTCTTTTTCGAGGAATTGAACTCCGGATCCTCGATCAACTCGCGCAACGGCACGGCAACCTTCTGGGTGTTCGCGATCTCGATGCCGACCGTGTCTTTGCCCGGGATCGGCGCGAGGATATTGATGCGCTCGGCGCAAGTCGCCCGAGCAATGTCCGCCTCGAGTTGCGAAATTCGGGACACACGCAATCCGACGCTCGGATAGATTTCATAGCGCGTGATGGTCGGGCCACGAGTGATGTCGCCCGCAGTGACTTCGATGCCGAAGGCCTTGAGCGTATCAATGATGATCTGCTGGTTCGCCAGTAGCTCGTCGCGGTTCGCGGCTTCCGGTTCGTCACCGAGGTCGATCTCGTCCAGCAGGTCATAGCCCGGTGTCTCGTAGTCGGCGTGGGCATTCGTGCTGAGCGACTGGTGACCGCCGCTCTTGCGCTCGAAGGGTTTCCCGCCCGCCGGTGTCGCGTTCGCTCGGCGCTGCGAGGCGTCGATGATCTGTGGGGTAGGCGTTTCCTTCAGAGCCAGCAAGGCCTGACCATCGTTCAGTGGCGCGGTGGCGGGCACCGAGGCGGCTTTCGACGTCTCGCGCTCGCGGCGGCGCTGCTCGCGCTGGCGTTCCTTCTCGGCATCGAGTTCCGCCTGACGGGCGGCGGCGACCCCGGCGACGCTGCGTTTTTCACGCGATTCGGCGAGCTTGATCCGCAGCAGACGGAAGCAGGCCTTGGAAAACTTGATCGGCTGGTGGCCGGTGAAAAGAAGCAGCGCCACCAGGTAGCCGGTGCCGAGCAGCAGCAGGGTTCCGGCCTTGCCGATCAGCTTCACGAATACCAGGCCACCGAGCCCGTAGCCGACCATTCCGCCGGGTCCGCCGGGTCCGATGATCCGGCAGCGCTGGGCCCAGTCGTTGAAAAAATAGTCCGCCGCGTGCAACCACACCGCTCCGGCCACGAGTAGGATCAACAGGCCGATCGTTTTCCGCGGCCAGATCGAACCATCGCAGATCAGCTTCACGATGCCGAACCAGATCAAGCCGATCGGCACCAACCACCCGGCTGCACCGAGCACGAAAATCAGGAAAAAGGCCAGCACTGCCCCGACCGGGCCGATGAGGTTTCCACCACCATTATCCGCCTGAGCGGTGGAATCCTTCAGGAATCCCCACGGCGGTAAATGCGCTGGCGAGTAGGAAACGAGAGAGAGGGTCAGCAACAATCCCACCGCGATCAAGATGATCCCGGTGATCTCGTTGGACCATTTCGACGCTGGGGGTTCCTCGCCGCGCTTTTTGTTATCACTCCGTGCCATAATCGGACGCGGCAGCATCCTCCGCTGTCGACGCCGGGGCAAGATTGTTTTCGCAGGGCGGATTATTGGGAAATCCTTAGGATCAGCGGCCATCCGGCCCGGGAAGAGCTCCCGATGGCGGTTTCAGCCCGGTGAGCGTGCGCCAGGCAGCCATTGAAGCCGAGAGATGCACCTTGGGATCGGCGGGGACCTGGAGGCATTGGGGGCCAACCGGCCCCTTAAATCCAAGAGCATCGGGCTTCTTCAAGACAATGCCGACATCGTAGTTGCCACGACCCAGCGGCTGGATCAATTTTGCCCATATCCGCTGCTCCGGATGGCTGTCCGCCCCGTCGATGGAGACGACGAACAAATTGCGGCGCGATCTCCCCCGGAAGGTCTGGAATGCGGTCTTGAGCACCATCCATCAAGATGTGGCAAAGATTGACGGTGAGTCCCACAGTGGGCCGGTCGATCTTCTTTAACAGTCGCAACGCGTCTCCAACCCGTTGGCACCAAAAGCCGGTATGCGGATAAATGGCGAGGCGCAGGTCCCTAGCCTCCAATTGCCAAAAAGCGGGCGAATTTCTCAAAGGGTGTCAACCTATCCAGCCTCTCCGCGCATTCTTGCCTGAATGGAAATTGAAAACGCGATGCACGCCAATTCCCATCGTTCTCAACCCGCTGCGCCCACGATAGTTTGAGGTCGGTGAGTTCAGGTTGGCCACACTCGATGACGCGGCGACGCAACAAAGATGAATAAAGGGATGATCGCGATGGTGTTGACCGGTTCGGATGGGACTGGTTCCCCGGTCTGCTCTCCCCCACTGGACCGCCCGGAGGTCGGGTCCCTGCCCTTGAAAAGCTGAGTGATGCAGGGATTCCGATCAAAGGGTCACTTGAAGCTCTCGCGGATGATGCGGGTGATCTCGATGGCGATGCTGAGGGCATCGGTCCCCTGCTGGCCACTGACCTTCGGGGCAGCTCCGGCGGCCGCGCTGCGGACAAAGGCTTCCAGCTCGAGTTTCAGCGGTTCGCCGGGCTCGACCTCGACGGCTCCGCGCTTGATCTCCATCCCTTCCCGCCAGTGGATCTGGCCGGACTGCTCCTGGTAGTCGAGCGAGAGGTAGCAGTCCTCCTGGAAAACACGGAGCTTGCGCATCTTGTCCGGGCTGATGCGGCTGGCGGTGACATTGGCCACGCAGCCGTTTTCAAAGCGGAGCCGGGCATTGGCGATGTCCTCGTTCGGGGTCAGCACGGCCACGCCGACGGCGTCGATGCTGGCGATCGGCGAGCGAACGAGGTGGAGGATGATTTCCAGATCGTGAATCATCAGGTCGAGCACGACACCGATGTCGATGCTGCGGTTGGGAAAGGGGGAAAGCCGGTGGGCCTCGATGAAGCGCGGGTGAGTCAGCTTTTTCTCCAGCTCGCGTAGGACTGGATTGAAGCGCTCGATATGACCGATCTGGAGAACTTTCCCGGTACGGGCGGAGGTTTCCACCAGCACCTTCGCGTCTTCCACCGTCGGGGCGATGGGCTTTTCCATCAGGACGTGGACTCCGAGCTCCATCAAGTGGCAGCCGACCGCGCGATGAGCCACGGTGGGAACGGCCACGCTGGCGACGTCACACAGCGCGGCGAGCTCCTCAAGGCTGGAAACCGGGGTCGCTCCGAACTCCGCCGCCACGGCTTGGGCGCGTGAGGCGTCGGCATCATACACCACGGTCAGATCGACTTCCGGGAGCTGTGAATAGACACGGGCGTGATTCCGCCCCATCGCTCCAGCCCCGGCTACTCCTGCTCGCATTTTCTGCATGGCCGATTGCTAAGGCCTGCACCCACTCGCGGGCAAGCCCGGCGGTGACGTTATTGCCACGACGCGATGTCATCCGTGCCCTGAAGAGGTACGACATCCGTCTTGGATCCCGCTTTCTTGCCCTTTTTCCCGTCCTTGCCGAACGACCAAAAAACGAACTCCTGCTCGCGCGGCTTGCTGTCGGAATACTCGCCGACTCCTTTGGTGAACATCAGGCGATCAAAATTACCAAAGGCGGCGTCGGTCTTGTAGGGCGGGGTGTTGATGGCGATCATCAAGGAATTCCCCCAAGGATCATAGAGGATTCCGTCAAGCCCGACACCGTTCTTCTTGTTGGGAGCCTGCGGAAGCCGGAGATAGAGCTCCTTGCGGGGATTCACATCGGCAACGTCGAAGGTGGAGCCTCCGTAGCTAAACTGCTTTTGATCCCCCAGCAGCGCAGCGACCACAAAGTCATTGGAATAGTCACCCGATGGATCCCCATAAACCGTATCGGCGCCGCTATCGCGTTTCTCCTTGGGGATCGGACCTTTCTGATAGTCGATCGCAAACGCTTGTAATCCGGCGGAAAGGTCGCGGAACTGCGCCAGCGCCTGCACCTTCCTACCCCTGTCGATGAACATCGAAGCTCCTGCGAACGAGAGCAGCGCGAGCACCACGATGATCGTAATGACGACCAATAATTCCACCAGTGTGAAGCCGCAGCGGCGATCGCGGGCAAGCTTGATTTCCATGGTGTGAAACTAGGCAGATGTGTTGATTTTGTCCACTTCCGGAATCGAGGTCTCCTGATACCGTTCAATCCTCCACCAATCAGGATGGCCAGTAGGGACCGACTCAATTGGATGGCGACTGTTTTTTGCCTCGCCACGAGGTGGGATTCCGCCTACCTCGACGCCGCCCATGAGCGCTACCCAACTCGACCAACTGAAGGAGTTCACCGTCGTCGTTGCCGACACCGGCGATTTCGAATCGATGAAAGCCTACCAGCCACGCGATGCCACGACGAATCCGTCGCTGATCCTGCAAGCTGCCGCCAAACCGGAATACAAGCACCTCGTCGAGCGCGCGATCCGCGAGCTCAAGGGCGGCCCGCTCACCGGTGCGGCCCTGACAGAGGCCGTGCTCGACCGCATCCTGATTCTTTTCGGCCTGGAGATCCTGAAGATTGTCCCCGGCCGTGTCTCTACTGAAGTGGACGCCCGACTTTCCTTCGACACCGCCGGCACCCTCGTGAAGGCCCGTGAGCTCATCGCTGCGTATGAAAAAGAAGGCATTTCCCGTGACCGCGTGCTGATCAAGATCGCTTCCACCTGGGAAGGCATCAAGGCCGCCGAGGTCCTCGAAAAGGAAGGCATCCACTGCAATCTCACCCTGCTCTTCTCGTTCGCCCAAGCAGTCGCCTGCGCCGAAGCCGGTGTGCAGCTCATCTCGCCCTTCGTTGGCCGCATCCTCGACTGGTATAAGGCCTCCACCGGCAAGACCTATGAAGGCGACGAGGATCCCGGCGTAATCTCGGTCAAGCAGATCTACACTTACTACAAGAAGTTCGGCTACAAAACCGAGGTGATGGGCGCGTCGTTCCGCAACACCGGTGAGATTCTCGCGCTTGCCGGCTGCGACCTCCTCACCATTAGCCCCGGCCTGCTCGCCGATCTCCAGGCCACCAGCGCCCCACTCGAGCGCCGGCTTTCCCCGGAACTCTCCGCCTCCTCCGACATGACCAAGGTCTCCTACGACGAGAAGTCCTTTCGCTACGAATTCAACCAAGACGCGATGGCCACGGAAAAGACCGCCCAGGGTATCCGCGGCTTCGCTGCCGACATCGTGAAGCTCGAAAAACTGGTCAACGATCTCATTGGCTGAGTCAGCCACTCCGTTTCCCGAACCCCGCCCCGGTTCCGACTGGTGCGGGGTTTTCGTTTCATCCGTTGAAAACCTTCGCATTTCCCGCTTAGACAATCCGTCGTTCCTAACCATCCTCCCAGCATGACTCCCGACTTCATTCGCGAAGCGCTCCGCCAGGTGAAATACCCAGGCTTCTCCCGTGACATCGTTTCCTTCGGCCTGGTGAAAGGCATCGAAGTCAGCGCCAATGGCGTGGAGGTGAAGATCGAGATCCAAACCCGCGACCCGGATATCCCGGAGAAGCTTTTCAAGGATTGCCACGCGATCCTGGATGAACTGCCGGACATCGGTCCCGTGAAAATCGAAATCGAGATCAAGGATCCGCCTGGGAGCACGAACGTCGCGGGGACCGGCAAGTCCTCGATCCCCGGAGTGAAGCGGATCATTGCCATCGCCTCTGGCAAGGGCGGCGTCGGCAAGTCCACTGTCGCAGCAAACCTTGCAGTGGCGCTCTCAAAAACCGGGGCACGGGTCGGGCTTTGCGACTGCGACCTCTACGGTCCTTCAGTGGCCATGATGTTCGGAACAAGCGAGCGCCCGATGTCGAACGACCAGGACGAGATCATCCCGATCGAGGCACACGGGCTGCAACTCATGTCGATGGGCTTCCTCCTGGAAGACCGCTCACCGGTAATCGTGCGCGGGCCGATGGCCACCCGCTACACCCAGCAGTTCCTCCGCCAGGTGGCCTGGGATCACCTCGACTACCTGGTGCTCGATCTGCCGCCCGGCACCGGCGACATCCAGTTGACGATCGTCCAGACCGTCTCGGTGGATGGAACGATCATTGTCACAACGCCTCAGGAGGTGGCTCTAACAGATGCGCGGAAGGCCGTGTCGATGTTTGCGAAGGTCAACGTCCCAATCCTTGGCTTGATCGAAAACATGGCGTGGTTCGATTGCGATCACGGTCAGCGCTATTTCCTCTTCGGTGAAGGTGGTGGAGTGCGTGAGGCAGCGGTCATGAACGTCCCCCTGCTCGGCCAGATCCCGATCAATTCGGAAACCCGCGAGCGCGCCGACAGCGGGAATCCGGTCGCGCTGCTTGAGCCAGGAATCAACCCGGTGGCCGATGCCTTCCATCAAATCGCCGCCGAAATCCGTAAACGCCTGAGCGTTTGAACCGCTAGCTGGGCATTTCCTCGATCACCTCTTCGAGATCAATATCCGAACGGGTGGCCGACCACTCCTCGATCATCCGGAAGGTCACCGCCAGCAGTGTAGGGCCGAGGAACACTCCGACGATACCGAAGGCCAGCGCACCACCAAGCACACCACAAAAGATCAGCACGAACGGCGTCTTGCTCTCGTGGCTGATCAAGTAGGGCTTCACGATGTTATCGACTCCGCTGATGCAGAAGGTGCCGTAAATCGCCATCGCGATTCCCCAACCGGGCCTTCCTTGGGTAAAAAGCCAGATCGTGGCGGGAATCCACACCACTGGAGGCCCGATCGGAATCGCGGACAAGAAGAAGGTCAGCACCGCGAGGAAAATGGCGCCGGGGACTCCTGCGATGGCGAATCCCACGCCCGCGACCACCGCCTGAACGAGGGCTGTTCCCAAAATCCCATAGACCACGCCGCGCACCGTACTGCCGGCGACATGGAGCAGATGCCTGCCCTTTTCACCAGCGATCCGATTCATGCTGACGCTCAGTCTCTCTGCCACCGCGCCCCCATCACGAAGCAGGAAGAAGGCAAGAAAAACACTGACGAGGACTTCGATGATGCCCTTGCCAATCGCACTGCCGGTCGCAAGCAAGGCCGACTTCATCCAGACAGTCGCCTGCCCGAGTTGCCCGGCCACCCGCTCGGCCACCCGCGAGGACTCACCAACCTTCGCCGTTGCGGCGGCCGCCGCCTCGTCGGAAGGAGCACCGCCGGGAATGGGAGGCACCGCTGGCGGGTCATGCAGAATCGAGTCGTCCCCCAATTCCTCGACAATTTTCGGGCGCTTCGGCACTTCCTTCGCGGCTTCATCGAAGCTCTCCACCCAACGGCGACGGTCAGTGGCAAAGTCCTTCCAATAGCCCGACAGCTCCTTACCGACGAACGGGATCTTCTCGACCCATGCCGGTGGTTCATCAGGAACCGACTCGAACTGCTTCCGTGTCGCAGTGCCAAGAGCGATGGCGTCGTCCGCGATGCTGAAGCCGATCAGGACAAAGGGCCCGACCGATACCAACGTCATCGTCAACGTGACTAGGATGGCTGCCAGCGTGCGGGATCCCCTGAACCATTGGGTAAAGCGCTTCTGCAATGGCCACAGCGAATACGCCAGGACGATCGCCCACATCAGGGCGGAAAGAAACGGCCTCAGAACAAAGAAGCATCCCAGCAACAGCAGCATCAGGCCCACCATGCCGAGAACCGGCTCGATTCTTCTTCCGCTCCCCTTTGTCTCTTCTTCAGGCATGGTGATGCTGAACTCTAACCAAGGGTCACGGGATCGCCAGTCTGTTCTACAATGCCTCGTGGAATTGCCGGTGTCGCTTGATTTGACTGGCACTCCACCCCTTTCCGGTCGACATCCTCACGTTGAATCCATGGAAGCCCCCCCGAAATTCACCCGCCATGTGTGGTCACAGCTCTGGCGGCTATCCAAGCCCTTCTTCTTCGGGAAGTCCTGGAAGAGCGGGTGGACCCTGCTCAGCGGCCTGATCGCGCTGTCCCTCGCCGTGACCTGGGTGGGCCTGCAGGCAAACCGGGCGAACGGGGATTTCGTCACCGCCCTCCAAATGTCGGATTCAGCCGGCTACTACCGCGCACTATGGATCTATCTCACCACCTTCGCATTCGCGATCCCGCTGGCTGCCTTCTACCGCTACATCGAGGAACGACTCGGATTGACTTGGCGCGCTCACCTCGCCCGCTCGCTGATGAAGCGCTATTTCCACAACCGTGCCTACTACCGACTCGTCTCGAGTGACGCAATCGACAACCCGGATCAACGTATCTCGGAGGACGCGAAAAACTTCACCAGCACCACGCTCTCCTTCGTCCTGATTCTGATCAACTCGATCATTCAGGCCGCCGCCTACAGCGGAGTGCTGTGGTCGATCTCCAAAGTGCTGGTTGCCGTGCTCGCGGGATACGCGCTGTTCGGAACCCTGGGCGCATTTTTCATCGGCCGAAAATTGATCGGGCTGAATTACCTGCAATACGAACGGGAGGCCAACTTCCGCTATGGCTTGGTCCGCGTTAGGGACAACGCCGAATCGATCGCGTTCTATCGTGGCGAACGTCGTGAGCTGAGCGACCTGCGCAGCCGACTCGCCGCCCTCGTCGGCAACATGCTGGCGCTGATCGGCTGGAACCGGAATCTAGCCTTCTTCACCACCGGCTACAACTACCTTGCCCTGATCCTGCCAACGATCATTGTGGCCCCGCTTTTCCTGAAGAAGCAGGTCGAGTTCGGCGACATCACCCGGGCGATGGGAGCCTTCGCGGTCGTGCTCGCCGCCGTTTCCCTGATCATCACGCAGTTCGAACGCCTGAGCGCGTTCGCTGCGGGCGTCACCCGACTTGGTGCGCTGTGGGACTATCTCGATGAGCGGGACGCCGAAGACGATCTCGACTCCGAATCAGATCAAATCTTCATCAGCGAGGAGCAGCGCACGATCTCACTCGACAATCTCACCGTAAAGACCCCGAACGCCACGCGGGTGCTGATCCGTGATCTCACCGTCAAACTTCCCCCCGGCGGCAGCCTGCTTGTCATGGGCGAAAGCGGTTCGGGAAAAAGTTCGCTGCTGCGGACGATCGCGGGACTGTGGAGTTGTGGCGAAGGTCACATCGGTCGTCCTCCATACCGCAACATGATGTTCCTGCCCCAGCGTCCCTACATGATTCCAGGCACTTTGCGGGCCCAGCTTGAGTATCCGGGGGCGGGAAAGACACCGACGGATGAAGACCTCAAGACCATCCTTGCCACGGTCAATCTGGAAACCCTCCCCGACCGGGTTGATGGTGACTTCGACCGCGATGCCGACTGGGTCAACATGCTCTCCCTCGGCGAGCAACAGCGGCTCTCTTTCGCACGTCTTCTCATCAAGAAGCCGGCCATCGCGTTCCTCGATGAATCCACCAGCGCTCTCGACGAACCGAATGAAGAGCATCTTTACGCTTACTTGAAAAAGCACCGTTACACCTTCATCAGCGTCGGCCACCGCTCGACCCTGATGAAGCATCACGACCGCGTGCTCAGGATCTGCAAGGATGGAACCTGGACGATCGAGAACACTGCAGACATTCTCGCAGAAACAGCGCTCGTCCCTTCCTAAGGTATCGGAAACGGGCTGCTGCGATAACGCTCCAACTGATGACGCAGCGATTCATCGAGCGGATCTGAATTCAGCGACTGCATCGATAATTCCAGCGCCCTCTTCCGATCCTTCCGGGCGAAGGCGATCTCCGCCTTGGTATCAAGATAGGCGGCCTGCTCTGGAGATGACTCAAGTGCTTTGTCAACCTGGTCCTCCGCTTCATCGAGCCGCCTGCCGGCACGCGCCGCCATCCAGGCTGCGGTATTGCGGGTATTGTCACCGGCCGGAAAGGCCTTGATGACGGACTGAAGAATCTGCCAGGAACGCTCGAACCAGGCGCCTTGCTGCTCCATCAAGCCGGCCTTTCGAAGCGCTGGGAAAAAGTAGTCGGCCAGTGACCCGTCGGCCGCCAGCAGGCCGTGGCATCTTGCCAGCAGCTTGATCGAGTTGTCCCGATCGGTTTTGAGACGACTCAGCGCACGGGGGAAATCCGCGCTCACCCGGAGCCGGATCTTCAACGATGGTGACTCGCCGCCATTTTCGTATCCGTTGCATGCGAGCACCTCGTTGACGGACGCCGCACGCTTCCAATCGCCCACCTGGGTCCGCTCAAGCCCATGGATCGCGAGGGCTCTCATCCACATGTCATTGTCCGGCGAGCATTGAAAGATCACCCGCTCCCACCATTGTCCCGCCCGTTGGAAATCGCCGCCATAGGAATACGCTTGCCCGATCCGGATGCAGGTCAAGGGGTCGGCCAAGGCCAACTTCTCTGCGAGTTCATCCTCGCGTTGCGCGTCGTCATCTTTCCCGGCACGGCGGAAACAAGCCGCAGCGTAAGCGTGGAATTCCGGTCGAGAAGGGCTTTTGGCGATCAATTTCATCCACAAGGAGGCCGCATCTTGCCAGCGCCCCGCTGCGGACAGATAAAGCAGGTAACTGCCACTTCGATCGGTCACCTCGTTGTCCTCTTCTTTCCCGATTTCATCCAGAAGCTGGTCCCATGCCTTCAAGCCCGAGGTCAGGTCGTTTGCCTGCAGGGCGAGCTCCCTCATCATCGAGAGTCGCTCCTGCGCCTCAGCCTTTGGCATGGCGTCGATCGAGTCCCAGGCGAGCTTCAGCCAACGCTTGCGAAGGTGTCCCGGGTCAATCCCCAAGCGCATCAAGGCCATCAATCCGTCGAACCGGGCCTGGCGGTTGGCAGCCGGATCCAAGACTCCCATCCAGCTCCACCATTTGTTGCTCTCATGATTCTCCCCGAAGACTCCATTCAGCACCTCGCCCCATTTCGCATCATCATCGCCCGCGTAGGTGGAGGCAGCCCGCTTGGCGAGACTGACTGCACCGGATCCGGTCTCCGCGCTTCCGAACAGGCTGGTGAGCATTCCCATGAAGACCTCGGTGTCCTCGGCCGCAAGCTTCGCGAGGAACGGATCAAAGGTCTTGAGCTCAGCCCGCAGTCCCCGCCGTTCCATGAATGACGCCAGTGCCGTGAGCAATACCTGCTCCTCATCACTCTCATCCGGGTGATCAATGACCGCCTTCGCGTGCTTCTCGATCCAGGTCGCATAGTCAGGCTTCTGCGGATCGAGCCCGATGACCTTGAGTGCCTCAGGCACACGCTCCAGCAAATCAAAATAGCGGAACGTGGCAACCGGGGAAATCTTGGTGAAACCTGCCTCTCCGGGCGCCAACTCACCCATGAGAAAATAGATTCCGCAGGCCATCCAGCGTTTCGACTGATCATCGCTGGAAGCGCGCATGAACGGCTGCAGGGATTCGAAATCCTTCGCCTGAAGTGTCTCGCCATTCCAATGCTTCTCCGCGAGCTGGAGGTAGATGTCGTGAAGGCCCGGTGCCCCGTCACCGGATGGAGTGCCACGCAGCCATGGCAAGGGATCGCCACCGAGCATATCCATGACGGCCGCGATCCGCGGCTCATGAGCGTCGACCGCCGCCGCGCGGGCGCCCTTCACATCACCGGAGGCACGGAGCAAGGCGAGTCTCCAGAAGGCTTGCTCAGCCCCCTTGGTCGAGGCCTTCGCCAACTCGGCCTTCAAGGTCCCGTGGGTCCGGTGAAACTCCGCCAAGGCCATCAAACCATCCGCATCGGACGGTGCCATCTGCAGAAAGCCGAGCGCCTCTCCGGTCTTTCCTCCAACGATCGACTCGCGGGCGGCGTAGATCGCCACCTCTTCAACCTTGGGCCGGATCCGGGCCTTGACTTCGTCGTCGCTTTCCAACGAGTAGAGCTTCAGAATCTGTCGCCATGCCCCGAACTGCTGGAGCTCGAAAACAATCTTTAGTTTTCCCTCACGGTTGGCCTGTGTGTAGCGCTCGATGAGTGACAGCACCGCTTCTGGGGTTTCGGGCGTGAGACCCAACTCGATCTTTCTCAGGATATACGCAGCGCGCTTCGCGATCTCCGGATTGGTCCCGCGCGTGGCCTCACGCAATCTGGGAACCGCCTCCGATCCCATTTCCCATAACTGCCGGGTGGCACCTTCGCGGACCTTGAAGCTTTCCTCACCAAGTTGTTCGACGCCCTCCGCCACCGCGTCCATGGGCGCTGTCGCCTCGGTCGACGGAGCCACCGCCGCCGGACTTCCGGTCAGCGAGATCGAGACGCCAAGGGCCGCACACCAAACAAATCTCATGTGAGCTCCAAGGTTCGGCATTTCTGACGAAAATCAATCCTGATCATGCCACCATCGAAATCGCCCGTCTATTTCCCAATGCAGAAACTGGAGAAGATCACTCCAAGCAGGTCTTCGGTATCGATCCGACCCACCACCTCGCCGAGGGCATCAAGCGCCTCGCGCAGATCCACTGCGGCGAGCTCCGAGTCCGAGCGTCCCGGCTGCAACAGCTCAATCGCCGCACCAAGTGACCGCCGGGCCCGCTCCAGACAGCCCTGGTGGCGAGCATTGATCGCCACCGCATGCTCACCCCATTCGGAGGTTCCGAAATGAAGCACCTCCATGATCGCCGCTTCCAACTCACTGAGACCCTCGCCCGATTCACAGGACAAGCCGAGGCCCACCGCTGTGACCCAATCGGGATGCCTGCCAAGATCGGACTTGTTCAGGATCCGGAGGTGACGGGTGTCATCGGACCAGGAAAGCAGCGGCAAGCTGGCCTTGGGTTTTGAGGCATCGACCACCTCAAGCAAGAGGTCGGCCGAATCAATCTGCAGGACGGTTCGCCGGATTCCTTCCTGCTCGATCAGGTCCCCCGCCACGCGCACTCCCGCGGTGTCGATCAGGCGGAGCGGAATACCCCCAAGATTGACGGTTTCCTCAATCGTGTCCCGCGTGGTGCCAGCCGTCTCACTCACAATCGCGCGCTCGTGGCCGAGCAGGCGGTTGAGGAGGCTGGATTTGCCCACGTTCGGCTCGCCGAAAATCACCGTGCGCACCCCTTCGCGGAGGATCCGACCCTGATCCGCTGTCGCAAGCAGCCGATCGATCCCCTTAGAAACCCCACCAAGGCGGTCACAAAGCGCACGTCCCGTCTGCGGATCAATGTCCTCATCCGGGAAGTCGATGAAAGCCTCTACATGGGCGAGCACCCCCAGAATCTCATCGCGGGCCGCCAGGGTGTGCCGACCGATCGAACCTTCCATCTGCTCACGCGCCGCCCGCAGCGCCAGCGAGGTTTGGGCCGAGATCAAATCCATGACTCCCTCGGCCTGCGTCAGGTCAAGCTTGCCATTGAGAAATGCCCGCTGCGTGAACTCCCCCGGTCCGGCAGAAGCCGCTCCGCAGGCCAGAAACCGCGCCAGCACCTCGCGTGTCACCAGCAGGCCACCATGACCGCTGAACTCAACCGAATCCTCGCCCGTGTAGCTGTTAGGTCCTTTGAAAACTGTCAGCAATCCATCGTCGATCGTCTTGCCATCGACACCCAGAATCCGGCACCAGATCGCCGTCCGTGGCCTCGCCGCCGAGGCTTTCCCTCCCGTCACACGGTCCGCGATCGCGACCGCCTGAGGCCCGGATAGACGGATCAACGCCACCGCCCCCACCCCTCCCGCCGTGGCAACTGCGGCGATCGTCGGCTGAGCTGAGAAATCAGCGTCCATGGCTTTCAGTGCGAGGCGATCGAGCCATCCTGGCCTCCGAGTCCAAGGATTTCCCAGCAGACAAAGCGGCTGATCGCCAACTGCGGCGAATCCGTCCCAGCCCATTCCAACTCGACCGTCGCGGTCCGGGTCACTGGCACCAAAATGCTCCCGCTGCAATGATTGCAGCGGAACTCGCCCTGCTGGTTTGGATCTGGTCGACCGCTCATGCGTTTCCTTCGAAACATAAATTATCAGCATGTCCTAGGAAATCCAAGGTCAAATTCCCCGGCACCCAAATTCTCCGCCCCGTCAAAAACTGCCGTCCGATCCCGGCAAGGACCTCCGGACCGCGACCCAGAAAAAAGGAGCCGGGACATTCCTATCCCAAGGCCAAATCAGGATCTCTCGCAACGGCACGACGAAATCAAGTCATGATCAAGACCCAGTCTTCGTTGCGCCGCTGCGTCGTTGCGTGAAAAATAGATCTCTCACCCTCGTATCCGGCGTTTACACGGACCCGAGTTCCTTCTCCCTCAGCGGCATGGTGAAGCTCGATGCCGCCGGCAACCCGAATGCCGTGTGAATCTTCCAGACCGGTTCCACGTTGATCACCGCTGCAGGCAGCAGCGTGAAGCTGATCAATGGGGCCAAAGCCTCCAACGTCTTCTGACAGGTCGGCAGCTCCGCAACGCTTGGCGCGGGCTCCCAGTTCCAGGGCTCCATTCTGGCTCAGGAATCCATCACCCTGACCACCGGAGCCACCCTCACGGGACGGGCGCTGGCGCTCACCGGCGCGGCAACCCTGGACAACAACATCGTGATGGCCCCTGAAACGGGGAGCTCCACACTGTTGGTGGCAGGGCTGGCCTTCCTTGCTCTGAGGGGGCGCAAAAGGATTTGATCACCAGCCGACCCATCCAAACCGCAGGCGTGACCGTCAACCCCAATTACTTGTGGGAGAGGCCTGGGGATTGGGGAGGGTTCTTTGCGTTCTCAGCTGAGGGAACCTCATCCCTGATTCGTGCCTCACTTCAAGGCATTGCTCCGGGCAATTGTCGCGGAAATCAAACCGCAACCACCGCCAACACCTGATCGAGCACTTCCAGGCACTTCCGGTTCTGGGAGGGTGTACCAATCGAAATCCGCACCCATTCCGGTAGCTTGTAGCTGCGCATGGCGCGGATAATCACCCCCTGCTGCAGCATTTCCCTGAACACCCGGTCGCCGTCGCCGACTTCCACGAGGATAAAATTCGCCACGCTCGGGACATAGTTCAGTCCTCGCTCGTCAAAGGCCTTCTCCAAAAACGCAAGCCCTTCGTCATTGTTGGCACGGGTGCCTTCCACATGCCGGGTGTCATTCAGTGCCGCCAGCGCACCGACTTGTGCAATGGCGTTGACGTTGAACGGCTGCCTGGCCTTCTGAAGGATCGCGGTCACACCCTTCGATGCCAATCCGAAGCCAACCCGCAGGGCGGCAAGACCGTGGATCTTCGAAAAAGTCCGCAGCACACAGACATTCCGACCCTCGCGCACATACTTGAGCGTGTCCGGCGGATTCTTGACGAACTCGTAATAGGCCTCGTCGAATACCACCACGACATGCTCGGGCACGCGGGCCATGAAGCGGTCGATCGCCTCCTGGCCGACCATCGTGCCGGTCGGGTTGTTGGGATTGGCGATGAAAACCATCCGCGTGCGCTCGGTGATCGCATCAGCCATGGCCTCGAGATCGTGGACGAATCCCGGATCAGGCACCTCGACATAACGGGCGCCGAACAAGGTCGCCATGAGCTTGTAGACGACAAACGCGTGCTCGGCGGCGATCAGCTCGGCTTCGGGGTTGAGGAAGGAATGGCAGAGCAGCTCGATGATTTCGTTCGACCCGTTGCCCAGGATGACATGATCGATCGGGACTTCGAAGGTGCTCGAAATCGCATGGCGCAGCCGGTAGCCTCCGCCGTCCGGGTAGATGTGTGACTCTTCCAGCGCGGCGCGCATCGCCTCCTTTGCCAGCGGCGACGGTCCGAGCGGGTTCTCGTTCGACGCCACCTTGACGATATCTGCCGGGTTCAGGCCCAGCTCGCGGGCGGTTTCGTCGATCGGTTTGCCGGGCTCGTAGGCCACCAGGTCGCAGACAAATCGGTTGGCGTATTGATCAATGCTCATTGTCCCAGAGGCTAGGACCCGAAGCGGCGGCGGTCAACGGCAGTGAGCGAATTTCCCCTGCGTTTCAGCCGGGCTGGGTCGCTTCGTAAAAGCTGACCACGCCAAAGGTCATCGGCTTGCACAAAGGCTCGGCGAACCCGCATTTCACCAGCAGCTCATTCATTCCATGACCGGATGGAAAAGCCTCGATCGAGCCACCAAGATACTCGTAGGCGTCCCGCTGACCGGTCAGCCAACCGGCCAGTTTCGGCAGGACGCGGTGCAGATACCAGCGATACGGACCACGCAGAATGCCAGCAGGCAGGGAAAAATCGAGAATCACCAGCTTGCCGCCGGGCCGTATCACGCGCCGCATTTCCTTCAAGCCCGCCTCATAGTCGGCCATGTTCCGCAGCCCGAAGGCGACCGTCACCACATCGAACGCGGCGTTTTCAAATGGCAGGTTAAGCGCGTCCGCGACGATCGTTTTCGCCATCCCCCGCCGCGCCGCGTGCTCGAGCATTTCCGCGCAGAAATCCGAAGCAATCACCTCGCAATCGGGGCAGGCCTCTTGGATTGAAAGTGCCAGGTCTCCGGTTCCGCTGGCGACGTCGAGCAGCCGCTTCGGCTGCCACTGCCGGATTCTTGCGGTCACGACTTTACGCCACCAAAGGTCAGCCCCACCGCTCAAGACGTGGTTGGTCAGGACGTAGCGGTCGGCGATCCGCGCAAAGGCGTCGCGCACGTAGGTGGCGTCAGGCATCGGCAGAACGGAACTCAAGAATCCTCCGCGCGCAAGCCCGCGTGCCAATCATTCTCCCAAGCCTTTCGCCCAAGCCCCTTCCTCAGTGAAAACAATCACCATCGGCCGACAGCAGATTTCGCAGTCGTAGTCCACCTCGGTCGACATTTCGTTCTCGGCCGGCATGGCCACCTCGAAGGTCTCGAAACAGGTCGGGCACTGCACTTCGGCGAATCTCATGGCGGAAGAATTGCACTCCCGCGAACGGTTACAAGTCCGGGAACGAAGAGACTTTGACTAACGCCTGACTCTGAGTTAGAAGACGGATCGGCCCATCGAAACGGCCCCAAAAACAACAGCCAATCCCAGTATGAAAATCAAACTCTTGATCCCTGCCCTCGTGCTCCCGCTGCTCCTTGTCTCTTGTGATGACAAGAAGGCCGATTCCGCCATGGAAGACATGAAGAAGGCGAGTGAGAATGCCAAGGCATCGGCCGACGTGGCGGCCAAGAAGGCCGCAGACGCCGTAACCGGAGCCACAGCGGAAGCCAAGGCCGCCGCGGAAAAAATGGAAGCTGATGCCAAAGCCGCTTCCGATGCCGCCGTTGCTGCTGCCAAGGCCGCCGCAGACAAGGCTGCTGAAGACGCCCAGAAGCTGAAGGATGCAGTGGTTCCCGGCCAATAAGCCACCTAACCATCAGGTTCAATGACCTGGTCCCCATGCCGTCCGCGCTTGTTGATGGTCGCCACCGCGATCGTCGGCATCGCGGGCGGATGCTTCTTCGCCTTTCATTCCCGCGAACAATCCGGGGCGCTCCATGAAAGGCAGGTCACCCTCACCGGCCATCCGCTCTTTCAGTCCGATCCCTCTTCCACCCAGTCATCGGTCCTGGTCGCGATCGTTGATTCGGATTCCCAGAAACGAAAGTTCTCTTGGCCGCAGCAGGCGCTTGCCGCTGGCGAACTGCCACCCGCCAGAAATCTGCGCTTCACGTTTTTTGAATCACCCCACGGCGCCTCATGGCCCCTCGAACTGTCCCGGATCGACGATGACTCCGGCACCCTGTTCGATGGTTCCATCTGTCTCCTGCATCGTGAGTCGATGCACCGCACCCTAGTCCGCATGCTCCAGCCGTCCGAGCTGATTTACCCCGCGCCCGCCATCGAGGACGCGCTTTTCCCCCACAGTGGTTTCGTCGTCGCGCGCCCGGGCATGGGCAGCTTCGAGATCCCCACCTGGATCTGTGAGACCTGCCACCGCGAGCGCGATCGCTGGCTCGACAAAGCCCGCCAGACGGCGTCGGCCTCTAACTGAAACCGTCAGGACTTTTCGATCAACGCGTAGGCGTTGTGATTGTGGATCGACTCGAAATTCTCAGCCTCCACCCGATACCAGGTGATGTTGTCGTGGGCATTCGACCTTGAAGCGATGTTGCGAACCAGGTCCTCGACGAACACCGGGTTGTCATAGGCGCGCTCGGTCACCGCTTTTTCATCCGGCCGCTTCAGAAGACTGTAAAGCTCACAACTGGCGGAACGTTCCACCAGCGCGATCAGGTCCTCGACCCAGATCGGCTCGCTGAACCTCACCGAGTAGGTGACCAGGCCCCGCTGATTGTGGGCGCCGCGCTCGCTGATCGCCTTCGAGCAAGGGCAAAGCGTGGTCACCGGAACCAGCACCGTGACCACAAAATCGCTGGTCCCCTCGATGCACGCCTCGACCTCGAAACGCACCTCGTAATCGACCAATCCCAGCTTCCCCGAAACCGGCGCCGCCTTGCTGCGGAAAAACGGAAACTGGAACTCGACGTGGGCTTTCTTGGCATCCAACACGGCGAGCAGCTCACGCGGCAGCGCCAGCATCGAGCGGACGTCGAGACAGCCGCCGTGAGCGTGAAGCACCTCGACGAAGCGGCTCATGTGGGTGCCCTTGAAATGCGCGGGCAGTTCCACCGCTAGGGATGCGGTGGCCACGGTGCGCTGGGCGCTGCCGCCCTTGTCGCGCACTTCCACCGGAAAGCGCAGGCCCTTCACCCCGACCTTGTCAATCGACAGGCGACGGTCGTCGCGCTCGTTCTGCGTGTCCTTGAGTTCCTGCATCGCGTTGCTTGAAACGGAAAGAGCCTGTTCGGGTCACGAACAAGCTCCTTCGCGGAAATGATGGTCGCCGGCTTCTTATGGAAGCAGATTGATCTGACGGGCCTGCTTGATGGAGCGGGTGATCTGACGATGAAGCTTGGCGGAAACACCGGTGACACGACGTGGCAGGATCTTGCCGGTCTCGGTCGTGAACTTGGTCAGAAGTTCCGGATTGAGATGATGGACGTTGGCGACTTGGATGTCGTGCCGACGGCTCGGCATTTTGCGGTTCGCCTTGCGGAAGTTGATTCGGCGGCGGACGGTTTTAGGCTCTGTGGACATGAGAAAGGTTAGCGGAGTTCGCGGTGAAGGGTACGGCGCTTGAGGAAGTGATTGAATTTCACTTTTTCAAGACGACCCGGCGTGCGCAGGCTTTTCTTGTTGCGCGTGGTGACGTAGCGAGACGTGGGCTTACCCTCCGCCTTGGCTTCCGTGCATTCGAGGATAATGATCTCGCGTGGCATGAGTGGGAATCTTGGGGGCCGGAAACTAGTTCAATCGTCGTCCTCGTCAAGAGAAACCGTTTCGGAATCTTCATCCTCAGCGTAATTCCCTCCGCTGAAGCCGACTTCGTTGGATGGACGGTAGCGGCGGTTGCCATACTCCTTCTCCCATTGAGCCTGGCATTCGACGGTCAGACGGGCGAACGGGATCGCCTCGAGACGGGCTTGGGGAATCTTCTTGCCCGACATCTCACAGACTCCATAGGCACCCTTCTTGATGCGCTGGAGCGCCTGCTCGATTTCATAAAGGGCGTCCTGCTCCTTTGCCAAGACGCTGAGGGCGAAATCACGGTCGTAGGCATCACTGCCGGCATCCCCTTGATGCATGCCGCTGCCGGAGGCCTCACTGCCTTCAGGCGCGTTGCGGATGGTGTCGCGGGTGGTGCCGGTCATCACGTCGACAAGCTCATCACGGAGGTCGAGGAGACGCTGCTTTTGCTTGTCCACAAAGGCCGATGAGTGGGAAACGGAGCCATTAGAGGCGGTGTGATTGCTGGCTGCCGGGGCCGCCACCACGACCGCCTTCGCGGGAACTGGCTTGGCAGCAGGCCTTACCGAAACAGAAGCCACTTTGGCCGGAATCGCTTTGACGGCCACCACTGGCTTGGTCGCCGGTGCCGCTTTCGGAGCGGGTTTTGTAGCGGCCTTCGGCGCGGGCTTCACCAGCGCTTTGGGAGCCGGTTTAGCAGGTGCTTTCTTGGCAGGAAGAGCCTTCTTCAACGGAGCGGCCTTCTTCGCAGGAGCAGCCTTCTTCGCAGGAGCAGCCTTCTTCGCAGGAGCAGCCTTCTTCGCAGGAGCAGCCTTCTTCGCAGGAGCGGCCTTCTTCGCAGGAGCGGCCTTCTTCGCAGGAGCGGCCTTCTTCGCAGGAGCGGCC